>Ga0187777_10000091_pt1 | contig 65265 bp, 55 predicted proteins | sample 1015_Q2_SP5_10_M_FD_132416 | JGI IMG/M metagenome (GOLD analysis project Ga0187777, IMG submission 132416) | Tropical peat soil microbial communities from peatlands in Department of Meta, Colombia - 1015_Q2_SP5_10_MG | ecosystem: Environmental > Terrestrial > Soil > Wetlands > Peat | place... | reverse complement strand
GTCGGCTCATCGCATCCTGGAGCTGTAGAAGGTTCCAAGGGTTAGGCTGTTCGCCTATTAAAGCGGTACGTGAGCTGGGTTCAGAACGTCGCGAGACAGTTCGGTCCCTATCTGATGTGGGCGTAGGAGATTTGCGGGGGCCTGTCCTTAGTACGAGAGGACCGGGATGGACGAACCTCTTGTGTTCCAGCTGTCACGCCCGTGGCATGGCTGGGTAGCGAAGTTCGGTTGTGATAAACGCTGAATGCATATAAGCGTGAAACACTCCCCAAGATGAGATCTCCCAACCCAAAAGGGGCAAGAAGGGCACAGGAAGACCACCTGTTTGATAGGCTGGAAGTGGAAGGGCGGCAACGCCTGCAGCTTACCAGTACTAATCGCCCGTTCGGCTTGACCATAAAATTTACTCAGCGCTTTGTATTCTTCGATCGATTCAGCTGTGAGGCATCGTCCTCTCGTTCTTTGACAGACAAGTTTGATCCCAATCGGTCTTCAGTCCTGCGATTCTTAAGATCGCAGACTGGCAGCCGATCCGGGGTCCTTCGCGCGACTTACTGAGATGGCGCGGCGCAAGCCGCCCAGCCCGCGGCAGAAACTGGCCCCGGGCCGTTGGATGAGAAAAACAGCTCCCCCGACGGGAGCCGCGCGATGACAAATTGAGGCGATTTGCGGGCGTCTGAGCCCGCAGCCGAGATCCCAAACGCATCTTGCGAGGGGCCCGCTTTTTTCGCCTGCAATTTTCCGGTGATCTTACCGCGAGGGTCACACCCGTTCCCATCCCGAACACGGAAGTTAAGCCTCGCCGGGCCGATGGTACTGCACGGGAAACTGTGTGGGAGCGTAGGTCGTCGCCGGGATTAATTCAAAGGCCACGTCATGTGACGTGGCCTTTTTGTTTAAGTTGCTCTGCAGCGAGCCCTCCTGCTCGAGGAAACTTCCTAGGCGATTTTCCAAACCTGAAGATAGGCCTCGGCTGCGAGGTCTTCCGCCCGTCGTTGGATCACACCCTTGCCCCAAGAGTCTGCGTACTTTTCGTATTTCTCTATGAAGCGCCTAACGTATTCCAGATTGGAGACCCTTTTGGCAAGGGGGCCTCGCAGTTTTTCGAACTTCTTGGCTGGACTAACATTTCCGAGGCTTGAATTGGCGCGAAAGCTAATTGCGAGCAGGTTCCCGATGTTGTCGACGACCTCCATGACCTCCTCATCGGCTTTCATGTCGGCAGCTGGATTCTGGGGGTAGAAATGTTCGATATTGTGATTTCTGCGCTGGGTGTCCTCGTCTGGATAAAAAATCGCAATCCGTTCTCCGGGCGCAAGGCCGTGATTGCTTATGCGGTCAAAGATGTAGGCGATTAGAGAAATCGACTCGCTGTAGCTGATCTCGCAGAAACGGGTCGTGAATTCGTCTCGTGAAACAACCTGCCTCTTCAGGGCCCCAATGAGTCTGCAGTGGTCTCCTCAAAGTCTTTGGAGGCTCGATATTTTACGCAAAAGTTGGCGTAAAGCTTCTCAACTTCGTTGCCGATGCGGTCGCAGACTGCGTTGTTGAGAAAATGGTACTTCTCCATGTCTTCTAGCAGGCTAACTAGAACTTTGGATTTCTTGGGGTGGTCAGACCCGCCGTTTTGAACGTAGCATGTGACGGCCGCGTGTATCAGCGGATACATCTGCGAGATCTTGAAGAAACGGAGCCCCTCGAGCGCGTTTTGTATGCGTCCAATCTTGTCCTGGTCGCCGGCGATTTTCGTGCATCCAAGTCCATGAAAGTATTTCTTTATGGCTTCGGAGCCTTCTTCCTTACGAACAGCCTTGTAGAAGTCTGAAAACTCCCTGAGTTCATCCAATAGCGACGCGGCTCCGCCTACCTCGACGCTGTATGCCTTGATTTTCTTGTATAGATCGGACTTGTTGACGTAGCCCTTGCGCGATACGTAGAAGTACTTGAGCATCTTCAATATCGTTCCGTCAGAGTTGTCGATTATCTTTTTCCACTTCTCGTCGACCTGTTCTACGTTTTGCTGATAAAGATAGTTTTTAAGCAAGTCTGAGATTTCCAGGTCCGCGCCACGGGCGTTTGTTCTTTCGAAGATGCTGAAGGCCTCTTCGTCACCATCGATTTCGATTCGAATTACCCGCGTGTCGTATATCGCTCTGAGCAACGCACTGAGGTCAGGAACTGTTGATTCCTTGATGAAGTTTCGAAGCGGTTCGTACCCGCGTCGTATCCGGTTGACTTGACGCTTGATGGGTCTCCTTCCGACGCGGACGGGAAATTCTCCGTTCCAGTCGAATTCGCAAATGAACTGGAACGCATCTCTTATTGACTCGGATGCTACGAGAAGCGGCCCGCACGGCTTTCCCGTGGTTGGGTCAACGAAGGTGATGCGTTTCTGAGTCTCGCGAGCAATACCGTCGTCTTTGAGTTCCTTAGCCCGGTTTCTACACGCGATCAACAGCAGGATGATGGTTGTGAGGCGCTGTTGGCCGTCAACGATCGTGATTTTTTCATTTTCCACGTGAAAGATGAAGGTGCCGAGAAAAAGCCCTCGACCAGCTTCGGCCTCGGCCTTAAGATCCACAAGGAAGTCCGATGCCTCGTCCTTGTCCCAGGTGTATCCGCGTTGGTATTTGGGCACTACGAAAGGCTTCGATAGCGCTAGGATTTCTCCGATTGTGCTCGGGCTCGGGCGAATCATTGGCGGGCCGGATGTTATCAAGGTCTGAGCCCTCAGATCAACTTCGCCTCTGAACCCGCGCGATACTAGAGAAGATGGCGGCGGGCTACGGGATCGAGTTACACTTGTCGTCTCATGAAGAGAACGGCCAGAAACCGAAGGATGCGAGAGGGCATGCCACGAACCAGGGCTGAGGCTTTTTATATTGACGGTTTTCGAAAGTCTGATTGCGAGGATTTGCAGAACGGCGAGACCTGCTTCGAGCGGTTCGCCCACACCCAATGTAATCCTTGCATCAGGCATCTCGCAAATGTCGACAATGCGGCCGAGATGGTTTGACCCGCTTTCACAGTTCTAACTACCGAGGGGTCTCCTTGGACATATCAACTCGCCTATTTCCACGCGAAACTCCTTGACAACCTGTGCTACAACGAACAAATAGAGAAACTAAGCATCGCGGCCAAAACCCGGCGTTAAGCTTTTTGAAATCAATATTTTGCCCGTAAGTCATTGAATCCAGATATTTTGCTGGCCAGATCTTGGCTAAGTCGTTGATTCCAATAGATTGAAGGGGGGAGGGGTAGACCGATTTCCCCCGAGCGTGATCCCGCTTGAACTCCAGTAGGAAATTCGAAGCCACGCTTGAGTGCCTGCGCGGCGGGCTGGGATGGACCATCGTCCGCGTCCCCTTCGATGTGAAGAAGGCCTGGAAAGAGCGCGTCCGGCTGCGGGTGCGCGGCGAGATCAACGGCTTCGCCTTCCGCACCTCGCTCTTCGCCTTCCGCGAGGGCGGCCACTTTCTGCTGGTGAACAAGAAGATGCAGAACGGGGCGCGTCCGCGGGTCAAGCTGGGCTCACTGGCCCAGCTCCGCCTCGAGCCGGATACCGCCGAGCGCGTCGCCCGCGTGCCCGCCGAACTCGAATGCTTCTTCCGGCAGTCGAAGGCGCTGCGCCGCTTCTACGATTCGCTCAGCTACTCGCACCGGCACGAGATCGAGAAATGGATCGAGGCTCCCAGGCAAAAAGGTTCGCGTCAGAATCGCGCCGGGCAGATCGCCGAGCGGCTGATGGGCGCGATGGAAGGGGAGCGCGAGCTGCCTCCGGCGCTGGCGGTCGCGTTCGCTCGCAATCCCAAAGCCCGCGCCGGCTGGGACTTGATGACAAAGACGCAGCGCCGCCAGGAATTGATGGCGATGTTCTACTACCGCAATCCTGATTCGCGCGCCCGCCGCATCGCCAAGACGCTCGAGATGGCTGAGCAGCGCGCCGAGCGCGGGGAGTGAGTCGATCGCTCGCTAAGGCACCGGTTGCAGCGTCGCATTCACCAGGAAGGGATCGTCGAACTCGGTCTTCTCGCCCGCCCTCTTGCCCGCGACCGGCTGCAGGCGCGCGCTCAGCGGCTTGTGCCACTTGAAGGCAAGGCTGGCGACGTCGCCGATCATGCGCGCCAGCTGCTCTTCGCTGACATCGCCGGGCAGCGGAATGGTGTCCATTCCGGTCCCGCAGACCGAGGAGTACGAGAGCAAGCTGTCGGCGTTGACGCGGCCCTCGCTCCAGCGCTCGGCGATGACGCTATCCTCAAGCACCGGCAGCATGAGCCCGCGGTAGCCGATCTGCTGCACCGGCACATCACGCACCGCGGCGGTGATGATGGAAACCGCGGTCAGGGTCCCCGGCGAGCCCAGCTTCGCGCCGGTGAAATTCTCGATGGCGCCGCCGATGGAGACATCTTTCAGCGGCGCCGGCGTCGGGTCAAAGCCCATATATCTCCATCCCGTCTCCTTGGCGACCCGCTGCGCGATCTTCTCGATGGCGACGGAATGCTCGCTCAGCGCGGCCGTCAGCTCGCGCTGCGCTCGTAGAGCGTCGCCGGCTGCGCGACTGAAGACTTCGGCCACCACGTTGGCTGACTCCATGCCGATGGCGAAGCCGTGGCCAGCACCGGTGTGGTACGAGCCGGGAAAGAACGGCGCGTAAGGCGCGAGCATAGCTGTGGCGGTGAAGTTGAAGTTGCCCTGGCTGTGCAGCGAGTGTGCCTCCACATATTTCACCAGCCGGGCGGTGCAGCGGATGGCTTTCCAGTGAACGCCATCCTCGCCGGCCACGATGATGCTGCTCTCGAGCGTCTTTGTCATGCTCAAGACCTCGGCCAGCAATTCGGCCTGCGTTGGGTCGTCGCTGTCGTTCATCATGGCCGGGCCGATGTTGGGATCGAAGCCCTCTTTGATGGCCAGCGCGTCGTAGTCGCGGAAGAAATCGAGCGCCTGTTGCCGTGAGAGCCCGTGCGTGTACTCGGGGAACGGCTGTGTGGTGATGCGGACCGATTCCACTTTGTATCCGGCCTTCTCGATCTCGGCTTTCATCTGGCGCAGCATCTGGAGCGCCTCGGCGACCTGCTCCCGGTAGTTCTCGCGGTCAAGATGGATGAATGCGGTGATGGCGCGGACCTTGGGACGCGACGCGGCGGCCGCCGGCGCCGCAAAGATGAGCGCGATTAGCGCGGCGATAGCCAGGTCAAGCAGGCTTCGTTTCACGGGACCTCCGGGTAAGCGTTCACGCTTTGCCGAACGGATCTTCCAGGCTCGGGCTCTGCGGCGTGAACAGTTTGGCGCCATCGGCAGTGATGTGCATATCGTCTTCCAGGCGCACGCCGAATTCTCCGCGGATGTAGACGCCGGGCTCGTCGCTGAAGGTCATGCCTTCGCGCAGCGCCAGGGTGTCGCCGCGGACGAGATACGGCCACTCGTGGCCATCCATACCGATGCCATGGCCGACGCGGTGCGTGAAATGAGCGTAATCAGGGCCGTAGCCGGCGTCGCTGATGACCTTGCGCGCGGCCGCATCCACCGACTGTGCTTCCACGCCGGGACGCGCCTCCGCCAGCGCCGCGCTCTGCGCGCGGTGCACGATCTCGAAGACCTTCTTCATCTTGTCGCTCGGCTTGCCCAGCACAAAGGTGCGGCTGATGTCCGACTGATAGCCCTCGACCGTTCCGCCGCCATCGATCAGCAGGATGGTGCCTTCGCGCACTACCTGCGGCTGAATGGAGCCGTGAGGCAGCGCCGAGTAAGCGCCGGTCTGAACGTCGGCCCCGCCCTCAAAGCCCAGCCGCTCGTGCGCCAGCGAGACCAGGCGGGCGAACTCCTGCTGCGTCATGCCTTCGCGCAGAGATCTGTAGGCGGCTTGGTAAGCGGTCCAGGTCACGGTATTCGCCAGTTGCATCAGCTCGAGCTCGTGGACGCTCTTGATCATGCGGCAGCCGGCGGTGACCGGCGTGGCGCTCACCACTTGCAGCGCAGGGGCGCGCTGGGCGATCTCGTTGCTGTAAACGAAGTATGTCCGCTCTTCGACGGCCAGCCTTCCGGCAAAGATGCCGCGGTCTTTCAGTCCCTGCACCACCAGCGCGTAGGGGTCTTCGTGCTCCTCCCACAAGCGCACGTCAGGGTTGCTGCCGAAGGGCCCGGCAGCGATCTGCTCCATTGCGCGGTCGCGCTCGAACATGGGACAGACAAAAAAGGGTGCGCCACTTGCAGGCAGCGCCAGGCCGAAGAAGCGCTCGCTCAGCCACCAGCGGATGCCTGTGAAGTAAACCAGCGAAGTGCCGCCACAGACCAGCAGGGCATCGAGATGGTTTTGGGCCATGAGAATGCGGGCGCGCTCCAGTCGCACGGCGCGCTCCTCTTTGCTGATGGGCCTGGCCTGCGATTTCATGGATTGCAGCGCAGCGATGGCCGGCAGAAGTTTCTCTTCCGCAGAGGCCGAAGCTGGTGTGCCCAGCGCCAGGGCTCCCGAGGCTGCCAGGCCGCTGGATTGCAGAAACCTTCGCCGAGTGAACATGGTGAAAGTCCGGGGTGTTTCGCGGACTCACGATTGTAACAGCGGCAGGGCGGACTCAGCGGGGTCAGGCAGCCTGATATTTCGTCGCCAGCGTGCTCAGGCTTTCCTGCAACAGCGCCATCTCGTTCTGCATGCGCTGCCACGACTGCTGCGCCTCGCTCATGTCCCGCGACTGGCCCAGCTCTTCCAGGCGCGAGGCGGCGTCGTACGCGCCATGCGCAGCGAAGTTGCTGACCGAGCCCTTCAGGGCATGTGCGGCGTGCAGCAGGGCAGAGGGATCTTCCTGCTGCAGGGCGCTTTCGATCTGGTGCAGCATGCCCGGCGCCGATTGCTCGAGAATGGCGATCATCTCGCGCAGCAGGCCGGCATCGTGGCCCACGCGATCGAGCAGCTCCTCTTCGTTCAGTACCGGCTGCTCAGGCCCGCTCGTAGCTGCGCTTGTGGTGTTGAGTGCAGTTGTCGAAGCGGCCGCGGCCCCGCTCGTGGCTGAAGCCGCGTGCAAGAGGTCTTCGATGGTGTCGAACAGCAGCTGCGCGCGGATGGGCTTGGCGACGTAGCCATCCATACCGGCATGCAGGCAACGCTCCCGGTGGCTGTAGGCGATGTCCCGCGCCATTTCCAACAGGGGCGAGCCGGAGCGGTTCAGCAGTAACGCGCCATAGGCGGGATGTTTCTTCATGATGCGCCACTCCTCGCTGGTGAGGGGCCCGGCCTTGTGCAGGATGGCGTCGGGAACTCCTATCTTCCCGATGTCGTGCATGGGGCTGGCATCCACTAGGCGTTGTACCTCTTCGCTGTTCCACCAGAAATGCGTGGCCACGAGCCGGCAGAGATGCTGGATGCGGCGCAGGTGCGAGGCGGTCTCATCATCTTTGAAGCGCGCCGCCCGTAGCAGACGCAAGAGTGTTCCGCGGTGGGCTTATTCCAGCTCGCGGCAGCGCGCCTGCTCGCCCACGAAGGCGCTCTGCAGATCGCGCGCGTAGCGCTCCAGCTGACGGTTGGCAGCCTCCAGCTGTGCCGCCTTGGCCTTCTGCGCTGCCAGCACTGCGCGAAAGTCGCGTGCATACACCTGCAGCTGGGCCTCAGAGGCTTGCAGGCGGTCATTCAACCCGGGCTGGACCCCGGCCGGCTCGCTCATTGCACTGTTACCTGCTTTCCCTCAGATGAAGGCGCAACCTGGTCCTGCTTGCGCTCCTTCTGTGGGCCGAGGATCTTGCTGATCTTTTCCAGCAATTCCAGCGGGCTGAAAGGCTTCATCAGATAGCCGGCGGCGCCCAGACGCAGCGCCAGCTCCTGATCTTTCATCTGTCCGCGTGCGGTGAGCATGATGATAGGAATGGTCGCCGTCTCCGGGCGTTGTCGAAGTTCGCGCAGCACGTCGATGCCGCTCTTGCCCGGCATCATCCAATCGAGGATGATCAAATCGAATTTGTGCTCCTGCACCAGCAGTAGCGCCTCCGGACCGTTAGTGGCATGCGTTACACGCGAATCGGGCCCCTCCAGCGTCGCGCGCAGCAGCGAGCCGATGCTCTCTTCATCGTCGGCGATCAATATGTGACTCATTGCAGCTTCTCCCCTGTGCCACAGGGCACAACGCAAAAGATGCCACAGCTAGACTGCAGCGGCGTGACAGCTGAAGTAAAAAATCACGTTGCCGATTTCATTTTGGGAAAAATTCGGGCGATGCGGTTCCGCGCTTAGATGGGATTTGGTGCAGAAAAAAGGCCCGTGGCTCGCCACGGGCCGGAATGCGTTCTTTCCTTCAGTGTCTGTGGCCTTTTGAAGGGCCTTCCTGCTTGTTGTTGTTGCCGTTCGAGTGCGGCTCGCTCTGGTGCGGCGTGCTTTCATGCTGCGGCTTCTCAGCATGGTGGCTTTGCCCCGCCGGTTCCTGGCGCCGCGCATCTTCGCGCTGGCGCTCCTGCTGCTGCATCTGCTGCTCGCGCTGCGCGTTTTCGTTCCTGCCCTGCTCGCGCACAGCTTCTGCGCGCTGTTGCTCATCGGGTCTCTGCTGATCACGGGCGGCCTGCGAGTTTCCCGCCTCGTAACCCGCCGAGCGATTTGCGGTAGCATGCTCGGCAGCGCCACGGCGGTTGGATTCGCCATTAGCACGGTTGCCGAACTCCGCTGGACGCGCGGTCGCGCCAATCGCCGGATTCCCGTGATTCACCGAGGCACGGAAGTCACGGTTATCGCGCGCCATTTCTTCGTGCCGCATCTGGTCGCCGGTGGGCTGAATGTGACTTCCGCGCTCCGCGGCCAGTTCGCTGGCAGTCGCTCTGGCCTGGACGCCGCCCTGTCCGCCGTTGTAGCTCACCCGGTTCACCTCGCGGTTGATGATGGTGGTGTTATAAGTGTTGTGGATGTTCACCACGTTCACGTTGTTGGCGGCGCGGTTGTAGTAAAAAGCGCCGTGGTTCCAGTATCCGCCGGAGTAGCCATAACCGGTGTAACCGTAGCCGTAGTTGACGCCGCCGTAGAAGCCGACGGTCAGGCCCCAATAACCCGGGTGCCATCCGTAGCCTCCGCCTCCAAAGGCCCAGTAGCCGGGAGTCCAGAGATAGCCGGGCTCCGGCGCGAGGACCCAGGTTCCGGGCACCCAGAAATAGCCGTATGGCCCGTAGGCCCAATAGCCGGGGATCCAGATGAAGTTGGGAGCCGGGCAGACCGGCTGCTCATATAGAGGGATGGGCGGCGGGGCGCCGATACCGATGGACACAAAAACGCCAGCGGACGATACAGCCGTTAACATCAACATCAAGATGAATGCGAGTACGAATGTGCGGACTGAAATAAGGCTGCGCATAATGCATTCCCCTTTCTAGCCCCGGACTGCGGGGGAGCAACTATTGGCTGCTGACATTACAAACACGGTTTGGCGGCAAAAGTTCCGCTCCTGTGGTTCTTGAGGCTGTCGGCAAGTCTTTGAAAGGAAACGGAGTACATTGACCCATTGCCAATTTGCGCTGGCCGCGATTGTCTGAAAAAATAGGGTTCTCTCATGCCTACCTTTGGGAGTTTCGCTCTTCTGCTCGCGCTCTCGCTCAGTGTCTACGCTTTCGGGGCCGGGGCTCTGTCTTTGCTCAAAAGCGGCGTCGCCTTTGACCGCCTGGGCGAAACCGCCCGCCGTGCCGGTATCGCCACTTTCGGAGCTGTTCTTTGCGCGGCGGTGGCCCTGCTGTGGTCAGCCTTTCACGACGATTTCTCCGTCGCTTATATCCTCCATCACAGCAACCGCGATCTCTCCGCGCCTTACAAGTTTGCGGTCCTCTGGAGCGGGCAGGAAGGCTCGCTGCTTTTCTGGTCACTGCTGCTGGCCGCTTACGGATTTGTCCTGCGCCTGCGGCATAAGGTTGACGTTCGCCTGGTTGCCCACGCCTCGGTGATTCTGGCGGCCGTGCAGGTCTTCTTTCTCCTGCTGCTGAACATCGCTGCCAATCCCTTCGCCATGACGGAGGGCGCGGCGCCGCCCGAAGGCAATGGATTGAATCCGCTGCTGCAGTACGCCGAGATGGTGATCCATCCGCCGATGCTGTATCTGGGCTATGTCGGCATGACCGTGCCGTTTGCCTTCGCTCTGGGCGCGCTCATCATGCGCTACCCGGGCGAAAAATGGATCCACATCACCCGCCGCTGGACCATGGTGACCTGGATGTTCCTCACCTGCGGCATCTTCCTGGGCGCCCACTGGGCCTATACCGTGCTGGGATGGGGCGGCTACTGGGGCTGGGACCCAGTGGAAAACGCCTCGCTCATGCCCTGGCTCACCGGCACCGCGTTCCTTCACTCGGTGATGATGCAGGAGAAGCGCGGCATGATGAAGGTGTGGAACGTGTGGCTCATCTTCACTACCTTCCTGCTCTCGCTGCTGGGAACATTTCTGACCCGCAGCGGGATCATCAGCTCGGTGCATGCCTTCGCTCAATCGAACATCGGCGACTGGTTTCTGATCTTCATGGGCATCGTGTTGCTGACGTGCGGAGCCTTCTTTTTCAAGAACCGCTCTCACCTGAAGAGCGAGCACAAACTGGAATCGCTGGTCTCGCGCGAATCGAGCTTTCTGTTCAACAATCTTCTTCTGGTGGTCTCCTGCTTCGCGGTCCTGTGGGGAACGCTCTTCCCGCTTCTCTCTGAAGCTGTGCAGGGCAACAAAGTCACTGTGGGCGCGCCCTTTTTCAACCGCGTTAACGTACCTGTAGCGCTGCTGCTGCTCATGCTGACTGCCATCGGCCCGCTGCTGGCCTGGCGCAAGACCTCGCTCGAAAGCCTGAAGCGCAACTTCGGAATCCCTGCTGCTATCGCCACGCTGGCCGCGGTGGCGATGATCATCGGGGGAATACGCCCGTGGCAGGATGTGGCCGCGCTTTATTCGCTCATGGCGATTTCGCTATCGGTGCTGGTGGCGGCGACTATTTTTTCCGAGTTCTACCGCGGCGCGCGCGTGATCAGCGGACACAGCGGCCAAGGCATCTTCGCTTCTGCGTTGCAGCTTACCCGCCGCAACACCCGCCGCTACGGGGGCTACATCGTTCATTTCGGCGTCATCGTCGTGGCCATCGGTCTGGCCGGCTCCGCCTTCAACCAGGAAAAAGAGCAGGAGCTGGGCAACGGCGACTCTATGCAGATCGGTTCGTACACACTGACCTGCCGCTCCTACACGCAGGATTCAAGACCCAACTACGACTCGGAGTGGGCCATCATGGATGTGTACCGTAACGGCAAGTACGTAGAGACCTTGTATCCCGAGCGCCGCTTTTATAAAGCCAGCCAGCAGCCGAGCACCATCGTGGCCAACCGCTCGACCATGCAGGAAGACCTGTATCTCGTCTATGCCGGGCGCAACAACGACACGGAGCGGCCGATCATCAAGGCGCACATCAATCCGCTGGTCAGCTGGATCTGGGCCGGCGTGCTGCTGATGGTCTTCGGCACGCTCATCGCGCTGGCGCCCAGCGCGCTCCCGGTGCGAGTGCAGCGCGTGGTGCCTGTGCCTGCGGCGGCGGAGCCGGGCGCGGCGGGCGCCGTGGTCTCGGGAGCGGGAGACTGATGATGCGACTGCGGCACGGGCACCGCGCTGGTGCCAAGGCTTTGCTGGGGATCGCGATGCTGTTGGTGCTGGCGCCGCTCTTGGCTGCGACCGATATTGACGCCCGCTTCAGCTCGCTCGGCCACAAGATGATCTGCAGCTGCGGATGCAATCAGATATTGCTCGAGTGCAACCACGTGGGCTGCCCCAACTCCGACGGCATGCGCAACGAGCTGACCGCGGCCCTGCAGCGCGGCCAGAACGACGACACCATCCTGGAATCGTTTGTGCAGAAGTACGGGCCGACGATCCTCGCCGCGCCGCCGGCGGTCGGCTTCAACCGCCTAGCCTGGGTGATGCCCTTTGTCGTGCTTGCGCTCAGCTTTGTCTGCGCCATCCTGATCATCCGCAGCTGGAAGGGAAGTCCGCTCAGCGCTGCCGCTCATGCCGCCATGCCCAGCGCGGTGATCGAGACCATCCGCCGGGAGACAGATATATGATCCCCGTCGCCTGCGCTCTGCTGGCCCTGGCCGCACTGGCTTACGTTCTTTCCGTGCCGGCGGAGATCTCCAGCGGGCCGGCGAAAGGACGGCTGGCATTTCTTCGCGAGCGCAAGGAAGTGGTCTACGACAATCTGCGCGACCTGAACTTCGAGCACAAGGCGGGCAAGCTCTCGGCGGCGGATTTCGAATCGCTGCGCGGCTCGCTCGAATCTGAAGCGGCCGCCCTTCTGGCAGAGATCACTGAGCTGGAAAAAGCCTGAAGAGGCTCAGGCGGTGCGCTGGCCGTGGCCTTCGTCGCCCAGGACCAGATCCAGGCCGGTGAGCTGCGCGAACAGGTCTTCCACCGTCTTGAGCAGGCGCGCGCTCTCTTCCGCCGGGAAGTTCATCTTCATGGCCTGCATGTCGGCGCGCAGATGTTTGCACAGATGTCCGGCGAGCCGCATGCGCTCGGTGTTGAGCTGCTGGACGGCAGCGAACGGGTCCTGCGGGCCGCCCTCGGATTGCTGCATCCAAGCGGCGATCGCCCGCGTGATGCCCGCCATCAGCGCCAGAGTCTCCTGAAAGGACTCCAGCTCGTGCACATCCGGCTTGGAAAGAGCGATCATCTGCAGCACGGTGGTCATACTCTTTTCCAGTTTACGGATCTCAGCCGCCACCGCCGCCGAAGGCCGCGCCTGGGTTGTGCTCACCTTTTCGCCGCGCGAGAGGCGCGAAACCAGGGAGCGCAAATGGTCGTGGTCAGAGGTGTTGACGAACTCGGTGAAGCGCACGCCCATGCCCAGCGCCGGGTCGGAGGTGCGCGCTTCGCCCCAGACGCGGATGACATACTCACCGCCCTTGATGGTCAGCTTGACAGTGCTGCCCACGGCCGCAGGCGATGCGGTATGGACGTAGCAGCCGGTGAGGCTGATGTCGTTCAGCGTGGCCCAGTAACCGGTGTCGGAGAGCTCGCCGGCCACCTCGACGCCCGCGTTCCAGGCGTACCGGGGATGGCTGCGGGCTTCTTTGGGGCGCACGCGCTTGTCGCGCGCGTTGGGATCATCCTCCACCACTTCGCGGGGCAGATCGAGGCCCCAGATATCTTTCACCGGCTCGAGTTGCTCGATGCCGATCTGGTCGTGGTCGGGCTTACCGATGCGGCCCAGCCAGGTGACCTTGAAGCGGGCCTTGCTGGCGCGGTACTGCACGCCGATGACGTCGCCGAGGTTGAGTTGAACGCGAATACCGCCCAGCCGGGCGCCGCCGCGGGAGATGTCGAGGGTATGAGCGAGCAGGGAGAACATCTTCTGCTCGGTATCCATGCCCCACACCCGAAGCGGGAGAACCATCTTAACGCGTTGTCCGCGGCGAGTTCCCATGAGTCCGTGTTGCGGACGACTCACGACTCGTCAGTGGGGAGGGCCAGAGTAAAATAACTCCTGTTCGCCTGACGCGCCTGTGAAAAAGGGGGATTTCGTCTTTGACTAGGCACCTAATTATACCGCTGATCTTCTGCCTTGCAATAGGAGCATACGGTACGACGGTTACTGGTTTGGTTACCAATGGCACCACTGGCAAGCCAGCTGCTGGGGATGACGTGATCCTCATCAAACTTTCACAAACCATGCAGGAGGAGAGCCGCACCAAGAGCGACTCCCAGGGCCGCTACACGCTGCAGGTGAGCGACGATTCAGTGCCCCACCTGGTGCGGGTCGTCCACGACAAGGTGCTGTATCACCAGCCTGCGCCTCCGGGGACGACCAAGGCTGACATCCAGGTCTTCGACGCCGCGGCCAAGCTGCCGGGAATCAGCGGCGTGGTGGATGTGATGCTCATGCAGACCGATGCAACGGGCCTGCAGGTGACGGAAACCTGGGGACTGCGCAACAGCTCGGTGCCCCCGCGAACGCTGATGAGCGAGCGCACCTTCGAGATCGTTTTGCCCGAGGGAGCAGCGGTCGACGAGGGCATGGCGCAAGGCCCGGGTGGAATGCCAGTGCGGTCAGCGCCGGTGCCGCTTCCGGAAAAGGGCCATTACGCCTTCCTGTTCCCCATCCGGCCGGGCGAGACGCGTTTTCAAGTCGGCTATCACGTGCCGTATTCTGGCTCGGCCAACTTCGCTCCCAGGCTGTCGGTGCCTATGGATAGCGTGGCGGTGATGTATCCGCACGCCATGCAGTTCGCCGCGGCAACGCCGGGGAGCTACGAGAGCGGCGACGAAAACGGGGTCGCGGTGCAGGTGGCGCACAACCTCCCGGCAGGCGTGGCGCCGGCCTTCCGCGTCTCGGGCACAGGCACGCTGCCTCCAGAGGCGCAAGGTAACGACACGGCCAGCAGCGGAGGCGGCGGAAACACGCAGCCAGCCAACCGGCCGGGCGGCGGCATCGGCACGCCGGAGAATACTCCTGACCCGCTGCAAAACTACCGCTGGTACATCGTAGCGCTGGTCGGGCTGGTGCTCGCGGCGGGCGCCTTCTGGGTGACGAATCGCGCGCCGGCGACAGCTCCGGCGACGGCGGGTGGCGCGCCGACCGCGGCAGCGGCTTCGGTGCCCGCGGCAGCGCGGCCGGTGGACCGCAGAGCAGCACTGCTCGAGGCGCTGAAGGAGGAGCTATTCCAACTAGAAACCGAGCGGGTGCAGAAGAAGATCTCGGCTGAGGAATACGAAAAGGCCAAGTCTGCCTTGCAGCAGACGCTCAGCCGGGCGATAGCGAGGAAAAACTCCTAGTGCCTGGTGGCTAGTTGCTGGTACCTGAGTTATTGGTTGGCGGGGCGGGACTTTGCTGCTAGGCAATACCCCTCCCCCGGGCGATTCTTTGGAATCAGAGAGTTAGCCAAGGTCTGTGCTGCAAAGGTAATTATCCCTTGAAATCAAGTATACTGCCCGAGACAGGCGAGCGGGGAATTGGTCTCATCTAGGCGCCGAAAAAACCATGCTTCCGCTGAAGCTTTATCGCTTCAAGTATGTCAGAAGCTCTTTGAAGTTTTTCAGCACTTGGGTCGCGCTGCCGAGCCACGGCCTCAAGTTCGCGAATATGTTGTACGCCAGCTTCTGGGTCATCCGGTTTTATCTGGGATGCGAGCGCGGCTGTTAGAGCAGAAAGTGAAATGCGAGTCTCCGCAAGCTCCTTTTCGAGACTGAGCAAGATTTCGGCAAGCTGTTGCAGCATGTCATAAAGACGTTGTTCCTCCATAGCGTCGCGAATTATACGCCCATGAAACTACAAGATGGTTTCAAGACACTCAATGACCTGAAGCGTGCTGCGCGAGTAAAGCTGGAGCGTGTCAATTATCTCCAAGTCGTAAAGAGGCGTTCCCTCCTCAAAGAGTATTTCGACAACCACATGGCCCTTATTCTTGATGTGCCAGCCAGTTTCTATGGGGACGTAATAAGGCGGTTTCTGGCTGCTTGCCCAAGTTCCAATCTTTTCAACTTCACCTCTTTCGTTTTCAAGCTCGATGCCCTCAATGGCGGCGAACTCCACGATTGGGGTCAAGAGCTTATGTTTGTCCCTGATGTTGAGATAGTGCAGGGCGTAAATGGCATCGTTCGCTCCGCTATAAGGTTGTATCTCGGAAATGAGCAGTTTGTAGAGGGCGCCGAAAGTCGTATCTATTTCTCTCCCTACAAGCGCGCCTTTAAGAGAATCGCCGTCGGGGTAGATGGGGAATTTAGAGAAGTCGGTGAGCAACGATGGCGCGCGGAGAGAGAGTGTTTCGATCCATGCATAGTCGAGGGCACACTTAAGATTATGGACGGCGTCTCCGATGAGAAGGGCGAGTTTATTCATGCGCTCCGTTCTATCGCGAAGGTCGTGCTTAATGACTGGATTGCCAGCCACAGGATTTATCTCGACAGTGGCCTCGTACAAATCAGGCAACGCGGAAACCAACCGCTGAACGTCCAGGATGTGTTGGTTGGCCCATTTAATCTTGAGCCGAGAGGACTCGAAATAGGGCATAATTACTCACATGGCGAAGAATGCGCCGACACCGAGGAAAATCAAGACGCCCTTTACGTGGGGTGATTTTGACAAGATGGTCGAGCGGGCATCTAAGACGCCCGCTCGAAAGCTCTCTGCAAAATCGCATCGAAAATCCGGTTCCCGCAGTTCCGGCGATTGTAGCGAAACGAATACTCGTTGAGATAGTTCTGCAAGTATTTCTTGCTCACAGAGTGGTACACGCCGCCGATTCCTCTTTTGACCAAGCTCCAGAATCCTTCGATGGTTTGGGTATGAATCTGTCCCTTCGAGCCAGTAACGTAGACACGCTCACTATGACGGACGCGAAAATGGCGATACTTCGGCCCTTCGAGTCCATCGTACGAACGATGCTCGTCACTGAAAATCACACTGCCCGGAAGCACATACTCCTTGATGAATCCGTGGATGCTTGGTTTGGTCGCATCGCCAGCGATCCGTGCAATCACACGCCCGCCAACGCCGCGCTCGACTGCTCCCAGCACAGTGGTCTTGGGTTTTGGAAGCGCGTGTTTACGCTTGGTGCGACCACCAAAGTACATCTCGTCAACTTCTACCGTTATCGGCCCCTCCAACCTCCCGTCATCATCAAGCAAGCTCCGAATCTGCTTGAACATGCGCCATGCGGTCTTGTATGTGACTCCGGTCTCGCGCTGAATCTGTTTGGCGGAGATTCCGCAGCGAGTAGAACCCATCAGGAACATGGCGTAGAACCACAGGCGCAGCGGAGTGCTGCTGTGCTCAAAGATAGTTCCCGCCATCGGAGAGACCATGCTGCCGCAGTAGTCACACGCATATGCAGGGCGGCCAGTCACGCGATGATGCTTGCGGTCTCGCTCGCATCTCTCGCAAAAAGTCACGCCCTGCGGGTAACGCTTTTCCTTCAAAAACTCAAGGCAAGCGTCATCATCGGGAAACCGCTGGTAGAACTGGTCAACGGTAAACCGCAAGTGCTTGGGAATACTCTGTTTAACTTTCATAATGGCCTGATTATGCCAGATATTCTACTTGATGTCAAGGGATAATTACCGCTGCAAAATATCTGGAATCAGAGAGTTACGGGCAAAATCTTGAAAACAAAGGGCTTGGGTCTGGGAGTTTATGTTTCGCTTTATATTTGATGCGATGGTAGCGCGGAGGGTTGGCGGGTGTCAAGGGATTTCTTGCGTTGGGCCGGAGCGGCGTGCGAGCGCGGCGAGCTGGAGGGAGGGCTTGCGAAAATCCCCAGCCTGTCAAAAAGCGGAAGACAAGGCTGGCCAAAAATCCCCGCCCTAGCAGAGCTAGGGTCGGGGCACCCTCAAGAGTAACTCTGACTCTAAGGTCTTAGCCCGGGCCACCCGTCCTTCAACGACGAACACCGCCGCTATTGGTAAGGGTGCGAGTGACTTTATTCTAGGGTTAGACTCTATACACAAGAGCCGCATAATGACATTCGAATCGAGTTGGCGGCACTACCGACAGCAACGATTGACGTTGGGATTGATTGTTCTTGTTGGCCTGCCAGCTCTGGGGGCAGTCGCGCTGGCCATTCCGTCTCTAACCTTAATGAAGGTACTCGCATTTACGTGGTTCGTTCTTGCAACATACTACAACTGGCGGGTATTTTTCTGGCGCTGTCCCCGGTGCGACAGACGCTTTAAGGGGATATGGCCGATTCTGCCAAAGAGGTGCTTCTATTGTGGCCTCCCCCGCTGGTCTAATAACGACCAAGACAGGACGGCTACACAAAATGGTCAGAGCTGACCATGCGCTGCGCAAGCAGACCGCACGAAAGGCGATTCTCTCGCCATTGTATGGAGGGGCGTTCTCAGCAACACTCCCCTGACGTTTGCCGTGTTTTTCGGGCTCCTCAGTAATGGGCTCAGATCCACGGACTCAGAACTGAGCGCACGGTATCATTGAAATGCGAATCATTCCTCGTCACCAATGTCAGACGGTGCACCTCTGCAGTAGCGGCGAGATATGCATCCATTACTTCGATAGGGCGGCCTAGCGCTTCGCGTTGCGCCAGAATCTCCCCGCATGCATTCGCGACCGCCGAATCAATGTCCAAGATCCGGCCTTCGAACCGGAGCGGCAGTTCATGCTGGAGCCAGTCTTCAAGCCGTTTGCGTCTTTTGCCTGCGGTCAGCCGCTCGACGCCATAGCGCAACTCCGTCAGTGTGATCACACTCAGGAAGACCCGATCCTCATCCACTTCGTCCAGCCAAGCGATCACTGCCGCATTAGGCTGCGGCTTTACCCACTCGGAAACCACGTTGGTATCGAGAAGGAAGCTCATAGTTCAACTTTTCGGACTCTGCCCCGTACCGGTTTGATCTGCAGGCCGGATCCTGGCAGCGGCGACGAAGCAAAGAACTCGGCCAGGCTGCCGTGGCGCCTGGTCTTGCGCTCCCATTCCTCGGTTGCCACCACTATCGCTGTCTTGCGGCCTCTCCGAGTGATGGTCTGAGGCCCGTTTGATCGGGCCCGTTCAATCACTTCACTGAATCTTGCTTTCGCCTCGGCGACAGTCCACTTGTGCGTTCCCATAGCTCACCTCAACTTCCAAAAGGTCACTATGGTCATGATAGTCACTTCTAACCAGCAAAGCAAGGAGCGATTCCTGTCGCAAAGTCGGTTTGAGGGTTCGATAAGGATTCGAGCTCGAGCGGCCACCCGGCCGACCCTTAGGAATCTGCCATCAGCCGCGCTGCATGGCCAGCGGCTCGTCGATCCCCGGGCCCTGGGTGTAGCGGGTCTTCAGCGTGTTTGTTCCGGTCGTATTCGATCAGCTTGTTGGCGCCGTCGTCCCATCGTAGCCCAGATTGCGATTGAGTTTGGATGTTTTGTGGGAAGTTCGGAGAAGCGGAAAAGTGCGCACCACGAATGAGCACGGATAGACCCTTCCCTCAGCGGCTAAAGCCGCACACGTGGGTTGCTGGTCGGCACGGCTGAAGCCGTGCCCTGATACGAACCCAAGAATCAAAAACAACGGAGATACCGAATAGGCGAGATTCCCCAGCCATTCAGGACTGGCCAGGACTCTTACTGGGCTTTCCCGGCATTTCATGCCGGGCTACAAACATGCGTCCCTTCGGGACTCTCGCAGGCCTGGGCGGAAATTCCGGAAAGGTGAAAATCCCCAGCCTTGTCGTCGAAAAGCGCGACGACAAGGCTGAAGCAACCGGCTAGCCCCGAATTGTCCAAGGTCGAAACTGTCGTAGCACATGAACCAGAAATCTCGGCTCACTGCTCACTGCTCACTGCTCGCGCGTGCGCACGATGGCGACGCTGCCGTCGGGCTCGCGGACGAGGGGAGGGGCGTAGAGGCCGAGCAGCTGGCGACGCCACCACATTCCGGTGCTGCGCTTCTCTTCCAGCGAGGTGAACCAGTAGCGCCAGAGGACAGCGCGCAGGTAGCGCGGAGGATGGCCGGCGAAGGGATCGGCGGCGAAGAGCCCGAGCACATCCGGGTCGCCGCGCAGCAGGCGCTCTTCTGTGCTGATGACGATGGGATACTGGCGCCAGTTCCCCAGCGAGGCGAACCACAGATTCCAATCGAAGCGCGGCTGGTAAGGCGCGTAGAGGCTGGGAGCGACGGCGGGGTCCTGCGGCTTGAAGAGAAACGGATAAGGGAGCCAGTTCTTGGCATCGTCTGAGCCCTGGAATTCGATCTCGTAGCGGGCAGGAGTCATGACGGCGAAAAGTCCATAGCGGTTGGCGATGCGGAAGGGGTCGAGGAATTCAACGGGGCGCGCGGGCAAAGGCAGCGCGGGCCAGAGCATCCAGAGCATCTGGGTGGTGGCGCTGTAGAAGATGGCGAGAAAAATAACCAGGCTGGAGGTCAGGCGCAAACGCTTGAGCAAGGGGAAAAATTCTTCGCGCACAGTAGCGGCAGGCGCAGGGCTTGCGGGATTCTCGGCGGGAGCTGCAGCCGGTGGTGCAGGCTGCTCCGCGGCGGGGCAGCGCAAGCTCGTTTGCAAGCTCGGCGGCAGCCAGCGGCGAAAGAAACGGTCGTCGAGGAGCAGAAATCCGAGCGCGAGAACGATGTAGTTGAGAAAGGTGTAGTTAGCGGTGAGGATGATGCCGATCTGCAATGCAGTGACGATGAAGAAGCTAACAATGCGGGCGCGGCGGCCGAGAAAGAGCATCCAGACGAGGGCGAGCTCGACGAAGAGAGTGAGGAATGAGGTGAAGGAGTGAAAGCGGTGCGGCAGTTGTTGCACGTACCAGCCGATCCAGGTGGGCAGCGGGCCGTTCTGGTAGTACTCATCCATGGCGGTAAAGTTGCGCCAGTGCGGGTCGCCGCTCACGATCTTGGCGACGCCGGATTCGAAGTAGATGCGGAACCACTCGTAGAGCAGGAGAAAGAGGCTGGCGCGCGAGGGCGGAGAATCAGCGCCCCAGCCGGGGCGAAGACCGGAGGGAACGAAAAAAAGTGAGATGAATCCGGCTTCGAGCAGCATGCCATCTGACTGGTATCCGGAGAAATCTTCAGCGGCGGAGACGAAAGAAAGAAAGCAGACGAAGCAGACGAGCAGCATGGCGCGGGGCCAAAGATTGAAGGCCAGCAGCAGGCCGGCTAGCACTCCCACCCAGCAGATGCCGGTGAGCATGTGCGGGCCGGTGGAGATCCAGAGCAGGGTGGGCGCGAAAAAAAACTTGCCGTGCGGCAGCGAGGAGGCGACAAGCTGCAGGTACTCATTGGCGGGCAGGATGCCATGCTGGCCGATGAGTCCGCGAATCTGAAAGAGCAAAGGGAAGAAGGCGGAGATGTAGATGAGCCCAAGCGCGCGCAGAAAAAGCCAGCGGGAGAGCAGATGGTTAGAGGCGCCACGGCTGGAGTCGAGCAGCCAGTGGTAGAGGGCGAGAAGGCGTTCCATACGGAATCAGCGGACAGTGTACAGCGGGCGGCGGCCAGGCCGCTGTGATGCGAGTCAGTGGCCGGCGTGCAGGGAGCAAGAGCCATTGGCGCAGAGCTGTTTGTTCCAGCGGTAGCGGTTGCGCGCCACCCAGGCGTAAACGTGCTGCGCCACCCAGTGAAACCCGGGAACGAGCAGCAGCCAGGAAATGAGGCCCCATCCGGGCAGAGCGCGGCCGATGCGGGCCCAGGCGTCGACGCCGGAGTAGATGCGGCCGGCGGAATCCACGGCCTGCATGGCGCGCAGGGCCTCTTGGCGGTCTACCTGGGGGAAGCGGGCAGCGACCTCTGCTTGATGCAGATCGGCGAGCTCGATGCGGCCGCGGGAGTCGAGGCTGCGGACGCGGGCGACGCCGGCGCGGCAGAGCCCGCAGGCGCCATCGTAGAGGACAGTGAGCTCGGGCACAGTCTTATTTTATCCGCCGGCTCAGCCCTTCTCGACGCGCAGGTTGTTGGTGACAGAGAAGACGCCAGAGACGCTGTTGGCCTGGACGCCGGCGATCTGCTTATCCATCTGAGTGCTGACCACGCCTTCGAGCGTAACGTGGCCGTTGGCGACGATGATGTGGATGGGCGGAACGGCCATGATCTGATAGCGGCTGAGAACATCGTTGCCGTAGATGGCGCGATAGACAGCGCGGCGAATGCGGTCGTCGTTGATGGAAACGGGCAGGACTTCGATCTGGTTCTCCACTTTGGTCACGCCTTCGATGTGCTGCACGGCTTTGCCGGCATCGACGCGGGTAGAGGCGCGGACGACCTGGCCCAGCAGCGTAACGGCGCCATCAGGCGAGACCTTGTAAGCGAGATTGTCGAAGACGCCGTAGAAAGGCAGCATCACCAGTTCGTGGCGGACCTCTTTGGTGATCTTATCGAGGCTGTGCTGGCTGAGTCCCGAGCGATGCGGGGAGCCGGGAGGCGGCGTGCTCTGAGCCAGACTGAGCACAGAGAGCAGTACGGCGAGAGAGAGGACCTTCATGCGCGCTTTCCTGAGAAACATTATCTACCGCGCTGTGCCTCGGCTGCCATAGGCGAATCACACGACGGAGCCGGCATCAGGGCGCGGGCCGGGGGCCGGAGTAGACAACGCCATCTTTCATAACGAAGACGACCCTGCGAACAGCGGTGATCTGCTGGGTAGGATCGCCATCCACGGCGATGATATCGGCGCGCAGGCCGGGAGCGAGGGCGCCGATCTCTTTTTCCATGCCGAGAGATTGCGCGGCGATGAAGTTGGCGGAGGCAAGAGCAGCGAGAGGCGACTGGCCGCCATCGTGAACGCGGTCGATGAATTCCTCGGCGTTGCGTCCGTGGGCGCCGGCGACAGCGTCTGTACCGTAGACGATCTTGAGGCCGGGGATCATGAGGGCGCGGTGCATGAGATCGGCGTCGAGAGCGAGGGCTTTTTCCATGGCGGCGAAGCCTTCTTCGGTGTATCCGCCGATGCCGATGAAGCGCTGCTTGTTCTGCAAGTAATTGTGGATGACGAGACCGACCTGAGGATCGAAAAAGGTCCCGTGAGCGGCGAGCGCGCGCAGGTCGTCATCGGTGGCGAAGGTGCCGTGCTCTACGGAGGTGCATCCGGCCCGGGCAGCGGCGGAGACGGCAGGGCCGTAGGCGTGGACGACCGAGCGCAGGCCTTGCGTCGCAGCTTCGCCGCAGGCGGCTTCGAGCTGCTCATCGGTCAGGGTCCGCTTGCCGCCCTGGCGAATGCTGCCGGAGGCGAAGATCTTGACCACCTCAGCGCCTTCGGCCTTGAGCTTGTGTACAGCTTCGCGAATCTGCTGCGGGGTGCCGGTGGTTTCATCGAGGGGATCGAGTGCGGTGAGAATGCGGGGGCCGGGAATCTCGCCTCGGTTGATGGCATCGCGCAGAGCCTTATCGTTGGGCGAGCCCAGCGATTGCACGGTGGTGAAGCCGGCAAGCAATGTACGCCAGGCATTGGCGGCCATCTGCAGCGAGGCTTGCTGGCCGGGCTCAGAATTGGCTTCTTTATCGGGATCGACCAGGCGGCCATCGGGACCGAAGTGCCAGGTGATGTGAACGTGAGTGTCGATCCATGCGGGCATGACGGTATAGGCGCGAAGGTCGTAGCTGGCGGGAGCATCGGTATCGGGCGCGAGGCTGAGTATCTTTCCATCCTGCACGGTGATGCGGAGATTGTGCTGCACGCCGCCTTTTCCATCGAGCAAGAGTCCGGCGCGGATGGTGACGGGAGATTGCTGGCCGGCGGCAAACGCTGAAAGTGTGAGGAGCAAAGCCAGGAGCGAGTGTTTCATAGCGCTGAAAGGATAACAGCCCACGCCGCGCTAGCGGGCGGCGGCGAAGGCGTGGGAGTGGAAGGCGAGCGCTTCGGGCAGGTGCGTGAGGAAATATGTGAGGCTATGGTTGCCGGCGTAAAGATGAAACTCGTGCTTGATCCCTTCTTTCTTTAGTCGCTGATGAAGAGCGGCGGCACCGTTCTCGAATCCGTAGTCGTCGTCGCGGCCACAGTTGAAATAGATGGCGAGAGAAGCCAGGGGCGCTCTGTTCTCTTGAGCGAGCAGGAACGGATCATTTGCATGCCAGTGTTGCATATTGACGGGGATCCCGAAGATGCCGCCGAACATCTCGGCCAGTGGAGTGCCCGGGCGCAAAGCAGCGTTGAACTCCTGGGGTGTGCCGGTAACCAGCGCCGCGCTCTGAGCGCTGACGGAAGAGAAGAGCCGGGGATACGCAAAGGCGAGGCGCAGAGCGCCGAATCCGCCCATGGACATGCCAGTGATGGCACGATTAGCGCGCCCGGGCTTAACGCGATATTTCCTCTCGATAGCAGGCATGAACTCACGCAGAAAGAAATCACCGTAAGGCTGTTTGCCATCGGCGGAGTTGATGTAGAAACTGCGATCGCCTTCGGGTGTGACGATCAAAAAGTCACCGATCACCTGCTGCTGGCGGAGAGAATCGATGAGGCTCCAGGCGCCGGTGTTGATGAGCGAGCGCTCGTTGTCGCCGAGCCCGTGGAGGTAGTAGAGAACGGGATAGGCAGGCGCGGGTTTTTCACCGGCAGTTGCGTCGTAGCTTGCAGGCAGCAGAGCGCAATAGCGGACCGCCCGCTTGAGGATGTGGCTCTGCAACTGGCTGCAATCGAGGCGGCTGTCCGGCCCTGCGGCAGACGCGGCGAGAGCTGAGAGGACAACGAAGAACAGGGCGCGCAGCAGACTCATGGTCACTCGTAGCGGAGGGCCTGCACGGGATCGAGTTTGGCTGCACGGGAGGCGGGATACAAGCCAGAGATCAGACTCACCAGCAAGGCAAAGACGATGGCGCCGGCGATGAGCCACCAGGGCACGCTCCAGATCTGTTCAGGCGGCAGGTCTTGGCGCTTGAGCCAGAGGTTGGCGCCGAAGTTGATGAGGCGTCCAATCCCCCAGCCGAGAGCGACGCCAAAGAGGCCGCCCAGCGCGCCCATGGCGCCGGCTTCCGCGAAGAAGAGGCGCTTGACGTCGCTGTCGCTACCGCCGATGGCCTTCATGATGCCGATCTCGCGGCGGCGCTCGAGAATGGCCATCACCAGCGTGTTCACGATGCCGAGCGAGGCTACGGCCAGGGCCAGGCTACCGAAGATGCCGAGAAAAAGATCGAGAACCGCGAAGAAGCGCTGCAGACCGCGATTGGCGTCGAGAATAGAGAAGGTATTGAAGCCGGCCTTCTTGATCGCCGCCTGAACCGATTGCACCTGCTTGGGGCCGCTCACGCGCACGGTCAACGAGAGGTAGACCGGAGTGCTGGAAAAGGCGCGCATGGTATCACGCAGATCGGCCGGCTGCATGACGTGCAGGTCCTGGGCGAGCTTCAGCGGCAAGAAGACGCGTGCCCGCGCGGAGCCACGCATGCTCTCGGGATCAAGATCGGCGATGCCAACGATGGTGAGGGGCAGCTGGTGCGAGACCACAGAGTAGCTGCCGCCCTCTGCCGGAGCGACCTCGGGCCTAGCCGCGGCTGCGGGCGCGTCACTTGCTGGTTCGTTGACGCGTTCCGCATAGCGCATCACAAGTTGCTTCCCCAGCAGCGGCTGCAGCTGACTGATGCTGATCTCGTCATCGGCGCGGCCGCGCTTAGGCGCCTTGCCCATCAGCTCTTCAGCGAAAGACTTCTGCAGAATCACCTCGGGCGCCGCATCGGAGGAGAAAAAATGTCCAGCCATGCCCTCGAAGGCGTCGTTGTCTTTGGCGGAAAACGGCATGCCGGCAACCATGGTCATGTGCGGCTTGCTCTGGTATTGCAGCTCGGTGATGAAGCGGATATCGGGATAGGCCTCGAGCACGTTGGGCAGGTGCTCGATCTCCTGGCGGGCAGCTTCATCGAGGAGCCGACTCTTATCGGCGGAGGCAGCGTCCTTCTCGTCTTCGTGTTCGTAACTGCGGAAGTCGCGGCGCGAGGTCACGATGACGGTATCGAAGAGCCCGGCTTTCTCGAGGTGACGGCCGGCAAGCGCCTGCAAGCCGACTCCGAGCGCGAGCATGGCGACGAGAGAGGCCACGCCGACCGCGATACCGAGCGTAGTGAGGGAGTTGCGCAGCACGGATTCGCGCAGGTTGCGCCCGGCGAGCTCGAGCAGGTCGTAAGCCTTCATGCGGAGGGGTCCAGAGGAGAGGCAAGTTTTCCATCGGCAAGAAAGACCATGCGCTGGGCATAACGCTCGGCGAGCGCGCGTTCGTGCGTCACCATGACCACAGTCATGCCGAGGGTGCGATTCAATTCCTGAATCAGGTTCAGAATCTCGGTGCCGGTGCGGCTGTCGAGGTTGCCGGTTGGTTCATCGGCCAGCAGCAGCTGCGGCTGATTCACCATGGCGCGCGCCAAAGCCACGCGCTGCTGCTCGCCTCCGGAGAGCTCGCTGGGACGGTGACGGAGGCGCGCTCCCAAGCCGAGGCGGGCGAGGGACCTCTCTGCCAGTCCGCTGCGCTGGCCACGGTCCACTTCGGCGAAGCGCATGGGAAGCTCCACGTTTTCCAACACGGTCATGCTGGGAATGAGATTGAAGGATTGAAACACCATGCCTACCGCGCGCAAACGGTACTTGGCCAGTTCCTGAGAGGAGAGAGCCGCCAAATCTTTGCCGTGAACGACGACTGAGCCGGAGGTCGGCCGGTCGAGACCGGCGATCAGGTTGAGCAGCGATGACTTGCCAGAGCCGGAGGCGCCGAGAAGAGCGACAAACTCTCCGGCGCGGATCTCAGTGGAGACGCCATCGAGAGCGCGGATGAGCGATTCGCCCATGCGGTAATGGCGGCAGACGTTCACCGTGCGAACAGCATTGGAGTTGCTGCTGGAAGAAGCGCTGGAATCCGAGGACATTCGGCTTCAGCGGACCTCGCCGCGCACCAGGCGCATCATCTGGGCCATGTCACTGGCCTCGCCTTTGCCCACGGCGCCTTCTTCTTCGGTAGCGGCGTCGCCTTCGCCGGGCGCGAGGAAGAGATTGCTCTCAAGGCCGTGCTGCTTGTCGTAGAGCTCACGATAGCGTCCGTGCCCGGCGTAGAGCTGCTCGTGGTCGCCACGCTCAACAATCTCACCCTGCTCGACGACCAGGATCTGGTCGGCGCGGCGAATAGTGGAGAGACGATGGGCGATCACGAAGGTGGTGCGGCCCTGCATGAGATAGGCGAGCCCCTGCTGAATGAGCTGCTCGGACTCAGAGTCGAGACTGGAGGTGGCCTCATCGAGGATCAAGATCCGGGGATCAGCAAGTATGGCGCGGGCAATTGAAATGCGCTGTCGTTGGCCACCGGAGAGCTTTACGCCGCGCTCGCCGACTATAGTCTCGTATTTATCGGGGAATGACTCGGCGAATTCATCGACGCGTGCGATCCGGCATGCGTTCATGATCTGCTCTTGGCTGGAATCAGGACGCGAAAAGGCGACATTCTCGCGAATGGTGCCATCGAAAAGAAACGACTCCTGCAGCACGACGCCGAGCTGCGTGCGGTAGGACTCGAGGCGCACGGTGGAAAGATCGACCCCATCTACCAGTATCTTGCCGGCGGTGGGGAGGTGGAAGGCGGCAATCAGCCCGATGATGGTGGATTTGCCTGAGCCAGACGAGCCGACCAGCGCGGTCACCGTCCCCGGCTGCGACTGGAAGGACACATCGCGCAGCACGGTGCGGACGCCATCGTAGCTGAAGCTCACGCTCTCAAATTCAATGTTGCCGCTGATAGCAGGCAAGGCGACGGTGCGGCGAGGATCGATATCTTCCGGTCGCTGCGCCAGAATCTCATGCGTGCGCTCCAAACCGGCGATGGCTTCCGTCAGCTGGGTACCGATGTTCACGATCTGAATGATGGGGGCAATGAGGAAGCCGAGGAAGAGCGTGTAGGTGAAGAACCCGCCGATGGTCATGGTGCCGGCGATGATCTGCCGCGCGCCCACATACATGATGACGGTGCCGACCAGACCGAGGAGCAGGCTGGAGGAGAGCCCCATGACGGACGTCGCGGTCAGGGTGCGCATGACGTTATCGAGCAGGCGCTGTACACCGGCGGAAAAGACACGGTGCTCGCGCTCTTCAGCGTGATATCCCTTGATGACGCGCACGCCGCCGAGCGATTCGGTGAGACGTCCGGTGATCTCAGCGTTGATCTTGGCGCGCTCGCGGAAGATGGGGCGCAACGTGCTGAAGGCCTTCTTCAGTGCGAGAGCAAAGCAGAACAGAAAACCAAAGGCCAGCAAAGTCATAGTCGCGCTGATGTGGAACAGGACGACGAGAGCGATGGCGGAGGTCAGCAGGCCGCCGGAGAAATCCACCAGGCCGGTGCCCAGCAGATTGCGGACGCCTTCGACATCGGTCATGATGCGCGAAACCAGCATGCCGCTCTTATTGGCGTCGTAGAAGGCGACGGGCAGGCGGCCAATGTGCTCCTGCACCTTGCGCCGCAGCTCGGCGATGAGGCGCTGCGCGGCTTTAGAGAGCAGTTGGGTCAGCGCAAAGGAGGAGACTCCCTGGATGGCGGTGGCCAGCAAGACCCCCAGCACCAGCGGCTTCAGCAGCTCAATGTGATGCTTGCCGATGACACCATCGATAAGAAAACGCGTGGAGTAGGGAAGAACAAGACCGGAGACCCGGTTGATGACCATGAGGACAAAGCCGAGGGCGAGCAGAGCTCGGCGGGGGCGAATGAGCTCCCACACGTCAGGCCAGATGGCGCGCAACTTTTCACGATCTATGGAGGGCTTGGTCAGGGCCGGATCGAGCCTAGGTTTGCCGGCGGAGGCGCGCCCCGACGGTCTGGCCCCAAGAGGACTGAAAGCAGAACTCACTGCAGTTTTAGACGGATTCGGGGCCACTGAGATTCATTTTCTCAAAAATGGCGCCAATCTGCTGCGTGGAGCGCTAGCGGACGCCGATCCTGGCGATCTGGCTGAGGAGCGCGTCTGGCGATACCGGGCGGCCGAGGAATTCCTTCAATTCGACTGAAGTCTCCCGCTCCATGCCCTGGCGCAGCAGGTGGTCGGAGATCCACGGATACCACTTCGGATTTCCGCTCGCGAACGAGCCGATGGAATCGCGGACATGCTGGCGGATATCGGCAGTGATGACGGAACCGAGGCCGTAGTTGACCATGTAGCCTGGCGACTCGACGAGTTGGACGCGAACGGCCCACCACGAGAGCTCAGGATGAGGCACGACGTGAAGATAGCGGCTAGTGATCTGAGTCCACACGCCGTTAGGATCGGCAGCCGGGTCTTTCAACATGCGGATCTCGAAAAGCGCCCAGGCCACATCGAGCATGACTCCGGAAAAAAGCGAGCGCAGAGAGACTGATTCGGGCGCGCTCTTGCCGAGATATTTCTGCTGCCAGGCTGGTTCGTATGTATCCCAGGAGGGGACATCGGCGAAGGCTTCATAGAAAACTGCGTCGCCGAGGTCCATGAAGGCGGGGCGGGTATGCAGGGCCATCATGTGCACAGCATGGCCATTCTCATGCACGAGTTCATTCAGCAATCCGAGGCCGCCGCGCGCATAATTTCCGGAGACATAAGCAACCGTCGGCTGCCACGAGCCGTTCACAGCGTGTCCGCGGACCACGTACTCGGTGTAGGCGAGAGGCGCTTTGCCAGGGCGGGGCGCGAGATCATAAAGTATCCCCAGTTTCTTGAGGTCGGCGCCAAGATCATCGTAGTACCGCTGAGTGATGGGCAGCATCGAATCGGTTGGAACGGAGCTGCTCAAGAGGCGATCGGCTTCGCCGCCGGAGTAGTGGTAATCCCAGGGCTCGATCTGCTGGCCGCCATTCACTTTGCTCCATGCCTCCAGGATGGAGACCAGCCAGGTTTCGATCTGAGCCGGCTGCACATCGAGGGTCTTGGCGGCGTCATCAATGGGTGAGCCGGTCTTGGCGTACTCAGCGACAGAGAGCGCCAGCATGCGCCGGTATGGACTGGCGGCTTCATTGTTGCCATTGATGGCACGCCATAGCGGGACAAAGGCCATGAACAAGTCTTTGCGGCCCTGTGGCTCCTTCATCTGCGTCAACAAGTCAAAAGCGGCGACGCGCGTAACACGCTGGCCTTCGAACTGCAGGTTGTTGCCGAGCTCATCGAAGCAGGCATAGAGCGCGGCGTGGAGGTCAGAGGCTTTGAGGCCGCTGCCTTGCGCATCGCCGCAGCGGCCCTTGGGCGCAAGTGGCTCCTGCTCGCGCGACATAGCATCAACGCTCTTGCGCATGAGCATGAGAGCGCGCGCATCGTCAGCGGAGAGGCCCGGTTCACTGATCTTTGCCAGTTCGGCAACGAGGCGCGGGCGGTCAAGTTCGGCGAGCTGCTTCCACGCGGCCTGATCGTTGCCGCGATAGCTCGCGAACAGACCGGAATCGATGGCAGAGGCAATGCTGGAGGCATCTTCCAGTTCGGCATACATACTTTCAGCACGTGAGAGCGAGCCAGCTGGGTTACGGCACGAGATGCCGGGAAAAACGAGAGCCAATAGCAGCAAAGCGGCAGTTACCAATCCCGCAAAATACCTCATTCGATGGGCTTTCCTCTTACTTGCCTTCCAAACCAGATGCCATGAGCACAGGGCGAAGTTAGTCTAACAGCTGAGCTCTGCCATAATACGTCAGGAGAGGACAGCGCTCATGGCACACCAACATTCACCCAGGTTCCTGAAAATCGTGAACGAGAGCCGCAAGCGTGTTCGCGAGACAACGGTAGATGACGTTAAGGCACGAATGGATCGGGGAGAGAAATTCACTTTGATCGACGTCCGGGAGGAGAGCGAATTTGCGCAGGATCATCTGCCCAATGCCGTTCATCTGGGCAAGGGGATCATCGAGCGGGATATCGAAAAGCGTGTGCCGGATACGAATGCGCCACTTGTTCTCTACTGCGGCGGAGGGTTCCGTTCGGCGCTCGCGGCAGACAATCTGCAGAAGATGGGCTACACCAATGTTATCTCGATGGATGGCGGCATCCGCGGATGGCGGGAAAAAGGCTATCCACTCACCAAGTAGTCTCAGCTAGCGACCGAGGAATCTCTCCAGCTCGTCAAGATCGGAGGAGGCCAGGTCGGCATAGCGTTTGGCGCGCGCGGCATCGTTGTGGCTGATGGCATCCTGCGCCTTGGCCAGATTCACCTTCATCATGGACCAGCGTGAGGCGATATCTCCGCGCAGTCCGTAGCCAGCGGCATTCTGCTGGTGCTGTAGATTTTCCAGGCTGCTGTTCACGGCCCCGGCACGGCCGGTGAGCTGATCGATCTCGTGCTCGATCGCGTCCAGTTCCTCCGGGCTCGGACCGGTGGGAACCTGCTGAACCTGAACCGGCGGAGTTCCGGTAACGTGCTTCTTTGCCGGAGTGGGTTTGGGCTCGATGACCGGCGGCGGCTCGGCCGGCTTCTCTGCGACCGGCTGCTGCACGGGCGCGCTCTGGACCGCGCCCGGCCCTGGCCCGGCGGCAGAAGCATTCTTCCTTCCGGGCAGATAGAGGCCGGCGGCAATGAGCATCACCACTACGACCAGCGCGCCTAGTCCCATGTACAAGCCGCGATGGCTGGAAGCTTGAGCTGGCGGAGGAATCGGAACCGATTGGGCTGCGGGCACTGCCGCAGGCGCGGGAGCAGAGGGCTGCGTTTGGGTGACTGCCCGCGTCACTGCCGGTGCAGTGCGGGCAGCCGGCGGCACCGGCGTCTTCGCCATGGAAGCTTCCTGCGAGCCCAGAACATAGGTTTTCGCATCTGGAATAGCGCGAACGTTCTCCTGTGAACCCAGTACCAGCGTCTTATCGTCCTTCATCGCCTGCGCAGCGCGCTTGACCGCGGAGCTGAACTGATCGGCCGTCTGGTAGCGATCCTCGGGCGTCTTGGCGATGGACCTGAGGATCAAATCGTTCACCACGGCGGGCAAACCGGGCTGCAGCTCAACCGGCGGGCGCGGCGCCTTGGTGAGATGAGCGGCCATGATGGAAAAACTGCTGTCGCCCTCGAAGGGCTTGGTCCCGGTGACCATCTCGTAGAGCGAGATGCCGAGAGAATAAAGATCAGAGCGCTCGTCGGTCTTTTCGCCTTTTACCTGCTCGGGAGACATATAGCTGAGCGAGCCAAGCGTGGAGCCGGTGGCAGTCAGCTTGCTCGTTTCATCATCGGTGCGAGCGATGCCGAAATCCATCAACTTCACCATGCCGGCGGTCGTGAGCATCATGTTGGCGGGCTTGATATCGCGGTGGATGACGTGCTGTTTGTGCGCGTAGCTGAGCGCTCCCAGCACCTGGCCCAGGTAATTCAGCGCCTCGTGCACCTCGATGGGGCCGTTGTTGAGCCGGGAAGAGATGGACTCGCCCTCGACGTATTCCATGACCATGACCAGCTGATTATCGATGGTGAGCGCGGTGTGCAGCGAGGCGATGTTGGGGTGATTGAGAGCGGCCAGCACCTTGATCTCGCGCAGGAAGCGGGCGGCGACATCTTCGTGCCCCTGCAGATCAGGCAGCAGCACCTTCATGGCTTCTACGCGGTCGGTGAGGGTGTTACGAACCTGGTAGACGCGGCCCATGCCACCACTGCCCAGAGTCTTAAGGATCTCGTAATCGCCCAGACGCTTTCCGTCACTCATTGCACAACTCCTTTGGGATCAATTGCAACCTGCCGAACACAACGACCTCCAAAACGCAAGCGTGCACGACTCTAGTACGTCTGGTAACGGTGGAGGGATGGGGAAAATTATGCGCCCTGACAGAGTGCGGGTCAAGCCGCGAACAACGCGCGTTTACAAATCTCAGAGGATATTGACGGCCCGTGCCGCCAGCAGCGCGATGACAATGAGAGAGATCGTGGCCTGGACCATCATCAGAATCTTGGCCCAGCGCGAGAGCGCTTGTGTATCAGCAGGCGAGAGAGCAGTACTGGTGTTAAACGCCAGAAACAGGTAGTCGATAAAGTTTGGGGTCCAGGTCGAGTTGCACCAGTTTGGCAAGTTCATCTGCGGAAACAGGAAGGCACCGTCAGTGTGGTAGTCGCGGCTGTCGCGGCCGTGGGGCCCGCCGGCATCAAGCCGCCAGTACCAGAGCGCAAAGACCAGAATATTGGTGACCCACAGCTCCAGAGCCGAACGCAAAAGGACCTTGGGATCGATCTCGTGCCTGGGAATGGCATCCACCAACAGGATGAGTGACCAGACCATGGCCAGGGTGAGGATGCCGGTGCTAAAAAAGCCGAGCGTTCGGTTCAGTAGAACGTGACCACCGCGGTGGGTGATCACAAGAGCGGGGAACAGGATGGCGATCACAACCAACAACAACCAGCGCGGCCCCATCACCAGGTAGTGGGGAAGCGCGGCATAGAGCAAACCAACGGCAAACGTGGCCACGATAGCGAGCCACCTTGGCTCCGGATCCCTGTTTCTTGGCTTCTGCATTCGTTGTTTCAGCGAGCCAGGGGATGGGGAAGGCTGGCTCTGTCGCTCATTGTGTCATCTCGGTCCAGTTTCTGGCCAGGGCTCGCCTGGCCGGTCGCTGCAGACTCATTGGCGAAACGGTTTGAAGCGCACCGGTATGGTCTGGCTGGCAGAGTTGTTTGCAGAATTGGAGTCGGTGGTGTCACTTGCCTCCGCCGCCAGAACCGTGAGCGTCCGCGCGTCACTGAAGAGCGGCCTCAAGACGACCGAGAAGACCTCGTTCGTTCCAGGGGCCAGCGTCGGGATGGTGCACTGGACAGATTGACCCTGTCCCTGGACGCAGCTGGCGCCGCTGGCGGGTGTTAGGGAGTCGAGTTCAGCCGGGCCGATGCTGTTGAGGTTGAGCGCCACCTGAGCTGCGTTGTTGGCGTCGAAATTTGTGACGGTAACGTTCACCGCAAGTTGACCACCGATTGCAATCACGGGATTATTCGGCACTAACGCGATCGACACCCCGACATCAGCGGTGAGAGCGGTGCTGCCAGTCATGGTTTGCGTCAACGGAGGCGATATTCCTGAACCGATACTGCCGTTCCCGCCGTAAACCGCGGTGATTGTGTGGCTGCCGATGGCCAGAGCATTAGTAGTGAAGTTTGCCACCCCACCTGAGAGAATGCCGACACCGAGCGTAGCAGCACCATCCATGAAAGTCACAGGGCCGGTGGCAATCGCGGGGGTCAGGGTTGCCGTGAGCGTGATGGGCGCCGGGAATGCGGCAGGATTCGATGAAGAGGAGAGAACAATGGTAGTGGGATCGAGAACGGTAACCATCGCGGTCGCCTGAGCCGTTGCACCCTTGCTGTCAACGACAGTGAGCATCACAGAAGTAACACCGTTGGGATACGGCCCCGCCGGTGACTGCGTGATGGTGATCGGGTCGCCATCAGGATCAAAGGAGCCATTGTCTATGTTGGCATTAGCGCTGCCTCCAATGGTCGCGGCAGTCACGGTCACACTGCGAACTTTCGCCACTGGTACCTGATTGAAGTTGCAATTGAATGCACAGACGGGAATCTGCATGGTGTAGCTGGTACCAGCCGATGTCCCAGGGACATCGTTGACCACAAACGTGTAGGAGTTGCCTGCGGTGAGGTCGATGCTGACCGACTGCATGTTGCCGCTGGATCCAGCGTCACCAATATAGTTCGTGCCGATGTTGTTAGGGTCGAAGCTCGGCGAGTAAGCCGATTCGAAAAGACTGCTGCCGTTGGCAGAGCTCACGGTGGGGCTAATGCAAGAACTCTGGCAGGCTGTGAAGGTGTAGGAGTCATAGGTCCGGGAGTTGGTCCCAAGTGTGCCGGGGAAAGGCTTCACGCTACCACAGGCGCTGGGATTGCCATCGCGAAAGATTCGGTCCAACTGCGTGCCGGTTGCCGTGGTCAAGCCGGGGATGGTAGGCGGCTTGCTCCCCAGACTAGCGCTCAGAGTGACCATCCCGGTCGGGACCGAAAACGTGAGCACCCGCACCGGTCCGCCCGTGTACGTCACCGTGAGCATGAAGTCAACCGACTGGGCGCAGGGAAAATTGCTGGCCAGGGTAAAGGTGAACGGACTCAGATTGTTGCCGCCGGTCGCTCCCGCAAGGATGTCGGCATAAGCGCTGCTGTTCGGCTGCGTGACGGTCACACCCTGCGTCGTGGTCGTCAGTATCGTCGTGATGGCGGTCGCGCTCTGCACGCCGCTGGTGTTTTTCAATCCGATGACCAAACGTCCGCCTTCGCCAGCTTCAAGCACACCGTCGCCGTTTCCCGGATTCTCACTCGCAGTGACCGTGTCTAATTCCGGGTTGGCGAAGCCCGGAACGCCGAGCGAGCTGACGGCTTCAAAGGCCATGACGATTCCCGCCCCGGAATCGCGGTCTGCCCCGGGCGCCATGATGTCGATCGCGGTGTTTACCAGCGCATTGCGAATGTCGCTCTGCGTCAAACCCGGCTTGGCCGACTTCACCAGCGCCGCGACCGAAGCTGCCGAGGGCGCCGCCGCTGAGGTCCCGTAGAACGGGTTCAGCCCGGAGCCGGGTGGAAGGGTCGTGGAGACCCCGTCAGCCCCGGTGATATCGGGCTTGCTCCGCACTGCGCCGCCAGAAGAGGAGAAGTTTCCGGGTGTGATGGGAGTGCCATCAGGATTGAAAAAGACGCGTCGGGGCCCGTCTGATGTAAACACCTCGACTTGGTCGCTCGAGTTGAAGGGATTGGGAAAAGGTCCGCTTGGCGAGCCGGGGCCGAAAGCCGCAGCCGCCGGCGTTGCTGCGACTGAGAAGATGCCAGTTGCGCTGGCGGCGGAGTGACCGTGGGTCTGTCCAGGCGTTGCGACGGTCAGCAGGCCACGTATGGTGTTGATCGCGAAGAAAACGTTCTTAGCTGCGGCTGTCTTGAATACGACCAGCCGGTCTCCAGGATTGGGAAACGGCGGGGCGATCTCTTCGAAAGGATCCTGGCTGCCGCTTTGGATATTGGTGGAAGAGGCCAGAACCTGGCCGCTTTGATCTACAAGGAAAAGATCATAGTCATTGCTTGAAGCGCCCGAGGGGTCTGCCCAGTTCAGCGTATAGTCAAATCCCGCGGCCAGGATGATGTCGCCGTTCACCGGCGCGCCCGCCGAGCCAAAATTATGAATGGTGCCGCTCTTGGCGCCGCCGGGAAAGGTGAAGGCGGGCGAGCCGGCGTCATTGAAATCGCCTTCGAAGTAACCGGCTGTGGCGCTATCCACGTTACCTTCGTTGCCGGCAGAGGAAAAGTAGAGCGCGCCGCTGGCTGCGACTGCACTCACCGCCTGGGCAACGACGCCATCCTGAAAAACCGGCTCATCAAAATAAAAGACGTCATCCACGATGATGTCGCAGCCTGCGTTGCGCAGGTTCTGGATGTTCTGCGCAAACCCGGCCTCGCTGACATCGGCCGTAGCAAAGTACAGGCTTGCGCCCGGCGCCATGTCGTAGATGATCTCCATCATCGCGGTCCCTTCGTCGGAGCCGCCGCCGAAATCCTGCAGGATGGTGAGGCACGGTCCGCCGCTGCCCGGACAGGTCGGTGGCAGGTCGCCCGTCCCTTGCGCCGCCGTCGCGCTGCCCAGAGCATCGGCGCTGTCAGAAAGCACGCCGATCTTCAGCCACGCCCCGTTGATGCCAAAGGCTCCGCGCGCATCGAAGGCGCGGTGCGTCAGATCGCCCTCTGTGGTCACGCTCCCCTGGCCGGTGCCGGAGGTCTGCCCTGATTGCAGCAGGCCCGAGAGTTGTGACTTCACGCGCGCGGCACGCTGACCGAATCCCGCTGCTCGCCTTTGATCGCCGCCAGCGCCTTCGAGAATGTAACCCTGCTTGCGGCCGATGAAGATGACATCAGGCAACGCAGCTGCACTCTCCAGCTGGCTGGCGGGCAGCAGAGCACGGATGCTGCCGTATCTCTCACTGAAGAAAAGGACCTGCGCCCCCATCCCCCTGAGCTGCAGCAGCAGCGCTTCGCTCACTCGCGCCTTGATATCCACTACCAGATTGTTCTTCTGGTCCAGATCGATGCCCGTGTTCAGATAGGCGATCCCCGGAGCTGCTTCGTGTCCGGCCAGCATGCGGGCGGTGTAGAGCAGGTTGGAGTCGATCTTCTGCTGCGTCGTCGTGCGGGAGATTTTTTCAACTTCCAGCAGTTGGATCTGCTGCGTCATCTGAGATCTGGCGTCAAGAGCGCTCTTCGACTGTGATGCAGCCAATGGGACCGCAGCAGGCCGGAACTTGTGGAATGCAAGATCGCTGCGACTGTTCGTCGGATCAATGCGATTGTTCATCATCGCTTGCGTATGCGCGACAGCCGTCAAGTTGAGAGTTAGAGCGGCCAACAGAAACGAATGTGAGCAGAAGACTCTGCGCATAACAATGTTGTGAGAGCGAGGATTTTATAACAGCTTCGACCAAGAATGCTGCTTTTTCGTTTCGTTATAGTCATGAGTTTCTGGTAGCGCAGGAGCAATATGCGCATTGCGCGTTACGATTAGTCCTCGCAAACGACAGCACGAACAAGAAAATGTGATGACGGTCACAGCGCGGAGACGGTTATGAGGCTAATCTTTAGTTCGTAAAAGGGGTCAGTGTGTGAACTATCTGAGTTTGTGAGTAGGCGCGTTCGGTGCTGCCTGCATTTCGATAGCGCACAGCCATAGCCTGACCTGGGCGGCGTACAAGGAGAATAAATCGATGGTGGATGATTGGAGGGAAGCGATATGGCGGTGAAGGACGTTCAAGGCGGCCTGTTGGACTTGAATAATGCGGGCCGCAAATTGCTTACGCAGTTACCAGGCATCTCCAAAGACGTTGCGTACAGGATCGTCAACTATCGCAACCAGCATGGAGGATTCAGCACGTGGTCAGACGTTGCCAATGCCATTGACTTCTCGCGCGGCAAGATGGCACCGCTTCGAAAGCGGGCTTTTCTTGGCCCCAGGCCTGCACCGGTGACACATGAAAGGCAAGTCATTTCGCGCTGGAAAGGCAAGGCAGAGGACGAACTGCACGAGCATGGATGAGATGCGAATCTCAAGCACTTGAATTCGTGATTCAAGCAGTTGCCTGCCTGTTCGGAGAAAGATCACGAGGGCTCACCTTGCGGCGGGTATGTAAACTCGACGCGGAGCCACCAGTTCTGCGTTCGGTACTTCAGTCTCGACCCGGATTTGCTGATATCCGGCCTTGTTATCTGCCTTAGCCAGAAACGTCAGAAGGTATTGATGTTTCAGGCGGTCCGAAATCTGGTCGAGGTAAGGGGCAAGTGCGACCGGCATCTGAAACCCCAGGAAATAGGCTTCACCCCCGGTTTCGTCGGCAAGCTTGGAGAGATTGGCTTGCCCCCAATTGAGTCTCCAGTACGTATGGCCAGCATGGCCGGACGGCGGAACGTAGACGGAATAGATCTGAACTCCCGCGCGCTGCGCTCGCTCGATGGCATCGTCCAAGTATGTGTCGACCGACCCGGGTTGCAGCGCATCCTCGCCCGAAGAAAGCAGGAGAATCTCGCGTGCTCCAGTGCTGGCAGGCCAAGTCTTGATCAGCTCGGTTATAGCCAAATAGGGGCTCGCCATGATCTGTTCGCCTCGAGGTAACCGTAGCGTCTTGCCGGCAAGTGCGTGATTTGGCTCAAGGTGCTGGAGGATCTCGACGCTTCCATTCCTTATGTAGCCGACGCCGATGGCCGTGCTCGCAGAAAGACCAGCGACAAATGTCTTAAGGTCGTCGAATTGGGCGCCGAGGAGGCTGTCGCTCGAGTCATCGATGAGCAAGAAAAGCTGCAGGCCTGCAGCCTGCTCCACAGGGATCCATTCTTGGACCTTCCTGCGTTCGCTGTTCTGCAGAACTCGAACATCTTCGCGGTAGACTACCGGGACATCCTTCCCATGCTTGGCTTCGACGGACACAATAGTACTGACGGGCAGGCTCGAGCCAGACTCTACGGCCCACGCCCATGTGGTTGCGAGGGCCACAAATAGCGATAGTCTTCTGGCTGTGCTGACCGTCATATTCACTTCCATTCTAAAGCTCTTTCGCCAGGCCGCGTGATCATTCCGCGGGGTGATATTGGTTTTGGGACGAGCACGAACTTTGGAAGATCGTGCCGGTCGGGATTCCCATCGAGGAGCTTACTGGTAGGCAGCAAAGTAGAGGACCCGGGGAGCCGTGGGCGCACTTCATTCTGAACCAGGAGCGCAAGGACAACGATCAGCAGAAGCAGCCAGCAGCAGGTTCTCCATAAGACGCTCATGGCTATGCCCTATTAAATCTCAAGACCGCATTAGCGATAGACTTGGTGACACGCCGTATTCGTAAGCCATGAGTCGGCTGCCGTGCGAAAGACATCAGTTTCCCCGACGCCATTCCAAGCCCAGCCTATCGTAGGTAGCCCCAGTTATGCAGCTTGTCGGAATCCTCGGCCCACCGGTCGCCGATGTCAGTGCGGTAGTACATGTTTGGAATCAGGATGTTCTTGATCCGAGAATAGACCTGTGATTGCGCCTGCTTCATTGTCTGCCCCAGGCCCACCACTACCAACACGACTCCGGAGGTGCCAGCGATCAGCCACTGACCGTTCACTTGTTTCACGTCTTCTATATGGATTTGCTCCGGTGTCGCCCTTTTGAAGATGATGGCATTGTTCTTCGAGAAAGATTCAAAGGTGGCCTCATCGTCGAAAGGGAACGGTGGCACTACGATGCGCACACCAATCTGAAAGCCGCTGCGCGTGCGCCACTTGGGCTCGGCCCCTGTCGCCAGCTCCCAGAAGAAATCGCTGATCGGGGTAAGGATGCCTTCCTGTTGAATGCTGATGGTGGGATAACCAAAACGCGACGTGAACTCGAGAGGGTAAATACCGTTGCTGTTGACGATGCAGTTCAGGTCGATGAAGCCCACATAGCCTTCCTCTGCCAGCTTGGGCTCCATCTTCAATAGAGTGCGCGTGAAAAGGGCGTTCGGCTCGCTCCAGAACATCGCCGTCCCCATCTCTCCAGTCGGAGGCCCCACGTCGCCGGGAAACAGTTTCTTGTGTTCGAAGTTGATGTTGATCGGGGTGACGAATTTCTTACCGTTGAAGAATGCGCCTACAGCAACCTCCACTCCGTTGATCCGGCGCTGCAGCTGAAAGACTTTGATCTCATCGGCGAATGCCTTCTTGTAGGCCTCTAGCATGCGCACGATGTCATCGCCGTCCTCCTCTTCGCCCACAAACAGCCTGATCTTTACGTTTTGCGCCTCGCCGCTTGGCTTGATGACATAACGGTCGGGGTTTTTTTTTACGAACTCCATCGCAGGGTCAAAGGAGTCGAAAGTCTCGTACGGAATAATGTTGACGCCAGCCTTCTTCAGCTCCTCCTGGCCAAACGAGCGGTCATCCTCCAAGCGATCGGTGTATTCTGTGCCTCCGATCACCGGCTTCCCCAGGGCCCGCATTGCCTGAGCTTTCGCTCCCTGCCCCAAAGTATCGTCGAAGACCAGGATGTCAGCCCATTTGGCATCTTTTTCCCAATCTTTGGATTTAGGGACAAAGCCGTCGGCGATATCCCGCTCCTTCTCAGCCTCGATGTAATAGCGAACATCATGGCCCTCCTTGAGGACCTGCCAGGCGATGTCGCCGATCAGGCCGGAAAGCGAGACGAACAGGAATTTTCTCTTGTCCATCGGCATTGCACATTACTCGAACGTATATTACAGAGAGGTTAAGAAACCGATTTGTCTTGGTTACTAGCTACGGACTTAGCTGCCGCGATCTCATTATCCAAATCAAGAAATGCTTTGTCTCCCTAAGCAAGAGTGAAACCGACTCTGAAGGTAGTCACAGCAACTATCATGGGTACCAAGGTCGGTGTAGACCTTCTGAGCCGCGGCAACAGCTCCATAAACCGACGAGCTGTAATAATTCTCGCTATCGAAGTTGCCATTCCCACGATTCTGTTATGTCTTAAAAGGAACAAAGAGCGTTCTTCGATACTATAGGATGGAGTTTAACCATCAGAGCCCTGAGACCAAGAATTCAGGTTCTTAGTGGACACAACACTACGACATGCGCCAAACGCGCTTCCATCCGCTCACTGAATCGGCCCTACGCGCTTGCTTGATCGCCAGAGATGCTGTACGAAATCTGAGCGAGATTCTCGAAACAGGATCCAGTATGGCGTTTCTTGCAATCAAGGAATGCGAGCGAGAGCTCGACCAAATCGAGCGAAGCATAGATGAAGAATTGCCCAAGGCCATAGCTCGAGCGGCGGAGAGCAAAGCTCGTGAACTCTTGGGATCGCTCAAGTTCATCACCGACCTCGAACGAATTGGCGACCTAGTGCTCTGGGTGGCACTGCGGCTGGAGATTATTAATGCGGTGCCGAAGGAAACGCAACAGAAGATGAAAGCCATGGCCGACGTCTTAGCCAGCATGCTGGAAGATGTGCATGAGGGCTTTGTCCGCCGCAATGTTGGATTGGCCGAATCGGTGATTGCCAAGGATAAGCAAATGAATCGCTTGTGCCGAGATCTTTTCCAACAGTATCTCAAGAGAGGTGCCGCATCTCCTAAGCAGCACAGCGTAGAGATACTGCTGATGACCCAGGCACTAGAGAGAGCAGGCGACCACGCTACGAATCTCGCCGAAGAGCTTCATAACCTTATCTTGGGACACACTGTGCGTCATGCGCCGAAAGGGACTAATACCGTCATGACGAATGAATAGCTGGGCCGGCGTTACCGGTCATCCTCTGCTAGTTGGCGCCAATCTGTCGCAGTTCAACGTGCAACGGGACCAGAGAGCCACAGCCCAGACTCTATGGCGGAGGGAGAGGGATTCGAACCCCCGGTACCCTTTCGAGTACAGCGGTTTTCAAGACCGCCCGTTTCAACCGCTCACGCATCCCTCCGCCGAGCGGTACAGCCCAAGTTTATCAGCCGAAGAATATTTTCTGGCGGCTCAACCTGGTGTTGCGCCGTGGCTTCGCTCCGCTCCACGCGCAAGTGCTGGCAGAGAAACCGCTTAGGAGAAAGCAAATCCTTCTTGTCCGCGCGGGTGAAGTGCACTAGAATTACAGGAGTTTCTCCCCGCCAAAATCCGGCACCTGCCGACAGACTGAGGGACCTACACGTGGCAAAAAGCTTGCAGTGCGCAAGGGCCAAGGCAGCTCTGGCAGCTGTAGCGGTTACAGTCATGATGATGCTGCCGCCAGGCGCCGCTGCACAAAGCACCCGTCACGTCGCGGTTGCCGACACCCACTCCGACTTGCAGTTCTTCGATGAGGTGCAGGTGGCGAACGGAGTGTGTCCCGCCCAGGGTGGAGCGGGCCCGTTCAACCAGCTTCCATGCGCCACATCTGTGATTCTTGCCGGCGATTCGATCCAGTGGATCGCGGGCGACAATCTGGCGCAACACAGTGCGACCTCGGGGAGCTGCCCCGGGGGCATTTGCACCGCCGACGGCATCTGGGACAGCGAGAATTTCATGAATCCGCCTGCAGCCTTTACCCAGGCGGGGCAAAGTTATACTTTTCAATTCACGACGGCGGGGACCTTTCCGTATTTCTGCACCCCGCATAAATCTACGATGACTGGCCAGGTCATCGTGCAGGATTTTTCGCTGGCCGTGAGTAATCCGACGCTGTTCGCTTATTCGGGCACAGGGGGTTCATTCAACACGACGACCAGTCCGTTGCCCGCGGGCACGAACCAGTACACCGGGCAGGTGGTGATGAGCTGCACCAACGGCTCGCCGCCAGCGACCTGCAACGCGCCTACGGTGAACCTGCCGGCGAGTTCGCCGCCGGTGAATTCCAGCGTTACGGTGAACGGCGCGACCGGCGACTACAGCTTTCAAATACAGGGTGTTGGCTCAGACGCCAATCTGCTCACTCATGCCCAGAGCGTGACCCTGCACCTGGTGACCATGAACGTGACTGCTCCGGCGCCAGTCACCATGGGCGGCACGGCGACGGTGAATACTAACGTTTCAATCACCACGCAGGGAACTTTTCCAAATCCGCCTAATTCGGTGACTCTTTCTTGCAGCGGTGTGGCGGGTATTAGCTGCAGTGGGTCATTTACGCCAACGCCTGGAGTTCATGTTGTTCCTTTACAGGTTATGACAAGTGGCGTAAGCGGTGGGAGTTACATGGTTACGCTGAATGCCGATCCAGGTGGGGGTCTGGCGGCTAAGACCACGCCTTTCACTGTGAATGTTCAGGATTACTCTCTCAGCGTGTCCCCACCCACCAGCCAGGTCGCGGCGCCCAACGTTCCGGTCACTTACAACGGTGCCCTGACGGCGATTAGCGGCTACAACAGTCCTGTGACGCTCAGCTGCCAGGGCAATGCTCCGGCGGTGTGCACGCCATGCGCCAGCCCTGTGACTCCGACAGCGGGGGGTGCTGCTTTCTGTATAAATGCCAGCAATCCGGGTGCCGGCAGCTTCAACTTCAGTATCCAGGGTGTGGGTAGCGATTCGGGTGCAACGACTCACTCTGCAGCCGTCTCCTTGAGTGTCTTCAGCGTGAACATGAGCACGGCGAACCCGGCCTCGGTCAGTGCAATCCATGGCAATCCGAGCAATCCCACGCAGGTCACGCTGTCAACCAGTTCTTTCAACGGACTTGTGGTGATGGCCTGCGGGTCTTTACCTACAGGGACCAGCTGTCAGTTCACGCCGGCCAGTCCGGTTGCACTGACTCCCGGCATCCCGGTGGTTGAAACCGTAACCGTGCTTACGACGGGAGGGACGCCGAATGGCGCGAACGCAATCACGATCAATGCGACCCCCAACGGCTTGCCAACGCTGAGCACGCCGCTCACGGTCAATGAATCAGCGGGAGGCACTCTGACGGATGTGCAAGTGACCATGACCCACGCGACAACTCCCGATCCGGTGCCCGTTGGAGGCATCTTGCAGTTAGACCTGGTCGTAAAAAACAATGGTCCGAACAATGCTTCAGGGGTTGTGGTCGCGCTTGCGTTTTCTACTCCGATCTCGGAGGTGACCGCACCCAGTTGCTCGCTGACAGGACCCGCAACAGCTGTTACTGGAGTCAGCTGTAATGTCGGCACAGTGAATAATGGAGTGACTGCGCCTACTATCTCAGTCAAATTCCGGGTGCCGTTCGTTCGCAGCCTGGCCGCGACGGCGAATGTTTCTTCCGCGGCGAACGATTCCTCAGCCGGAAACAACACCGCCAATTCAACCGCTCAGATTCGGTTCAAGCCGCTGGCGAGGCCGGGCTTGGTCCCCATGTTGCCTTAGCAGCCAGACGAAATCATCGCAGGGCAGAGGCCGGCAATTCCCGGCCTCTTCTTAGTTGAGACCTCTTCGCTAAGGTAGTGTTCTGATTCTCATCCACTGCCCTTTGCTGTCACCTCTAGTCAAAATCGCATTTCCCGCTTACTATGCTTCTTCCGTCTGATGGCTCTTGCAGACCCACATCGGACGGCGCAGGAGCATGGATTTTCCCTCACATGATGTCTTGCTGGTAGGCGGCGGCGGGGCAGGACTGCGCGCGGCCATTGCCGTGGCGCAGGTGGATCCCAAGCTGAGTGTAGCGGTGGTTTCAAAAGTTTATCCCATGCGCAGCCACACGGTCTCTGCCGAAGGCGGCGCCGCCGGCGTCATCAAACCTGATGACAGCCAGGATGAACACTGTTACGACACTATCTCCGGCGGCGACTGGCTTTGCGATCAGGACGCTGTGGAAGCATTTGTCCGTGAAGCTCCCCAGGAATTAGTACAACTGGAACACTGGGGTTGCCCGTGGAGCCGCGAGCCTGACGGCCACATCGCAGTTCGGGCTTTTGGCGGCATGAAGAAGATGCGCACCTGGTTCGCCGCCGATAAGACCGGCTTCCACATGTTGCATACGCTGTTTCAGACCTCTCTGAAATACGCTCCCATCGCACGGTACGACGAGTGGTTCGTCACCAAATTGCTGGTCGACGATGGACGTGTTTGCGGCGTGGTAGCCATCGAGCTGATGTCGGGCAAGATCCAGGCGATCCTGGCCAAGGCCGTCATCCTTTGCACTGGCGGCTGCGGCAAAGTCTTCCCCTACACGACCAACGCGAGTATCAAGACAGGCGATGGCATGTCGCTGGCGTATCGCGCCGGCGCTCCGCTGAAAGACATGGAATTCATCCAGTACCATCCTACGGGGTTGCCGTTTACTGGAATTCTCATCACCGAAGCAGCGCGGTCCGAGGGCGGCTATTTAGTAAATAAGGATGGTTACCGCTACTTGCAGGACTACAACCTGGGCACGCCACAGCCCAAACCCGTCCTGCGCAACATGGAGTTGGGTCCGCGGGACCGGTTGTCGCAGGCTTTTGTCAAAGAGATGGAAAAGGGCCGCACCATCTCGGGTCCCTATGGCGAGGTGGTTCATCTCGATCTGCGGCACGTAGGAGAGAAGCTGATCAACACCAAGCTGCCGTTTGTCCGTGAACTGTGTCTACGTTATGAGAATATTGACCCGGTGAAAGAACTGATTCCTGTTCGGCCGGTCGTACATTACATGATGGGCGGCGTAAGCACGAACATCGATGGGGCCACTTCCCTGGCCGGTCTTTTTGCCGCCGGAGAAGCAGCCTGCGTGAGCATCAACGGGGCCAACCGGCTCGGTTCCAACTCGCTGCCTGAGTGTCTGGTGTTTGGCGCGCGGGCGGGGAGAGCGGCAGCGCTGTATGTGTTGCAGGCCAGGCTTGTCTCTGCAGCCATCGAAGCGCAGGTCCTCGATGAGCGTCGCCGTGTGGAAGAAATGTTTCTGCGTAAGACTGGCGGGAAAGAGCGCGTAGCCTCGATCCGCGAAGAGATGCAGAAGGCGATGGAAAAGAGCGTCGGAATATACCGGACGCAGGCTCTTTTGGAAGAGACGGCAGGCGTGATTCGCAAACTCCGCTCACGTTTCGACGATATCAAGCTCGATGACCACGGCCGCACATTCAATACCGAGCTTACCTCGGCCCTGGAGCTGGAAGGCATGCTGGATGTCGCTGAAGCCATGGTGCAGAGCGCGCTCTGCCGGAAAGAATCGCGAGGAGCTCACCAGCGCACGGATTTTCCCGCCCGCGACGACAAGACTTATCTGGCGCACTCACTGGCCAAGCGAAGGGCGGACGGCACGTGCAGCGTGGAGTATCTTCCGGTGACGATCACGCGCTGGCCTCCCGCTGAGCGTGTTTACGGCGTGAAGACGGAGAAAGCAGGGGCCAATGCCTGAGACAGTAACTCTGGAGGTGACGCGCTATTCTCCGGAGCGTGATGCCCAACCGTCGCTCGAAAAGTTTGAAGTCCCGCTGCGCAAAGACTGGGTGGTGTTGGACGCGCTGAACCATATCAAGGACAAAGTGGATGGCTCGCTCACTTACCGCTGGTCGTGCCGCATGGGGATCTGCGGCAGTTGTGGAATGATGGTGAACGGGGAGCCCAAGCTCACCTGCGCGACGTTCCTCTCCGCCTACACCCGCGGCAAGCCGATTCGGATCGAACCGCTCCGCTATTTCCCGGTGGTGCGTGACCTGGTGGTCGAGCTGAGCGATTTTGTCACCAAGCTCACGCAGGTCATGCCCTGGCTGGTGCGCAAGCAGGAAAAGGCGATTGCCGAAGGCGAATACCTGCAGACTCCAGAGGGGCTGGAGAGCTACCGGCAGTATGCCATGTGCATCAACTGCACCCTCTGTTATGCCGCCTGCCCAGTGTATGGGCTAGATCCCGTCTTTATCGGCCCAGCGGCCCTGGCTTTGGCGCAGCGGTACAACATGGATTCCCGCGATCAGGGAGCGGAAGAGCGCATGGCTCACCTGGCACATCCCGAAGGAGTCTGGGGCTGCACCTTTGTAGGCGAGTGCACACGGGTTTGCCCCAAGCACGTGGACCCAGCAGGCGCGATCCAGCAGTACAAGATCAAGGCCGCGCTCGACTGGTTCAAGTCATTCGTTATGCCGCGGGGCGAGCAATGAACACCGCAAAGGCACCGTCGGCTTACACTGAATTTCATCCGCGCTGGTACCGCAAGCGGGTTTCGACCTGGTGGTGGTTGGGGAGCGGCCCCTACCTGAGATTCATCTTGCGCGAGCTGAGCAGCATCTTTGTGGCTTTGTCTGTAGCCATGACTCTGGCGCAGCTGTGGGCTTTGCGCTTTGGCGCCGATGCCTATTCGCGCTTTCAGGAGTCCATGCGTTCGCCGTGGCTCATGGCGCTGGGCGTGCTCACGCTGGCCTTTACCGTTTTTCACAGCATCACCTGGTTCAATCTTGCGCCCCGGGCGTTGACGGTGCGCATCGGCGGTCGCCGTGTGCCTGAGATCATGATCGCGCTTCCCAACTTCATCGGATGGGCGGCAGTCTCTGCACTCATCGCATGGCTGGTGGTGAGAGGGTAGATGAGCAAAAGATCCAATGATGGTTTTTTCTGGAGCCTGTTCAGCGTCGGCGGCGTGATCTCTGCGTTTCTGATACCCATCCATGTCTTTCTATTCGCCCTCGCCCTGCCTCTGGGATGGCTGCCGCACGGAGGTTATGAGCACTTGCTGGCGCTGGTACGAACGCCCGTGGGAAGGGTGTATCTCTTCGTGCTCTGTTCGTTTTCCTTGTTTCATTGGGCGCATCGCTTCCGCTTTACACTCTACGACGGCCTGCAGATCAAGCATTTGAACGAGGCAGTGTTTGCGGCCTGCTACGGAACTGCGCTCATCGGAACGGTGCTGGCGGCGTACCTGGTGCTGACCTTATGATGTAGTGCAGGCTGCAATTCCTCTGCCGGAGGTCAGGATTGGACTACAAACTCAAATCCATCTCGCAAGCAGGGATCGCCGAGGCCATCTCCAAGGCTGAATTCTATCGCGTGCTCAATGAACCTGCGGAATCAGAATCCATCTGCCAGGATGTGCTGGCGACCGATCCGGGAAACCAGGACGCTTTGCGGATTCTTGGACTGGCCATAAGCGACCAGTTTACCGGGGGCCCGCAGGACCGCTACGCCGAGGCGGAAGGATTCTTGCAACGGCTCACAGATCCTTACGAGCGTGCATACTTTTCCGGGTTAGCGCACGAGCGCCGGGCCAAGGCGCAGCTGCGTGCCGGCCGCCCGCCGCACACGCTGCTGGTGCTGTTCGAAGAGGCGCTCCGTCTCTACGAACAGGCCGCTAAGATCAGCCCGAAAGGCAATGACGACGCCATTCTGCGCTGGAACCGTTGCGTACGCATTCTGCAGAGCCGTCCGGAAGAAGACTGGATGGAAAAAGTGGAGACTTTCGACCACGGCGAATAGAGAGACTCACGCACGCGAAGGACGGACCAGGCGGGCTTTGGGAAGAAAGCGGCAGCGGATCAGAGTCCAGATAGCGGTCGCGCCATCGGTCCAGCGGATCTTCTTGCCTTCACTCACAGCTCGCGGCTGGTAACTGACAGGTACCTCCACAATCTTCTCGCCTAGGCGCAGCAGCTTGGCAGTGACCTCCGGGCAGAATTCAAATCTGCGGCACTCCAGTTCGATTCGATTCAGCACCGACGAGTTGAAAGCCTTGTAACAGGTAGCCTCGTCACGCAGGCGTGAGCCGTAGAGGAGATTCGTCAGCAGGGTGAGGAACTTTGCTCCCAGGAAGAAGCGCAGGCCGCGCTCCGGCCGGTCGGGACGCACACCGTAAACCACGTTGGCATGCCCCCCTTCCAGGGGCGCCAGGAGAGCGGGATAATCCTGCGGGTCGTATTCCAGATCGGAGTCTTGGATGAGCACATACTTGCCGCGGATGTATGGCAGCGCAGTGCGTATGGCTGCGCCCTTTCCCTGGTTCTCCTCGTGAAAAAGCAGAGTGAGTCCTTCTACCGCTTCCATGTTTCGCAGCCACTCGCGCGTGCCATCCTGAGAACCGTCATCCACCAGGACGATCTCCTTCTCTACCGGCGATTGCAGCACGCGACGAAGAATCTCTTCGATATGGTTCAATTCGTTATAGATGGGGATGATGACGGAAACAAAGTCATTGAATTCTCTGAGCGGCCAAGACTCAGCCGGCCGGACGACTTCTTCCACTGCGAAGACTGCGCTTGTGCTCATCGTAGGTGAGGGCCTCACTTCGCAAGACTGCCCAAAATGCCGGGTCTTCAGCTTAGGTGTAGCGGAATGCCTTTGGTAAACTGAGATTTGAAACAGAGAAGTGTACCACCAGCGGTGGAAGACGCCGCAACAAAAGGGAAAAGAGCCAGTATTACTCTCCTTGTTCTCCGATCATTTCTGCTGACCTGCTTGGCCATGCTGGTGAGCGGATACCACCTGGGCATTGAAGACCAGGGGATTTATTTACCTGCCATCAAGAAACTGCTCCAGCCCTCGCTTTATCCTCATGATTCTCAGTTCTTTCTGCCGCAAGCAACTGCGACTCTTTTTCCTCAGCTGATCGCAGGCAGTGTGCGCTGGACCGGATCGTCACTGGAGCTCACGGTTTTCCTTTGGCAGGTGCTGGCGGTCTTCCTGATGCTCGTCGGCTGCTTTCGCCTGAGCAGCAAGGTGTTCGCTTCGCCGCAGGCGCGGTGGGCGGCCGTCTTGGCCGTAGCCATCATGCTTACTCTGCCGGCAGCGAGCACCGCTTTGTTTCTGGTGGATCCTTATCTCCATCCGCGAAACCTGGCTGCGCCAGCACTCCTGTTCATGCTTGTAGACGTCATAGAACGACGCTGGCTTTTGGCCTTGATGTGGGTGGTTGTGGCGGCAGCTCTGCATGTGCAGATGGCGTTTTACGGAGTCCTGCTTGCAGTGGTTCTCCTGTTGCCTGAGCAATGGCTCGTGCTGGGGAAGAAGAACGAGCCGCAAATGACTGTGCCGCTGCTGCTTATGCTTCCGCTGCGGTCGCTGTTCGAGCCCGGTACGCCAGCGTGGCGCGAAGCAGCCCGCACGCGCGAGTTCCATTACCTGACACAGTGGCCATGGTATGGGTGGGCGGGCGCGATTCTTCCGCTCGTGGCACTGCTTTGGTTCAGTCGCATCGCCCGCCGCGACCAACTGACGCAGCTGCAGAAGCTGAGCTCGAGGCTGGCCTTGTTTGGATTCGCGGTGCTGGCTGCTTCGGTGCTGATTACATTGCCTTCCAGATGGGAACGTCTGACTCCATATCAACCGATGCGGGCATTTCACCTCCTATACATCGTCTTCGTTCTGATAGCTGGCGGCGTGCTGGGCGAATTTGTCCTTCGGCATAGCATCTGGCGATGGCTGGCTGTTTTTCTGCCGCTCAGCGCCACCATGTTCTGCGCGCAACGGCTGGCGTTTCCTGGTAGTTCGCATTTGGAGTGGCCGGACAGCGCAGTGCAGAATCCATGGCTGCGAGCCTTTGCCTGGAGCAAAGCCAACACGCCAGTCGTTGCATATTTCGCTCTGGAGCCGAGATACCTCGAAGAGCCAGGGGAAGACACCTACGGCTTCCGCGCCTTTGCCGAGCGCAGCATGATGGCTGACTATCGCAAAGACTCAGGCGTGGCGCTGCTTTTCCCCGCGATTGCCGAAGATTGGCAACGGGAGCTGCACGCCCGTGACGGCTGGCACGATTTTCAGCTCGCTGACTTCCAGCGCCTGCATCGCGATTTCGGAGTCGATTGGGTCCTGCTGGAGCCAGGACACGCTGCCGCCGGCCTTGATTGCCGATTCCAGGATCAAGGAGTACGTGTCTGCCACATTCCGTAAGGAGCAGTTGTCTGGGGCGAAGGCCCGGGGTTAGCATCAAGTCAAGTGCACACGCCCAAGCTGAAGCCGATGCCTTCCGGCGCAGAGATGCGTGAGATTGCCCTCGTTGCGATCGACTCCTTTCGCCAGAATCGCGTGCGCTTCGCGCTGACAGCGCTCAGCATGATTATCGGGACCGCCTCGCTCATTGTGGTGGTCACGATCGGGCTCACCGGCAAGCACTATGTGCTGAACGAGATTCAGAAGATCGGCGTGAACATGATCGAGGCCGAGTACCATGGCAGCGGTCCGCGCGCCACGCCAGTGGCTCCGGATTTCCTCACGCTCGATGACATGCGCGCCGTGCAGCGCGAAGTCCCGGGCGTGATCGCGGCTTCACCGGTAGTGGCGCTGGTGGAGCGCATGCCCCTGGGCAATGGCAGAGAGGGAGATGTGAACATTCTCGGCGTGCTGCCCGACTACAGGATCGTGCGCAATCTCCAGGTATCTGCTGGGCGTTTTTTCGACAATGATGATTCGCGGAACAAGGTTGCTCTTATCACCGAGAAGCTGGCTAAGAAACGTTTTGCCGGACAGGATGCCGCAGTCGGCGCAACCCTGCGCATCAGCGGTCTGCCTTTTACCGTGATTGGCACCTTCCGCGAGGGGGTGGAGACCTTTGGGCAAACTGAGGTTGGCGACAGCACCGTGCTGATTCCCTATACCATAAGCCGTTACTTCACCGGCAATGACAATGTGAAGCAGCTCTACTTCTCGGTAGACAACACCGCGATCGTGCCGCAGAGCACAGAATCGATCCGCAAGCTGATCATCTCGCGTCACCGGCCAGATTCGACCTACGATGTGTCCAATCTGACGCAAGTGTTACGCATCATCACCAATACCGCCAATGCTCTCACCGCGGTGCTGCTGCTGATAGCCCTAGTGACGCTGGCAGTGAGCGGCGTCGGTATCATGAACATCATGCTGGTGACGGTAAAGTCGCGTACGCGGGAGATCGGCATCCGCAAAGCTGTGGGAGCCACGCGTTACGAGATCAAAGTGCAGTTCTTGGCCGAAGCCATCTTTATTTCTGTGATCGGAGGATTGATCGGCTGCTTCATTGGCATGGCTCTTCCCGTATCCGTGCGCTTGCTTACGGAATTTCACATCCCAATCTCGGGTTTGTCGGTGATCGTGGCTGTGCTGGTTTCGCTGCTGGTCGGTCTGGTCTTTGGGACGGCCCCGGCCAGCCGCGCAGCCCAGCTTGATCCGGTCGAAAGCCTTCGCTACGAGTAAGACCGGCTACATCACCAAAGCGACGCTCTCCAGTTCCTTGGCAATGGCTTCCAGCGGAAGGCTGGCATCGAATCGCGCCGCCAGCGCGCGTGCCGCCTGATGCGAGACTCCAAAGCCGTGGCCGCGCAGGAACAACTCGATCAGTTCTCCTGCCTGCCAGCAATCCAGCTCATGCTCGGCCAGTTCGCTCTTCAGCACCGCAACCTCGCTCGGTGTGAACCACTCACCCGCTTTGCTCGCTCTGTTTTCCATTGCCGTCCTCCGGCGCGGCCCGTTTGCCCGGTGAACCGCTCATCCCTGATCGCTCCTTGAGGGGAGCCCCGGGAGGCTTGCGCTCCCGGGCCCCGACTTGCGGAGGTTCCAGAGGATGTACCAGTTCAGGTGCAATTGCCTGGCCATCGGCAGTGCTCGATCCATGTGATTCAAATGCAAGCACTTATGCGGCACTTTGGTAACGATATGTGTGGTCTGGAAAGGACGGCAGAGGCATTTCCGCACACCGAATGCTAATCCATGTCCATTACTTACTTTGGTAATAGAGGCGCGGGAGATTAGCTAGAAGCCAAAGCGCAGTCTGGCGCTTACGCTTCTGGGAATACCCACGGCGGTGCCGCTGAAGAGGCTGGCGAAGTTGATCACATTGGTATTGTTTGTCAGGTTTACCACCTGAATCTGCGCGCTCGCGCTGCGCTGCTCCTTGTGGTAAAGCTCGAACCCGGCGGCGAGATCGAAGGAGAAGTTGGGCTTCACGCGCCCGCGGTTGAAGTTCACCTCGTTGAGGATCTGCTGGCCGTATTGCGAGAGCAGGAATTTGTAGTCCACGGCACCATCGAGCTCGGCCGGCAGGCCGCTACCGTAGGATTCGGTAGCGCTGATCCAAAGCTTCTTGGTGGCTTGCGCGCGCACCTGCAGGCGCAGCGTATTGCGCTGATCCTGCGAGACTGCGAACTTGTCGGTATCGGAGAGGGCGTCGCTGGCCTCGTCGCCGAGAAAGAGGCCGCCGGTGACCGGTCCCTGCGCGGTGGCCGACTGATTGGCGTAACTCAGGAAACCGGAGAACCTTCCCCAGGCCGGCGATTCCAGCCGCACCTCTTCGCCGAAGATGTGGGCCTTGCGGAAGGCGATGGGAAAGCTGACACCCGTATTCAGCAGCACGTCGTCGTCGGCGTAATTGGTGAAATCGCGCTGAAAGACGTTAGCGTCGAGCCGGACCTTATCCCAGAAGGTCTTGGTGAAGCCGGCCTCGTAAAAGTTACCGTAGCCGGGCTGCACCGGGAGGCGCAGCACCTCGTCGCTTACCGAATTCAACTGGGGCGAACTGGCCAGCAGCAGGTTCTCCATCGCGGGTGTCTGGAAGGCACGGTCGTAGGCGACGTGCAGCAGCAGGTTCAGGGAAGGGAAGAAGCGCGAGACTCCGATGCGCGGGCTGAGCTCCGCCTTCCTCACCACGAAATCGTAAGCATCGAAGCGCAACCCGGCGCTGATGTTCCAGTTCTTGTAGTGGATCTCGTCCTGGATGTAAACGGCCGGCTCTACGTCCCAGCGGTGGTCGTGGAAGTTGAGATCCTGCTGCGTTCCCGGGTCGAATTGCGAGGGGTCGGTGATGTGATATTCCAGCGCCTCGCGGACGGGCGCGAAGAGCACGTCAGCGCCGATCTTCCAATCATGATGGCCCTTATGGCCGGCCAGGTTGGTCTGTAGGTAGCCTTCGCGGTAGCCGCGATCCTGGTGCACGATCACGGGCGTGGAAAACTGGTTGGAATCGAGGGTGAAGCGCTCGTCGCGGAAGCTGCCGGCGAGCTGCAGCAGCAGACCGGACGAAATCACATGCTGGTAGCTGAGCTGACCGCTGGTCTCGTTCGCCGCCTGCGTCTGGAGCTGGCCTGCTTCCTGCTGCACCAGCTCATTCGGTACCTGGAAGCTCGATTGCCTGTGGGCAAAAGAAAAGATGAGGCGGTCACGATCGCTGAGGTTGAGTTGGTAGCTGGCACTGACGCCGCCAGAGTCAGCTTCATTGGTGAAATTCTCGAGCACCGGCGGATCGAGATAGCGGCTGGTATGGAAGCCATAGCCGGCTAAGTCGAGTGTGCCGCGCTTATCAGAGAAGGAGAGGCCGGCGGTGCCGCCGCCGGTATCGAACGCGCCTCCCTGCAGGTCGAGTTCGCCGTGCCAGCCCTCGGGGAAATCCCGCTGCGTGGTCACCTCCACGATGCCGCCCAGCTTGCGGCCGTACTCAGCCGGATAGTTCGAGGTGAGCACGCGCAGAGAGTCGACTTCATCGGCATCGAAGGGCGGCGCGAACGAAGGCGAGCGGTTCTGCGTGAGTGGCATGCCATCCTGCACGAACTGCACCTCGTACTCGGAACCGCGCGGATGCAGGATGCCATTGGCCTCGTAGAGCCAGCCCGGCTGCATGACCACCAGGTTCATCAGGTCGCGGCCCGGCTGCGTGGCCTGCTGCTCGCGGACGGCCTCGGTGCCGATCGAGATCTGGGCCCCGGTACGCTTCGGATCGAGGAGAGTGGCCGCCTCGGTCACCTCCACCATCGACTGCACGGGAGCGACCTCAAGTCTCGCTTCGACTGCGACCGGCAGCTCGGAGCGGATCTCGATCTTTTCCACGAAGGGCGCGAACCCCTGCGCCTCCACCTTCAAGCGGTAGATGCCGAAGGGAAGCTCGCTGGCGGTGTATCTCCCGCTGCTGTCAATCTCGAAGGAGCGCTGCACCTCGGCCGACTCGCTCACCAGGGTGGCCTTGGCAGACAGCGAGGCTCGCTGCGGATCGCGCACTTGAATGCGCAGCTCTCCCCGGGCGGTGCGCGCGGCGGCACATACGCTAAGAGCCAGTATCACGCAAGCAGCAAGCATGGCTCTTGTTCTGAGCATAGGCGACACCGGCGCGAAGGGAAAAAGCAAGTTGGCTCAGTCTAACCGGTTTATGAGGATCCAGAGGCAGCGAAAAACGAGAAAGCCGGGCTGGTTGGCCCGGCTCTTTCGCGGCGAAGGATGCTCAGCGTTACATCACTAGCGCCAAATTTTCCAATTCCTTCTGCAGGGTCTCAAGCGAGCAGCTTCCGCCCTCCAGGCGGCTGGCGGCCTTGAGCGCCGCTTCGGGTGACACACCGTAACCACGCCCGGTCAGGAAGAGTTGCAGTACTTCAGCGGCCTGCCAGGAATCGAGCCCGTTTTCCAGAAGCTCCCTACGCAGGGCCGACATTTCAGCGGTGTTGAATTGCTCCACTACCATATGTCACCTCCGGCGCTTCTTTGAACTCCTGCTACTCCATTAGACACATGGGGCCCAAAATCGTTGCAGGGCCGGCCGTGCTTCTGTGTATTACTTCTGTCACGACTCTGTAAATCCTTCGTAGTCTCCCTTTAGACGCGAGCAGCCACGGAAAGGCTGCCTGCATCAGAAGTACGTTTCCGCGGGTTCCTTAGTTTCCTGCGCTAGTCGGCCATCTTGCTCAAGTGCACCTGGAAACCCGTTCTGGGCAGCAGGGAAGTGAGCTCAAACACCTTGTAGCCATCGCCGATGATCTCGGCATGGCGAAAGATCCCGGGCTCGCTCTCGACCACCTCTTTGCGGCCATCCAATTGATTCAGGAACTGCTGCGCTGATTGCACACTGGGCTGCGAGTAGCGGGCGTAAGTCTCGATCGCTTCGGCCGCGTAAGAGCGCACTAGCTTGGGCCAGTACTTGGTGAGCAGCTCGTTGCTGGCAAAAATATCGGCCCAGATGATCCGTCCGTTCACCGCCACCACCACGCCGACCGCATTGCGGTTGCGCAACTCGCGCATCAGGCTCTCGTAGGAGTGCTGAATCGGCATTGCCACTTTGTCCACAGCCTGACTGACCTCTTTGGTCTCCATCACACGCGCATAAGAGGTAGTGCTTGCCAGCTCATTGGCTGCGCTTGGAGAGAGGACCGGTGCCGGACGAGGTGAGTTGTCCAAGGGGCCTCCAGCCACGCCGCCCGTACCGTCTTGCACCATGATCGCCTCAGCTGCTGGAGCGGCCATCGCCACCTTTGTCTTTGCCACCTCATCCCAGACTCCTCGCTGATCTTTGTTGTTGGCCTGGGCGCGCACGCTGGGCTGGGCCATGTAAGCGTCGGTTTTTCCATAGGCTCCGGAGGCAACGAAATTCACGGAAGCTCCAGTGGAGCGGCCATGCTCGATGCAGAACACGCTCAGGTCAGCATCGCTTTCACCGGGAATAATGCGGTCGGCGCCTACGATGCGGTCCTGATGGCCGCCGGTCACCACCTCGCCAGCCAGCAGCAGCAACGGTCGCTCGGAGTTGTTGATGAGGATCAACCGGTTGGTCTCGCCCCATCCGTAGTTCGGCGGCCGGACGTTGCTGTGCCTGCGCCGGATGAGCGGCGCCGCCTGGTTAGCCTCGCTGATGATGACCTCGCCCGAGCGCAGACCTTCATCCAGCGTGAGGAAGCCGCGCGTGTCGAAGCTAGTGCGCGCCACCACCGGGAAGATCGTGAGATTGCCTTGACTGATAGGCGCCAGTACGTCGTAGGGACAACTTGCTACCGCGTCCGTGCCTGCCTCAACCGCGCACGGCTGCGAGAAGTACATTGAAGCCGCCAGCACTGCCAGCACGGCGAATGCTGCTCCAAACCAGATTTGTCTGCGTTTCATAAACTCCTCCTTGGGCTGTCGGGAGAACGCTACCGCCGAGGCTTCTTGCAGAGAATTTTCAGGCCGCGGCAACTTGGGATAACATCCAAGATTCCAAGCATTTAGTTATGCCCACAGCCACCCAAGCCCGGTTTGCCTGGCAGAATGCGTTGTTCACGCAGCTGCATAAGGAGAGCGGCGCGCAGAAGTACGGGCTAAGCGTCGATTCGTTCTCCGACGTGCTGGCAGAGGTCTGCGAGAAACACTTGTCGGGTGGCGCCAGTGAGCGCGAAGGCAGGGAATTTCTCGCGGGATTGCGTTTGAACGAACTGGCCCTGGCGCGAGCCTGCGCCGCAGGCTCCGACGCAGCCTGGACCGAATTCCTCAATCGCTACCGCGCCGCTCTCTACGGAGCCGCGCTGGCCATCACCCGCGACGACAGCCGCGGCCGCGAACTGGCCGATTCTCTCTACGCCGAGCTGTACGGAATGAAGCTCCGCGAAAACGCAGAGGGAGGGCAGCAGCGTGTCTCCAAGCTCAGTTTTTACACTGGCCGCGGCTCGCTCGAGGGCTGGCTGCGCGCGGTGCTGGCCCAGCAGTATGTCGATCGCTATCGCAAGCAGAAGCGCGAAGTCAGCCTCGAGGAAGAGACCGATAGCGGCGGGCAGTTCGCCGCGCCCCCTGGCGATCCGGCCCCAGATTGTGATCCGCGCGTCTCCGCTGCCACCGATGCTGTGCTGGCTGAACTGGAATCCGAGGAACGGTTCCTGCTGTCGGCATATTTTCTCGATGGCCGCACGCTGGCTGAGATCGGCCGCACGCTGAAAGCGCATGAATCCACTATCAGCCGGAAACTGGAGCGCACGGTTACCCGCCTGCGGAAGCAGATCGTCAAGCGTTTGCTGAAGACCGGCATGAGCCCGCGCGCGGCAGAAGAGGCGTTGCAGGTCGACGTCCGCGACCTGGCCGTCAATGTGCGCGAGCGGTTGCGTCCTCCGCCTGAGCAGGAGCGGGTATGAAGCGCTGGCGGCCCTTTTTTCCGCAAGAGCTGCCGAGCGCGGCGTTCTACTGACGGACAGGTCCGGGTGCGGAGAAGAATGGATTCCAAGATGTCAGAGGTGCCCAAGATTCCTCCCATCGTGCGTGAGCGAATGGCGCTGCGCGGCCGCGGAGCTGCGTCGGGCGAGCATCCAGACGCTAATCTGCTCGCTGCCTTTGCCGAACAATCGCTCACCACTGCGGAAAGAGACTTCGTGCTGGAACACGCCTCTCGCTGTGCCGAGTGCCGCGCCGCGCTGGCCTTGGCGGCCGACGCGGAACAGGAAGCTGCGCCGGCGGCTTCGCCTCGTCCCGTCTCCACCGGTTGGCCTTTGCTGCAATGGAAGACGATGCGCTGGACGGCGTTGGCCACGGGCATCGCTGCCGTACTGGCGATTGCCGTCTTGTACAGCCCCACCATGCATGCACCCGCGCCAGAGGCCGCAAGGCAGGTGGCCGCTCCGCCGGCCGCGGCGAGTCAGCCAGCCGGCGAGGAGCGCGAGCTGAAAGCAGAGCAAAACCAGAAGGTGGCCGTGGCTCAAGCATCGCTGCCTCCCAAAGAAAAAGTAGCCATGCTTGCTTCGCCGAAGCTCTCCGCGAAGGATGGCAGCAAGATCGCCTACGGCATCGGCTCCGCTGCTGGCGCGATGACTTCGCGTCATGCTGCCCCAGTTGCGGCAGAACCGGAACAGCAGCAAGCCCAGCTCCGGCAGCAGGTCCAGGCTGAGGCAGTCCAGGTACAGCAGCAAAGTCAGAACTATGACTCGCTGGCTGTGAATAAAGAGCAGGCTCTGCAGTCACGCGCCGATTCCTATTCCAACGCAGCCAGCGCCAGCAACCAGCCGATGGCCGCTGGCGCGATCGCCCGCGATCTAGACAAAAAGGCGTCGCCCTCCGCGGCAACGCTTGCTGCGAAGACCGCGCCCTCCCCAGCGCCAGCTAGCAATACGGATCTCGGCCGCGTCACTATGACTCCCGCGCCTCAGAGTGAAACCATCCAGGTAACTGACGAAGCGAAACCGGGCGCCACTGGTCTTGCGCCGGAGCAAGCCAGGCCTTCGGCCGCGGCAGAGAGCCTGGAAGTTGCATCCGGCGTGGCTGGCGGAGCAAGAATGCAGGCCCGCAAGGCCCAGCGTGCCGAGGCCACCGCCGCGACCCCCCGCTGGCGGGTGCATCAATCAACCCTGCAAGAATCACTGGACTTCGGCACAACCTGGCAGGACGTGCGCACGTTTGGCAAACAGGCGGTCAGCGCCATCGCGGTGATTGGCAGCAACGTCTGGATCGGCGTTGCCGACGTTTCTCCGGCGGTGCTGCACTCGGCCGACAACGGCGAGCATTGGAGCCAGCAGTGGCCTCAGATCCCAGCCACGGCGCTCACCACCTCCAGCGGACGGGCCTACCTGGGGTGGAAGGCTGGCCCGGCACGCGTCACCGATCTGGAATTTGAAGACGCACGACGCGGGAAGATGGAGGTCACCACCGAGACTAAGAAAGGCCCAGCCCACCAGATCTGGCGTACCACCGATGGCGGCGCATCCTGGACGCTGCAGTCCGAAGATGTCAACTAGCGACAGTCGCGCGGTCTACCAGCAGGATCGGAATGCCCTCCTCGATAGGATAGACGCGCTTGCAGCCCACGCATGTGAGCGTCTGTTTAGGCTCGCTGTAAGTGAGTGCCGAGCGGCAAGCTGGGCAGACGATGATCTGCAGCAATTCCTTTGTAAGCACAGCCCAAGATAACCCAGGCACGACAGCAAAGACAAACCGCAGCCACTGATTCTAAGATAGCTGTATGTCTGCCCGCATTCTCGATGGCGCCAAGATCGCCGCCCAGATCAGAGATGAAGTCGCAGCTCAGGTCCGGGCCTTGACCGAACAGGGTACGCGTCCTGGCCTGGCGGTGATCCTGGCGGGACACAACCCGGCTTCAGAGATTTACGTGCGCAGCAAGGTCAAGACCTGCGCGGCCCTGGGGATATACAGCGAGAACATCACGCCGCCGGATTCCGTCACCACCGGCGAGTTGCTGGCGATGGTCGAAGACCTGAACCGGCGCGAGGAGATCGATGGCATTCTGGTGCAGCTTCCGCTGCCGCCACAGGTCGAGTCCAAAAAAGTCCTGTTGGCAGTCTCTCCAGAGAAAGATGTGGATGGTTTTCACCCCATGAACGTGGGCAATCTCTCCACGCAACGGCCGGGTTTAGTCCCGTGCACTCCCGCCGGGTGCCTGGAGATTCTTAAGCGCAGTGCCATTCCTATAGCCGGCCAGAATGCTGTGGTTGTGGGACGCAGTGACATTGTGGGCAAACCGGTCGCTATGCTGCTGCTCAACGCCAATGCGACTGTTACCGTCTGCCATTCCAAAACGCGCGATCTTCCGGGCGTGTGTCGCAATGCTGACATTCTGGTCGCGGCTATTGGACGCGCGGGAATGATCACGCGCGAGTTCGTGCGTCCGGGGGCGACGGTGATCGACGTCGGCATCAACAAGATCAGCGAGCGCGCTGAATTCGAGAAGTTCTTCAAGGGCAATGCGCAGCGCGAGCAGAGCTTCGCCAGGAATGGCAGCACCCTTGTGGGCGACGTCCATCCCGAGGTCGCCGAGATCGCGGGTGCTATTACGCCAGTGCCCGGTGGCGTCGGTCCGCTCACCATCGCCATGCTCATGTCGAACACGCTGCAGGCAGCGCGCAGCCGGGCGCAACGGCAGCAGGCCGTGATGGCGGGGCAGAGCTGACGTGCTGCGAGTCGGCTTGACCGGCGGCATCGCCTCCGGCAAGAGCTCAGTGGCGGCGATGTTTGCCCGGCGCGGCGCGCGCGTCATCCGCGCCGATGAGATTGCCCACGGACTGATGCGGCCCGGAGAGCCCGTCTATGCCGAGGTAGTCAGCCATTTTGGCCGGGAGATCGTCCAAGAAGATGGAAGCATCGACCGCGCCCGCCTGGCAGAAGAGGCCTTTGGCGGCGGCCGTATCGAGGAACTGAACCGGATCGTGCATCCGGCCGTGGTAGCGCGGCAGGAGCAGTGGATGAACGAAGTCGCCGCTGAAGATGCCGGGGCCGTTGCCATGGTCGAGGCAGCGCTGATCCTCGAGGCCGGCGTCGGCAGCCGCTTCGATAAGATAGTGGTTGTCACCTGCGAAACCGGGCAGCGCGCCCAGCGCTTCGCGGCCCGGAGCGGAATGGGCCTGCAGCAGGCGGGGGTAGAGGTGGAGCGGCGTATGAAAGTGCAGATGCCCGAATCCGAGAAGGTGAAACACGCGGATTACGTGGTCGATAATTCCGGCCCGCTGGCAGCGACGGAGCGGCAGGTCGAGCGGATCTATGCCGACCTCCGCTCGCTCAGCGCCGCCAGCCGCTGAAGATCTTTCCCCGAAGGGATGCATGTCATGGACCGAAAATCGCGAATCCTTACCATCGCTCTTCTTTTTGTGCTGGCATTTTTCTTCTATACCACGCATGACCGCATGCAGCCGGTCAGCGACGCTGCCTCGTCTTGGATTTCCCGGCCCACTCACGTTGAGCTGACAGAAGCGGCCGCGCCGCCCCAGCTCGATCCCGATGAACAGAACAACATCGCGGTTTACAGGAGAGTCTTGCCCTCGGTGGTGAGCGTCGCCTCGCGCAGCGTGCAGTTCGATTTCTTCTATGGAGAGATTCCCCAGGAAGGCCTGGGCTCAGGCTTCATCGTGGACCGCCAGGGACACATTCTCACCAACTACCACGTGGTGGCGGGAGCGCGCCAGATCGAGGTGACCACCTCCGACAAGAAAAAATATCGCGCTACCATCGTCGGCCTCGACAAAGTCGATGATCTGGCCGTCATCCAGATTCAGGGCGAAAAGCTGGAGCCGGCGACCTTGGGCGATTCGCACAACCTGGAGGTCGGGCAGAAAGTCTACGCCATTGGTAATCCCTTCGGACTTTCGGGCTCCATGACGCGTGGCATCATCAGTTCGCTGCGTCCGGTGCGCGGGCCGAATGGCGTGGCCATGGATGAGGCCATTCAGACCGATGCCGCGGTGAATCCCGGCAACTCCGGCGGACCGCTGTTGAACTCCCGTGGCGATGTCATTGGCATCAACAGCTTCATCCTCAGCCCCGCGGGCCAGAGCGCGGGATTAGGTTTTGCCATTCCGGTCAACGTCGCCAAGGCGGTGGTCAGCGATTTGATCACCTATGGCGAAGTCCGCCGTCCGTCGCTCGGCGTGCGGACTTTGCCCATCGGGCCGGAGCTGGCTGACCAGCTGGGATTGGCCGCTGACTCGGGCCTGCTGGTGGTCCAGGTCGTTCCCGGCAGCGGGGCTGAAGTTGCTGGACTACGCGCCGGCAACCAGCCGGCGTACTTTGGCAACGTGCAGATCATGATCGGCGGCGACCTCATCACCGAAGTCGATGGCAAAGAGGTACAGGACCAGGCCGACCTCGCGCACCTCATGAACGGGCACCATTCCGGCGACCGAGTCAGGGTCACGCTTTACCGCGGCCGCAGGCGGCTTGAAGTGAATGTGATTCTGGGCGAAGCCAGCCGCGGCCAGGCTTAGGCCTCATCTTGAACAATGAGCCTGGATTCCATTCGTAATATCTGTCTTGCTCTTCCCCATGCCACCGAGCAGGTGCAGTGGGGCGACGATCTGGTGTTCAAGATCGCCGGCAAGATGTTTTGCGTCGCCACGCTTGAACCGCCGCTGCGGTTCTCTTTCAAGTGCACACCCGAGCGATTTGCCGAGCTGACCGAGATCGAAGGCATCATCCCGGCGCCCTACATGGCGCGCAACTTCTGGGTCAGCATCATTCGTCCGGACGCACTGGCCGGCGGCGAGGTGAAGGAACTTCTGCGCAACTCTTACCATCTGGTTCTTGCCAGACTGCCCAAGAGGAAACAGGCCGAGCTGTCTGCGAAAAAGAGCGTCCCCAAGCGGCGATAACGCATCTCAATTCCCGCGGATTCAAGAATGCCTGATGAGCGCCAGCTCGCCCAGCTCCACCATCATCTGCTTCGCGGGATCATCGAGCAGTACTCGTGCCCGTCGAATCCAGAGCTGGCTGATCGGCTTGGCCTCTCTGTGGAGAAGGTCGAAACCCTTCTGCGAGACTTGGCTGCCATTCATGGCGTTGTGCTTCATCCCCATGTCTGTGAGCCCTGGATCGTCCATCCCTTCTCCCTGACACCCACTTTGAACTGGGTCGAAGGCCGCCGCGGCGGCTGGTGGGCGCCATGTATCTGGTGCGCCCTGGGCGTCGCAGTTCTCGTCGGGGGTGAGACTCGTATTCACACCCGCATCGGTGCCGAAGCTGAGTCAGTTGTGGTTCCCGTGGCGGCGGGTGAGCCGATAGACCTGACCGATCTTTGGGTGCACTTTGCCATCCCGCCGCAGCGAGCTTGGCAGAACGTCCACCAGCACTGTGCCCTCGTGCTTCCCTTCCGTTCGCCCCAGGCGATTCGCGAGTGGTGTGCCAAATACAAGGTTGCTCAGGGGGAGGTGGTTCCGCTGCAGCAGGTCGCCGCCCTCGCGCGACGGTGGTACGGCACTCACGCCGATCCGGCCTGGCACAAGTGGAGCATCGCTGAAGCACGAGAGATTTTTCGCAGGGCCGGATTCACCTCCGAATTCTGGGATTTGGGCCCCGCCACCGGCAATTTCTAGCTCCCGGCCCCCATTTGACGGGGTAGCATTCTTCGGGAAAAATTCGGCTACCCCCTGAGGAATAATCGTCTTTATTACTCATATGCTCAAAGTAGCTACAAAGTGGTGAGCAATCCCAGGGAGTGCACGGCGGTCGCTATCTCACGCAGGCTGCAAAAGTTTGTAGCCAAGAATATAGTGCTCCATCGAACTTTGCGGCATGGCCGTCGATCTCTCCGAACTTGCCGAATCCGTCAAGGTAGAGATTTAGTCTTGGACCCTCAGTGAATTCGATTGAAACTCCCCATCTGATATCACCAGTCTGCGCGGAGCTCGAAACCTTGGTCTTTTTCAATGCAGCAGCGAGCATAGGCGCCTGTCGCGAAGCACCGAAACGGGAGATGACAATCTTGTAGGAATAGATCTCGTGCAATCGGTCAGGAGTTACAGCAACCCCGAACAACACGTCGCTAGGAATGAAGAGGATTTCCACGCTTTTTACTTTCATAGAGTCCAACTGCTTTGATGCAAATTCGAGTTTTCCTTGCAAATCGAGTCGCTGCTCATACGTTCCGTAAGCGCAAGAGCTGGGTGACAGGGAAATTAGAGTTAGAAACAACGCGGTCGCTGCGGGCTTCACTGGTCTCACCTCATTGTGGGGTTTGGCACAGTGATGCTGGGGTCAGCTGGTGGTGGATAAAAACCGCTGTAAGAAGGATTCCCGCATACGACAATGGCTTCACTAGAGCAGGGCGCATACAATCTCCCCTGAAATTGCGCCTTTAATTGAAATCCATCCTCAAGGAAAGTCAAGCTAAAATCGGACTTTGTTCAGAAATCAGGAACATCAGCCAGTCCAGCAAGCCGCGCCAGCTTATGCCAAAGCCTCGGATGCGGACGTAGCCTGCCGAGTCGGATTTTCAAGGCATACGGAAGTGACACTCCTAGGGCATGGCGAATTTGAGCACTTGTTAGTGCTGCCAACCTGGGGCGCATGACGCACCCAGTGTAGCAACTTGATTTTGAAATCACGAGGGTAAAACTGCGTTTCAAACCCCACTCCCCGCCAACCCAGCCCCAGGGGGTAGCTGAATTTTTCCCTAAGAATGCTACCCCGGCCCCCATTTGACTCCTCCCGCCCCGCTGGGCTAGCCTCAATAGTCCGACTCCCTTGCAGCTCTGCCCGGGTGTTCAGTCCAAACAGGATCAACTATGGTAAGTGGTCGCAAGTCACTGATTTTGCTGGCCTTAGCGGTTGCTGTGTTCACTGGCTGGCAGTCCGCCTGGGCGACCACAGCGGCTCCCGTCCACGCCCGGCACGCCATGGTTGCCAGCGTCAACGGCTATGCCTCTGCCGCAGGTGTCGAGGTCATGAAGAGGGGCGGCAACGCCGTAGACGCAGCCGTCGCGGTCGGTTTTGCACTCGCCGTCGTGCATCCCCAGGCGGGCAATCTGGGCGGCGGCGGATTCATGCTCCTCCGCTTCGCCTCCGGCGACGCGCATTTCATTGATTTCCGCGAGACTGCGCCGGCGGCGGCCACCGCGACCATGTACCAGGATTCCAAGGGCGAGATCATCCCCGATGCCAGCCGCATCGGCTACAAGTCCATTGCCGTGCCCGGTTCAGTCGCGGGTTTGGCCTATGCCCAGAAGAGATATGGCAAGCTGCCGCTGCGCGCCGTCATGGCGCCGGCCATCCGCCTGGCGCGTTATGGCTTTCCTCTCAGCTACTTCGATGCCCGCGACATGCAGGACCCCGATTTAGGCAGATTCCCCGAGTCGAAGCGCATCTTTCAGACCGATCCGGCGCGCACAGGATTCTATGCAGAGGGCGACACCTTCCGCCAACCGGAGTTAGCTCGCACACTGGAGCGGATCGCCGCCAGTCCTGACTCTTTCTACCACGGTGCCCTGGCGCGCGAGCTCGCGGCTGCGATTCGGAAAGGCGGCGGAATCATCACCGAAGCCGACCTCGCTAGGTACGAGGTGAAAGAGCGGCCGGTGATGCGCGGCGCCTATCGCGGATACGAGATCATCACCTCGCCTCCGCCGTCGTCTGGCGGCGTGGTCATGCTGGAGGCGCTGAATATTCTGGAAGCGGTTCCTCTCAGCCACCTGGGGGACCGCTCCGCAGATTCCATCCACTGGACGGTCGAGGCGTTTCGCCGCGCCTATATGGATCGCGCCGAATTTCTGGGCGACCCCGATTTCAACCAGCTGCCCATCGCGCAATTGCTCGACAAAAAATATGCGGCCGCCTGGCGCGAGGGGATCGATCCTCTCCTGGCATCGCCCAGCGCTGGTCTGAAGCGGCCGAGCTTCGGCGAGCTGGACCGCACGGCTGAAACCATGCCGCAGCGCCACGAATCCGGCCAGACCACGCATTACTCGGTGGTCGATTCGGATGGCAACGCGGCCGCCGTCACCTATACGCTCAACGACTCCTTCGGCTCGCGCGTGACCGCCACCCATCTGGGCTTTCTGCTCAACGATGAGATGGATGACTTCGCCTCTAAGCCCGGCGTGCCCAACATGTTCGGACTGATCCAGGGCCCGGCTAACGCCATCGGCCCGGGCAAGCGGCCGCTTTCTTCCATGACTCCCACGATGGTCGCGAAAGATGGCAGGCTGCTGCTGGTGCTGGGCTCGCCCGGCGGCTCGCGCATCATCACCACCGTGGCCAACAT
>Ga0187777_10000090_pt1 | contig 65267 bp, 64 predicted proteins | sample 1015_Q2_SP5_10_M_FD_132416 | JGI IMG/M metagenome (GOLD analysis project Ga0187777, IMG submission 132416) | Tropical peat soil microbial communities from peatlands in Department of Meta, Colombia - 1015_Q2_SP5_10_MG | ecosystem: Environmental > Terrestrial > Soil > Wetlands > Peat | place... | reverse complement strand
GGTGGCAGCGCTCGTGCCCAAGGCCGAACTCGACGGCGAAATGGGCGACAGCCACGTCGGCCTGCAGGCGCGCCTGATGTCGCAGGCGCTGCGCAAGCTCACCGGCATCGTGTCGAAGTCGCGCACCTGCCTGATCTTCATCAACCAGATCCGCGAGAAGATCGGGGTGATGTTCGGCAATCCCGAGACCACCACCGGCGGGCGGGCGCTCAAGTTCTACGCCACCGTGCGTATCGACATCCGCCGCATTGCCGCCATCAAGGAAGGCGAGACCGTGGTCGGCTCGCGCACGCGGGTGAAAGTCGTGAAGAACAAAGTGGCAGCGCCCTTCCGCGAGGCTGAGTTCGACCTGATGTATGGCGAAGGCATCAGCCGCGAAGGCGACCTGATCGACCTGGCGGTGACGCACGAGATCGTCGAGAAATCGGGCTCGTGGTTCAGCTATAAGGGCGAGCGCATCGGCCAGGGACGCGAAAACGCGCGCCAATTCCTGAAAGACAACCGCGACATCACCCGCAAGATCGAAGACGAAGTCCGCAAGAAGCTGGGCATGCCTGCTTTGGGCGGCGGCGACAAAACCCCCGTCCAGATGCCGACGCCGACCGATGGCCATGCGGCGCGGGTGACGGTGGGAGCGGGAAGGCGGTAGACTAGGGATCGATGCGGTGCGTCGTGATGCCCAGGGACAACAGGCGGCCGCGAAGCCGATCGATAACGTCCGCTCGCCGCGCCATGAACAGAAACGGCGCATGTGAGACGTAATAGAACGAGCCAATTCCACGTTCATAGAGGAACTGTCTCTTCGCGTTTCGTTGTTGTGCCCTCAATTCTGCCGTGCAACGACCAAAGCTCTGGTCAAAGCAGACCATGTAATAAGGTGACAGTTCCTCCTCTGTCATGACTATAAAAGGTAAGGATGCGTGTGAAATAGTCGCGCTCTTCAGCGGGTGCGTTGGACACCGAATCCCTTTGTCAGGGTCCAGCAAAATCCCAAACGGCTCATTCGGAGGAGAGCCTGTAACTAGGATTGGAATGGATGTGATGCTTGTGTAGGCAGCGCTGATCTCTTGTGGCACGAATCTCTCGTGGGCATACAAAGGCGCAATCGAGCGAAGGCTCTTAGCCCAGAAACGCTTAAGGATGTCGTAAGAATCGCCCAAGAACTCTCTATTCATTCCATACTCCTGGGCGTGATTGTACGTGCTAGCCGGCATTATTCTACGAATGCGGCACCAAACGCCGGAGACCGGTGCAAATGGGCTACGCGAGGATGTGCGTTGGCGGACACTATCGTAGAGGACGCGTCCGCCTTAGCGGACGCGAAGAAAGTAGCCCAGCACAAGCGTGCCCCGTAGGGGCCGCGCAGTGCTGGGCAGGCGATGATGACGGTGCGAGCCCCTTCAGGGGCGACACAGGTGCGCGGCGAAATAGGGGCCCCTCGACTCGCGCTCCGCTCGCAAGCTTGCGTCGCGCTTCGCTCGGGGTGACAGATAAAAGAGCTAGGTGCGGCGCGGCTGGAAGCCGCGCCCTTTCAAACCATGAACGCTAATCCGCCCCCATGGGGGCCCATGGGGCTTCTGATTGCCACTTGCCCCACCCACAGCTTAGAATCGCTCTGCCAGCGCACTTCCCAAGGCGTTCCGAGGGGCTTTGAAAGGCGTTATCGCCATTTATCCCGGCTCGTTCGATCCGCCCACCAACGGGCATCTCGACCTGATCGAGCGGGGCAGCAACATCTTCAGCAAGCTGATCGTGGCGGTACTGCGCAATCCCGGGAAGGACGAGCCCTTGTTCACGGTGGAAGAGCGCACTGAGATGCTGGCGACGCTGGTGCGGCCGTGGAAGAATGTTGTAATCGATGCTTTCGAAGGCCTGCTGGTGGACTACGCGCGGCGAGTGGGCGGGCACGCGCTGCTGCGCGGCATTCGCGCCATCAGTGACTACGAATACGAGCTGCAAATGGCCCTTATGAACCGCAAACTGGAGCCGCAGCTCGAAACCGTGTTCATGCTGCCCGCAGAAAAATACTCCTATCTCAGCTCTCGGCTCATCAAAGACGTATTCCAGCTTGGCGGATCCGTGCGCGGGCTGGTTCCACCTCTGGTCGAGCAGAAACTGCACCGTAAGGTGGACGGTGGCCAGCCCAGGCTGGTCAGGAAAACGGGAGAAGCGTTATGAGCGCAGTTGCAGAAGCCAGGAAGATGCTGACCGACCGCATCCAGCGTATCGAGGTGTCGGCCACCATGGCGGTGGTGAACGAAGCGGAGAAGCTGCGCGCCGCGGGTATCGATCTCGTGGACTTCGGCGCGGGCGAGCCGCACTTCACAACCCCGCAGCACATCAAGGACGCGGCCATCCTCGCCATCCAGCAGAACTTCACCAGGTACACGCCGGTGCCGGGCACGGCCGAGCTGCGCGACGCGATCGTCCATCGCCACAACGTGGACTTCGATTCCGACTACAAGCGCGAGGAGGTGATTGCCTCCACGGGCGGCAAGCACGCCTTGTTCAATGCCATCCAGGTGCTGGTGGACCACGGCGATGAGGTCATCCTGCCGGTGCCCTATTGGGTGTCGTTCAAAGACATGATCCGCTACTCGGGCGGCGAGCCGGTGCTGGTCGCGGCCGACGAGGAGCGCGACTTCGCGCTCAGTGCCGCAATGATCGAACGGGCCATCACGCCGCGCACCAAGCTTATCATCCTCAACTCGCCCTCCAACCCCTCGGGCGCGGTGATGCGCCCCGAAGACATGACGGCCATCGTGCGCCTGGCCCACCAGCGCGGCATCTATGTGATCTCCGACGAGTGCTACGTCTACCTGAACTTCAGTGGGAAGCGCTTTTCGGCGGGATCGCTGCGTGATGCCAAGGAGCACCTTCTCATCGTGGGCTCGCTCTCCAAGACCTACGCCATGACCGGCTGGCGCCTGGGATACACCATGGCGCCGGCGCCTATCGTGGCCGCCATGAGCAAGCTGCAGAGCCAGCAGACGTCGAACCCCACCTCGATCGTGCAGAAGGCGGGTGTTGCCGCGCTGAAGGGCCCGCAGGAGTGCGTGGACCAGATGCTGGCCGAATACATCGCGCTGCGTGACCACGTGCTGGCAGGATTGGGGACGATTCCGGGATTGCGCTGCGCCAAGCCGCAGGGTGCTTTCTACGTCTATCCCAATCTTTCGAGCTTCCTCGGACGCAATGGGCTGAACACCGCTGGCGATGTTGCCGGGAGGCTCCTGCGGGAGGCCCACGTGGCGGTGGTGCCTGGAGAAGGCTTTGGGACGCGGGAGCACATCCGCATCTCTTATGCCACTTCGCGCAAGGAGCTCGACCGCGGTGTCGAACGGATGCGGCGTTTCTTCGCCGGCCTGTGATGTCCGCCTTGTACCCGTTCCTAATGCGGCCGGAGCTTGTCGAGCGGCCATGGGGCACGCTCGACCTATCGCCCGTCTACCCTGGGCATCGCTGCGAGAAGCCGGTGGGAGAAGTCTGGCTCACTGGGGACGAGAACCGCGTCGCTAACGGCCCGCTCGGCGGCCGGACGCTGGGGGAACTGTGCCGCCAATACGGACGCGCGCTGGTCGGCGAGTCGGCGCGCGAGACCGACCGATTCCCCCTGCTGATCAAGTTTCTCTTTTCGCGCGAGAAACTTTCGGTCCAGGTACATCCCGACGATGAGACGGCGCGTCGCGCCGGATTGCCCTGCGGCAAGACCGAGTGCTGGTATGTGGTGGCGGCCGATCCGGGAGCGCAGGTAGCGCTTGGGCTGAAGCCGGGTGTCACGCGCGAGCAGTTGGCACGGGCGATCCAGGAAGTTCGGGCAGAGGAATTGCTGAACTGGGTAGACATTCATCCGGGCGAAATGATTTACGTCGATGCCGGCACCGTGCACACCATCGGGCCGGGAGCGATCCTGCTGGAGACGCAACAGAACTCGGACACTACCTATCGGCTGTATGATTACGGCCGTCCGCGTGAAATCCACGTCGAGCAGGGGTTGGCGGCAACGAAGGAGCGCACGCGGGCGGGCAAGGTGCCGTGCGAGGGGAAAACGCTTGTGGATTCGCCATGCTTTGTGGTCGAGAAGTTCTCCTTGACAGAGACGCGCTGCTTCGAAGCCGCGCACTCCCCGCAGATTTTCGTAGCGCTCGAGGGTTGTGGTGCGATCGAAGGTGTCTCGTCTGCGGGATTCGATCGCGGGCAGGTGCTGGTGATCCCCGCGCAGGTGGCGCAGGTACGAATCCGCCCGAGTCAACACCTTGAGCTGCTGCGGATGACATTGCCATCCTAGTCTGAGACGACTCTAGGGAGCGGCGAGTGCGGTTGAGCTCCTAGGAGCAAGCCCGAAGGGCGACATTTGTTTTAGCCCAGGGCGTAAGCCCTGGGAAGCTCGTCAAAAGATGATCCGAGTCCCGTAGGGACGGCACATAGATTTGAAGCCAAATTTCTATCCCGTGATCCTCGCCGGCGGCCGCGGCACACGCTTTTGGCCGCGCAGCCGGCGCTCCACGGCCAAGCAAGTCCTCGCCCTCGAAGGCAAGAAGACGATGATCCAGCAGACGGTGGCGCGTCTGCTGCCGCTCGCGCCGACGAGCCGCTTCTGGATCATCACCAACCGCGACCTGCGCAACGAGATTCGCCGCCAACTTCCCAGGTTGCCCGCGCGCCAGATCATCGCCGAGCCGCTGGCGCGCAACACCGCTCCGGCGATTGGACTGGCGGCATACATCCTGCTGCGGTCCGATCCCACGGCGGTGATCGGGATGTTTCCGGCCGACCAGGTGATTGCAGATGAAAAGGCCTTCCGCAAAGCGGTCCAGCATGCGGTCAAGATCGCTGCCGCCGGGGAGAACATCGTGGTGATGGGCATCAAACCCACTCGCCCGGAGACAGGCTACGGCTACATCGAGGCTGGCGGGCGCACGCGCGATGGCGTCTATCGCGTCATGCGCTTCACCGAGAAGCCGAACCTGGAGAAGGCGCAGGAGTTCATCGACGCCGGCAATTACTACTGGAACAGCGGCATGTTCATCTGGAACGCGCGCACCCTGGTCAATGCCCTGCGCGAACATTTTTCCGAGAGCGCGCCGCATCTGGAGAAGATCGCCGCCGCCTTCGGCACTCGCAGCTTCGGAAAGGTTTTCGCGCACGAGTACAAGCAGTGCGAGAACATCAGTGTGGATTATGCGGTACTCGAACCGCGCTCGGCCAAGGGCGAGCATCACTCCAATCTGTTTTCGATCCCGGCGGACTTCGGCTGGAGCGATCTCGGCTCGTGGGCGGCCCTCTACGAACACCACGCTTCGACACAAGGCGCGTCGAAAAATGGCAACGTTATCGAAGGTTCAAGTGGATATACGCTTGAGGCAGAGGGCAACTACATCTATGCCCCGCGGAAATTCGTGGCCGCGATCGGCGTGAATGATCTGGTGGTGGTCGAGACGGACGACGCGCTGCTCATCACGACCCGGCAGCGTGCGCAGGATGTAGGCAAGATCGTCAAGCACCTGGACGAGAAAAAGCTGACCAGGCTGCTGTAGGTTGCCAGTTAGGCTGTCCTCCGCCGCGGCGATACGTGTCAGGGCACGACTTGCAGTCGTGCCGGCAGTGTACTTTATTGTATTGTCATTCCGGGCCCGCCCGAGCGAGCCGCCCCGGCGGGCGAGCGAGGACGTGGCGAGGAATCTTGGTGTTGATGGGACGGCCTTCGGCAGCCAGCTCGAACCCAAGGTCCCTCGACTCGCGCTCAGCTCGCAAGCTCGCCTCGCTCGGGATGGCAGGTTGAGGGAGCCTTTTTCGGCACGACTAAAGTCGTGCCCTGACACGTAACTCCCACGAAAGGACTTCTTCAGCGCTTTGTCGAGCCAGCAGCTCAAATCCAAGGGCTAGCAGCCAGTAGGCACATGCCTTCCGCCATCAAATTCGGCACCGACGGCTGGCGCGGGATCATCGCCGAGGACTTCACTTTTGAGAACGTGCGCCGCGTGGGCGGAGCGATCGCGTCCTACGTCCTGAAGTACGAGGATCCGAAAAAGGGGCTGGTAGTCGGCTACGATACACGCTTCCTTTCGGGCCGTTTCGCCGAGGCGATCAGCGAAGTGCTCGCAGGGGCGAGCATTCCTGTTCATCTGGCGAACGATTACACGCCGACGCCCGCGCTCTCCTATGCCGTAAAGCACTTCGGCACGGCTGGCGGAGTGATGATCACCTCCAGCCACAATCCCTGGCAGTGGAACGGGGTGAAGTTCAAGGCGAATTTCGGGGGTTCGGCCACGCAGGGGATCATCGGCCGCATCGAAGGAGAGCTTGGCGCCATGCCCGGCGGCCAGAAGGCTGGGATGGAGCTGACCGACTTCAAGACGCCTTACGTTGCGGCCATCACCAAGCTCGCCGATCTGGAAGCCATCGCCCGCTCCGGCTTCAAGTTCGGCATCGACTGCATGTATGGCGCCGGCCGCAACGTGCTGGCCGGCATCTTCGCCGAGCACGGCATCCCCCACGTCCAGATTCGCGCCGACGTCAACCCGCTCTTCCCGGGAATCAACCCCGAGCCCATCGAGCCGCACGTGGCCGAGACCCGGCAGATGGTGGTAAGCGAGAAGTGCCACGCCGGCTTCGCGGTGGACGGCGACGCCGACCGCATCGGCGCCGTCGCCGAGGATGGCAGCTTCGTGGACGCGCACAAGTGCTTCGCCATCCTGCTGCGCTGGCTGCTGGAGCGCAAGCAGTGGCCGGGCGTGATCACGCGCGCCTTCAACACCACGCGCATGATCGACCGCATCGCCGCTCGCTATGGGCGCGAGGTGATCGAGCACGGCATCGGCTTCAAGTACGTGTGCGACGTTGTGCTTAGCGGGCGCGAGGTGCTGGTGGGTGGCGAAGAGTCGGGCGGCATCGGTATCCCGCGGCACCTGCCGGAGCGCGATGGGATCCTGAATTCGCTGCTGCTCGCCAACGTGATGGCCGACGAGAAGAAAACCATGGGCGAGCTGGTTGCCAGCCTGCAGCGTGATTTCGGCGCGCACTACTACGGCCGCCGCGACCTGCACATTCCGGAAGATCACAAGCAGGCGGCGCTGCGCCGGGCCGCCGATGGCCTGGACCGCATCGGGCGATACAAGGTCGTGCGCACGCAGGATCTGGACGGCATCAAGTTTTTTCTGGACGCGCCCACCAACGGTAACGGCGCGGAAGCCTGGATCCTGATGCGCGCCTCCGGCACGGAGCCGCTGATGCGCCTTTATTCCGAGGCCTCGAGCCCGGAGCTGGTGAACGAGATCCTCAAGGACGCGGAGGAATTCGTTCTGGAGAGCCGGCCCGTCCTCGCTCGGCGCTAGGCAACTTCTTCACCGCGGACTAGAGAACTGAGCCATTGGGCCATTGAGTCATTGGGAGATTGGCTCTGGATTCCATGGCTCAATGACCCAACGGCTCAGTCGCCCTTCTTCTTATTCTGGTACATTGGCTGGGGGGGACAATTCTCATTTCGTCAACCGTCGCCAACCTGGAAAAGCCCGCGCCCGATTCTCCCGAGGCGCGTCGCTACAACCGCATACGTCGGCGCCTGAGCATCGCGGACTTCCTGCTTGGGGTGGCTCTGCTAGTGGTGCTGCTCTTCACCGGCTGGACGGGACGCTTGCGCGATCTCGCTTACTACGGCGCCGGCCAGATCTATGTGCTCGCCGTCTTCTTCTACGTTGGCATGCTGACGGTGATCAACAAGCTTTTGGGCCTGCCGTTCGACTATTACGGGTTTCGCCTGGAGCACCGCTTTCAGCTCTCCAACCAGAAGCGGCGCTCCTGGGCCCGCGACCAGGTGAAGGGATGGCTGGTGACGCTGGTGATCGGCTCCATCCTGGTGGAGATGGTGTATTGGACCATCCGCGTCGCGCCACGCTTCTGGTGGCTGATTGCCTGGGCCATCTTCATCTTGCTTTTTGCCTTCTTCGCGCAGATTGCGCCCATCATCTTGTTCCCCCTCTTCTACAAGTTCAAACCGCTGGAGAATGAGGCGCTAAAGGAACGCCTGACTCGTCTGAGCGAGCGCGCCGGCACACGTGTGAAGGGCGTCTACGAATGGAAACTTTCAGAAAAGAGCCGCAAGGCCAACGCGGCGCTGGCAGGCCTGGGTGTCACGCGGCGCATCATCCTCGCCGACACGCTGCTCGAGAAATACACCGACGACGAGATCGAAGCCATCCTCGCGCACGAACTCGGGCACCATGTGCACCGGCACATTCCCAAGGGCCTGCTTGTGGAGGCGGGCATCACCTTCGTTGGCTTCTGGGCCGCCAACCAGATCCTGCGCTACGCTATCGAGCGGCTGCACCTGTTTGAGCAATTGTCGGATTTTGCCAATCTGCCGCTGCTGATGCTGGTTTCAGCCCTGCTTTCGTTCCTGCTCATGCCTGCGCTGAACGCCTACTCGCGCTCTAACGAGCGCCAGGCCGATCGCTATTCCTACACCGCGATCCCCTCGATCGTGCCGTTCATCTCCGGCATGAACAAGCTGGCAGACCAGAACCTGGCCGAGCGCCGCCCGTCGCGGCTGGTTGAGCTTCTCTTCTACTCGCATCCGCCGATTGCCAAGCGCATCCAGGCAGCGGAAGCCTGGGCGCAGAGCCAGTCAGCGGTCGCCAGTCGCCAGTCGCCAGCGTAGGAGGGCCTTCATCGCCCTACAGTTCGCTCTCCCAGGACTTGCTCGACTCGCCGCAAGTCGTCTTCCGTATCCACGCCGATGGTGTCGTAGGGCGTTTCGGCAACGTAGATCGGGATGCCGTTCTCTAGGAACCGCAACTGCTCCAGGCGCTCGCTGCGTTCGAGCGACGACTCCGGCAGCGAGCAGAAGCGCTCCAGCGCCGGCTTGCGATAGGCGTAGAAGCCCAGATGCTTGAAGTAGCGCGGCTGGCCGCTGCGGTCACGGTCGTAGGGGATGGTGGCGCGCGAAAAGTAGAGCGCGCGGCCGGCGGAGTCGGTCACCACCTTTACCGCGTTGGGATTCTCGATATCGACCGCCGAGGCGGGCGTCTTGATAGTCGAGACCAGCACCGAGGCGTTTTTCATGGGCGCAAGCAGCGCCTCAATGTGTTCGGGGCGCGCCAGCGGCTCGTCGCCCTGCACGTTGACGTAAACATCGGCGTCTGTCGCGCAGGCAACTTCGTACACACGGTCCGTGCCCGAACGGTGCTGGGGCGAGGTGAGCCGCGCCTTCCAGTCGTTCTGGCGGCAGGCGTCCATCACTTCTTCCGAGTCCGTCGCCACGATGACATCGGCAACCAGCGGCGAGGAGCGCGCCGCTTCATAGACCCAGGCCAGCATGGGACGCCCGGCGATCTCACGCAGCACTTTGCGGGGCAGCCGCGTGGAAGCGAGGCGGGCGGGAATGACCGCGATGGCGCGCATGGGTCGGATTCATTGTAGAAGTGCAGGGCGCAAGCGGTAAGTGGAAAGTGGTATGTGTGCGGTAAAATGAAAGCGGCGGCATCCAATGTACGGGCCGGGGCAATCCCGGCCCGTTGTCTGCAGGATTCCCGCACTGTGGCGGCGTAGCTCAGTGGTAGAGCAGCGGTCTCATAATCCGCGTGTCGGAAGTTCAATTCTTCCCGCCGCCACCAGATTCCGATTAGCCTTCTAGCGTGCGTGCGCCAGCAGCTTGGCGCAGGCGTACACGGTTCGGGTGTACGGCATGGGCAGTCCCAGCCGCTCTCCCAATTCGACTACCGCTCCCACCACGGCCTCGAGTTCGAGCGGACGTCCGGCTTCGAGATCCTGCAGCATCGAAGTTTTGTGCTCGCCAACTTTTCCCGCACCTGCGATCCGCTGTTCGATTGAGACCGGAAGTTCCAAGCCCAATCTCGCGGCCACCGCTGCCGCTTCTTCCATTATGTTGCGGACCAGCGCCACCACCTCGGGATCGCGCACCATCTGCGCCAGCGTGGCCCGCGTCAGCGCGCTGATGGGGTTAAACGCCACGTTGCCCAGGATCTTCACCCAGATTTCGTTGCGGATGCGGGTGGTGACCGGGCAGCGCAAGCCGGAAGCGATCAGGGCGTCGGCGATGGCGCGCGAGCGCGGGGAGCGGGTACCGTCCGGCTCGCCCAGCGAGATGCGATTTCCTTCCGTGTGCAGGACCACCCCAGGCTCGATGATCTCGGTGGAGAAATACACGATCGAGCCGACTACGCGGCGCGGTTCGATGGCGGCGGAGATCACTCCTCCGGGATCGACCCGCTCCAGGCGGATGCCTTCTGCCGGGCCGCCCAAGCCCTGGAAGAACCACCACGGCACGCCATTCTGCGTGCTGACCACGGTCGTGTCCGGAGCGAGGACGGGACTGAGTTGCGGCGCCAAGTGGGTAAGGCTGTGCGCCTTCACCGCAAGAAAAACCACATCCACCGGGCCCACTTCCGCCAGCGAGCCGGCGACGCGGGGCCGTGCCTCGAAGTCTCCCTCCGCGCTCTTGACGCGCACGCCGTGCTGCTGCATCGCCCGCAGATGCGGGCCGCGGGCAAACAGCGTGACATCTACTCCTGCGCGCGCCATGCGCGCCCCGATGTAGGCCCCGATGGCACCGGCGCCCGCGATCAGAAACCTCATGATTCGCCGCCCAGGACGGCGTCTGCCACCTGCTGGCGCCGGATCTTCCCGGTGGCGGTCAGGGGAATGTGGTGCACGATGAAGACTTTCTTCGGACACTTGTATTCCGCCAGGCGCTCGCGACAATGCTTGAGCAGGGCCGATTCGTGCGCCCCTCCCGGCTCGTGCAGCACCACCGCAGCCGCTACCTCCTCGCCCAGCACGGGATGCGGCATGGCAAAGGTGACGGCCTCGGCCACTGCCGGGTGCGCCAGCAACACTTCGTCTACCTCGCGAGGCGCAACATTCTCTCCGCCGCGAATGATGAGGTCTTTGATCCGGCCGGTCAAGTGCAGATAGTTGTCTTCATCGAGATATCCCTGGTCGCCGGTGCGAAACCATCCCTTCACGAAGGACGCGGCATTGGCCTCGGGGTTGTTCTCGTATCCGCTGAACACGCTCGGGCCCTGAATGACCACCTCGCCGCGTTCTCCTTTGGCAAGGTGCTTGCCCTGCGCGTCCATGACACTGATGCGAATGCCGGTGGCAGGTCCCACCGAACCCGGCTTGCGATGCTGCGGCGGCAGAGGATTCGACGACATCTGATGCGAAGCTTCCGTCATCCCGTAGGCCTCGACGAAAGGCACGCTGAAGATCTCTTCCATCTTGTGGATGACCTCCGGCGCCAGCGGCGCGCTGGCGGAGCGGATGAAACGCAGCGTCCCGGCATGATGCTTGTGACCGTGGGCGCGCGCCAGCAGAAGCTGATGCATGGTGGGCACTGCCGAATACCAGGTCACGCCATTTTCATGCACCATGCGCCAGAAGGGCAGCGGGCTGAACTTGGTGGGGATCACCACCGTCCCGCCGGCAACCAGCGCCGCCAGCGTGGAAGCCACCAGCCCATGAATGTGGAACATCGGCATGATGCACAGCGACACATCGTCCGGCGTTAGCGAGTAGGTGCTGGCGACGTTGGCAGCGGAAAGGGCCAGATTGTCGTGTCGCAAAGGCACGCGCTTGGGACGTCCCGTGCTGCCGCTGGTATGCAGCATCAGCGCCACATGCTCCGGCGCCGGCGTGTCGGCGGCGTTGCGCCGGCGGGGTTCCACCAGGTGGACGGTGCCCTGGGAGTCCATCTCCACGGTGAGCGCGGGAATGCCGCGGTCGGCCGCCGCACTGCGCGCCTGCTCGGCGCCATGCGGCGGGCAGAGCAGAACATCCGCGCCCGTGTCTCCCAGGAAGAAGAAGAATTCCTCGTAGGGATAAGCAGGATTGAGCGGCGCGGCGGTGCCTGCGATCGCCCCTGCCAGGAAGGTAACCAGGGCGGGCAGTCCGTTGGGCAGCACGGTGGCCACACGCCTCCGGCCATGAGCGCCGCCCATGGCCAGGATGTCGGCCATGGCCATGACCTGCTGCCGGAGCGAATCATAGGTGATGCGCAGGTTGAGTTCGGGAACAATGATGGCCGTCCGCTTGCCAGGCGCCAGTTGCAAAAGGTCAAGGAGCGTCGTGGGAGCTTTCATGGCTTGGGTTAGGTAGCGATTCTAAATAATTCCGAATGGCAAGTTCGACTCTTCACGTCGCCACAGACCTCTTAACGGCGCCGCTGGGCAGCGATCACGCCAGTATTCAGCCCGATCGTGCTCAGCCCGCCGAAAAAGCGCGCGTGCTCGATCTTCATGCAGCGATCCATCACTACTTCGAGGCCAGCCTGCCGCGCCCGTTCGGCGGCAGCTTCGTGGATCACGCCAAGCTGCATCCAGACCACTTTGGCGCCGATGGCGATGGCATCTTCCACCAGTGCCGGCACGGCGGAAGCAGCGCGGAAGATGTCCACCACCTCGACCGGGCCAGGAATGTCGCGCAGCGTGGGGTACGAAGTCCTGCCCAGGATCTGCTTCTCGTTGGGATTAACGGAAATCACGTCGTAGCCTTCGGAAAGAAGATAAATCGCGGCGAAATGGCTGGGCCGGAACGGATTTGCCGACAGACCAACCATCGCGATCCGCTTGTAACTTTCCAGGATGCGCAGGCGGTCGAGCGCGGTGGTGGCGAAGCGGCTGCGATTCACCGGCGAGTTGCCCGCTACGCCGTCGGCGGGAGCGAACCTGCATACGTAGGCGGTTTTCGTGTTCATGCGTGCGCCCTCGTCGGGCTGCGTTCGCCGACGCGCTGCGAAGCGTACAGCGCCTGGTCCAGGTCCCAGATGATGTCCTCAATATCCTCAAGGCCGATGGAGAGTCGGATCAGGTCATTGGTCACGCCGCAGGCGATCTTTTCCTCGTCGGTGAGCTGCTGATGCGTGGTCGATGCCGGATGGATGACCAGGCTTTTGGCGTCACCGACATTGGCAAGATGCGAGAACATCTGCAGGGACTCGATGAATCTGCGCCCGGCCTCCATGCCGCCGCGAATGCCAAAGGTGAAGATCGCTCCGCAGCCCAGCGGCAGATAGCGCTGGGCAAGCTCGTGATACCGGCTTGATTCAAGGCCGGGATGGTTTACCCATGCGACTGCGGGGTGCTCGGCCAGGAATCGCGCTCCCGCCAGCGCATTTTCGGTGTGGCGCTCCATGCGCAAGCCCAGCGTCTCCAGTCCCTGAAGAAAAAGGAACGAATTAAACGGACTCAACGCTGGGCCGAAATCGCGCAAGCCCTCGACCCGCGCCTTCATGATGAAGGCGAAGTCGCCGAAGGTCTCGTAGAAGCGGATGCCGTGGTAGCCCTTGCTGGGTTCGAGAAGCTGGGGAAACGCGCCCCGGTCCCAGGGGAAACGCCCGCTATCGACGATCACTCCACCGATCGAAGTGCCGTGTCCGCCGATGAACTTGGTCGCTGAGTGCAGCACGATGTCGGCGCCGTGCTCGATGGGCCGGCACAGGTAGGGGGAGGCGAAGGTATTGTCGATGAGCAGCGGGATGCCATTCGCGTGTGCGATCTCGGCCACGGCCGCAATGTCGAGCACGTTCATGCGCGGGTTGGCGATGGTCTCGGCATAGAGCAGGCGCGTGCGGGGCGTGATGGCGCGGCGGAAACTTTCGGGGTCATCGGGATCGACGAAGACGGTGTTGATTCCCAGCCGCCGGAAGCTCACATCGAATTGCGTGTAGGTCCCGCCATAGAGGGTGCTGGCCGCGACCATCTCATCGCCCTGCTGCAGCAGGCTGCTGATGGCGATGAACTGCGCCGCCTGCCCGCTGCCTAATGCCAGTGCTCCTACTCCGCGCTCGAGCGAGGCGATGCGCTCCTCGAAGACGGCGGTGGTCGGGTTCATAATGCGGGTGTAGATATTGCCGAAGCGCTGCAGGTTGAACAGCGCCGCCGCGTGCTCGGTGTCATCGAACACGTAAGACGTGGTCTGGTAGATGGGCACGGCACGCGAGCCGGTGGCGGAGTCCGGACGCTGTCCCGCGTGCAGGGCGCGGGTGTGGAAACCGAAAACGTGATCGCTTGACCCGTTGCTGTTCTTGTCGGGCATAGACGTTCCTCGGAAGCTTGAGATTCTACCTTGGTTGGTGCCAGGACTCAGCAGTCAGGACTGACCGGCACCCGGCTGGTGTGGGCGAAACGCCCACACGCCAGCCGCCGGGACGGCGGCGTTACAAGACAAATGGCGGAGGATTACCCTCTCCTCCGCCACTCTTCTCTTCCCGCGCGGTTCCTTAATCAACTGGCGCGGGCTTTGGCCTCTTTCTGCGCCGGCTCTTCTTTCTGAATGCTGACCGGCTTGAGGAAAGGCATCATGGCGCGCAGACGCTCGCCGACCTGCTCGATCAACTGGTTCTGCTCCTGGATGCGCTGTTTGGTGAACCACGGCCGGCCGGCCTCGTTCTCGTTGATCCAGCGGCGGGCGTAGGTGCCGTCCTGGATTTCCTTGAGGATCTGCCGCATCGCCTTGCGGGTTTCTTCGGTGACGATGCGCGGCCCGCCGGTGTAATCGCCGTGCTCGGCGGTGTCGCTGACCGAGTAGCGCATGTAGTTGAGTCCGCCCTGGTAGATGAGGTCCACGATCAGCTTCAGTTCGTGCAGGCACTCGAAGTAGGCGATCTCCGGTTGATAGCCGGCTTCGACCAGGGTTTCGAACCCGGCCTTCACCAGCGCGCTGACGCCGCCGCAGAGCACCGTCTGCTCGCCAAACAGGTCCGTCTCAGTCTCTTCCGCAAAGGTCGTCTCAATGACCCCGGCGCGCGTGGCCCCGATGGCCTTGGCATAGGAGAGCGCGAGCGGCTTGGCGTTGCCGGTAGCGTCCTGGTGGATGGCCAGGAGCGACGGTGTCCCCGCGCCCTCGGTAAAGATCTCCCGCATGCGGTGTCCGGGCGCCTTGGGCGCGACCATCGTGACGTCGATGTTCTGCGGCAGCTCCAGCGTCCCGAAGCGCACGTTGAATCCGTGAGCGAACATCAGCATCTTGCCCGCCGCAAGGTTCGTCAGGATATGCGTGCGGTAGACCGCCGGGGTGCTGGTATCAGGGATGAGCACCATGATTACATCGCCCCATTTCGCGGCATCGGCCACGGAGTTCACGGTCAGCCCGGCGGCCTCCGCCTTGGCGCGGGACTTGCTGCCGGCATGCAGCCCGACGCGGACGCGCACGCCGCTGTCGCGCAGGTTCAGGGCATGGGCATGCCCCTGCGAGCCGTAGCCGATGATGGCAACGTTCTTCGCCTGGATCAGCGAAAGATCAGCGTCGTTGTCGTGGTAGATCGTAGGCATGAATTTGTCCTTTCTGCTTTAAATTCCCTGGATTTGTCATTCCGAACGGCTTTTAGGCCGTGAGGAATCTGCTGTTCACGTCCGGCAGAGTTTTCAAAAACAGACAGCAGATTCCTCGCTTCGCTCGGAATGACAATCTCAAGTCAGACCGAATAGGATACGTCCTCGTCGTCGCGCATCTCCGGCGGGATGGCCATCTCTGCCATTCCATTGAACGCCGCAGCCGCGCTCTTCGAGCCGCGCGACATGGCCACGCGCCCCGTGCGCACCATTTCCAGGACGCCGAAGGGACGCAACACCTCGAGCAGGCCATCAATCTTCTCCTCGGTGCCGGTGATCTCGACGATCAGCGACTCCGGCGCCACGTCCACCACGCGCGCGCGGAAAACCTGCACGAGTTGCAGCAGGTGGGAGCGCGTCTCGGCTGTGGCCGCGACTTTGATCATGGCCAGATCACGCATCACCGAAGCGCTGGTGGTGATATTGTGCACCAGGAGCACATTGACCAACTTGTAGAGGTTGGCCTCGGCGCGCTTGGCGCCCTGCTCGTCGGTATCGACCACGATGGTCATGCGCGAAACGCCGGGCTTGTCTGTGTGCCCGACGGTCAGCGATTCGATGTTGAAGGCGCGCCGGCGGAACAGCGAGGCTACCCGGTTCAGCACGCCCGGTTTGTTCTCCACGTAAACGACAAATGTATTCAGCATAAGGTCACACGTCTTGATTAAGTATCCTGGGCCGTCTCCACCAGGGGGCTGGGACGGCGGATCATGTTGTGCAGGTCGGCCCCCGCCGGCACCATCGGGTACACCGTGTCTTCCTGTTCCACCTGGAAATCGATCAGCACCGGGCCGCGGTACTCGCGGGCATCACGGATGGCCGGCACCACATCGGCGCGCTGCTTCACCCCTTGTGCGCGGATACCAAAGGCCTCGGCCAGCTTGACGAAATCCGGGCTCAGCAGGGGCGTGGCCGCGTAGTTGCGGTCGTAGAAGAATTCCTGCCACTGGCGCACCATGCCGAGATAGCCGTTGTTGATGATGGCGATCTTGACGTCGATCTTCTCCTGCACCATGGTCGCCAGTTCGGCCATGGTCATCTGGAAGCCGCCGTCACCGACCACCGCCCAGACCTCGGCTTCCGGCCGCGCGAACTTGGCGCCGATGGCTGCTGGCAGGGCGAATCCCATCGTGCCCAGGCCGCCCGACGTAATAAGAGAGCGCGGCTGCTCGTGGTGGTAGTACTGCGCTTCCCACATCTGGTGCTGGCCGACGTCGGTGACCACCACGGCGTCACCGTGGGTCTCGCGCCACATGTCATTGATCACGTGAGCGGCGTAAAGATGGCCGTCGTCGGGCAGGTTCTGGATGTCGCGCACTGCCGAGTCGCCTTTGAGCTCATCGATGTGATGCCGCCATTCGGAGCGGTCCACCGGCCCGATATCGGGCAGCAGGTGCTCCAGCACTTCGCGCAGGTCGCCCACCAGACCTACATCAACCTTTACGTTCTTGTTGAGCTCCGCCGGATCGATCTCCACGTGGATTTTCTTTGCCGTGGGCGCATAGGTCTTGGTGTTACCGGTGACGCGATCGTCGAAGCGCATGCCGAAGGCCAGCAGCAGGTCGGCTTCCTGGATGGCCTTGTTCACCCAGGCCTCGCCGTGCATGCCCATCATCCCGAGGTTTAACGGGTGCGACGCCGGGAAGCAGCCCAGGCCGAGCAGCGTGGGCGCCACCGGGATGCCGCTTTTCTCGGCGAACTTGCGGAGCGCGTGCATCGCCCCGGAGATGATCACGCCGTGTCCGGCCAAGATGACCGGCCGCTGCGCGCTGTTGATCAGCTTGAGCGCCTGGTCGTAATCCTCTTCATCGGGCGAGTGGTCCGGACGATAGCCCGGCAGTTGCGGCGCGGCGGCTTCCCAGTCGAATTCGCAGGAGCTCTGCTGGGCGTCTTTGGTGATGTCGATCAGCACCGGCCCCGGCCGCCCCGACGCCGCGATGTAAAAGGCTTCCCGGATGGCGTGTGCCAGTTCATCTGCGCGCGTGACCAGATAGTTGTGCTTGGTGATGGGCAGGGTGACGCCGGTGATATCGGTCTCCTGGAAGGCGTCGTAGCCGATGAGCTTGCTGCCTACCTGGCCGGTGATGCACACGATGGGCGAGGAGTCCATCATGGCCGTGGCAATGCCGGTGACCATGTTGGTGGCGCCCGGCCCGGAGGTCGCAATGGCCACGCCGACACCGCCGCTGGCGCGCGCATAGCCGTCCGCCATGTGCGTGGCGCCCTGCTCGTGCCGCACCAGCACGTGGTGAATGGGATAACGCGTCATCGCGTCATAGGCGGGCAGAATCGCTCCGCCGGGATAACCGAACACGTGCTTCACTCCCTGGCGCACCAGGCATTCCCAAATGATCTCTCCGCCGGTCTTAGTCATGGCATCCTCCCCACGGCTTACGCCGTGGGCTATGTTCTATCGCGCGCTTGGCGCGCTGAACTCCTTTTATCCGGTCACCGCGCCCTGCGACGCCGACGACACAGTCGCCGCATACTTGGCAAATACTCCGCTCGGATACCGCGGGGCCGGGGCCTTCCACTTTGCCATCCGCGAGCGAATCTCCTTCACCGACAGTTCAACCTGGAGTTTCCGCTTCGGAATATCGAATACGATCATGTCGCCGTTGCGCACGGCGGCGATCGGGCCACCCCGCGCCGCTTCCGGGGCAACGTGCCCGGCCATCAGGCCGTGGGTAGCGCCGGAGAAGCGTCCGTCGGTAAGCAACGCGACCTTGTCGCCCAAATCGGCGCCCGAGATGGCCCCGGTGACGGCCAGCATCTCACGCATACCGGGACCGCCCCGTGGGCCCTCGTAACGGATTACCACTACGTCTCCGGCGCGGATTTTTCCCTTCTGCACGGCGGCAAAGGCATCTTCTTCGCGGTCGAAGACGCGCGCCGGGCCACGGAAGTGCCGCATGTCGTGCCCTGCCATCTTCACCACGCAGCCCTCGGGCGCGAGATTGCCTTTCAGGATCACCAGGCCGCCGGTGGGCTTAATGGGACGATCGAGCGGGCGCACCACTTCCTGTCCGCGCGTTTCGACCGCTGCATCGGCTTCCTCGCCAATGGTCTTGGTTGTAACCGTCATGCATTCGGAATGCAGGATCCCGGCCTGCTTCAGCCGCTGGGCCAGCAGGCGAATTCCGCCGGCATGATAGAGATCGGTGGCGACGAAGCGGCCGCCGGGCTTGAGATCGGCGATCAGCGGCGTGCGCGAGCTGACGCGGTCGAAATCGTCGATCGAGAGCTCGACTCCGGCTTCGCGCGCGATGGCGAGCAGGTGCAGCACGGCATTGGTCGAGCCGCCACTGGCAGCCACGCTGGCGATGGCGTTCTCTAGAGCCTTTCGCGTCAGAATGGCGCACGGACGCAGATCACGCCGCACCAGCTCCATGATCTGCACGCCAGCCTGGAAACCGACGTCGTCTTTGCTGGGATCGGTAGCAGGCACGCTGGCGCTGCCCATGGGCGAGATGCCCAGGAATTCCGTGGCCGTGGCCATGGTGTTAGCCGTGAACTGTCCGCCACAGGCGCCGGCGCCCGGGCAGGCGTGGTTTTCCAGGTCGGCGAGTTCGGCGTCGGTCATGTGTCCGCGGGCATGCGCGCCAACGGCCTCAAAAACGTCCTGGATGGTGACATCGTGCCCCTGGAACCGACCGGGCTCGATGGAGCCGCCATATATCATCAGCCCGGGCACGTTGAGCCGGGCCAGCGCCATCACCGTGCCGGGGATGGTTTTGTCGCAGCCGGAGAGCGCCACCACACCGTCGAAGAGGTTGCCGCGCGCCACCAGTTCGATGGAGTCGGCGATCACCTCGCGGCTCACCAGCGAGGCTTTCATTCCCTCAGAGCCCATGGTGATCCCGTCGGAGATGGAAACGGTGTTGAACTCCATAGGCGTGCCGCCGGCTTTGCGGATTCCTTGCTTCACGCACTCGGCCAAATGGCGCAGGTGGTAGTTGCAGGGGCCAATCTCGATCCACGTATTGGCCACGCCGATGATCGGCCGCCGCAGGTCGGCGTCGCTGAAGCCGACGGCCTTCAGCATGGCACGCGCTGGCGCACGACTGGCGCCTTCGGTAATTGCCGCGCTGAGGCGTCGCTTATCTGCCGCCATAAACACAAACAGCCATCTGGTCCCCACCCCAGCAAACCAAAGGCGGGTTTGCTGGGGACCCCGGGAGATGGCTGATCCCCTGGTTCTCCGGATCGCTTAAGTGCTCTCCCCGCTCAGGCCACCGCTGGCAGTGGGAATGAACAGAGTACCTCAAACAGAGAATAAGTCCAATTGATAGTTATTTCACAATCATAATTACTGTTTATACAAACTGCGCCCGGAGAGACGCCTGAGGCCGCCGATCTCTTATTGGCTGCCGCCGGGAGCAGGCGACGCGGCGCTGGCGGTGGTGGAGGAGAAGTCGTAATCGTCGTTGACGATCTCTACCAGGGCGCGCCCGACCAGGCGCGTCTTGGCCACCGAGCTGGCACGCACCGGGAGAGTGTAGCCATCGATATCGGCGTAGTCCTGCACGAACTCGACCCGTTTGACGAAGAAGGACTGGGTTTTCACCAGCGTGCCTTCAGCCCGGCGCAAGCTGCCGGTGCTGGCGTCCAGATAGATGCGCCCCTTGAATAGCCCCGGCCGCTTGGCGCGGGGCTTCACGTGGAAGACGTGCATGGGGCGGTCGTCAATCTCGCCGATCCCTTTGTAGCTGAACTTGTAGTTGTCTTGGTCGATGGCTGTCCGCGCACTCTCGCCCTTGCTGGCGTGGTCGACCTCCGCCTGCAGCAGGCGGGCGATGACGTTGCTCTTAACGAAGTTGTCACCCACGAAGCGCACCGGCGTGAACAGCAGCGTCTTGGGAGCGATGAAGACGCGGTGTAACTGGAACCGGCCTCGCTGCGCTGTGTCCGGCAGTTCCGCCTCGACAACGGTGTTCGCGGAGTAGCTGACCGGCTCGCCCAATTGCCGGGCCGCACGCTGCTGGAAGGTCTGGAGGGTCAGATCGGGGGCCATCCGGGGCAGACTGGCGGGTGTCTGGGGCAGGACCTCGGTCCCGCGCCCCGCAGCGAACGCCCATGCCGGCGGCGAGGTACCCTCGGGCGCGCTGTTCGCCTCCGGCGACGTCGCTCCCCACGCGCATGCCGACACACCGGCTGCCAACAACAGAATTAAGGTTTTGCGAGCCGTGCGCATCCCACGAAGAACAATTACTGATTGTAACGCGAATTCACAAATCCGTGTGTGCAAAGGTGGACATCCGGCGTAACTTTCAAAGCGCTCCCATATGGTCTTTTAGATGTCTCATCGACGTCGAAGTAACAAAGGCTTTTTGCGATTGAGCCTATCACTTAGGCCGGGGTTCCTTCGTCGCCGTGGTAGATCGGTCTTGCCCGCGGCCGGGATTCCGGAATAGCATCGCTCGCGAATGTCCGACGAGAACGAATCCTCCAATCAACCCGCCTCCACCTCCGTGTATGCCATTTACGGCGTCGAGCCTGAGGTGCAGGCCTATGCCATGGCCAAGTACTCGCGTTCGGCCCTCTCCATGAAGGAGTCGCTGCGCGAGATCAGCGAACAGAAGGCCGAGAAATTCCTCAACACCTACTACTTCCAGTACGGCCACCGCTCGATCGCCGACCTGGCGCATATCGCCCTAGCCATTGAGCGGCTTTCGATCCTGGCCGCCATCGCCGTGGTGGACGAGCAGCGCTGGGACGGCCAGGAGCGCTCCACCCGCTACCAGGATTTTTCCCACCCTGACTACTACGTGCCTGAGTTCGGTGGGAGCAGCGTGGCGCGCACGCTCTTCCGCGAGACGATCGAGAACCTTTTCGCCGAGTACCAGGCGATCTCAGCGCGCACGTTCGAGTACTTGCGGGAGCGTACGCCGCGTCCCATCGACATGAAGCAGGAGGCGTACGAGCGCACGCTGCGCGCCCGCGCCTTCGACATCGCCCGCTACCTGCTGCCGCTGGCCACCAACACTTCACTCGGTCAGATCGTTAATGCGCGCACTCTGGAGTCGCAGATTTCGCGCCTGCTGTCCGACCGCTTCCCCGAAGTGCGCGCTCTTGGGCAGAGCTTGAAGGACGCCGCGCGCAATCCTGCCTACAACCTGAATCAGGCGGCCTTCCGCAAACTGTGGGAAGAGATCCACCAGCGCGATGAGGACTGGGGCGACCATGTCCGCGAACTGCTGGTGAAGGAAGTCCGCCCGGCGCCCACGCTGGTCAAGTATGCCGAGGCAAGTCCCTACCTGATGCGCAGCCGCGAGGAACTGGAAGCGGCTGCCGCTGAACTCATGGCCGGCGCCGCCATCGAGTCGGCGCCTGCGGTCGATCTGCTGGACGACGAGCCTCTCGAAGTCGAGCTCGCGACCACCCTGCTCTACGAGCACTGCGCCTATCCCTACCGCCAGATTCGCGGACGTGTCACCGCGCTCAGCGCCGCTGAGCGTCGCGAGATCGTCGACCTCGGCGTCAAGCACCGCGGGCCGCACGATGAGCTGCTGCGCGCATTTAACGCCGGGCAGAGCTTCCGCTTTGACATTCTGATGGACATTGGCGGCTTCCGCGACCTGCACCGCCACCGCCGCTGCGTGCAGATCCACCAGGCGTTCACCGACGCGCACGGTTATGAAACGCCCGAGGACCTCGCCGCTGCCGGCCTGCGCCAGCGCTACGACGACGTCATGACGCGAGTACACAGGGCCGTTGCTGAACTCCAGCGTACCGCCGGTGAAGATGCGCGCACCGACGCGATTTATCTGTTGCCGCTTGCCTTCCGCAAGCGCACGCTGTTCAAAATGGACCTTGCCGAGGCAGCTTACATCTCGGAGCTGCGCACCACCGCAGCCGGGCATTTCTCCTATCGCCGGGTTGCTTACCAGATGTTCGAAGCCGTGGCGCTCCGCTATCCCACGCTGGCCCGCCACTTCCGCGTTACCGACGTACACGAGCCAGTGGACCTGCTGAAGCGGTGACTCTTGGATGGCTAGCTTTGAAAGGGCGCGGCTTCAGCCACGCCGTACTGGGCCTCTTTCATCCATTGTCATTCCGAGGAAGCGCGAGCCGAGCTTGTCGAGGCAAGCGCGACGAGGAATCTGGGTTTGTTGGCTAAGAACCAGGATCCCTAGCGGCTCAGAGCCGCTCGGGATGACAAGAGCAAAAACGGAAATCCCCTGAGTTAAACTGACTCTATGCATGCCCACGCCCAGCAGCGGACCTCTAAGGTCCTGCGTTTCTCGCTGCTGGCGACCCTGATCTACATCGTCCTGCTGGTCGCGGCCGGACTGCGCGCGCACAGCCTGGCACTGCTTTCTGAGGCCGGGCACAATCTCTCGGACTTCCTGGCGTTGCTGCTCTCGTGGTTTGCGGTTTACATGCAGACGCTGCCGCCGAGTTCGACCAAGACCTATGGCTACCAGCGCGCCGGGGTTCTGGCGGCGTTCGTCAATGCACTGGCGCTGGTCGCGGTCTCGTTCTTCATCTTCTGGGAGGCGGCGCGCCGGCTGTACGCGCCGGCGCAGGTCGCGCCGCGGCTGATGATCGGAGTGGCGGCCGCGGGGGTAGTGATGAACGGCGTGATCGCGGCGCTGCTGTGGGCCTCGAGCCGCGACGTGAACATCCGCAGCGCCTTTCTCCATATGCTGGGCGACACGCTTTCCACCGCCGCCGTGATCGCGGGCGGCATCGGCATCCTGCTGACCGGCCAGACCTGGATCGACCCGGCGCTTTCCATGGCCATCGGCGCGCTCATCCTGTGGTCGTCGTGGGAGATCATTCGCGAGACCCTGAACATTCTGCTGGAAGGGACACCACGGGGTATGGAGCTGGAGCGCATCGCCGCCGTGATCGCCTCCATCCCGGGGGTGAACGGCGTCCACGACCTGCACGTCTGGAGCCTCGGCTCGGAGAGTCATGCACTCTCCTGCCACATTTCCATTCAGGACATTCCGCCCTCGGAGAGCGAGCGGATCCTGCGCCAGGTGCAGGAGCGGTTGCGCGAGACCTTCCGCATCGATCACACCACCATCCAGTTTGAGCACGTCGTGTGTGAGGTCGCGCACGGCTGCGTAGCGCCGGTCGAGAACAGCCACTCCCACCCGCACTAGACCATGCGAGGGTGCCGCACCTCCGGGTTTGTATCAGGGCACGACTTTAGCGGTCGCGAAAAAACCTTCTTCGGGCCAGATCACGTGTCAGGGCACGACTTCAGTCGTGCCGCAAGGATCCCAAAATCTGAGGGGCTTCAGCCCCCGGGAAATGCTGGCGTCGGCTTTCTGCTTGCCTTCGCGCTGCTATTCTCTGCCGGCTGCAGGAAGAAAGAGTCCCCGCCGCCCCAAACGCGCCAGCAGAGCGCCATCATCGCCACGCAAGCGGCGCCGGGCTCGGCGTTCATGATGTCTCTGACCATGGATCCCGCCCAGCCCAGGTTTGCACGCAAAACGAATTTTCGCGTCACTGTGAAGCAAACGTCTGAGACTCGAGTGGACAGCGCTCAGGTCGAAACCTCGCTCGTGATGCCGCTAATGGACATGGGCAAGAACCAGTTCGCGCTCAAGCCGGCGGGCAATGGCGAATATGAGGGAAAGGGCGAGTTCACCATGGCCGGGGAGTGGGAGGTCATCGTCACGGCGAGCGCGCAGGGGAAAACGGGAAAGACTACCTTTAACGTAAAGGTCGCGGAATAAAGTTCACCGCGGCTGCTCACTGGCGCCGCGCACCAGAATGGGCAGGCCGCAGGCGGATTCCAGCAGGTAGCGTCCGGCAGCGATACGTTCAGGACGCTTGCCGGTTGCCGGATATCCTTCGGCGTACAGGACCAGGAAGCCGTTGTGCCGTTCGAGTTCGATTTTCCTGACGTCTTTCCTGCCGCCGCGATCGACCGCCTCAGCCAGCCGCAGAATCCCGCTGAGCAGCGCCACGATGTGCCGTTTGGTGCGGGCCAGGCGCGCGAATGCAGGGTTGGCGAAGGGAAGCGCTCCACGATGGAAGCGGGCCACCAGCCCGGCTGTCCGCAGGTCGTCGGCGGTCCAGCCCGGCGGCACATCCAATTTCTCGAGCAGGCGGGCGCTGCGTTTGTGATACTTCTTGCTGCCGTCGGCGCGGCCCACCTCGTGGGCGATGGCCGCGATGCTCAGCAGCTCGCGAGCCTCCACCCGATGGAGAGCCGCCTGGCGCGCGACTCCGCTGGCGACCAGGCCATCGTAAATCTCCAGGCTCCGCTGCAAGACCCGCTTGGCGTGCGCGGGATCGGGATCCATGAATCCGGCCCAGATTTCGAACTTCTTCGCGATCGCCCGCTGCAGGGCGTCTCCAGAAGGCAGGCCTGCGCGCCACTCCCACAGCAGCGACGTCCGGCCCACCAGCTTTTGCCTGTAGACCGCGACGCGCTCGGCGCGTTCGCGGGCGATGGCGCCGCGCCAATGCTCCCGCTCCTCCGGCGTGGCGAAGGCGCGAATCTGCAGTGCCGTGGCCCAGAGCACATCCAGATCGTGGATCTCCCCCAGCACATCCTGCAGTTGTTTCAGGTCCTTGGACCAACGCGCGTCCTGCTCGGGAAGGAAGTTCTCGATAACGTAACGGAAGCGCTTGATCCCGATGCGCAGCGTGTGCAATGCAACCTTGCTGCGATTGCGCAGCGCGGTCTGGTGCAGGCGGACGGCATCTTCCAGCTTTTCCAGCGCGACCACCTGGAATACCTCCGATCCGGCGGGAAGCTGCCGCTCCCGCGAATTCAGAACGCGGGACCAGTGCAGCCAGGCGTGCGTGTTGAAGCCCGCGAGCGCATCTGCCGCTTGTCGCTTCAGTAGTCGCTCGCGATCGATTAAGTAAGCGTTCAGGCGGTTCTTTGCGGGATCATTTGCACCGCCCAGCCGCTCCACCCAATCGCGCAACACCTGCACGTCGCGCAACTCTCCGAAGGCAGAGAACACCGCCTTGCCTGCTTTGCGCATCTTTCGCCAGGTGGAATCGGGATCGATGGCGCGAAAGCCTTCGGCCATCGAGCGGCAGCGCCGCAGAGCAACCCGAAGATCATGTACGGGATCGGCTTCGAACCCGGCCTGGACGCGCTGGCACTCTTCCACCACGCGTTCCATCCAGTACTGGATTCCCCGCTTTTCGTGCGCGCTTGCGGGAGCTGTTGACATCGTTGTTAGGAAGATTCTAAGCCAAAAGACAACGCGGTTTCCATGTCCACGCGGTCCATGTGGTCGCAGGCTAGAACTCGAAGTATGCGCCCCCGACGGCGGGACGCAGAGCGCCATCCGTTTCGGTGGCCGGCAGCAAGCCCACGATTCCGCGCAGCGTCTCCCAGGCTGCCTGATTCAGCGCCGGGTCGGAGCCAACCAGGTCGCGGATCATCTTCCACGCGGCCATGTTCAGTGCGCCTTCCGGTGGAGGCCCCATGGCCAGGGAGACGGAGCACTGCGGGCAGAAGCAGATTCGCCGCGCCCCGGATTTCTGCCGCGGGCGTATGCCCACCGTCTGCGCAAACATGTATACAGCCACTGATTTCTGTCCCGGCTCAATTTCCCGATTGCAGCGAAGGCAAAACAGATTTTCCAAGGTCCCCTTCATGGCAGCAGTTGGCGTTCAAGAAAATACTGTCCGTACGCTTCGCGCGACGCAAGTATGTAGCAAGTTTCCGGCGTGGAAATTCGGAGTGGATCGTGAAGGCAAAGCCCGGAACCAAGCTGTGCTCTAGCCAGAAGCGAACGCATCGCGCACTCTGCTGGTGTGAGCGCAGGAAATCGGTCGATCAGGAGCGGGGCACGCTCGGCCAAGGTTGTTCGTCCGTCGCAACTACGCGGACTGCGCGGATGCGAACAGGTGGCTGCCGTTTGCTACCGGCTTGACGGCCGGGGCGTCGAATTCCTGCTGGTGCAGACGCGCAAGGGGCGGTGGACCTTTCCCAAAGGCGGCGTCGAACCGGGGCTGACGCATGCCCAAACCGCTGCTCTCGAAGCCTTCGAAGAGGCCGGCGTTCATGGCCGGATGGAAGAAGAATCGTTCACGCGATACGTTCGCCGCAAGCGCGGCGATCTGGAGGGTCCGGCTGTCAGAAGGATCGTCGTCCACGCTCATCTTTGCGAAGTCTCCTGGCTCAGCCCGCCGCAGGAGGCCAGGCGAAATCCAACCTGGTTTTCTCTCGCGAAGGCGAAGCAGCGTTTGCAGCAGAACCGCACGCCGGATGACGGGACTGAGTTCGCTCGCGTGCTGGACCGCGCCGTAGCTCGCATCGAGCGCTTGCGCAGCCCCGCCTGCGCGGCGGGCGATGCGCTCCAGCATGTGCAGCTCGAGCCTCTACGGGAGGCCGGGATTCACGCCCGGGTCGAGGCAGCTTTGTTCGCCTACATCCGGCGGCGGGGCGGCGTGCGGCGTTCGGCCGCGGTGGAACTCGCCCCCAACGCCCAGCGTGGTAAGGTGTTGCAGCTCGGCCTGCCGCTGGACGGCAATCAGCGTTTACTGGAGGAGTGCACGCCGGATTACGAAGCCGATCGCGCCCCGGCGGCCGAGGCCAAGGTCTTTGGGACCGGCATAAAGAATCACCGCTCCTGAAAGTGGACGCCAACCCTTTCCAGAATCACGTCCTTTGCCTGGATTCCTGCCTCTCATAAATCTCCTTCACGGCTTCCAGCGTGTCGATCTCGTCCGGCGATTTGTCGTCCCGCAGGCGCAATATGCGCGGGAAGCGCAGGGCGAAGCCGCTCTCGTGGCGGTCAGAGCGCATCACCGCGTTGAAGGCCACTTCCAGCACAATTCTGGGCTCGACCAGCCGCACGAAGCCTTGGTCGGCCAGCGTGTGCTCCAGGAACCACTGGGTCATTGTGGCGATCTCCGCGTCGGTCAGGCCGGAGTAGGCTTTACCGACGTTGAGCAGCTTGTCGCCGTCGTGCACTGCAAAGGTGTAGTCGCTGAGAACGTTGGCGCGCTTGCCGTGTCCCCACTCGACTGCCGTGACTACGACGTCGAGCGTCGCCAGCTCACGCTTGAGCTTGAGCCACGCGCGCCCGCGGCGGCCGGGCGTATAGGGCGACTCCAGGTCTTTGATCATCAGGCCTTCATTACCGCGTTCAAGCGCCTTCTCGAACATCGCGGCCAGGTGCTCGGGCGAATCTGCGAGTGCAACCGGCGCGCGGATCACCGGCGCGGGCGGGATCGCGCTTGCTTCGCCTGGCGCTCCGAAGGCGAGACGTTCCTGAGCGCCCGCGTTCGCAATCGTGACCGGGCGTCGCTGGGCTGCGAAGATGTGGTCGAGGATAGCGCCACGCTCGCGCAACGGACGGTCGATGACAAGTTCGCCGCCGGCATAGAGCACGTCGAAAACCACGTAAGCCACCGGCACCTCCCGCTGGATGGCCTCGCTGACTTTTTTTCGCCCCAACCGCTTCTGCAGCTCGGAAAATGGAAGCGCGCGGTGCTCGGCGGCGTCCCAGGCTACGATCTCGCCATCGATCACCAGGGTCTCGGCGAAGGCGCTGAGCGGTGCGACCAGCTCGGGGAACGACGCCGTCACTTCGTCCAGGGTTCGCGAAAACAGCCACACCCCAGCCTCCCCGATGTGCGCCTGCGCGCGAATGCCGTCATACTTGTCTTCGACCGCCGCGTGGGCGAAATAGGTGAATGCCTCCTTGGCGCTTTCCGCCGGGCTGGCCAGCATGAAGCCGATAGGATGGAACAAGCGCAGGCGTGCCTCGTCGAGCCGCCCGCCGGCGGCCAGACGCAGTGTCTCGCCGATATCGCCCAGCAGCATGTTGGCGCGCTGTACGTCGGCAGGCGTCGCGCCATAAGCTTTGGCGATGGCCTCTTCCACCAGGCTTTCTTTCAGCCCAATGCGCAGCTCGCCGGTGATGATCTTGACGAGGTACTTGGCTTCAACCGCGGTCGCTTGCTGGAGCAGAGCGGCGACCAGCTCTGATTTCGCAGTAGGACCGGAGGCGCGCGCGACGGCGCGGAAAGCTTCCGCTAGCTGGAGCACGGTGAGCGTGCTCTTGTCCGGCGCGACCGATCGCAGGACTTCATACGCGGCGGCGCCGAGATCCCCGTGGCGGCGATAAGCGGCGGTCAGAAGGGCTTCGCTCTTGCGGGCCAGTGTTCCCACCACGCGCCAAAGCTGCGCTCCACCGACCTGCAGCGTGGTTTCCTCCCGCGCAGGAAATGCGCGCCCAGAGAGAAACACGGCTGAGGTCGCAGCTTCGTCTACGGTTCTCGAGCGGAAGTATTCTGCCAGGAAGCGGACTTTCTCCGTCTTCTTGGTGGTACCGCCGATCGCTTCCGCGACTGTGGCCAGGGCTTGCATTGGCAAAATCCGCCTCTTGGATGTGCACGCCTTTGGCAGAGACCCAGCAAGCGGCGTTTGGCGGCGAACTTTTCCGCCGCGAATAAACGATTGAAGACGGATCAGAATGATTGTCTCAGACCCGCGTGAATCCGCGCATCCGCGGCGCAATGAATTTGGCCATGTGTTACCTTACCTCTGCTGTGATCGTGGGCACAGGGATTGACCTCGTCGAAGTCGCGCGCATCGCGGCGGCGGTGGAGCGCTTCGGCGAGCGCTTCCTGAATCGCGTGTTCACTACCGGCGAGATTCAATACTGCCGCTCGAAGCAGAACGCGACGGAGCGGTTCGCCGCACGTTTTGCCGCTAAGGAAGCCGCATTCAAAGCCATCGGCACGGGATGGAGCCACGGTGTGACCTGGAAGGACATCGAAGTCCGTCGCGAACCCGGCGGACGGCCTACCGTCGGCTACTCGGGGAAGGCGGCGGAATTCGCGGCCAAGCTCGGCGTGCGGCGCGTGTCGCTTTCACTTTCCCACACCGCCGAGCAGGCGATCGCCCAGGTGATACTTGAAGACTGATCTCGGCCCATGAGCGTGCTGGAGTGGGCATTGCCATACCAGTGGCCACCCAGTTCGGGTTGAGCGTGGCGCTGGCTGGCGGCGCGGGGGCGTATAGGGCCGCCGCGCTCTGATATTATGAATTTTGGAGGATTACTTTCCTGACTCCGCCGCGTCGTCGTAGCATGGTCGTGGGGGGAAGTTGCCGACACAGAAGCAACTGAAATGGTCGCAATTGCGCGTGGGCCTGACGGTGCTCTTCGCCAGCCTCGCTTTCGCTCTCCTTATTTTTCTCATGACCAAAACCACCGGCCTGTTCACTCCCACGATAACCGTTAGAGCCTACTTCGAGAACGCCAGCGGCTTACGCGTGGGCGCTCCAGCCCGGCTGGAGGGTGTGGACGTCGGCAACGTCACCGCCATCGCCGTCGATACTTCGCACCCGCTCACCCCGGTGGTGGTGACCATGAAGGTGGCCACCAAATATCGCATGGGGGTGCGCAAGGATTCCGTAGCCACGCTCGCGACCGCGGGCGTGCTGGGCGAGACCTACGTCGACATCAGCGATAAGGACGCCAAAGGGCCGGAGGCGCAGAATGGCGATGTGCTGAAGACCCGCGAAATCCCGGACATCCAGGACGTGATCCGCGCCAGCCAGGGCACGCTGCAGAACGTGGACATCCTGGTGAAGCGCCTGGACCGCATCGTCTCCGCCATCGAGCGCGGCGAAGGCTCCATCGGCAGGGCGATCTACGATCCCACCCTGTACAACAAGCTCAATGCCACGCTTGACGAAACGCAAAAAATGGTGGCCCAGGTCAGCGCGGGCAAGGGCAGCATCGGCAAGCTTATCAATAGCGACGAGCTTTACAACAAGCTCAACGATTCGGTCGACAAGATCAACAAACTGGCAGACGAGCTGGAGCGAGGCCAGGGGACCGTCGGCAGGCTCATTAAAGACCCCAGCCTGTACAACAACGCCAACCAGACCGTCGCCAAGGCCAACAAATTGATGGAGGACATCAATTCGGGCAAGGGTGCGCTGGGAAAATTCGCCAGCGATCCGGAGTTTGCCAAGAAACTTGATGACACCATCACCAACCTGAAGATCGTCTCCGATCGCCTGCAGGCCGGTGAGGGCAGCGCGGGCTTATTCCTCAAGGATCCCTCGCTCTACCACAATGCCGACCAGTTGCTGGTCGAAACCCGCGACCTGATCAAGGCAATACGTCAGAATCCCAAGAAGTACCTGACTATCCATTTGAAGATCTTCTAGCGGGACGGGGCGGCAACGCGGGTGCCTCTGGCCCCTTGCCCCATGGGCGAGTACACTGCCCCGTTCGGGCTCCCGGCCAGATGACCTTTCAGGGCCGGGGCCGTCAATTTGTCAATCCCCTTGCTGCGAGGACCTGATGCGAACTCTTACCCTGTGCTGCCTGGTTGTGCTGCTGCTGGCTCCCTTCGTGCCGGCGCAGACCGAGAGTAGGACTTCATCCACTCTGCCCGCCGTCATTCCCGCATTCGACAAGAACGCCATCGATGCCAGCGCCGACCCCTGCGCCGATTTTTTCCAGTACGCCTGCGGTAGTTGGAATAGGAAGAACCCCCTGCCCGGCGATCACGCCCGCTGGGGGCGTTTCGACCAACTGGCGGAACACAATCAGATCGTATTGCGCGCCATCCTGGAGAAAGCGGCAGCGCCCGATTCCCAGCGCACTCCTATCGCACAGAAAGTTGTCGATTACTACTCCGCCTGCATGGACGAGAAGGCGGCCGAGACCCGCGGCCCATCAGCGCTTGTCCCCATGATGACGCGTATCAACGGGATCAAGAACCACAAGGCTTTGATGGAAGAAATCTCTTCCCTGCACCGACAGGGTATCAGTGCGCTGTTCGCTTTCAACCCCATCCAGGACTTCCACGATTCGAAGATGATGATCGGCAACGCGGACCAGGGCGGCCTCGGCATGCCCGACCGCGATTACTACCTGAAGGACGACGCGAAGTCGGTGGAAATTCGCACCCAGTATCTGGCGCACGTGCAGAAGATGATGGAACTCGCCGGGGAGCAGCCGACGGAGGCTGCCGAGGACGCCAAGGTGGTCATGAAGATCGAGACCGCTTTGGCCAAGGCGGCCATGGACCGCACCGCGCGCCGCGATCCGCGCAACCGCGATCACCGCATGTCCACGCAGGAACTCGCAACCCTGGCGCCCGCTTTCGATTTTCCCTCCTATCTTTCCAGCACTCACGCCGAGCTCTCAGGCGGGCTAAACGTCAGCAATCCCGACTTCTTCAAGGAGATCAGCCCGCGGCTCGGCGATATCCCGCTGCCGGAGTGGAAAAGCTATCTGCGCTGGCGCGTGGTGCGCGAGACCGCTCCCATGCTGTCGAAGCCGTTCGTGGACGAAGACTACCGCTTCAACGAGCGCGTGTTGCGCGGGCAGAAGGAGCAACGTCCGCGCTGGAAGCGGTGTGTCGCCTTTACTGACCAGGACCTCGGTGAAGCGTTAGGCGAGCTGTATGTCGAGCAAACCTTCGGCGCCGAAGGCAAGCAGCGGACCCTGGCCATGGTTGAGGCGCTGGAGAGCGCGCTCAAGCAGGACATCCAGGCTCTGCCTTGGATGACTGACCTTACGCGTCAGCAGGCGGTCATCAAGCTGGCTGCCATCCGCAACAAGATCGGATATCCCGACAAATGGCGGGATTATTCCAAGCTCGCCATCACCCGCGGCGACGCACTCACGAACTTCCTGCACGCGAATGAATTCGAGACGCACCGCCAGATCGCCAAGATCGGTCACCCCGTGGACCGCGCGGAATGGAACATGACGCCGCCCACCGTCAACGCCTACTACAGTCCGCCGCGGAACGAGATCGTCTTTCCGGCGGGCATCCTGCAGCCGCCGTTCTACTCCAATCAGGCTGATGACGCGGTGAACTTCGGCGGCATCGGGAGCGTGATCGGTCATGAGCTGACCCACGGCTTCGACGATCAGGGACGCAAGTACGATGCCGAAGGCAATCTGCGCGATTGGTGGACACCCGCGGATGCCAAGGCGTTCGAGGAACGGGCTGGCTGCATCGCCGAAGAATATTCCGCCTTTACCGCAGTGGATGACCTGAAACTGAACGGCCGCCTCACCTTGGGCGAGAACACTGCGGACAACGGTGGCGTCCGCCTCGCTTACATGGCCCTGATGGACAAGATCGCCGGCATGGACTTGCCCGCTATCGACGGCTACAAGCCCGAGCAGCGCTTCTTCCTGTCGTTTGCGCAGATATGGTGTCAGAACGCCTCGCCAGAGGAAGTGCGGCGGCGCGTCATCCTCGATCCGCACTCGCCGGGGCGGTGGCGCGTCAATGGCGTGCTGCAGAACAACTCCGATTTCGCCAGGGCCTTCGCGTGCAAAGCCGGCCAGGCCATGGTGCGGGAGAAGGCGTGCAGAGTGTGGTGAGAAAACCGGCTGTGAGCCCTTAGCTCTTAGCTTTGACCGAGCGGTTGTCCCCGGATTCAAGGCATCGCATGCGCGTAGAGAGCACAAGCTAGCAGCCGAGAGCTAAGAGCTAGTGGCTAAGAGGCGCAGTTCTGCGCCTGCTCATGCGCGTGGTAACTCGACCGCACCAGTGGACCGGACTCCACGTGGCGGAAGCCCATCGCGAGCGCCTTCTGCTTGAGTGTGCGGAATTCCTCGGGAGTGTAGAAGCGAGCGATGGGCAGATGATCTTTGGAGGGCCGGAGATACTGGCCAACGGTAAGGATATCTACCTGCTGTGCCGCCAAGTCGCGGAGAACTTCGAGCAGTTCATCCATGCTTTCGCCGAGGCCGACCATTACGCCGGATTTCGAGAGCATCCCGGGAGCGAACTTCTTCGCGTTGGCCAGCAGTTGCAGGGACCGCCGGTAGCGCGCGCCCGACCGCACGGCGGGGTAAAGCCGCGGCACCGTTTCGGTGTTGTGGTTGAGGATGTTGGGATGGGCGTCGAGCACGATGCGCAATGCCGCTTCGATTCCCTGGAAGTCGGGAATCAGGACCTCTACGCTGCAATCCGGCGCCAGGTTGCGGATTTCGCGGATGGTCGCGGCGAAGATCCTGGCCCCGCCCAGGTTGTCGTCGTCGCGGTTGACGCTGGTGACGACCGCGTGTTTGAGCCCTAGCGTGGCCACGGCCTCAGCTACACGCCGCGGCTCGTCCTGGTCAATGGGCCCGGGCCGCCCCTTGGGCACGGCACAGAAGCCGCAGCGGCGGGTGCAGACGTCACCCAGCAGCATGAAGGTTGCGGTGCGATGGTTCCAGCACTCACCGATGTTGGGACACTGCGCCGACTCGCACACGGTGTGCAGCCCCAGCCGCCGTGCCAGCGTCTTCAGATTGCGATAGTTCTCCCCCAGCGGCGCTGGTGCCTTCAGCCACTCTGGCTTAGGCAGGCGAAGCTTCGGCCCCACGTCGATCTGAACAAACCGGGTGGCCATCAATGCCTTAATTGTACGATGTGACGCTTCATTTCAGCGGACGCTGAATAACGCTAGGTCTTAGGCAGGACAAATTCCACGCCGCGCTCGTCGTTCAGCTTGCGGGTCGTGTCGAGATCGAGGTCGGAAAGCGGAATCTTGTGCGTGCCCTTGGCACCGAAGTCCCACAACATCGGCCCGACGATGGCGTAGTTCCTGATTTCCTGCTGGTGCCCGTCGCGGAAGACCAGCAGGGTCGGCTCCTGCTCCTCTGGAGGCGCGGGCGGCGCCTTAGCCTGCTGAGAGCTGTCGAAGCTGTGATCGCCGTAGCGTTCCTCGTCCGGCTTGGGATCGACCACTACGACCGTTGGCTGTTGCGGGTAGGGCTGCTGATAGGCGTCCGAGGAGTAATAGTCGTATGGGTAGTCCCAGCCGTAATACCCGTAATAAGGCCAGTAGTAGCCGTAACCAGCGTAATAGTAGCGACGAAATCCACGGTTCCGGAATCCGAATCCGGGACGATGCCCTAAGCCCCTGTTACCGGAGAAGCCTCCTCCGAACCCGTGCGGACCAAGGGAAGTGACACTGGCGCGAACTCCCGGCGTTGGTCCCCGACCCCGGCCCATCGACGTCGCCGACGGGGGTAGGCCATGGACCTGCGCGCTCACCACCACGGACGTGGCCAAGGTCACCAGCGCGAGCGCAAGCCCCCGCTTCATAGTCAGTATGATGCGCCAGCTTGCGGGTAAGATGCAACCTCCAAAAGGCCTGCCAGGCGTGGATCTCCGTGCCGTTCAGTACACGCCCCCCGGAGAGATGCGCGCGACGGCCAATGCCGAAACCGCCGCGTAGACGATCAGCATCCCTAACAACAGCAACCTGAAGGCATTGCGCCAGCGGCCCTCCAGCAGGTCGGCGAAGACACCGGCGATAAACAGGTACAGGAAGGGGGTGGCGCGCAAGGGGAACGGTCCCACGAAGACGTCGGCAAAGGCCCCCAGCCCGAGAGCCGTTACCACGAGCAGGGCCAGCAGCGGCGCGGTGTTGCCGAAGTAGCGGCAACGCTTCGAAGCCAGGTAGGCGACCAGCGCCACGGCCGCCAGCGCCAGCAAGATCGCGTTTTCAGGCGAGCGCATGCCGGTCACGTACGCGCGCAGCAACTCGCCGGAGAAAGGCAGGAATGGCGTCCGGGTTGTGGCCGCAGCCAGCCCACGCGGACGAAATCGGAAAGCCGCCAGCAGCAGAAGCAAAGCGACCGCGCAGGAGGCCAGCACCAGAGCCAGGGAGGCCATCCAACGTTCCGGCACTAAATAGAGCATGAACCCAAGGCCGAGCACGACCAGGCTGACCGTCCAGAGACCTGAACCGACCGCAAGCGCAATCGCCAACCCCAGAAGGACGATCCGGCGCCAGCGCGAACCCAGCTCGGAGAGCGCCGCGCCGGCCGGGGCATAGAGCGTGTGGGCAGCGGCGATGGCCACGAAGATCGTGCCGAAGATTCCGAGGCTGCCGGTGAGCAATGGCCCCGGCCATGGGAAAAGCACGGCGCGCGAGAAACAGTAGAGGGTGAGCGCCGTGTATCCGCCGGCATTGCCGTAGAGCCGTCGCGCTACGTACCAGATGGAGGCGCCCAGCAGCCAGCCAATCCCGACAAATGGCAGGCGGAGGAGCCACTTCAAACTGTCGGGTGGGAGAGGAGGCAGTAACCATCGAGCGACGATCAGGGGAGCACCGGCAACCACCGCCGGCACTGGCAGCGCGCCGGTGTCGTGCGGCAGCGTCCTCCCCGTGAGCTGATCCACACCGGCCTGCGCATATGCAACTTCCGCCCGGCGCAGCGGCGTGCGCTGGATGACCCAGAACGATTGCAGCACGAATGGCAACAGCAGCAGCAAAGCGAACACCTGCGGCCATCCGAAGCGCTTGCCGGGCACGCAACGCTTTTACCACACGGATCGGTGCTCTCCCAACCCCCGGTCTGGGCCTCTGCGTTCTCGGCGGTAAACCTTTATAATCCGCCTTTGCCCAGGTCGATTAGTGGCAAGCCTGAAGTAATGCCGAGCGCCTACCAAACCGCAGTGGAAAATCTCTACGCGCTGGGCCACGAGCTGGCCAACACCCCTTCGGACCGCTTCAACCTGGCGTACATGCGGGCGATCCTGCGCGAGCTGGGCGATCCGCAGCGGCGATTCGCCAGTGTCCTGATCGCCGGGACGAACGGCAAGGGTTCGACGGCAGCAACGCTGGCTTCCATTCTTCATGCAGCCGGCCATCGCACGGGACTTTACATTTCGCCGCATCTGTTGCGCGTCAACGAACGCATCCGCATCAACGGCGCGGAGATTCCTGAGGAGCAGTTCGGCGACATCCATCGGCGGGTGGAAGCGGTGGCGCGCCGCTTGGTCGAAGCCGGCGAACTGCCCTGGCATCCCAGCTTCTTCGAGGTGCTGACCGCGATGGCCTTCGACTACTTCGCCAGCGCTGCTGTGGACATCGCCGTTTTAGAAGTCGGCATGGGCGGCCGGCTGGACGCGACCAATGTGGTCGACCCGGTGGTCTCGGTGATCACCGACATTGCTCTCGACCATCAGAAATTCCTGGGCGATACCATCACCCAGATCGCACACGAGAAAGCCGGAATCATCCGCCCGGGCGGGGTGGTGGTCACGCTGCCACAACATCCGCAAGCAAACGATGTAATCGGCGACGCCATTGCAGAGCGCAAAGCGCGACCGGCGAGCGCCGTGCCTTACGTGCCGCCAGTCGCGCCGGGAGCGCACGAAGTACCGGGCATCGCTCCCAACGGAGTGCGCACGTCGTACCCACTGCGCGTTTTGGGCGAAGAGATCGTGGTGGACTCGCCGCTGGTCGGCCGCCACCAACTGCGCAACGTCGCCCTTGCCATCGCTGCCGCCGTAGAGCTGAACCAGTCGGGCTTCCCGGTGACGGCCCGCGACATCGAGCGCGGCATCCGCGAGACGCGCTGGCCGGGACGCTTTCAGCGCCTCGCCGCCACCGCGCGCTCGCCGGAGATCATCCTGGACGTCGCGCACAATCCGGCGGGCGCCTGGGCGCTGCGCTCCACCCTTTCGGAATATGCGGGGGAGCGCCCGCTGGTTCTGGTGTTCGGCGTTATGCGCGACAAGGCCGTGAGGGAAATCGCGGAGATCCTTTTCCCGCTCGCCGAACGCGTGATCGCCACGCGCGCAGAGAACCCGCGTTCCGCCAGCCCGGAGGAGATATGCGAAGCCGCGGCCCCTACTGGGATGGACGTCGAAACGGCGTCCACGGTGGCCGCTGCGATGGCGCGCGCATCGGAATTGGTGGAGCGTGACGGGATCGCCGTAGTGACGGGATCGATTTACGTTGTGGGAGAGGCGCTAAAAGCAATTCAGTAGCGCCGGCGTCTCGCCGGCTGTCCTGAGGCCATCTTGGCCTCAGCCCTGCTGGCAAGATTGCCAGCACGTATGAGCCGCCGAGGCGGCGCTGCTCGTGAAACAACAATCCAAGCTCAAACACCTGCTGAGCGCGCTGCGGTCGTACCTGATCTTTGACCCGCTGATCTGGCTGTGGACTGTGTTCATGGCCGTATTCTCTTTGCTGTCCTCGCCGGCCGATCGCGACGGCCGCATCCAGCAGTGGTTTGCGGTCACGTGGTCGAAGGTGATTCTGAAGATCATCGGCGCGCCGATTGCGGTGCGCGGAATGGAGAAGATCGATACCACACGCCCGCACCTGTACGCGCTGAATCACCTTTCGGCGTTGGACATACCGGTGGTGTACGTTGCCATGCCGCGCCACTTCCGCATCATGGCCAAGGAGGAGATATTCCGGTATCCCTTCCTGGGGTGGCATTTGCGGAGATCGGGACAGGTCTCGATCGAGCGCGAGCACGCGGTCGCCTCCATGCGCAGCCTGAACCGCGCCGCCACCATCCTCAAAGACGGTCAGCCGCTGGTGGTCTTTCCTGAGGGCGGACGCTCAGCGACCGGACAAGTAAAGCCGTTCTTGCCCGGGGTGTTCTACGTTGCTATCAAGGCGGGCGTGGATGTGGTGCCCATGGCGCTGGTCGGGACCTACGAGCTGCTGCCGATGGAAACCTTCCACATCAAGCCGCGGCCGCTGGAGCTGCTGGTGGGCGAGCCGGTATCGTCGGAAGGATATGGCCCGCGCGGCATGGACAAGCTCGCGGCCAAAGTGCAGAAGGCGGTCGAAGACCTGTATTATTCGCGGGCGGAAGTGCCAAGACCTGAGAAAGCATTAATGACAGCAGACGCAAATAGGATTGAGCCGTTGGGTCATTGAGTCATTGGGTCATTCCAGCCGCGACAAACCAGGTTCTTAATGACTCAATGACTCAATGGCACAATGACTCAATTTTTAGAATTCTTCGCTGGTTCTTCTAAACTGAGAGCATGAAGCCGCGCATCGCCATCCCCGTGCCGCATTCCGGCAAGCCCGATTACGCGCAGCGCTCTCTGCCGCAGTATGTGCGGGCGGTGGAGCAGGCGGGCGGTGAGCCGGTGGTGATCCAACTCCACGAGGAGCCGGAGCAGATCGCGAAGATCATCACCGGATGCCAGGCGGTGCTGCTGCCGGGAAGCGCGGCTGATATCGATCCGCAGAAGTACGGCGCCGCTGAGAAGCATCCCAAGACCGTGGCCGCTGACCCCAGGCGCGACACCGCCGACGAGCTTCTCCTGCAGGACGCCTACAACCTGCGCAAGCCGGTGCTGGGCATCTGCTATGGCATGCAGATGCTGAACGTGTACAACCAGGGAACGCTGATCCAGCATGTCGAATCGCCGGTGAACCACGCGGCCGGGCACACCGTGCCACGCGCGCATAAAGTCCGAATCGATCCCTTCTCGCGGCTAGCAGGTCTGCTTGTAAGCCAGGAGGAGACTGGCATCGGTCCGCTGGAGTTGACGGTCAACTCCAGCCATCACCAGGCCGCAGACCTGGTGGGCGACGGCCTGCGTGTAGCGGCACGCTGTCCCGACGATGGCATCATCGAAGCGGTGGAAGGCGTCGCGCCCGACCACTGGGTGGTTGCGGTGCAGTGGCATCCCGAGCGCTCGTACGATGAGGATCGCTACTCGCGTGCCATCTTCTGCGCGCTGGTCGAGGCGGCGAAGAATTACAGCGCCGCGGATGCGGGGGAGTAGACGCGTAACACTCATGCCACAGAACGGAATCACGCTGTCGCTCAGGGACAAAGTAGCGGTGGTCACCGGAGGCTCGCGAGGTATCGGGGCGGCAACGGTGAAGATGTTCCTGGCTGCCGGCGCGCGCGTAATGTTTAGCTACAACAAGAACAAGCGTGCCGCAGATGAGGTTCTGCGCGCTGGCAACAACCGGAACTGCGCCGCGCTCCAGGTCAACCTTGACGATAGCGCGGGCGCGAAAAAGCTGATCGACGCCGCGGTGCGGCGCTTCGGCGGGCTCGATATCCTGGTCGCCAATCACGGGGTCTGGCCCTCGCAGGACGTGACGGTCAGCGAGATCAGCGACGCGCAATGGCGGCGCACCGTGGCCGTCAATCTCGACAGCGTTTTCGGCCTGGTGAAGCACGCAGTGGCTCAGATGAAAAAGCAGCGCTCGGGCGGCCACATCGTGCTGGTGAGTTCCACCGCCGGGCAGCGCGGCGAGGCCTACCACTGCGATTACGCAGCCACCAAGGGCGGTCTCATCAGCATGGTGAAGGGTCTCTCGACCGAGCTGGCGCCGGATGGCATCTACGTGAACTGCGTGGCGCCGGGATGGGTGGATACCGACATGGCTGCCCCGGCGCTCAAGGATCCGAAGATGCGCCGGCGCGCGCTGGAGAAAATCCCGCTGCGGCGCGTAGCCACGCCGGAGGAGATCGCGGCGCCGATCCTGTTCCTGTGCACCGAGCACGCCGGCTTCATCACCGGCGAGATCTTCAACGTGAATGGCGGCGCGGTGCTCGTCGGATAAGTCCGTCGTCGGCCCTGGGTGGTCGGCCGTTGGCTGGGAACGTGGAATGAAGTTCACCGTATTAATCGTAGCCGGGATACTGGTGGTTTCAGCTTTGGCGCCAAACCCGTCCGCGCAGAATCCACCCCAGAAATCCATCCAGGAGATCGTCAGCGAGGATCCTGGCGCAAAGAAGGCGCGCGCCCTCATCGACCAGATGATCCAGGCGCTGGGTGGGCAGGCGTTTCTGAAGGTGCAGGACATGGAGCAGCAGGGGCATTCCTATGGCTTCTACCACGGCAATCCGTCCGGCCTGGGCTCAGTGTTCTGGCGCTTCTGGAAGTGGCCGGACAAAGACCGCATCGAGGTCACCAAACAGCGCGACGTGATTTACATCTATAACGGCGACCAGGGCTGGGAGATCACCTATAAGGGCACGCGCGCCGCGGATCCCGAGGAAGTGAAGGAGTTTGTGCGTGCGCGCGAGTATTCGCTCAATACCGTGCTGCGGGTTTGGCTGCCGGAGCCCGGTACAGCGCTGTTCTATGAGGGCATCGGGCTGGCTCAGGACAAGCAAATCGAGAAAGTCACCATCATCAACAGCAAGGACCAGGCGGTCACTATCGCCATCGACCAGATCACCCACCTGCCAGTGAAGAAGAGTTACGTGGTGCGCGATCCCGTATCGCGGGAGAAGGACGAAGAGGCCGAAATTTACGATAACTGGCGTGTGGAGCAGGGACTCAATACTGCGCACATCATCGTCGCGACGCACAATGGCGAAACGACCCGCCAGCGCTTTCTGCAGAGCGTCACTTATAATCAGGGCATCCCGGATTCGAAGTTCACCGCGACCGTGACCTACGTGCCCAAGAAGTGAGCGCACGGCACCACATACTGTGGCTAATTTGCCACAGTCCACCTAGACAACAAGGCTGCTAATCTTTTCATCTAAAATGAGATAGACCTTGGTCCACGAACAGACAATTCGCGGGGCTGTGGATTGTGCGGGGGTGGGGTTACACAGCGGGGTGAAGGTCGCCCTGCGCTTGCTCCCGGCACCGCCGAGCAGCGGGGTGATCTTCCGCCGCACCGACCTGGACGACTTCGAAGTCGAGGCCACGGGTCGCAACGTCGCCCGCGTCAGCTACGCCACCAGCCTGATGAAAAAGGGCGTGCTGATTTCCACTACCGAGCACGTGCTGGCGGCCCTGATGGGCATGGGCATCGACAACGCCATCGTGGAACTGGATAACCTGGAACTGCCCATCCTGGACGGCAGCGCCCAGCCTTTCGTGGAGATGGTCCTCCGGGCGGGCATCCGCAAGCAGCGGCGGGCGCGCACCTACATGCGCATTCTCCGCGGGGTGGAGCTACGCGATGGCGACAAGTTCATCGCCATCCATCCCGCCGAATCGTACTCGGTCTCTTACAGCATCAACTTCCCGCATCCGCTGATCGGGGCGGAAACCTACACCGCCGAGCTCACGCCCGAGGTCTTTCGCCGGGAGATTGCGCCGGCGCGCACCTTTGGCTCACTCGAAGACGAGCGCGCCATGCGCAACATGGGACTGATCCGCGGCGTTTCCACGGAGAACTGCATCGTGCTCAACCGCGATGCGGTGATCAATGGGCCGCTGCGCTACCGGGACGAATTCGTGCGCCACAAGATGCTCGACCTCATTGGTGATCTGGCGCTGCTAGGACGGCGCGTCCTGGGCCGCGTCGTCGCCGACCGCGCCGGTCACGCCATGCACACTGCCATGGTCGCACTGCTGCTCCGGGACCACTCCCTGTGGGAGGAAGCCACGGCCGATGAAGACGCCGAGCAACCAGTTACCAGTTGCCAGTTGCCGGTCGCAACCCCGCTAAGAACCGGCAACTGACAACTGGCAACCGACAACTTGAAAAAGACGGTATATCTTTCGCTTGGGTCCAACGTGGGGGACCGCCAGGCGAACCTTGAGACCGCGATCATGCGGCTGGGCGAACTGGGCGAAGTGACGGCGGTATCATCCTTCTATGAGACGGAACCGGTAGAATTTGCCGGCCAGCCTTGGTTCTACAACTGCGCCGTCGCGCTGGAGACGGAGATGATGCCGCGACGCCTGCTGGGTCGCGTGCTTGCACTCGAACAAACCATGGGCCGGCGCCGGCTACAACCCAAAGGTCCGCGCACCATCGACATCGATATCCTGCTGTTCGGTAACTCAGTGGTGGATACGCGCGACCTCATCATCCCCCACCCCGCCCTGCACGAGCGCCGGTTCGTTTTGGAGCCATTGAGCGAGATTGCCGGCAACGTCCGCCATCCGGTGTTTAAGCGGACCATTCGCGAGCTGCGCGATGCCCTTCCACACGGTACGAGCGGGGTGAGAAAGGTATCGTCGTCAGGGCGGGCGCCGGTCGCATAGAACGGCAGATCATCCGCGCGCAGCACCCCTACAACGTGCGCATGTAGGCCAGGATGTCCTGTACCTGCTCCGGGGTCAGGCGGTCGCTGAAGGCTGGCATTTTGGCCCGGCCACGCAGGATCACCTCGCCGGCGCGCTCATCGTTGGCCGGCGCTCCACTCGGCAGTTCCTTCTTCTTGAAGACTGCCATCAGTGAGGGTCCATTCTTGCCGCCGGAGATGTAGGCCTCGTGGCAGCGAAGACAATAGGTGTCGTAGAGGGCGCGGCCACGCGACTGCTGGGGGTTGAGTCCGAGTTCGGCGTCGCTTTTGTAAGGCGGGCGGGACTCGCAACCGGCGAAGGCAAACGCCAGAAAAATCAGCAAGAGGATTTTCCCAAGCTTCGGCAAACGATTATTATGGGTACCCGGGCCCAGCTTTGCAAATCTCCAGGGAGTTCCCATGGCGGTCATCCTGAAGCGCGCCTATGAGAAGCCCTCCGCCTCCGACGGCACACGAGTGCTGGTCGATCGCCTGTGGCCGCGCGGTCTCACCAAGGAAGCCGCCGCACTGGATGCCTGGCTGAAAGACGTGGCGCCGTCGGACGAGTTGCGACGCTGGTTCCACGCCAGCCCGGTTCAGTGGCTGGCGTTTCGCAAGAAATACCTCGCCGAACTCGCCGCGCCAGCGGCGTCGAAGGCGCTGCAGAAACTTTATGATCTGGCCGGCAACAGCCTCCGGCTCACGCTGGTCTTCTCCTCCCGCAACCTGGAGCACAACAACGCCGTGGTTCTGAAACAACTGCTGGAAGGAATGCGCAAGCCGCCCTCCACCTCCGGACCCAAGGGAGCTGCAACCACCTCGGCGCGGGCTGCACGAGCGCGAGCGCCGCGGCGGCGCTGAGCCGTGGTGCTGCGTCCCATCGGCGCTGGAGACAAGTCGCAAGGCTGTGTTCCGGTGTGGGACGCCATTTCTCCCACCCAGAAAACGCGCGCACCCGAATATTGGCTTATCACGCAGCCAGATCATGCGGCGTTGTCGGGCGCCATCGCCGCTGCCCTTGGCCCTCCGCTCCTGCCCCGGCTCTCCTCCGAAGTTGTGCAAGGCATCGCCCATCACGATGACGGCTGGGCCCCGTTCGACGCGCAGATCGCCCTCACTGACGGCAGGCCATTGTCCTTCCTGGATTTTCCGCCGAAGGATTTCCTGCGCGCGTGGAGAAGCTCCATCGAGAGCGCGGAGAAAATCGCGCCTATCGCCGGCGCCATCGTAAGCGAGCACTTCTGTCGGCTGGGAAGGAAAAGGCTGGAGTGGGACATCGACAATGCAAAGGATCGCGAGCTTCTACGGGATTTCCTCGGGAACGAGCAAGCACGCCAGCAGCGGCTCTTAAGCGGGCATTCGCAGGAGGAATTCAAATTCCTCACCGACGTGCTGCAATTCTGCGACGTGCTCAGCCTCTACCTGTGCTGCGGCGCCACCCTGGACGTGGAATTCCAGCAGACCTTCGGGACGAAGCCTATTTGCCTGCGACGAGAAGCCGCGCGCACTCCGGATCAGGCCGCCGTCTGCCACTTCGAGCCTACGCCGTTCACCGCCGGCGGCGTGGACCTGGGCATCGTCGCGCGCCATTATCCTCGCGATCGCCACCCGGCAGCGATCACGCTGCCGTTTCTGCTGTGGTAGTGAAAAAGTGGGAAGTGGGAAGTGATAAGTGGCAAGCCGGCGCTGAACTACTTGCCAGTTGTCACTTCCCACTTACCACTTTTTCCTGGACGATGGCCAGCGCGATCTGGTCCACCACCTCTTGCGCGCGCTTGGAGGCTAGCTTATGGTTGTTGGTCAGAATGGAGAATGCGATAGGTACACCGTTGACGGTGGTGGCATAGCCGGAGAGCGTGTTTACGTGGCCCAGGGCGCCGGTCTTGGCGCGCACGCGGCCTTCAGCCGTCGTCCCTTTGAAGCGTCCCGCGAGTGAGCCGTCGATGCCGGCGATGGCCAGCGTGTCCTGCCAGGCCTTGCCCCACGGCTGGCCGGCGGCATAGCGCAGCAGTTGCACCACCGCGTGCGGCGTCACAAGGTTCTCGCGCGACATGCCGGAGCCGTCATAGAAAACATATTGTTCGGGGCTGATACCAGCCTGCGCCAGGAACCCGCGCTCCACTTCCAGGCCGCCTTCGATGGTGCCGGAACTCCCCTTTTCGCGGCCGAGCAGACGCAGCATCAGCTCGGCATGCAGGTTCTGGCTGACCTTGTTGATGACCTGAAGGTCCTCGATGAGCGGGGGCGATTCGTAACTGGCCAGCACCAGCGGCTGCCGCGAAGAGGCGCGTTCTCCGCCGCCCGAAGCCAGCGCGGTGACGGAGAGCGTCTGCAGGCTGGCCAGTTCGGTGTGGCGCGTGCGGGACTTGCCATATACGGCAATGCCGCGCTGCTCGAGCAAACGCTGGAAGAGCTGGCCTGCGAACGCCGCCGGGTCGTCGATCGCCAGAGCCTCCCCCGCTCCGGGATCGTCCACCGGGATGTTGCCCCAAAGTGTCAGCAGGTTCGAGCCCGGCTCGCGGTTGATGAAGATCTTGCGCGGCCCGGTGCCGGCGGGCGTGGTGAGGATGCGGTTGTCGATGTGGTAGTAATCGGCGAACGGGTCGATGGAGACGAATGCCTTCTCCCCGAGGCGATCGGCGGGCAGGATGTTGACGAACATGACGTTGTCGTTGATGCTGAGCGCCGAGACGGGAGCGCCCGATTCCCACACCAGGTCGTCCTGCGTCCAGCCTTCGCCGTAGCGCTCGAAGGCGTAGTAGGAATCGTCGGCCACAATGTCGCCGTCGATGTACTTAACGCCCTTCTGCGCCAGTTGGTCGGCAAGTTGCTCCAGCACCCGGATCGACGGCTGCGTGCGCTGGGTGCGGCCGCCATAGGGCAGCACCCGGCCCGACAGATTGGGATCGCCTCGCCCTACCAGCACCAGGTCGCCCACCAGGCGACCGTATTTGTCCACCGCTCCGGTAGTTTCGACCGTGGTCTTGAAGCGGTACTCCGGACCGATCAGCGCCAGCACGGCTGCGGTCGTGAACAGCTTGGTATTCGAAGCCGGCGTAAACAGCTTGTCGGAGTTGAGCGCGTAGAGGGTGCGGCCGTCTTTGAGCGATACAACTTCAATGCCCCAAAATCCGCGTCCCACGTCGGGTTGGGCCAGGATCGTCTCGATCGTCGCTGCCAGCGGATCCGGCTTCGCCAGCGCGGGCTGGGCGATAGTAAGAAGCAGAAGAAACGCAGGAATAATGCGGCGGTACATACTCGGCGTGATTGTAGCACTGCCGGGAAACCGCACTCAGCATTCAGCAATCAGCACTCAGCCAGAGAGCGGCCACTTGAAACTTGACACGTGAAACTGGAAACTAGCTGCTCCCATGCGTCCCCGTTTCACCTGGCAACTGCGCTCGCGGACTATCGAGCTTGGGCCACGCACGCTCATCATGGGCGTGCTCAACGTCACGCCTGACTCGTTCTCTGACGGCGACAGGTTTTTCGAGCCGCAGGCCGCCATCGATCACGGGCTCAAGCTGCTCGACGAGGGCGCCGACATCCTCGACATCGGCGGAGAATCCACGCGCCCGGGAGCCATGGCGGGTTCGGGCCCGCCGGCTGTTTCTGCGGAGGAGGAGCTTCGCCGTGTGATGCCGGTGATTGAAGGGCTGCTACGCCGCCGGCTGCAGGCAATCATTTCCATTGATACCTACAAAGCGCGGGTGGCGCGGACAGCGGTCGAGGCCGGGGCGGAAATCGCGAACGACGTGAGCGGGCTGCGCTGGGACGGCGAGATGGCGTCCACCCTCGCCGCGCTGAAGTGCGGCGTGGTGCTGATGCACATGCGCGGACAGCCGTCGGAATGGCGTAATCTCCAGCCACTCGCGGATCCCGTCGGGCTGGTGGGCCGCGAACTGCGGAGAAGCGCGGAGGCCGCAGTCATGGCCGGCATCGCTCGCCAGCGCATCGTGCTCGATCCCGGCTTCGGATTCGGCAAGAGCTTCGACGAAAATTATCCTCTGCTGGCACACTTCGACGCGCTGCAGGAACTCAGATATCCACTGCTGGCAGGCGTGTCGCGAAAATCGTTCATCGGGCGAACGCTTGCAAGCGATGGCAGCGACGCTCCGCCCCAGGAGCGCCTCTACGGCAGTCTGGCCGCTATGACGGCGGCCATTCTGAAGGGTGCCCACATCGTGCGTGTGCACGACGTGAAAGCAGCGGCGGAGGCGGCGAAGATCGCCGATCAGATTGTGTCATTGAGTCACTGATCGATTGAGTCATTTTGCCATTGGGCCATTGAGTCATTCAAAAGGGCGAGTTTTAATGACTCAATGACTCAATGACTCAATCGCCAGCGCCTGCCACACCGATCGTCAAAACGTCTTCTCTGAGTCCAGCAGAATCGTCACCGGTCCGTCGTTGACCAGCTCGACTTCCATCATCTCCTGGAAGCGTCCGGTTTCGCAGCGGAGGCCGGCGGCACGCAGTTTGTCGACAAAATATTCGTAGAGGCGGCGTGCCTGTTCCGGGCGCGCGGCTGCGTCGAACGACGGACGCTTTCCTCGGCGCACGTCGCCGTAGAGCGTGAACTGCGAGACCACCAGCACGGCCCCGCCGATTTCGCCAACCGCGCGGTTCATGCGTCCGGCCTCATCGTCGAAGATGCGCAGTCCGGCAATCTTGTCCGCGAGATAGTCGGCATCCGCCTCCGTATCGTTTTGGCCAACCCCGGCGAGCACCAGCAAGCCTGGCCCGATCTCACCGACGACCTCGCCAGTCACGATCACTCGGGCACGTTTCACGCGTTGCACCACGGCGCGCATGCTGAGATTTAACCACAGTGGACGGTGGGGCACGGAGCGATACAATCATCACCTCCACGCTTTACACGGGTTCGCGCCCGCAAGTACACTGAGGTCGCCTTGTAAGACAACTTTGGAGGTCAAGCTTGCCATGGCGGATGTGAAGGCGAAAGCCAACGTAGCGGAGAACATCAAGCAGATCGTGTCGGAGCAGTTGGGTGTGGATGAGGCTGAAGTTACTCCCACGGCTTCGTTCGTGGACGACCTGGGCGCCGACTCGCTGGACACGGTCGAACTGGTCATGGCCTTCGAGGAAGCCTTCGAGATCGAGATTCCGGACGAGGAGGCAGAGAAGATCCGCACCGTCCAGGATGCAATCACCTACGTGGAAAAGAAGGTCGGCTGAGAAGCCCCGGGCCGCACCGACCCGCCGCTCGGCTACAACCGCATAGGCTTGGGAGCGCACAGCTTTGCACGGCTTTGGAATGAAGCCTAAGGAGAAAGTGATCGATGGCAGCCGTCGAGGATAAAGTAAAGCAGATCATCGTCGAGCAACTGGGCGTAGATGAGGGCGAAGTCACACCCAACGCTTCTTTTGTGGACGACCTGGGCGCCGACTCGCTGGACACCGTCGAGTTGGTGATGGCCTTCGAGGAGGCCTTCGACATTGAGATTCCCGATGAGGAGGCGGAGAAGATCCGCACCGTCAAGGACGCCGTGGACTACATCGGCAAGCACGCCAAAAGCGGCAAGTGAGCGCCATCAGCCCGGCCGCACCGCAGCGAGGAACCTGAACTTTGAATCGTCGCGTCGTGATCACAGGCGTGGGGCTGATTTGCGGCGTGGGGAACACCAGCGAGGAGACCTGGCGCAACCTGCTGGCCGGCAAGAGCGGCATCGCCCGTATCACCGCTTTCGATCCTTCCGATTTTGCCTGCCAGATCGCAGCCGAGGTGAAGAACTTCGATCCCTTCCAGTTCATCGAGAAAAAAGAAGTCAAGAAAATGGGCCGGTTTATCCACCTGGCTCTGGCCGCGGCCGCCGAAGCCGTGAAGATGTCGGGCCTCGAGGTAACGCCGGAGATCGCCGAGCGCGTGGGCGTGCACATCGGCTCCGGCATCGGCGGATTCGACGTGATCGAGCGCGAGCACTCGGCGCTGCTCCAGGGCGGCCCGCGCAAGATTTCGCCGTTCTTCATCCCCGCGTCCATCGTTAATCTGGCGGCCGGGCACGTGAGCATCCGCTACGGGGCCAAGGGACCGAATGAGGCCACGGCCACCGCCTGCACCTCGAGCGCGCACTCCGTCGGCGACAGCTTCAAGATCATCGCCCGCTGCGACGCCGACGTGATGATCGCCGGCGGCAGCGAGGCCGCCATCACGCCCATGGGCGTAGGCGGGTTCGCGGCCATGCGCGCGCTCTCCACGCGCAATGACGAGCCGGAGCGCTCCAGCCGTCCCTGGGACGCCGATCGCGACGGTTTCGTGGTGGGCGAAGGCGCTGGCATTCTGATCCTGGAAGAGCTGGAGCTGGCGCGGCGGCGCGGCGCGAAGATCATCGCCGAGATCATCGGCTACGGCATGAGTGGCGACGCTTACCACATCACGCAGCCGGCGGAAGCAGGCGACGGCGGCTACCGCGTGATGGTGAACGCCATGCGCGACGCCAAGATCACGCCCGCGCAGGTGGGATACATCAACGCCCACGGCACCTCGACCCCTTTAGGTGACCGCCTCGAGACCATCGCCATCAAGCGCGCCCTGGGCGAGCACGCCAGGAAAGTAGCCGTGAGTTCCACCAAGTCCATGACCGGACACTTGCTGGGCGGCGCCGGTGGCCTGGAAGCCGGCATTACCGTGCTGGCGCTGCGCGACCAGGTCCTGCCGCCGACCATTAATCTCGAGCGCGCTGATCCCGAGTGCGATTTGGACTACGTGCCCAACCAGGCCCGCAAGGCCGACGCAGAAGTGGCGCTGAGCAATTCGTTCGGATTTGGCGGGACCAACGGCTGCCTGGCATTTCGGCGCTGGACGGAGTAACCCGCCACGATGGCCCCTGCCGTGATTTGTATCAGGGCACGGCTTTTCAGCCGTGCCGTTCCGAGTGTCTCTGAAGATTGTCATCCCGAGCAAAGTGCGACCGAACGAATGTGAGGAAGCACGAGTCGAGGGATCCTGGGGTTGGTTCCTTTATGCGCCAGCAAGGACCAGGATTCCTCGGGGCTAAGGCCCCTCGGAAGGACAAGAGTTGAAGTGTTGGTGGGAAGACCGCGGACTAGTCCAACGGCCGCTCCGTTTCGTTCTGCTCCTTCTCCGGGTCCTTCTCACGTTCCTTCATTCCCTGCTCCAGCGCCTTCATAGCCTTGTCCGCTGAGCGCCGGATCTCTTCCGTGTCAATTGCCATAGCTTTCCGGGCGTTCTTTAAGGCTTTCTGTCCTTCCTCAAGACTCAAGATTCGCACCTGCTCCAGCGTCGGTTGCAGGGCTGCGAGTTGCTCCCCTAATTCATCCAAATCCAAGTCGAGATCCAGGTCCAGCGCGTCCGGGACCCATAGCGCGGAATGGTTGCGGCTCGACTCCGGTACGTTGATGGTGAGGGTCTGCTCATGGTGGTCGCGGACGATGCTCACCGTCAGCTTGCCGGAGCGATGGGCGCGAACCGCAGCGCGCCAGTCACCGCGGTCGGCAACCTTCTGATTGTTTACGCGCACGATCACGTCGCCGGCTTTGAAGCCCGCGGCCTTGCCGGGCGTGCCTGCCTCCACCGACTTCACCAGCACGCCCTCGCCGTTCTTCACTCCGAAGTATTCGCCAAGCTGTGGCGTCAGGCTGTCCACTACCAGGCCGTAGGTAGGGCCAGTGCGGACGGTCAGATCGATCGCAGGCATCACCGGCATGTCCCAATGGCCGGAAGAGTCTTCAAGCGACTCATGCTTGCCGGCGAAGTACTCTTTCTTGTCGGCCAGTTGCAGCGAGATGTTCATGGGCTGGCCGTTGCGGCTGATGAGCAACTGCACCGTGCGGCCGGGGGGGGTTTCGTGGATCAGCCTGCGCAGCTCCTCAGTCCCTTCAACCTTGGTCGCATTGAACTCCAGGATCACGTCATGTTCCTTCAAGCCCGCCTTCCCCGCAGGCGAATCGTGGTCCACCATGGTGATCTCAGCGCCGCGCTCCTCTTTCAGGTTCAGCGCCGGCATGCGGTCGTGGGTGACCTCTTGCATGTCGACGCCCATGTAAGAACTGTGCGCGTCACCGGAACCGGGAAATGGCGCAGCGTCGGCAGAAGGGACGTCGGCCGCCAGCACCGGGGTGGTCAGCAACAACGCGAGCAGCAGAGATAGGCCAGATAGTTTCGGCATAGCGATACCCTTTGATTAGGAAGCAGGCGGCAGGAAGCAGGAACCCCACGGAATTTCAGCGGTCCTTCCTGCATCCTGCTTGCTGCGTCCTGCCTCCTGTTCATCTTTTTCCCCGTCGCAACTCGATGTTGCCAACGCTGGTGTGAATCTTTAGCAGTGGTCCGCCCCCATTGATTGCACCTTGGCCGTAGACCTCGCGCGGGCCACCCCACTCGCTGCCTTCCTGTGTGACCTTCACCTCCGCGAAGTCGCTGATGATTTTATGCCCCATGGCGGCGTCAATCGTGGCGCGCACCGTAACCGGCAGGTCTGAGGGCAGATACACAATCACATCGCCCACGCTGGTCTCCAGATTGGATTCGCTGAAGTTGCCCTTGCTGGCGATGAACTCAGCGTAGATTGGTCCCACCGCGGTCTTGGCGGTAACGCCGCGAGTGAGGCCGTTAAGATGAATACCGCCGCCCGAGGTAGTGGCGCGCACCACTCCGTTGACCCGGGCCAGGCGAATGCTGCCACCGTAGGTTTCCAGCGTGGCGCCGCCGCCCACGTCGCCGATCTCCACGCTACCCCCGGCGGTGGAGGCCCGCAGATCGCCATCACATTTCTTCACCTGAATGCTGCCGCCGGCGGTAGAAAGATAGGCGCTCTGGGTGGCCGACCCCACGTCAATGCTGCCCCCGGCGGTCTCGGCATGGACCTTGCCGCCGGCCGAACGAATATTGATGCTGCCTCCGGCAGTCTCCAGTTTCAGATCTCCGCTGACGTTACCGACGTCAATGCCACCCCCCGAGGTCTCCGCCTTCACCGCGCCGCCAATGTCATTGATGCGGATGCTGCCAGCTCCCGTCTCAGCCTCAACCCTGCCGGCAATGCTAGCCACCTCAACGCTGCCGCCATGGGTCTCGATCCTGGCCAGGGCAAGGTCGCGCGGAACGTTAACCGTGATTTCCACCGAGATTTTCTCCGCGCCGGAGCATTCACCCTCCAGGAGGGCAGAGTCGGACTTCTGAGAGGCGTGCACGTTGAATAACTCGAACTGGCGGCGGGCCTGACTCTCCGAGCCCGAGCTCAAACGCTTGCGCACTGTATACGTGATCCCCTCGGGTGAGCCACCGCGCACCGTAACCGACCCGAAGTCGGTGGCCACCTTCAGGTTGCGCAGCGAAGGCAGCCTGCCGCTGACCACCTCCACCCAACCGTTGCCGGAGCGCATGATGTGGCTGTCCTGCGCCCATAGCGGCGCTGCCCAGGCGGCCAGGGCCAGCAGCACCACGAGTTGATGATGACGTTTCAATGCAATTATTCCTTTCTCAAAGCCTTAATCGATCTCCGGGATCGTAGCGAGCACCCGCTGCGATTCCGAGCGGATAAACTTGTTCTTGTCCTGCTTGGACAACTGCTCGAACGCCTGGCGCACGGCCGCGTCCGCCTTCACTGATTTCAGCAGCATGATGGCCTCGGAGCGCATGCCGGGGTTGGAATCGTTGAGCAGTGCCTCCAGCACCGCGTTGCGCACCGAAGTATCGTTCTGGACGTAGGGGCCGAGGCCATCCAGCGCCTTCAGTCGCACGCCAGGATTCGTGTCATAGCGCAAGGCGAAGATCAGCGCATCGCGCACCTGGCGCTCCTCCGGGCGCTGCGCCAGCAGGTCCACCGAATCCATACGGACGCCGGCGTTGTAGTTGCTGCGCGCGGCGAACAGCAGGAGCTGCTGGATACGCGGATCGTCGATTGTCCCCTCGACCTTCTCGGGCTGCACGGTGTCGTACTGAATCTCAACTTTGCGGGAGCTTGGATCGGGAATGATGGACTTGATGCCGGCGATGGAGGCTTGGGAGAGCGGAGGAGGGTTCTTGGCAGTTTCGGCCATTGTGGCGGCGCGCGATCCGGAAAGCTTGTAGCTGGCCACCACGCCGCCGGCAAAGCCAATCATCAGCAAGACCATCGCGAGCGCGGGCGCCAATCGGACCTGGTGCGCCCACCCGGCCACGTCCGGGACCCAGCTCCAGCGGTGCGAAGGCTCCGCCGATTCCAGGGCCTCGGAAAGCCGCATTCGCGAAGCCGCCAGCAGGTTGGGTGTGGGCTCAGCCGCCGGAAACGCGGCCGTCATCTGTCCGCGGAACTCGCGTGCCGACTTGAGCTCCGCCTCACAACCGGTGCAGCGCTCGGTGTGCTGTTCCAGCTCGTGCCGGGCATCGTCCGGCAACTCGTCATAGATATAAAGTGTGATGTTTTGCTTGACCCAATCGCAGTTCATAACTACCGCCTTCGCCGATTGATCCATTGATTCATTGAAAACCAGCGACCCAATGAATCAATGAATCAGTCCTCATCTCATGTCCGCCAGCGATCCGCGCAGCTTCTGGGTGGCACGGAACAATGTGTTCTTGGCGGTCTCTTCCGTTGTTTTCAAAACCTCTCCGATGGTCCGCAGCTTCAGCCCGTGATAGTGCTTGAGTTCGAACACCATGCGTTCGCGCGGGGTGAGCCGCTCCAGCGCGTGTCCGATGCGCCTGCCCAGCTCACGCCGCATCAGGTCGCGCTCTGGATCGGCGCCCGGACGCCCGTCCGGCGTCTGGTCCAGCACGTCATACTGGTTGCCTTCCGAATCGGTCGCCACCCCGGGGTCCTCTTTGCGCACCGTACGCTTGCGCAGGTGGTCCAGGCACAAATTGGTGACGATGCGGTACATCCAGGTATAGAACGAGCACTCGAAGCGGAAATTACCCACGTTGCGGTAGGCCTTGAGGAACGCCTCCTGATAGATGTCCTGCGCATCCTGCTCCGAACCGGTAAGGTGCAGCGCCAGGCGCAACACCGCCCGGTCGTACTGTCGCACCAGTTCCTCGAAGGCAACGCGGTTCCCACGCTGCGCTTCCCGGATCAACGCGCTATCGTCGGCACGGCTCAGAGATTGGCTGACCATGTCTCCCCGACGTGAGGGAGGAGTTCTACCATCCCAGAACGCCACCGGGCGTTCCGGGGGCCCCGGTTTCGCCAAGCCACCCCACTTTAGGCTCAGGGGCTGGGGGGCTCCCGCTACCGAATCGGCCGGCATGTTTTTCTCCTGAACCCTTAAGTCGAGCGTGCCCCGCCACGCCCGGACTAACTAGCTCGCTACCATAATCTTGGACGGTTCACGGAGGCTTCGGTGAGCAGAGATTATAAGGCTGGAAGGCGAGAAATGGCGGGGACTGCGAGAGCTGCTATCCCTTCCTCAGACCCGTCCAACCTTCGGAGACCACGATCGAATCGCCAGGGTTCGAGGTGTCGTACTTGACCGAGGTGGCGAGGCCCAGGCGGCAGGAATAGAGGTCAACCAGGTGGCGCAGGTAGCTAATATCCTGTGACGCCTCGTAGGTGACGCCGGCCACGTCGTACTGATAAATGAGCATCTGCGCCCAGCCGCGTCCGTCGAGCTGAATTTCCTGAACGTCGAGGATATTGCCGTCGACGATGCGGCCGTGCTGGTTGATGCGTTGCCGGCGCTCCCGCTCATGGTCTTCCGGCGTTTTGCGGCGTCGCCGGCCCAACAGCCCAGCTACCAGCATCAACACACCGACCCCTCCGAGGATCAGAGGATAGTGGCGCGGAAGATGCAAAACCTCGGGAGGCATGCAAGCTCACTCTACTACAAAAGCGAATTGGGTAATGGGCCGACTTAGCAATGGAAAAACTGAACCCAGCCGTGGTGTGGACTTTTCAACTACCCCAATTAAGAAATTATCTGATTGCCAGTGTTCCGTTTACGCGATGACCCGATTCCGCAGCGTCCCGATTCCAGCGATACTGACCTCCATCACGTCCCCGGGCTTCACCGCTCCGACGCCCGCAGGGGTACCGGTGGCGATCAGGTCGCCGGGCAGCAGTGTAATGAACCGGGCACACCAGCGAATGATGTAGTCCAGCGGGAAGATGAAGTCCGCGGTGTTGCCGTGCTGCTTGAGCTCACCATTGACGCGGGTTTCCAGAATGACGCCCTTCCAGGGGTCGAGTTCGTCGCTCACCACCGGACCCACCGGGCAGGAGGTGTCGAAGCCCTTGGCGCGCCACCACTGCCCGTCTTTTTTCTGCAGGTCGCGCGCCGTCACGTCGTTGAGGCAGGTGTAGCCGCGGATGTAGCCGCGGACATCCTCATCCGCGCCTACGTTGCGGCAGCGCTTGCCGATCACCACCGCCAGCTCGCCTTCATAGTCCACCCGTTCGGAGACCGCCGGGTACACCACGCTTTCTTCCGGCCCGATAATCGACGAGGGCGGCTTGAAGAAGATCAGCGGCTCGGTCGGAGGTTCGTTGCCGAGTTCGCGCGCGTGCTCGCGGTAGTTGCGCCCCACGCAGATGATCTTCGAGGGCGTCACCGGCGCCAGCAGCCTGGTGCCCGCCAGCGGCATGTGTGTCATGGTGGGATGGAACGCGGTGCAGAAGGGATCTTCGGCGTGCACCGCCGCGATCTGATTGATCACCTCGTGCCCGGCCACCGTCTCGGTGATGCCGCAGTGGATCCCGTCCTCGGTCTGGAAGCGGCAGTATTTCATGAATTCTGAGAAGGCATTATCTTAAATGCTGGCGCGGAATCCTGCACGGGATTCACAGCGCCCAGCCCACCACCGCCGCTCCGAGCACCAGCCAGGCCGAGTTGACGCGGAACCGGAACAGCAGGATGGCGCTGACCAGCGCAATCGCCACGGTGGTCACGTCGACGATCGCCGCCCGTCCCAGTTGCCAGGCGACCACGCCCATCAAAGCCAGCGATCCGACGATGACCCCGTCCAGAAACGCCCCCGCGATGGCCGAGCGGCGAATCCTCGGTATCAGCGGCCCGCTGGCCGCCACCAGGATGAACGCCGGCAAAAAGACGGCCACGGTCGCGACCACCGCGCCCCGCGTGCCCCCAACGATGTACCCGATGAAGGTCGCAGTGGTGAAAACGGGTCCCGGCGTCACTTGCCCGACCGCGACCGCATCGAGCAGTTGTTTTTCGGTCAGCCAGTGGAGATGTTCCACGAAATCGGAGCGCAGAAACGCCAGCAGCACGTAGCCGCTGCCGAAGAGCACCGAGCTGATTTTCAGGAAAGTGAGAAACAGTCTTAAGAGCCCGAAGGGGACCGCATCCGGCTTCGAAGCTACCGCGGCCATCGGCACGAGCAGGAGCATGGCAGTTTTCGGGCGGGTACGGACCAGGACCGGAGCGGCACCCGCAATTCCAGCGGCAGCCAGGAGCACCAGCTCCCGAGTGTGCAGGAAGTAAGCGACAACGCAGACGACGCCGATCACCGCCAGCCAGGCGCTCTTTACCGCCGACCGTCCCAGGTTCCAGAACGCCTGCGCCACCACCGCGATGACCACCGGCTTGATCGCATAGAGAATGTGCTCCACCCTGGGCAGCGATCCGTAGCGCACGTACGCGGCCGCGATCAAGGCCACAAGAACTCCCGCCGGCACAATGAAGCAGCACCCGGCGACCACGAGTCCTGGCCATCCGCGCTTGCTGAAGCCGATGTGGATGGCCATCTCGGTTGAACTCGGTCCAGGGATAAGATTTGACGCGCCCAGGCGGTCGAGGAATTCCTGGCGACTGAGCCATTTTCGGCGACGGACAAACTCGTCCTCCATCATGGCGATGTGAGCAGCGGGCCCGCCAAATGCGATGGTTCCCAGCTTCAGGAAGAGCAGCGCGATCTCCACCAGCGAGACCGCTTTCTGGCTGACATCAGCGGTCGCTGCGGACGCTTCATTCACGGGACCGACCATGACGTGCGCATTGATTCCTTGGATTTATCTGCCTCTTCGACAGCTGTCCGTCCTACTCTGGCACCACCTCGGATGCTTCCTCTGAGCTGCCGCTCTCGTTCCCGCGCACGTCTACCGCGTCGACCGAATAGAAGTAGCGATGCCCCGGCTGCACGGCGGTATCACGATAAGTCGGCGCCTTCACCAGCTCGCTGTTGATCTTCACCGCCGCTGCGCCTTCCTCATGACGATAAACGTTGTAGCCGGCCAGGTCGGATTCCGTATTTGGCACCCAGCTCAGGTCGATGAACGGCTGCGGGGCCGTGCCTGCGGAGACGGCTTGCACTCCTGTCGGCACCGCCGGCGGAAAGATATCGTGAACGAAAACTCCAATCTCCGCCGAATCGGCGCCTTCGATCCACTCATCCTGGCCGTGAACAGTCTCGACGGTCAGCGCCGCAACCTTGTACAGGTACGTCTTTTCCCACTCCGCGTTGCTGTCGAGGAAGTGCAAGCTGTAGGCGTTTCCTGTCTCTTCATTGCTGGTCGTCGCGCCAAGATCGGTTTCCACCTTCGTGCTTTGCAATCGCCGAAACAGATGATAGGACGTCAATTCACCCGGCATGGAGCCCCGCTCGCCGGATGCACTGATCTCCACGCCTTGCGCGGTCACGCGGGCAGAGAGCCGGCTGGGAGGCGGCAGTGTCGGCGCCAGCGGTACCGTCACTTGATTCGACAACCCAGCGGTGCGTCCGCGCGTGTTCTCCACTTCAACCGCGTAGGTGGCAAAACCGAGCGGGTGAGCATTCTGCAGTTGTTCCGGCAACCTATCGGTGAAGGTCGCGACCGTCGCGGGCGGGGTTCGCTCCGGCGCCAGCGTGCCCACGGTTTCCACGCACTCCACCACGGCTACCTGGTCCACGGTGCGGCAGACGCGAGTGGCGCCCAAGTGCTTGATGCGCGCGTGATCGGTGGTGTCGCGCGGCGTGTTCCAGGTCAGCGTGACGCGGTCGCCCTTGCGGACTGCGCTCAGGTTCCGCACCGTGCGGGGAAGCTCCAGCGACGGGGGCTGTGGCGCTCCCGGCATTCCGCAACCCGCCAGCGCGGCCAGCGCCAGCACTGTCACCATCGTAAGCCGGATGGATTTCATGGAGGGCCAATCAGGGTAGCAGACCATTGTGTCATTGAGCCATTGCTTCATTGAAACCATTGACCTAGGCGCTCAATGACCTCAATGGCTCAATGGCTCGATTCCAAATCACGTTCCTCCGTGACTAGGCTCACTGCGCCTCGACTACACCAGGGCGATACTCACAAAGGAGAGGTGTCGCATGCCTATCCTGATCATGGGTCTTGCTGCGCTGGCTGTATTCCTGGTCATCGGCGCGTTGCTGTTCACGGCCGGCATGAGCGAGCGCCGACAGCCGCCACAGGAGCCAGAGAAGCCCGTCGCCGGCAGAAAGGCCGCGTAAGCAGTTGAGAGGTGGCAAGTTGGTGTGCGCTGGTTGCCCCGCTCACCCCTGTCGGACAGTGCCCGAAAGTAATCTGTCCCTGGACCACACCTTTGGGTCATAACTGAAAACGCGGGACGCGCTAGGCGTTCCCACCGAAGTGAGGTCTCATGGGTTCCAGGCTCCTGGACTTATTCCGCCTTGGTCACTGCTCTCACGAATTTTCCTGGCCGCGCCGCTGGCCGGACGGTGACTATTACCAGGTGTGCCTGCTGTGCGGCGAGGAATACAGGTACGACTGGAACACTATGTCACGCCTGGAGCGGGTGACGGATGCGCACCAGGTAGAGCGGCCGCGCGCCGGTGCGCGAGGCGGCCGCGTTCGCTCTCGCAAGAAGCCGAGCTGGTCGCCGCGCGCCCGCCGCATCAAGCTGACCGGCCGGGAGATGAAATACCGCGAGGTCGGCACCGCCGCTTGGCATCGCGGGACGGTCGAGAACGTGAGCCAGACCGGCATCCTGTTTCGCGCGGCCGACGTGATGGAGCAGGACGCCGAGGTGGAAATGATCCTGGAGATGCCCGCCGAGATCACCGGCCAGCCGCACACCCAGGTGATTGCCCGTGGCATGGTGGTGCGCAGCATTCCGCCCGAGAACGGCAAAGACAAGCCCGCCATCGCCGCCGGCATTTGGGATTATCGCGTCCTGCACGATCCCGAGGAGCAGCAGGTCACAAGGGCCGAACCGCGAGTATCCGACAGCGAAGAACGGCGCTGACAGCCTGCGCTCGTCCTTTCCCCACTACAGGATGTATCTCGACAGATCCTGGTCCTTCACGATGTCAGTGAGCATCTTGCGCACGTAGTCGGCGTCGATCTTGGCTTCCTTGTTCTGCATGTCGGGGGCGTCGAAGCTGATCTCGTCCAGCACCCGCTCCATGATGGTGTGCAGGCGGCGCGCGCCAATGTTCTCCGTGCCTTCGTTCACGCGGAAGGCGAAGTCCGCGATCTCGTCCAGCGCCTCGGGCGTGAATTCCAGACGGATACCTTCAGTCTCGAGCAGCGCCGTGTACTGCTTCACCAGCGACGATTTCGGCTCGGTGAGGATCCTGATGAAATCGCCGATGGTCAGCGACTGCAGCTCCACGCGGATGGGAAACCGCCCCTGCAGCTCGGGGATGAGGTCGCTGGGCTTGGAGACGTGGAACGCACCGGCGGCGATGAACAGAATGTGGTCGGTGCGCACCATGCCGTAGCGGGTGTTCACTGTGGTGCCTTCGACGATGGGCAGGATGTCACGCTGCACGCCTTCGCGCGAGACGTCGGGTCCGTGCCCGCTCTCGCGCCCGGCGATCTTGTCGATCTCGTCCAGGAAGATGATTCCGGACTGCTCCACGCGCTGCACCGCGATGCGTGTCACCTGGTCCATATCGACCAGCCGCTGCTCCTCTTCCTGGATCAGGTAGTCGAAGGCCTCGCTGACCTTCATCTTCCGCTTCTTGGTGCGCTGGCCGAAGATGTTGGGCAGCATGTCCTTGACGTTGATGTCCATCTCCTCCACGCCCTGGTTGGAGATGATCTCGAAAGCGGGGAACGATTTCTCGCGCACGTCGATCTCGACGATGCGATCGTCCAGCTTGCCCTCGCGCAACTGCTGCCGCAGTTTCTCGCGCGTGCGCGACTGCGAGTCGCCGCCTTCGAGCACGAACCCGGCCGCGCTGCTGTCGGGCGAACTGCGCTGCGGTCCGGTCGGCAGCAGGATGTCCAAAATCCGCTCCTCGGCGTTCAGCTCGGCGCGGTCGGCCACGTCTTCCAGCTTCTCCTCGCGCACCATCTCGATGGCCACTTCCACCAGGTCGCGGATCATGGAGTCCACATCGCGGCCCACGTAGCCCACCTCGGTGAACTTCGAGGCTTCGATCTTCAGGAAGGGAGAGTTGGCCAGCCGGGCCAGGCGGCGCGCGATCTCCGTCTTGCCCACGCCCGTGGGCCCGATCATGATGATGTTCTTGGGCAGAATCTCTTCCGCCAGATCGGGCGCCAGCTTTTGCCGCCGCATGCGGTTGCGCAGGGCGATCGCCACCGCCCGTTTGGCGTCCTTTTGCCCGACCACGTATTTATCGAGCTCCGCCACGATCTCGCGCGGCGTCAGCTCGTCCAACGCAATCTGTTCTTCTTCCGCGGTTGCCGGTAAATAAATCGCCATGATTCAGTCTCTTTTGCCGCGTGGGTTCCACATCGCCCTTTGAACCACCCAGACACCCACCCCGCCCCTGTCATTCACACGGCGAGCCCAGGGAACCCTACCCAGCCGCCGAACTCTGCTTCCTGTCCTTCACCGGGATCACGAACTTCAATCCCGACCACACGTCGTTGACAGCACAGACCTTGATGTCCACCAGCCCGGCGGCGAGTCCGATCTTCTGCACCAGGCCTTCCTTCAGGTCCGTGGTCACGCCCGAAGTCATTTTCGGCCATGCTACCCACAGCATCCCTGCCGGAGCGAGTTGCGCCGCCAGCTTGCCGAGGCTCTTTTCGAGCGCGGCCCGGTTCCCCGCGAACAGGATGGCGACATCCAGAGGCGCTCGCCCCGCGTTTACTACACCGTCTGGCAGCGGCGCCAGCTCTTTCTCGAATCCCGGCGGAGGATTCACAATCGCCAGCCGATGTCCTGGCTTGATGCCGATCTTTTTTACCAGCGGCGTTCCTGAATATCCCGCCATATCTGTCATCACAAGCGAAGCGAGGGATCTCGGTCTCGTCCGACGACCCAAGACCGTCCTACAGCTCCTCAATGGTCACCTTATCGTTGGTATAGATGCACATCCTCCCCGCGATGCGCATGGCCTCTTCCGCGATCTGGCGCGCCGGCAGGCTGGTGTGCTGGATCAGCGCCTCGGCCGCCGCCAGCGCGTATGGCCCGCCCGAGCCCACGGCAGCGACCGCCTCGTCCGGCTCGATCACGTCGCCGCGGCCGCTGATCAGGAAGGTCTGGGCGGAGTCCGCCACCAGCAACATGGCCTCGAGCTGGCGCAGCATCCTGTCGGTGCGCCAGTCTTTGGCCAGCTCCACCGCGGCCCGGCCCAGGTTGCCGTGATACTGCTCCAGCTTGGATTCAAAACGCGAAAACAGCGCGAAGGCGTCGGCCGTCGAGCCGGCAAACCCGGCCAGGATTTTGTCCTGATACAGCCGCCGGATCTTGCGCGCGCTGTGCTTGACCACCCCTTCTCCCAGCGTGACCTGGCCGTCGCCGGCCATCACGACTTTGCCGTCCCGCCGCACCGCCAACACGGTGGTGGAGCGCACTAGCCGCTTTTCTTTCATGAGAGCAATTTTTGATTATAGCAGGCGAAAAACTCAGCCACGGATCATCGCGGATTGAACACGGATCGACTCCTGTTCCCGAATCAATGCCCCTCCGTCAAAATCCGTGGCCTGTCTGCCTGAACGGACACTCGATCCTTCTGATCGCCTCATCCCCCGGGCGCGTCGTTGGTGACGTACTGCTCCATGGAGTCGAGTTGCTGGCCCAGTTCTTCCAGCCGCCACTGCAGCAGGTGGCGGATGGAAAGCAGGCCGAGCAGGCGCCCATCCTTGTCCACAATGGGCAGGTGCCGGTAATGGTGGGACATCATCTCTTCGAAGGCCTGACCCGGGGTGGTTTCCATGGTGGCCATATCCACCGGCGTGGTCATCAACTTCCGCACCGGGGTGGTATTGGGGTCGAGGCCGCTGAGCGCCAGCTTGCGCAGGACGTCGCGTTCGGTGAAGATGCCGGCCACGCGCCGCTCGCCATCGAGCACGGCTACGGCGCCTACGCTCTTGTCCAGCATCACGTGGATGGCCTCAGCCACCGTCGCATTCACCCCGACTGTAGCCGGCTTTTCGTCGCATAGCTTGAGGATTCCCATGGCCAACCTCTCTCTGCTCCCCGGTGAAGTGGGTATTATCCGCCGCCGGGCTTCCGTGTCAAGCCAGAGGCCCGCTTTTTCTCTGTCCTCATGCTCTTCCAATGCGGGAAAAAACTGTTGCTGACAATCTGCAAAACCACGGATTATGCACCCGCTGTGTAAACAAGCGATGAAAGACGCCTACTCTTCTACATAGGCGTCGGCCTCGATCTCCACTAGCATCTCGGGCGCAATCAGTTGGCTGATCTGGACCATCGAGGTTACCGGCCGGACGTCGCGGAAAAACTCGCCGTGCGCGCGCCCGATTTTTTCCCACTGGCTGATGTCAGTGACAAAGATGCGGGTACGCACTACGTCTTTCAAGCTGGCGCCTGCCTTAGCCAGTGCTGCCTCGATGTTACGCAGCGTCTGCACCGCTTGGCTGTAAGCGTCGCCGATGCCTACAACCTTGCCGTCCGCGCCCGTGGCGGTGGTTCCCGCCACGTGAACACACGGCCCAACCCGTACCGCCCGCGAGTAACCTACTATCGGCTCCCAGGGCGTGCCGCTGGAAATGTTTTTCCGTGCCATCGCCGTCCTCCTCTCTGCGCCTTTCCCAATTAGCCATTCCAGTCGTTGGCTGCCAATCCGCCTGCGGGGACTTCTGTCTCAGCATCCAATAACAAGTCCGGAAACTCCCGCCCAGCGCGGGTTATGCCGGTAACGGTTGGACGCGTCGTCGTTACCAAAGGTCGCTGCGGGCAGTGCATTTGTTACTTGCGTGTGCCGATGAACTTGCGGTATCACTCCCGCAACATGCTTTGATGCGCGGGGTGAACAAGAGGGCCCAATGATCCCGGAATCGCATCCGTTGCAGCAGCTTTTTCTGGAGCTGGTAAGCAGGAATTTCTCGACCGGCGTCGGTCTGCGCAACCAGGAGGTCAGCGAGTACGTGGCCGCGCTGCTCACCGAGTTCTGCGAGATCGAACAGCTCTATAAGATCCGCAACGCCGCCGGCCGCGCGCTCGACGACGCCGGCGAGATGCTGCTCGAATCCGACCCCGTCTACGGCGATGCCCCCTCGTTCGACCGCGAACGCCAGGTGCGCAAGCACATCGGCGATTACACCCTGTTCTTCACCGGGATGTTTCCCGAAAGCATCAACCGCTTCCGCCTGCGCCGCAAGCGGATGGAAGGTTTCATCGACTTCATCAAGGCCGGCAAGGAGAGCTATTACATCGTCTCCAAGTTCGAGTTCTTCGAGTACGCCAAGGTGGCGCCGCTGTTTGCGCGGCTCTCCCAGGAATTCGAACGCTGCGTATATGGGCTGAACCTGGTGAAGAATGAACTCCAGGAGATGCAACACCCCATCTACCGGCGGACCAGCGAACTGCTGATGTAACAAGCTCTTGGTGGCTAGCTACTAGCTTCTGGCCAGTGGCTAGTGGCTGGCAGCTAACGAAGCTGGTAGAAGCTCAACACCGCATCACCCTGCCTGAGCTCTCGATAGCGTTCCAGCATGCCGAACTTGCCGCCCGGATCGAAGTGCTTCCCGTGTTCCGCCACCACGACGCTGGAGGGCTTCAGCAGCCGCGGCTCGCTCAAGAAATCCAGCACACAAGCGTAGGCATGCTCCATGCGGTAGGGAGGATCGAGGAAGCACACGTCGCAACTCACCGCGCGGGAGTCAAGCAGCCGCAGTGCCGCGTCCGCCTCGCGCTCCAGCACCTCGTAGTCTTCCTCGATCTTGAGCGATCGCAGATTCTGCCGGATGACTTCTGCTGCCTTGCGCGACGCCTCCACGAAGTACACCATTCGCGCGCCGCGGCTCAGGGCCTCGATCCCGACCGCGCCCGTTCCAGCATAGAGGTCCAGAAAAACCGAATCTTCGACCACGGGCGCCAGCACGTTGAACAGGGTTTCGCGCAGGCGGTCGGTGGTGGGGCGCACGTCCAGGCCGCGCAACGAGCACACCTGCCGGCTCCGATATTTGCCCGCAATGACGCGCAACCTGCTCACCAGCGACGAACGTCCAACGACTAACGACTGCCTTCGTTCCGGCGTCTAATGTATACAATGCTGTGAGGCGAAGCTGGCGGCGGAATTTTCATGAAGGGCTGGTCCATTCCGGTGGGGCGGTTGCTGGGTGCGGAACTCCGTATCCACGTGTTTTCCCTCGTCCTGCTGCTTCCCATCTGGATGACCCAGCCGCCGCGCACGGCCCATGACATCCTGCGCGGCGCAGTGCTGATGCTGATGATGCTCGGGTCGGCACTGCTGCACGAGATCGCTCACTCCGCCGTGGCGCTACGCAACGGCATTCCGGTGCGCACACTCGTGTTGCTGCCGCTGGGCGGCGTTAGCATCATGGGCGACGCTCCCTTTGCGCCGCGCAAGCCCGATCCCGCGCGTGAGATTCGCATCTCCCTGGCCGGCCCGCTTCTGAGTTTTGGGGTGGCGGCCGCCGCCGCGGTGCTGATCCAAGCCGCATTTCCCGGCGCCCGCCTGGCCGCGCGGCCCTGGATCCATTCCGCCCACCTGCTGCGCAGCCTGGTGTGGACCAATATTTTTATCGGCTTGCTGAACATGCTTCCCGCCTATCCGCTGGACGGCGGACGCATGCTGCGCGCTGTCCTGAGCCGTCGCATGGATTACCTGCTGGCCACCCGACGTGCGGTGACCATCGGCCAGGGATTCGCGATCGTTTTCTTCGTTCTGGGCATGTACAACCTGTGGTTCACGGTGGTGGGACTCTTTATCTTCGTGGCAGCGCAACTTGAAGAGCGCACCATCGAGTTCCAGTCGGTGCTGGAGACGGTACGCATGGAAGACGTGATGCTCACCGAGTTCTCCACGCTCTCGCCGGCCGACACGCTGGAGCACGCGCTTTCCAAGGCGGTCCATTCCCTGCAGGACGATTTTCCCGTGGTGCGCGGCAACGACCTGGTGGGCGTGATCTCCCGCCAGAAGATCCTGGACGCGCTACGCTTTGGCGGCAATGCCTATGTGCAGTCGGTGATGAGCAGCGCCTACGACATCGCCGAACGCAGCGAAACCCTGGCTTCCGCCTTCCGCAAGATCACCGCCAGGAACCTCAGCATCATCCCGGTGGTGGAAGGCGAACACCTGGTGGGCATCGTCACCTTGCAGAACCTGATGCACTCCATGGGCATGCTGGCCGAGAGCCGCAAGCTGCGTAACAGTAGCCAGTAGCCAGTTGTCAGTTCGGTATCAGCCACTGGCGAACTGGCAACTTGGTTCACAGCTGCATCGCCCGGGCCACCTTCACCGGTTCCACTTTCCGCAGCTCGTTGAGCACCGCTTCTGGCACCCGCGAATCCACGTGCACCACGGCGATGGCTTCCGCGACCTTGCCCGCCTTCTCCTGGCGGCCCAGGGAGAAGTTGGCGATGTTGATGTGATTATTGCCGAGAATCGTGCCGATCTTGCCGATCACGCCGGGCACGTCGAGGTTGCGCATGTACACCAGGTTGCGCTCCAGCGGCGCTTCCACATCGATGTCGTCCACCCCCAGGAGGCGCGGGAACTTTTCATGCAGCACCGTGCCCCGCACCCGGTGCTCCTCCGTCGTGGTTTTCAGCGAGACCGAAAGCACATTGGCGGCGCCGCCACTCGACGGCCGCGCCTTTTTCGTCTCCCGCACTTTGATGCCGCGCTCCTCGGCGATGGCCGCCGCGTTCACCAGGTTGGCGTGTTCGGACAGCATGTGGTTGATGATGCCCTTCAGCGCCGCGTTGCGCAGCAGCTCCGTCTTCCACTCCGCCATCGGGCCGGCGTAGCGGACTACGACCTCTTCGGCGTTGCCGTCGGTGGCCTGCGCCAGGAACGATCCCAGGCGCTCGGCCAGCACGATGTAGGGATGCATTTCGACATACTCTTCGTGCGACACCGACGGGATGTTGACCGCGTTCTGGATGACGCCGTGCTTCAGGTACTCCTTCACCTGCAGCGCGATCTGATAGCCGACCGCCTCCTGGGCCTCGTGGGTCGAGCCGCCGATGTGCGGCG
>Ga0187777_10000089_pt1 | contig 66104 bp, 50 predicted proteins | sample 1015_Q2_SP5_10_M_FD_132416 | JGI IMG/M metagenome (GOLD analysis project Ga0187777, IMG submission 132416) | Tropical peat soil microbial communities from peatlands in Department of Meta, Colombia - 1015_Q2_SP5_10_MG | ecosystem: Environmental > Terrestrial > Soil > Wetlands > Peat | place... | reverse complement strand
TTCATCAGCGCCTCTTCCATCCGCCGGACGAACTCCACCGGCCCCAGCGTCTTCCGCCTGCCCTGCTCATCGCTGAAGCCGCGCAGATCGACGATGGGATAACCCACCAGCTGCCCCGGCCCGTGATACGTCACGTCCCCGCCCCGGTCGCACTCGAAGACTTCCACTCCGCGAGCAGCCAGTTTCTCGCGCGATTCCAGAATGTTGGTTTCCTTCGCGTTCCGCCCCAGCGTGATCACCGGCGTGTGCTCCAGCAGCAGCAGCACGTCGCCGATGGCGCCGGCTTTGCGCCGCTCCACCAGCGCGCGCTGCAACTCTGATGCTTCCTGATAGGGAGTAAGTCCGAGTTGAACGGCTTGCATCAAGGCGATTCTGCCCGCGCCTCTACTTCTTCTCGGACGAGGGCACGTAGCCGGGCGGTGGCGGCGCATTCTCGCCGAAGAAGAACTCTTGCATGTGCTGCACGATCACTTCCTGGTCGCGCCGGTTCGCCGGATTCAGCCGGAACTCGTTCAGCACCATCTTGCAGTGCTCTCCCCACAGCCGCCACGCCTCGGCCGAGACCTGGTTGTAGATGCGCTGCCCCAGTTCCGTATCGAACGGCGGCTCCGGCAGCCCCGGAAGCTCCTTCTGAAACTTCACGCAGTAAACCATGCGTGGCTTGCTCACCTCAGTCATCGGCTCTCCATTTAGACCGTCGAACTGATTCCGCTGGCCAGGGCCAGCGTCAGCAGCGTCTTTTGCTCCATCTCGTGCGCCTTGGCTGAGCCCGTCGCCGGACTCGCGCTCGCCGATCGCTTGATGCTGCGTATCTTATGTCCGCCCGAAGCGTGCTCCAGCCGCGGCAGCACGAACGTCAGCGCGCCCATGTTCGCCGGCTCCTCCTGCACCCAGATGATCTCCCGCGCACCCGGATGTTTGGCCAGCTCTTCCTGCATCTCCTGTTCCGGAAACGGGAATATCTGCTCCAGAAGCAGGATCGCGGTGCCTCCGCTCATGTCGCCGCGATTGGCCCTCTCCCGTCGCAGCTCATGCCCGATCTTGCCGGTGCAGATCAGCACCCGCGCCGCATTCGCCACCTCTGCATCGCCCAGCACCCGCCGGAAATGCGGCTGCTCGAACTCGCGGATCTCGCTCGCCGCATCCGGATGCCGCAGCATGCTCTTCGGCGTGAACACGATCAGCGGCTTGCGCCACTTCTGCAGTGCCTGTCGCCGCAGCAGGTGGAAATACTGCCCCGCCGTCGAAGGCTGGCACACCTGCATGTTGTCTTCCGCTGCCAGTTGCAGATATCGCTCCATGCGCGCGCTCGAGTGCTCAGGCCCCTGTCCTTCATATCCGTGCGGCAGCAACATCGTCAATCCCGAGAACAGCAGCCACTTGTCCTCCCCCGCGCTGATGAACTGGTCGGTCACCACCTGCGCCCCGTTTGCGAAGTCGCCGAACTGCGCCTCCCACATCACCAGCGTCTCCGGATAATCGCGGCTGTAGCCGTACTCGTAGCCCAGCACCGCCGCCTCGGAAAGCGTGGAGTTGTAGATCTCAATCCGCGCCTGCTCCGCGCCGATATGCTCCAGCGGTACATACTCCTGCTCGTTCTCCGTATCGATCAACACCGAGTGCCGCTGATTGAACGTACCCCGTCGGCTGTCTTGCCCGCTCAGCCGGATGGGCACGCCCTGCTTAAGCAGCGACGCGAACGCCAGCGCCTCCGCCATGCCGAAGTCCGCCGGCTTCTCTCCCAGACCCATCCGCGTCCGCTCTTCCAGCAGCTTCTTGATCTTGGGATGGATGGCGAATCCCTTCGGATACCGTGTCAGCGCCTCCGTCAGCTCCCCCAGCTCCGCCGCGCTCACCCCCGTCTCCACCTCGTACTGCGGCTTCCACGCCCCGCCGGCATAGTTGTCCCAGTACGCCGGCAGCGTTCGCAGCGTCGGCTTCTTCTCGATGCTCTTGCCCTCGGTCTGCGCCGCCTCCAGCTCCGCTCTCACCCCTTGCAGCAGCGCCTCGGTGGGCAGCTCCTCCCGCTTCGCGTAGATCTCCCACAGCGGCGGATGGTCCTTGATGATCTTGTAGAGCAGCGGCTGCGTGATGGTGGGGTCGTCCACCTCGCTGTGCCCATGCCTGCGGAAGCCGATTACATCCACCACCACGTCGCTGCAAAATTCGTAGCGGTAATCGCTCGCCATCCGCGCCACCTTCACCAGCGCCTCCGGCTCCTCCGCATTCACATGGAAGATGGGGATGGGCAGCCTCTTCGCCAGGTCCGAGGCAAAACGTGTCGGATGCAGCTCCTTCGGCGTGGTCGTGAAGCCGATCAGGTTGTTGCCGATGATGTGGATCGCGCCTCCGATGTCGAACCCACGCAGCCCGCTCAGGTTCAGCGTCTCTGCCCAGATTCCCTGCCCGGCAAAGGCGCCGTCGCCGTGGATCACGATCGGCAGATACTTCGCATGGCTGCCGTCGCCCATGCGCATCTGCTTGGCCCGCGTCCGTCCCAGCACCACCGGGTCCACTGCCTCCAGATGGCTGGGGTTCGACACCAGGTGCACGTGGATCTTTCCGTTGCGTCCCGCGTAATCGCCCGTCGCGCCCATGTGATACTTCACATCGCCGCTGCCCAGCACGCTCCGCGGATCAACATCTTCGAAGCCCGCGAAAAGCTCTGCCGCATCGCAACCCACGATGTTGAGCATCACGTTCAGTCGTCCGCGATGGCTCATCCCGATGACCGCCTGCATCGCGCCATGCTCGATGGCCGATTCCATCACCTCATCCAGGAACGGGATCAGCCCGCACAGTCCCTCCAGCGAAAATCTCTTCGTTCCCAGGTACCTCGCCTGGATCACCTGCTCGAAAAGCTCCGCTCGCACCAGCCGCTCCAGCACATGCTTGGCGTCCAGCTCTGGCGCCTCGCCTTCCATCCGCTCCTGGATCCACCGCCGCCGCTCCAGCTGCGGAATGTGCATGAACTCCACCCCGATGCTCCCGCTGTAGATCTTGCGCGCCGCATCGGCCGCCTTTCCTGAAATTTCCAGCTCCGGATGGCTCGCCGGCGGCATGTGCCCCAGCGGATCAAGCTCCGCCTCCAGGTATCCCCAGCGCCGGAAGAGCTCAAACACACGCTCGCGCTCCTCGCTTTTTTGCGGCACAGGGGCAGAGACTGTTCGGGTAGCAGCCATGGGCTTCTTCAGGTGGAAATCGCCGCGATTGTCGCGGCCTGTGTCTCATTCGATTATACAGAGCCGCTTGGGGCTCCAACTGCGGCGCAAAGCCTATGCTGGCGGCGCGGAATCTGCGCCAAAGCTGGGATTCTTGTACTTCCCCGTCAGCGCATTCCAGCGGATGGCCAGCGTCTCCATGAACATCCTGATTCCGTCCAGCGTAGGATTGATCTTCGAGCGGCTGTCATGCGCCCACTCCACCGGGACCTCCGCCACCTTCAAGCCCAGTTCCTTGGCGATCACCAGCAGCTCCGCGTCAAACCCCCAGCGCTCGATTGTCTGCCGCGGAAATATGGCGTTCGCCGCCTTCCGCGTGAACGCCTTCAAACCGCACTGCGTGTCTTTGAAGCTGAGTCCCAGGATGACTCGCAGCACCAGGTTGAACACTCGCCCATAGACTTGCCGGATCAGAGATTGCCGCTGCGTTTGCATCTGGCTCGCCAGCCATCGCGAGCCGATGGCTACATCCGCTCCCTGCTCTATCGCACCGAAAAGTTTGCTCGCCTCCGCGATGGGCGAAGAAAGGTCTGCGTCGGTGAACAGCAGCATCTCTCCCGTCGCCTGCAGCATCCCGTTGCGCACGCTGTAACCTTTTCCCCGGTTGCCCGGATTCTGCAGGAGCTTGACCTCCGCATGCTTCTTCGCGAACTCCTCCACCAGCGCCGGCGTGTCGTCGCTTGAGCCATCGTTCACCACCAGGATCTCCCCCTGCCATCCTCGCGAACCGGCGTAAGCGAGTATCTTCCCCAGGCTGCCCGCGATGCGCTCGCCTTCGTTGTACGCGGGAATGATGATGCTGTACTTCAAATAGGTGGATTTGCCGCTCTTAGTTTCGGGGCCCCCGCCCCAACTTGCAAGCGAAATGGCTCGCACCCTGCGATTGCGCTATCCTGCTTGCCGTGGCCACGTTCTATGCAGGCACCTCAGGATGGGCCTATCCCGCCTGGAAGCCCGCTTTCTACCCTCAGAAGCTCGCCTCGGCGAAATTCCTGCAGCACTATGCCACGCGCCTCAACTCGGTCGAGGTCAATTACACCTTCCGCCACTTCGCCGCGGAAAAGACCCAGAACAACTGGGTGGCGCAGACTCCGCCCTCATTCCGCTTTTCCGTCAAAGCGCATCAGAACATCACCCACATCAAGCGCCTGAAAGACGCCGCTGAATACGCCCGCGCATTCCTTGCCTCTCTCCAGCCGCTCGTCGGCTCCGGACGCATCGGCACCATCCTTTTCCAGTTGCCTCCGTTTTTGAAAGCCGACGCCCCGCTGCTCGAAGACTTTCTCTCTCCTCTGCCCCAAGCCGCGCGCCTCACCTTCGAGTTCCGTCACGCCTCTTGGTTCACTGACCCGATCTTCGACATCCTCCGCCGGCACAACGTCGCACTCTGTGTCGCAGAAAGTGAAAAGCTCGAATCGCCAGACGTTACCACCGCCGGCTTCTGCTATTACCGCATGCGCAAGGACAAGTACTCAGCCTCAGAACGCAAACAGATGAGTGCGGCCTTCTCCCAGCACCTCGCCGCAGGCCGAGATGTCTTTGTCTACTTCAAACATGAAGAAACGCCCGAGGGTGCGCTCTACGCGGAAGAGCTCCTGCAGACCGCGCCCAGCAGATGATCTATTTCTGTGTGACCAGGCCCTCGAACTTCTTCAGCGCCGGCTCCAGCCGTTGCTTCTTGCTGAGCACGCCCGCGAACAGGTCTCCCACCCGGCCGAAGCGCTCCCGCACGTTCCCTAGATGGAACTGCGCCGGCGTCAGCCCTTTCACCACCTCGCGCCACTCCAGCGGCGTCGAGACTGGCGCGCCTGTGTACGCCCGCAGCACGTAGGGCGCGGAGATCGTTTTGCCGCTCGAGATCTGCAGGTAATCGAAGTACACCTTGCCCTTCTCCCGCTTGGCTACTGCCCGCGGTGTGGTGAACAGCTCCGGCCGCTCACTCGCCACCAGCCGCGCCAGTATCTCTGCGAACGAGCGCGCCTGCGCATAGCTGTACTCCGCCGCGATGGGGATATAGATATGCATCCCGTCGCCGCCCGTCGTCTTCGGATACCCCTCCAGCCCCATCAGCTCCAGTTTCGCCCTCACCAGTTGCGACGCCTCCACGATCCGGTCATACCCGCACGCGCTCGGGTCCAGATCGATCAGCACAAAATCCGGGTTCTCCAGCGAGCCCACCCGGCTCATCCACGGGTTCTGGTCGATGCATCCCAGGTTCGTAAGGTAGAGCAGGCTCGAGCGGTCGTTCGCGATCACGAAGTCGATGTCATCTTCGTTGTGCTCGGAGTAGATGGGCTCCGTCCGCAGCCACTTGGGAAAACTCTCCGCCGCCTGTTTCTGAAAAAAATACTTCCCCTCGATCCCGTTCGGATACCGCTTCAGCGAAAGCGGCCGGTCGCGCAGGTGCGGCAGGATCAGCTCTGCCACTGCGTCGTAATAATTGATAAGGTCGCGTTTCGTGTAGCCCTGCTGTGGATAAAAGACCTTGTTCAGGTTGGTGAACTTGAGCTGCCTGCCGTCGATGGTGAGTATCGCCTCCGCTTGCTTCGGGCTCAGCAGCGGCGCCCTGGCCTTGGGTGGATCGGGGTCCTCGGCGGCCGCTGCCCGTGCGCTCTCCCGCACGCACTCCTCCGGCTTTATGTCCTCTCGCACTCCCACGAACACCGGCGCACGCAGCCTGCCCTCGTCCGTCCACGAGTTGTAGCGCACTGTGCAGACTATCTCCGGCTTCACCCACGTCACCTCATCAGGGATCGCCGGCGCCTTCGCGAATGGAGACTTCTTCGCCTTCAGCGGCCCAAGCATCGCATGGATTCTCTTCATGCTCTCCTGATTGAAGCCCGAGCCCACGTTACCCGCAAACACCAGCTTGCCGCTCTCATAGACTCCCAGCACCAGCGCGCCGAAGAAATCTCGCTCTCCCTTGGTGTATCCGCAGATGACGAACTCTTGCTGGCTTACCACTTTTATCTTCAGCCAGTCGCCGCTGCGCCGCGATTCATAGCGGCTGCTCGCCCGCTTCGCCATGATGCCTTCCAGCCCGTTCGCCTTGGCGAAATCCAGCAGCTGCTTGCCATGCCCCGCAAAGTGCTCCGACAGTCGCACCGCCCCGCCCGGCGTCAGCACTGATTCCAGCAGCCGCTTTCGCTCGCTGAGCGGCGATTGCCTCAGGTCGTATCCGTCGAGATAAAGCAGGTCGAAGACGTAGAGCAGTGCCGGCTGTTCTTTTGCCATTCGTGCCGCCGCCCCCGCCGATGCTCCGATGCGCGACTGCAGTCGCTCGAAGCTCGGCCGCCCCTTCTCATCCAGCATCACGATCTCGCCATCCAGCACCGCGCTGCCCGCCGCGATCGCCGATGAGATTCCATGCAGCTCTGGATATTGCTTGTCCATCTCTCTCCCCGTCCGCGAGAGCAGCCGCACCTTGCCTTCATCGATGATGCAGATGGCCCGCACGCCGTCCCACTTCATCTCGAACAGCCACTCCGGCCCTTGCGGCAGCGACTGGCTCAGCTCCGCCAGCATGGGTTGCAGCTTTGCCGGTATCTTCGCCTCCACCGCTCCCGGAACGTTCGCCGGTCCGCTTCCTCCCGCCGCCACGCTCTCCGGGTGCTCTTCCGCATCCCAGCCCGGCGTCGCTGCAAAATCCTTTTTCTTGATCAGCAGCCACTCGTTGCCTTTGCCCCGGTTCTTCATCCGCACCAGCGCAAACTCGCCCATCAGCTTGTGGCCGTGCATCCGGAACTTCAGATCGCCGCGCTCCATCTGTTCTTCGAAGCTCGGCCCGCCCAGCAGTTCGTAGCTCCCCCGGTCCCAAACCACTACGTTGCCAGCTCCGTAGTTGCCCGCCGGGATTGTTCCCTGGAAATTCCCGTACTCCAGCGGATGGTCTTCCACCAGCACCGCTAGCCGCTTCTCCGCTGGGTCGAGCGTTGGCCCTTTCGGTACCGCCCACGACTTCAGCACTCCCCCTGCCTCCAGCCGCAGGTCGTAGTGCAGCCGTCGCGCCTGATGTCGTTGAATATAAAAGCGCTTACCGGCGCTTCTCGCCTCATCCGGCGGCGGCTCCGGGGTCTCGTCAAAGCGCCGCTTTCGCCCGTATTCCGCTAGTGACATGTGTGGAACGTCCCGCCTTTAGCGATTGAACCCCCAAGCTGCCTGTGCTATAGCTTGTCTCCTGCCCCCGGGGCCCAGTCGAGGAGAGGTATGGCATCTACCGTTTGGAAGGGACACCTCACGTTCGGATTGGTGTCTCTCCCTGTCAAATTGTATAGCGCCGCCCGCAGTGAGACCGTCAGCTTCAATCAGCTCCACAAGACCGACCACTCGCGCGTAAAGCAGGTTCTTTACTGCGCCCTGGAAGACAAGCCCGTACCCCGCACCGACCTCGTCAAGGGCTATGAGTATGAAAAAGATAAGTACGTCGTCGTGGATGACGAAGAGATCAAGAAGGTAGCTCCCAAGACCGCTAAGACCATGGAGATTCAGGAGTTCGTCAAGTCCTCCGAGGTTGATCCTGTCTATTACGAGAGCTCCTACTATATGGCGCCCGATGAAGCCGGCGAGAAGGCCTACGCCCTTCTCTTCGAGGCCATGAAGCAGACCGGCTATCTGGCCGTCGCTAAGATCGCCATGCACAACCGCGAGCACATCGTGCTGCTGCGTCCTGCCGCCCAGGGCATTCTCATGCACACCATGTACTACCGTGATGAGATTCGGCAAAGCGAAGAGTTCCGCACCGATACCAGCCTCGTCAAACCTAAAGAGCTGGAGATTGCCAAGTCCCTCATCGACTCGCTCTCAGCCGAATTCGAACCTGAGAAATACAAAGACGACTACCGCGAGAACCTGAAGGCACTGATCCAGGCCAAGGTGGAAGGCCGCGAGACCGTCGAGACTCCGGCTCCTGAGCGCCTGGCGCCTGTCGTGGATATCCTCGAGGCCCTCAAGATGAGCCTCGCCAACGTTAAGAAGCCGGTTCGCTCTGCCGGCGGCCAGCCTGCGGTGATGCCGGAGCCGGAACCAGTCAAGGCCAAACGCGCCCGCAAGTCTTAGCAAGAGTCAGTTCAAAACGAGAGGCCCGCGCCGAAGGCAGGCACGCAGCGAAGCGAAAGCTCCCGAAATGATGCCTTTTCTGCGAGATCCCGAAACGGCCACCGATGAAAAACCAAACTCCTGAATTATTATTGGTCGAATACTCTCGTTCACATGAAGAAGAAGCTGACCTTTCTCGTCTCGCTGACCACCAACGATAACGACTATCAGTTGGAGCAGGCCGCCGCCGCAGAAAAAGCTGGCCGCGGAGCCGGTGTGACCGTTCAGGTGATTTACGCCGGCAATGATGCCATCAATCAGAGTCAGCAGCTTCTGAAAGCCATTCAGGCTCCCCTCGGCGGCCGTCCTGATGCCATCATCTTCGAGCCTGTCGGCGGCACCGCTTTGCCTCAGGTCGCACGCCAGGCCGCCTCCGCCTCCATCGGCTGGGTCGTGCTGAATCGCGATGCCGATTACATCTCCGAGATTCGCAAGACTTCCAGGATCCCCATCTGCTCCATCAGCTCTGACCATGAAGAAATTGGTCGTATCCAGGGTCGCCAGTTCGCCCGCCTCCTCCCCGCCGGCGGACGAGCCCTCTACATTCAGGGCCCCTCCGAGAACTCCGCCGCCCAGCAGCGCACCTCCGGCATGATGCAGACCAAGCCCGCAAATATTCAGGTGAGCATTTTGAAGGCTCAGTGGACGGAAGCCAGCGCCCACAAAGCCGTCAGCTCCTGGCTCCGCCTCTCCACCTCGCAAAAAGCGGAGATCGATCTCGTCGGCGCGCAGGATGACTCCATGGCCATGGGCGCCCGCAAGGCCTTCGAAGAGAGTGCCGCGCACGTCGAGAAAGACCGCTGGCTAAGACTGCCCTTCACCGGGTGCGACGGCTTGAAAAAGACCGGCCAGGAGTGGGTCCGCAACGGCCTCCTCGCCGCCACCATCATCATTCCGCCTAACGCCGGCATGGCGGTCGAGATGCTCACCAAAGCCATCAGCTCCGGCGCGCCCATGCCCGAGCACGCCACCACCGCCCCCACTCCCTTTCCCGCCTTCTCCTGAATCTCGCCTCTCTCCGTTGCCTGCAGCAATGCCCGGGTGTTCCAATACTTGCCTGCGCTGTAGACCTGAGGAGCCGCCGTGAAGCCAAAGAGCCGAAAGAGAAAACCGCGCCACCAGCAGCCCGAAAAAAGTTTCCATATGACTGCCGCGCAATTCCGCCGCCACGGGCACGCCCTGGTCGATTGGATCGCCGATTACCACCAGCGCGTCGAGTCCTTCCCCGTGCTCTCGCAGGTCTCGCCCGGCCAGATTCGCGCCTCGTTGCCCGCAGCAGCGCCGCTCAAAGGCGAGCCCTTCTCCGCCATGCTGCGCGATGTGGATAAGAAGATTCTTCCCGGCATCACCCATTGGCAGTCGCCGAACTTCTACGCCTACTTCCCCTCCAACGCCTCCGGCCCTTCGATTCTCGGCGATCTGCTCTCCTCTGGCCTCGCCGTCCAGGGCATGCTCTGGGCCACCAGTCCCGCCTGCACCGAGCTTGAGACTCACGTTCTCGATTGGCTGGTTCCCATGCTCGGGTTGCCAGAAGGATTTCTCTCTTCCCGCGCCGGCGGCGGCGTCATTCAGGACACCGCCTCCAGTTCGACTCTCTGCGCTCTGCTGGCCGCGCGCGAGCGGGCCACGAACTTCGCCAGCAACCGGAAAGGATGCGATGGCCGTCTCGTCGCCTACACCTCCACTCAGGCCCACTCCGCCACCGAAAAGGCCATGAAGATTGCCGGCCTCGGCAGCCAGAACCTGCGCCTCATTGAGGTGGATGAAGCCTTCGCCATGCGTCCCTCCGCCCTCGCCCGACAGATCGAAGACGACAATAGCAAGGGCCTCGTGCCTTGTTTCGTCTGCGCCACCGTCGGCACCACCTCATCCGGCGCCATCGATCCCGTTCCTGCCATCGGCGCTCTTTGCCGTCAGTACAACCTCTGGCTGCACGTGGATGCCGCCATGTCCGGCACCGCCGCCCTCTGTCCTGAATTTCGTTACATCCATGCTGGTGTCGAGCTCGCCGACAGCTACTGCTTCAACCCCCACAAATGGATGTTCACCAACTTCGACTGCGATTGTTTTTATGTCGCCGACCGCAAAGCGCTTATCGATACCCTCAGCGTTCTTCCTGAATTTCTGCGCAACCAGGCCACGGAATCAGGCGCCGTCATCGACTACCGTGACTGGCATGTCCCTCTCGGCCGCCGCTTTCGCGCCCTCAAACTCTGGTTCGTGATCCGCCACTACGGTATCGAGGGCTTGCAGCATCACATCCGTGCTCATGTCGCGCTTGCCCGGGAACTGGCGGAGTGGATCAAGGCCAGCCCCGATTTCGAACTGGCCGCGCCCGTGCCCCTGAATCTCGTCTGCTTCCGCCACCGGGCCGGCGATGCCTTCACTCAGTCGCTCATGGATCGCCTCAATCGCAGCGGCGCTTTATATCTCACCCATACCCGGCTCAATGACCGGTTCACGCTCCGCTTGTGCGTTGGCCAGACCCATACTCAGCGCCGCCATGTCCTCCGTGCCTGGCAGCGCATTCAGGAAGAAGCCGCCAGACTGAAGCAGCACTTGTAGACGCTTGCTTTGCTCGCCGCATCCCTCAGCCTGTGATGCCTGCTCCCGCCGTGCTCTTGTAAACTGTTCTATTCATGGCTGATTCCATCAAGATCAAGCTGCCTGATCGCACCGAGAAAAGCGTTCCTCGCGGGACCACTGCCCTCCAGATCGCTCAGAGTATCGGTCCGCGCCTCGCCCAGGCCGCGTTGGCCGCAAAATGCAACGGCGATGTCATCGATCTCTCTCGTCCCCTCGAAAGAGACACCGAGCTCCGCCTGCTGACCGAAAAAGATCCGGAGACCCTGCCGGTTTTCCGCCACTCCACCGCCCACGTCTTGGCGACTGCTGTCACCGAACTGTTCCCCGAGACCAAGCTCGGGCACGGTCCGCCCACCGAGAGCGGTTTTTTCTACGATTTTTATCGTCCCACTCCCTTCACTCCCGAAGACTTGGAGAAGATCGAGGCTCGCATGGCCCAGGTGGTCGAGCGCGACGAGAAGTTCATTCGCGAGACTGCCCCTCGCGCCGAGAGCATCGCCCGCTACCAGGCGGAGGGCGATTGGATGAAGGTGCACTTCATCCAGCAGCACACTGGCGCTGATGATCAGGTCACCTTCTATCGCAACGGCCACTTCGTGGATTTCTGCCGCGGCCCTCACGTCCCCTCCACCGGCAGGATCAATGCCTTCAAGCTGCTGAGCATCGCCGGCGCCTATTGGCTGGGTGACGAGAAGAACCAGCAGCTGCAGCGCATCTATGGCACCTCGTTTTACTCGAAGAAAGAGCTCGATGAATTCCTGCACCAGCAGGAGGAAGCTAAGAAGCGCGACCACCGCGTCCTCGGCAAGCAGCTGGACCTGTTCTCCATCCAGGAGCTCGCCGGCCCCGGTTTGATCTTCTGGCATCCCAAAGGCGGCATCATCCGCAAGCTGATGGAAGACTGGATGCGCGAAGAGTATCTCCGCCGCGGCTACTCGCTCGTCTACACCCCGCACATCCTGCGCGTCGAGACCTGGAAGGTCAGCGGCCACGAAGGCTACTACGCCCAGAACATGTATCCGCCCATGGAGATGGATGACGCCGACTACCGCGTCAAACCCATGAACTGCCCCGGCCACATCCTCATCTATAAGACCGGCCTGCGCTCCTATCGCGATTTGCCCGTCCGCCTCGGCGAGCTCGGCACCGTCTACCGTTATGAGCGCTCTGGCGTCATGCACGGCCTGCTCCGCGTCCGCGGCTTCACCCAGGATGACGCCCACATCTTCTGCACTCCCCAGCAGATCGAAGATGAGATTGTCGCCTGCATTGATTTTGCTCTCGCCGTGCTCAAGACCTTCGGCTTCAGCCAGTATCAGGTCGAGCTATCCACCTGGGACCCGAAAGATCGCAAGACCTATCTCGGCAGCGATGCCGACTGGGAACACGCCAACCGCTCGCTCGAGAATGCTCTCCGCCGCGGCAGAGTCCCCTACAAAGTGATCCCCGGCGAAGCTGCCTTCTATGGCCCCAAGATCGACATCAAACTGGTGGACGCCATCGGCCGCCTCTGGCAGCTTTCCACCGTGCAATTCGATTTCAACCTGCCTCAGCGCTTCGGGCTCGAGTACGTCGCCGAGGATGGTTCCCGCAAGCAGCCGGTCATGGTTCATCGCGCTCTCTACGGCTCCATGGAGCGCTTTTTCGGCGTGCTCATCGAGCACTATGCCGGGGCTTTCCCCCTCTGGCTCGCGCCCATTCAGGTCGTGATGGTGCCCATCACCGAGCGCCACGTCGCCTACGCCGGCAAAGTCGCAGACTCCTTGCGCGCCATCGGTCTGCGCGTGGAGATTGATGCCCGCAATGAAAAGATGAACGCCAAGATTCGCGAGCACGCTCTGCAGAAGGTACCTTACATGCTCGTGGTCGGCGATAAAGAAGCCGAATCGGCCAAAGTGAATGTACGCACCCGTGGAAAAGAGAAGACGGAAGATATGGCCGCCTCTGAATTTGTCGAAAGGGCCCGCAAGTTGATCGCCGAAAAGGCTACTGATCTCTGACGGTGGGCATCGGCAGAAGATTGCCGACTGCAGCGCCTACCCCGTCTTCTTCGCCGCGTACTTCGACGCGCACTTGGCCTGGATTCCCGTCGCGTGGAACACGCCGTCGCGTCCCATGCTGCCCTCGGCCAGCGCCTGCGCGTCGTCCTTGAAGGTGTCCGGCGGAGCGTCCGTGCCCGTGTAGCTCACCGGCAGCGTCTCTCCGTTTTCTGTGAGCGTGAACCGCACTTCCATCCCGCTGCGCTGGATGGAGCCCGGCGTCACATTCCCCGCCACCCGCAGCCTCTTGTGGTAGATGGCATCGCTGCCCGTCTGCTTCTTCAGCTCCGCCACCGTGATGTAGTAGCTCTTGCTCTCCTGCACCCCGGTGTAGGCCAGATAGCCCAGCGACGCCACAATGATGGCGATCGCCAGCCCGAACTTCCAGTAGCGGCTGCTCAATGGCATCCTCTGAATCTACGCCCACACCCCGCTGCTTTTCAAGCGCCGCTACGCCCGGCTCCCGCCGGAAGTCTCAGGCACTTACCATACGTGGCACGCGTTCGCCGCCACCATCGGCTGGCCGGCCTTGCAGCTCCACGCCTGCTGGAACTCCGGCATGTTCTGCACCACGCCGTTGATGCGGTACCGCCCCGGCGAGTGCGGGTCCACTGTCACCAGCATCCGCGAAAACTCCGGGCGCCGGCTCTCGCACCAGGCCCGGCCCATGCTCAGGAAGAAGCGCTGTTGCGGCGTGTAGCCCTCGATGCTCTCGCCCGCCTTGCCCGTCGCGTCTGCTGCCATCGTCGCCAGCAGCGCGTTGTAGGCGATGCGCGCTCCGCCGTTGTCCGCCGTGTTCTCTCCCAGCGTCAGCCGGCCGTTCAGCTTCAGGTCGTCGATCGCCACAAAACCGCTGTATTCGTTCGCCACACAGCTGGTTCGTTTTTCGAACTCGCTCCGGTCTGCATCCGTCCACCAGTTGCGGAAGTTCCCTTGCGGATCGAACTTGCTGCCCTGGTCGTCAAAGCCGTGCGTCAGCTCGTGCCCGATCACGTATCCGATTCCCCCGAAGTTCACCGCGTCGTCCATCGTCTTGTCGAAGAACGGCGGCTGCAGGATGCCCGCCGGAAACACGATTTCATTGCGCGAGCTGCTGTAGTAGGCATTCACCGTAGGCGGTGTCATCCCCCACTCCTTGCGGTCCAGCGGCTTGCCGATCTTTGCGATCTGCCGTCGCGCCTCGAATTCGTTGGCCCGCTGGAAGTTGCCCATCAACTCTCCCGGCTGGATGCTTAGCTTGCTGTAGTCCCGCCACACATCCGGATAGCCGATCTTGTTGCGGATGGCATCCAGCTTGATCTTCGCCTGCTTCTTGGTCTCCGGCGACATCCACTCCAGCCCCGCGATGTCCTTGTCCAGTGATGCCTCCAGCGCCGCCACCATCTTGAGCATGCGCTGCTTGCCCTCTTCGCCGAAGGTTACCTCCACATAACGCTGGCCCAGCGCCTCTCCCAGGGCGCCGTCCGTTGCGTCCACGCAGCGTTTCCACCGCGCCTGATTCTCCGCCTGCCCGGTCAGCTGCTGGGTCATCTTGAAGTTGGCGTCCACGTACGGCTTGCTCAGCCACGGCGCGGCGTCGTTCAGCAGGTGCCACGCTACATAGGTCTTCAGGTCCGCCAGCGATTCGTTCTGCAGGAAGCTGCTCACCTGCTTGAAGAACTCCGGATTCGAAACATTCAGCTCCGCAAACGCCGGCGCTCCCACTCCCGTCCAGAAAGTCTCCAGATAGAAGTTGGGCGCCATCGCCACTGCATCTTCCCGCTTGGTTTTGTGGTCGCGGTTCTTCGGGTCGCGTCGCGCCGTGCGGTCCATCGCCGCCCTGGCCAGCTCCGTCTCGATGCGTAGCACCGTCTTCGCCGATTCCGCCGCCTGCTGCGCCGATTGCCCCGTCAGCGAGAAGATTTGTGTTGCATAATCCACCAGCTGTTGACGCTTCTCCGCCATCTTGGGGTCTTCTTTCAGGTAGTAATCGCGGTCGGGCAGCGTCAGTCCGCCCTGGTCGATGTAGGCGATCACCATGTTGGCGTCGTGCAGATCGGGCGCCGAATAGAAATTGAACAGCGGATTCGGCCCCTTCAGATTCACCTCCGCGATCACCGTCATCAGCGCCTGCTTGTCCTTGGCCGCCTCGATCTGCGCCAGCTCTGCCTTCAGCGGCTCTAGACCCAGTGCGTCTGCTTTCTTCTCATCCATGCACGCGCCGTAGTAGTCGCCGATCTTCTGGTCGAGCGCGTTGCGGTTCGCCGTCTGCGCCGCGGCCTTTGCCAGAATGTTCTGCTCCGTCACCAGGTTCCGCTCGTAGATTTCGTTGAAGCTCACCCACTCCGTCTGGTCGGCGGGGATGGTCGTATTCTTCAGCCAGTTGCCGCAGGCGTATTGGTAAAAATCCACGCAGGGATCGACTGACTTGTCGATATTTCTGATGCTGAAGCCCTCAGGCGGCTTCGTGCTCGTGGCCGACTGCCCGAAGCAGAGAGCGGCCAGCGCAAGACTGGCAAACAGCAAGCGGAGTGATCGCATAACACCTCTCAGGAGTGGTTGCAGATTGTACGGTCCTGCGCATTGGACGGGCAAATCGCGCTGAAGTCACCGCTTTTTCTAGCCTCCCGTGCCCGGAACTCTCTCTGCCAGCGGCGTATAATTTAGCTCCTGAGAACAGACATGCAGACCAACGGCAGCAATCACGGTGCGCTCACGGCTTCAACCAGCGGAAATAGCAACGCGACCCCGCAGCCGCGCGGGGCCTGGCTCTCCCTGCGCAAAGCGGGAGCCGCAGCCTCTGGCGACGCCAACTTTTCGCAGATGCACTTTGCCCGCCGGGGCACCATTACCGAGGAGATGGAATACGTTGCCCGGCGCGAGCAGCTCCCGCCGTCGCTCATCCGCGATGAAGTCGCCGCTGGCCGCATGATCATCCCCGCCAACATCAATCATCCTGAGCTCGAGCCCATGGCCATCGGCGTCGCTGCCTGCTGCAAGATCAACGCCAACATCGGCAACTCCGCCGTTACCTCCAACATCGATGAGGAGTTGAAGAAGCTGCATACTGCCGTCCACTTTGGCGCCGATACCGCCATGGACCTCTCTACTGGCGGCAACATCCACCAGATTCGCGAGGCTATCCTGCGTCACTCGCCCGTGCCCATCGGCACCGTACCCATCTATGAAGCCATCTCCCGCGTGAAGCGCATCGAAGACCTCACCGCTGACCTCATGCTCGAAGTCATCCACGAGCAGGCCGAGCAGGGCGTGGACTACATGACCATTCACGCCGGCGTCCTCATTCAATATCTGCCGCTCATCACTAGGCGCATAACCGGCATCGTCAGCCGCGGCGGAGCGATTCTCGCCCAGTGGATGGCGCACCACCACCGGCAGAATTTCCTCTACGAGCGCTTCGACGACATCACCAAGCTCATGGCCCGCTACGACGTCAGCTACTCCCTCGGCGATGGCCTCCGCCCCGGCTGCATCGCCGATGCCAGCGATGAAGCCCAGTTCGCCGAGCTTAAGACCTTAGGCGAGCTCACCCGCAAGGCCTGGGAGTCTGACGTGCAGGTGATGATCGAGGGCCCCGGTCACGTGCCCATGGATAAGATCAAAGAGCAGGTCGAAAAAGAAGTCGAGTGGTGCCACGGCGCCCCCTTCTACACCCTTGGCCCCCTTGTTACCGACATCGCGCCCGGCTACGACCACATCACCAGCGCCATCGGCGCCGCCATGATCGGCTGGCACGGCGCCAGCATGCTCTGCTACGTCACCCCCAAAGAGCACCTCGGCCTGCCCAACGAGAAAGACGTGAAAGATGGCATCATCGCCTATAAGATTGCCGCTCACGCCGCCGACGTCGCCCGCCATCGCCCCGGCGCCCGCGACCGTGACGACGCTCTCAGCTATGCCCGCTACACCTTCGATTGGGAGAAGCAGTTCGCGCTCTCGCTCGATCCCGAGACCGCCCGCTCCATGCACGATGAGACGCTGCCCGACGATTACTACAAAGAAGCGAGGTTCTGCTCCATGTGTGGGCCCAAGTTCTGTTCCATGAACTACTCGCAGAAGGTGGATGAATACAACCGCACCGTCCACGGCGTGGAGAAGAAGGACTATTCTGAGCTGGTTGAGAGGCTCACCACCATTAAGTAGCGGCGATTTAGCCGCAGCTCTAGTGGCCCCCCTCTAACGCCTCCGCCGCGCGCTTCACCGCCGCCGCCAGCGTCGCCAATTGCGCCGTCGCCTGCGCTCCATCGCCCGCATCGATCGCCTCATTCACTCCCGGGATCACCACCGCTGCGTATCCGGTGTATTTCCCCGGAGCGTAGATCGCGTGCCGGAACCACGGCCGGTCCGGCAGCCCTTTGGGCAGCAGGAACGCTCGCTCTGCCTCGCGCAGTTGCGCATTGAGTCGCACCGCATCTGCCTTATCGTCCCGCTGCTTCGCGCTGATGGCTGCTCCCGCCGCCGTCAGTCGCTTTGCCGCCTCCAGCGCCGCTGCAAAATCCAGCCCTTGCCCGTTCATGGATTTCGCGGCCTTCTTCTGCGCCGCCTCGATATACGCCGTGATCTCTTTTCCGTACGTCTCGTAGTCATACGGCAGGATATCGGTGCCTGCCATGCGCAGCACCTCTATCCCATACACCCGCGCCATCTGTTGCTCGTAGGCGAACGTCGGATCGCCGAACTTCTTGAACCAGGCAAAATTGTCGAACACCGAGTGATACACGCCGTAGTCGCCGGTCGAGCTGATGTCCGTCGCCGGCACCGCCAGGTGTTGCAGGAACGCCGTGTAATCCGATCCGCTCCCCAGGTCGCCGACCGGCACATCATTCGTCTCCACCGTCGGCTTTCTGATCCCGGCCACCGCCGCCTCAGCGTCATCCTTCTCTTTCTCCCGCTGCTCTTTCCACATCTGGTAGAGTGGCTGGCCGTTCGCCCCCGGGACCTCCTTGGAGATATCGCGGATGAACTGCTTCAGGCTTGGCACTGCCGAAGCCCCGAAGCGCTTTCCGGAGACTGCCACATCCATGTTGAAGTAAGCCACGGCATTGTCCAGCGCCGCTGCGTGCTGCTCCGCCCACTCCGTCGAGCCCATCAGGCCCTCTTCTTCGGCGTCCCAGCTCCCGATCACGATCGTCCGCTTCGGTCTCCAGCCGCTTTTTAGCAGCTGCCCCATCCCGCGTACCGCCTCCAGCATCGCCGCCGTCCCGCTGTTCGGGTCCACCGCGCCATACACCCAGGCATCCCGATGATTTCCCGCCACCACCCACTCATTCGCCAGCTCCGAGCCTGGGATCTTCCCCATCACGTCCCAGATGGTGCGCAGTTTGTAATCCTGCTTCAGATGCATCTTCACCCGCGCCGGCCCCGGTCCCAGGTGATAGGTGAAAGGCAGTCCTCCCTGCCATCCGTGCGGTGAAGCCGGCCCGCCCAGGTTCGCCAGCATCGGCTGCGCGTCCGCATACGAGAGCGGCACGCTCGGGATTTTGGGCATCGCCGGCGAGCTCTCCGGCGTGATCCGCCCCGCCGTCAGGTTCGGCACCGACGCGATCCCCGGTGTCGTCGGATCGCCCGGAAACATGAACATGTATCCCACCGACCCGCGTTGCACCCCTGTATCCGGCCTCCACGGTCCATCCGGATACTTGTCGCCCTTGAAGTAGCCGTCGTCGATGGGATCTGAATAGATGATCACTCCCGCTGCTCCGTGCTCCTGCGCCACAAAGACCTTCACGCCGCGGTAGTTGTCCCCGTAGCGGATCAGGCAGATTTTTCCCCGGACATCCACTTTCAGCTCTTCCAGCTTTTTGAAGTCCTCCGGCCGCCCGTAGTTGGCGTAAACCACCTCGGCTTCAACATCGCCTGAGGGCGAGCTGCCGTGCACATTCGTCACCACCCGCGGATCATCCTGGAACGGATCGCTGCTCACATGCTCGCGCGTCGGCCCGTGATGGAGGGCATTCTGCGGCGCCACCACATCTACGCTCACCTCAGCCGGATAGTTGATCCACACCTGATACTCGGCGATCTCCGTCTCCAGCCCTGCCGCCCGGAATTGCTGCGCCACGTACTCTGCTGTCGCCTTGTCTTCCGGCGACCCGGCGATGTGCGGCGCCGCCGTCAGCACTCGCAGGTGCTCTTCCGCCTGCTTCGCATCCGGCACAGCCATGAACTGCTGCTCCACCTGCTGTTCTTTGCTGAAGTCGCGATATCCAAAGACGGTCGGCGCGCTCGTTTGCGCCCAGCTTGCAAGAGTTGTGCTGAAGGAAAGAGCGGTCAGGCCCGCAAGCAACAGCGCAACACGGTGGATTGTCACGGGGGTTCTCTCCAATTTTTCGGACTGGAAAGCTTACACTACGCCGCGCTCTTTGTCGTGGAGACAAAGGCGCGAAAAAGGAGCTTAGCGCCGCGCCAGCGCGTAGTATCCCTTGCGCGCCTGCACCTTGTAGCCCTCTTTGCTCTTGATCTCGATGTGGCGGAAGCTGCCGTCTTTGATGGTGTTGCTCGGAGTATAGCCGAGCGCATATTGCGTCCTTAGCTCGTTGGTGATCTGGTCGAAGGCATCGCGCAATTTGTTGAACCTCATGTCCACTTCGAACACCCGCCCGCCCGTCTCCTCCGCCACCTTCTTCATGTAGCCTTCGCCCTTCGTCCCGTAGATGCCGCCGGTGAATAGCAGCACATAGCAGATGGTGTCCGCCTTCTGCGCCGCCTCCACCGCCTCGTTCAGTTTCACCCTGCTTCCCTCATCCACACCGTCGCTCATGATGATGATGGCTTTGCGCCCCACCTCGCTCGCCAGCTTGTCTGTGGATGCCAGATAGATCGCGTCATACAGCGTGGTTCCCGGCGAAGGCACCGTCGGTAACGGCCCTTGCCCCACTCCCGGGACCCCCGAATGCTGCCCCTGCGGCACGTTCACATGCGCCTGCTCCATCGCCCGCTGGATCTGGCGCGGTGAAGAGGTCATGTCTTGCAGCAGCTCGTCGTCGACATCGAACGTCATCAGGAACGCTAGATCATTCGCGGTCATCACCTGGTGCAGAAAGGCGCCCAACACCTCCTTCTCCGCCGGGATCACCTGCATCATGCTGCCGCTGGTATCCATCAGGATTCCCAGCGTCAGCGGCTGGTTCGTCTCCGAACTGAAGTACTTGATGGCCTGCGTCTTGCCGTCTTCTGCCAGCTCAAAATCCTCTTTCTTCAGCCCAGGGATGAGCGCGCCGTGCTTGTCCTTCACGTTGCAGTAGACGTTGACCACGTCTACCGTGACTTTCAAAGTCTCTAGCGGTTCCTGCTCGTTCTGCGGCGGCTGCTGAGCGCCGCCGGCGGCCACCGCCAGCAGCAGGATGACGAGGCTTCGCAGTATATGAAAGACGTATGAACCCGGACGCATGAGCTGCTCTTTTCTGATACCTTAGATTGTTCTCTTAGATGCGGCAACTCAGCCTCCGGAAACGGCGTCCTACAGGTTGCCCGCATCAAAGAGAGTACACAGATTCTAGCTCGGGCTATGAGGATGCGCCTCGCAAAACATACAATCGTGGTTGCGGCTCTGACCGCCACGTTCGTGCTCTGCCTGTCTGCTCAGCAGCCGGCAACTACGGGCGAACAGTCCATCCCCGACGCTCCCTCGGCCACCCGTCCATCTTCTCCCTTTCCCGCAGATACCGCACCTGCCCCCCGCAACCCTGAACGCGCGCAGGAGGCCTCTGCGCCGCCGGCGGGCGCCCCCGCTCAGCCCTCATCCGCTGTCACCACGGTGCCCAAAGGCACCGCCGCTGCGGCCGCCGCCGCCGATGCCGACAGAAATTCCCGCGAAGACGTCATTCGCGTGACCGTAAATCAGGTGGTCGTCCCAGTCACCGTAAAAGACTCTAACGGCCATCTCGTAGATGGTTTGGTCAAGAGAGACTTCGCCGTTCTCGAAGACGGCGTACCTCAGAAGATCAGCCTCTTTACCAGCGACCCCTATCCCCTCTCCGTCGCCGTCGTCCTCGATGTCAATCTGCCCGAGCAGACCATGTCCAAAGTACGGCAGACTCTGCCCGCTCTCGTCGGCGCCTTCAGCGATTACGATGAAGTCAGCATCTTCACCTATGGCAATTCCGTCCAGAAGCAGTTGGCTTCCACCTCTTCGTCGCAGCAGCTCAGCATCACCCTGAAGCGCTCTTCTTCTCACGGGCGCACCAACGGCCCTCCCGTGATCGGTGGGCCCATGGCCGGCGGACCCACGCCCAGCGTCAACGGTGTCCCCTTTGATCCCAGCACTCCGCACGTGGCCGTCGGCAGCCGCGAGTCCTACGTCCTCAACGACGCTATTCTTGCCGCCGCCCAGGAGCTGCAGCGCCGCGAGCGCAGCCGCCGCAAGATTGTCTTCGTCATCAGTGATGGCCACGAAGACGGTAGCTCCGCCAGCTATCACGACGTCCTCAAGGTCCTGCTCTCCAACGAGATCGCCGTCTATGCCATCGCCGTCGATGCCTCCGCCATTCCCGGCTACGAGCAGCTCGCTGGTCTTCATATCCCCTTCTTTGGCTACGGCAACATTCTCGGCAAGTACGTGAAGGCCACCGGTGGCGAGACCTTCGCTGAGTTCACTCAGTCTTCCATCGAAGATGCCTACGCCAAGGTCACCGAGCAGGCCCGCAATCAGTACACCCTGGCCTACAACGTCCACGGCACCCCCGCCAGCAACTATCGCAGCATCGAGGTTCGTGTTCGCCGCCCTGGGCTCTACGTTCACGCCAAGGATGGCTATTATCCTTTGCCGCCGCAGCGCGCCAACCCTTAGCCGCGCCGCCCGCTGCCGCTTCCTGCACTCGCAACCGCCTCTTTTCTTGCTCCCGTTCTTCCTCTGCCCGTCTCATGCAGAGGGCTCTTCCGTGTGATATAAAATCAGAGGTTATCTTGCTTTGAGTTTTGTTTCCTGCGCGGCGCGTGATATGCTCCGCGCGGTTTGCTTCCTCCCCGCAGCGCTTCGCCGGTGGTCGCGGCGCGGGGCCAGTAACCGTTCCGAGACGCTATGAGCTTCATTAATTTCGCCGCCCGCGAAATCAACTGCAAGATCGTGTACTATGGCGCCGGTTTGGGCGGCAAGACCACCAATCTGCAGTACGTCTTCGATAAGACCAACGACAAGTCCAAGGGCAAGATGATCTCCCTTGCCACGGAGACCGACCGCACCTTGTTCTTCGATTTTCTTCCCCTCGATCTCGGTACCGTCCGGGGTTTCAAGACCCGTTTTCACCTTTATACCGTCCCCGGCCAGGTCTTTTACGATGCCAGCCGCAAGCTCATTTTGCGCGGCGTGGATGGCGTGGTCTTCGTCGCTGACTCTCAGGAAGAGCGCATGGATGCCAATGTCGAAGCCCTCGAGAATCTGCAGGATAATCTCAAGGAGCACGGCTACGACTTCGCCAAGATCCCCTATGTGCTCCAGCTCAATAAGCGCGACCTCCCCAACGCGCTTCCCGTCGACGTGCTGAAGAAAGAGCTTATGCGCAAGGGGGAGCCCGTGCTCGAAGCCGTTGCCTTTCAGGGCACCGGGGTCTTTGAGACTCTGAAAGAGGTCGCCCGCCAGGTGCTCATCGAATTAAAGAAAGGTTAGACCGCCCATGCAACCCGGCGTGGAGGAAAACCTGAAGGTCGTCGCTCACATGCGCGACGGCAAGCTCATCAAGGGTTACCTCAACTCTCTTCCTTCCGTGGAGTTACGCCTGCTCAAGCAGCAGCCCGTCACCATCCCCGAGAAAGTTCGCGTCGCCGAAGATGGCTCCGGCGCCAGCATCGAGCTGGCCACCGACGCCCTCAAGGCCCTGTTTTTTGTGAAAAGTTTTGAGGGCCGCACCAACTACAAGGAAGTGAAGTTCTTCAACGTCACGCCCGAATACGAAGGTCTGTGGGTGCAGGTGCGCTACTACGATAACGAAGTCACCGAAGGCCTGGTGCACAACGGCATTGAGACCTTCAACGGTTCCGGCTTCCTCCTCAAGCCTCCCGATCCGCTCAGCAACAACGAGATCGCCTATGTCCTTAAGCGCTCCCTCGTCGAGATGCGCGTCCTTGGCGTGAAGGCTTCGTTCTAGCTTTCCTGCTTCTCTGGTTTGAACGCGGTGGCTTAGCCTTGAAAGGGCAGGGTTTAGCCTCGCAGCGACTTATCTCAGCTTCAGACTCCGCACCATATTCTCAAACGCCGGACGCATCTTCCCGTAATCGCTGTCCGGTGAGATGAATACCGCGTACAGCACGCGCCCGTCCTTCATCGGCAGCGTCACCAGCCAGTCTCGCTCGCGCTGGGCTTTGCCTTGCGCGTCTTTGATGGGTGAGGTGTTCACCAGGTCCACCGATTTTGCCTCCACCCCGTTGACCTTGAGGTCTTGATCGTGGCCGATCTCCCTCATATCTGGGTTGCCCTGCTTGAGCTGCGCGATCAGCTCGCGGGTGGCGTCGCCCAGCGAATTCGGCTTCTCCGGCGAAAAACCGCTGATGATTACTCCGTACGCTACCGCATCCTGCGTCACGCCCTCTTGCGGCGCGATCGTCACTGCCGAGTTGCTGTCTCCGTACACCTGCCAGTTGCTCGGGTAAGAGATTGTGTAGGCGCTGTGCTTGAACTCCTGCGTTTCTTTCGCCGGCAGCACTCCGCCCGCCGCGCCTCCTCCTCCGCCCTGTGGCTGCTGCTTCTGCATCTGGGCGATCTCATCCCCCGTGTACGCCTTCATCCCCTGTGCGCGTTGCCGCGCCTGCGCGAACTGCTCGCTCGTGGTCGTGTATTGCTTGTGCGGCAGCGTCGCGATCTCCGCATCCACATACACGATGCGGTTGCCCGGGTCCGGATGGTCGCTCAGGAATTGTGGCGCCTGGCTCGGGTATTTCTGCTTGATGATCTCAAAGAAGCGCGCCATCGCCTTTGGATCGTAACCCGTGTCGTACATGATGTCGGTGCCCAGCAGGTCTGCTTCCTTCTCCGCCTGCCGCGAGTTGCGCAGAAAATACGAGCCCACGCCGAACTCGATGCCCAGCGCCGCCAGTTGTCCGCCCAGCCCCTTGCCCAGAAAGCTTCCCAGCACCGCCAGCGGCAACTGCGCCTCTGCCTGCTTGGTCGCTGCCCGCGTCGAGTGCCGCTGCACCACGTGCGAGATCTCGTGTGCCATCACCCCCGCCAGCTCGCTCTCATTCTCCGCCGCCTGGATGGTCCCCAGATTCACGAAGATCGGCCCGCCCGGCAGCGCGAACGCATTGATCTCCTTCTGGCTCACCACATGGAAGTTGTACGGCCACTTTTCCCCCGGCGCGTGTGCCGTGAGCTTGGCTCCCAGCGCTTGCACGTACTTCGCCAGCGGATCTGAGTCCGGCAACACCGGCAGCTGCTTCTCCACGTCTGCCGCCGCCTGCTTGCCTGCGGAGACCTCCTCCGCCGTCGAAAACAGGTCAAAGCCGTGCGTAGGCTCCACCCGCGTCCATGCCGCCGGCGGCGCCGCCAGCGCCGCTGCGAGCGCCCATGCCAGCATCCGCCAGGAAAGAGAGGGTCTGTTCGCCGCCATAGAGACTGGATTATAAAACGCGCGCCTCCGCCCCGCTCGCCAGCAATCTTTCGTTTGACTGCGAAGATGATGCCTTATAATGGTGCCTGTGGGACGGCCCTAGTCCCCCGGTTCGAACATTCTGTTTGCTGATGGTGCGGCTTCAGGCTGCGGCGGATATCAAATCCAGCAGCTCGATAATCCAATCGGTAAGGAGCGTCAAGCGATGCCGGTAAAACCCTCGGAAAAAATCTGGCATAACGGAAAATTCATCGCCTGGGAAGATGCCACGCTGCACGTCATGTCGCACGTGGTCAACTACGGCTCAGCCGTCTTCGAGGGTGTCCGCTGCTATGCTCAGGCGCGCGGCGGCGGGGCCATCTTTCGCGCTCACGAGCACATGCAGCGCCTTCTGGATTCCGCCAAGATCTACCGCATCGATATCGAGTTCACCGCTGAAGAGCTGGTCTCCGCCATGGCGGAGTTGGTGCGCCTGAATCGCATCGTCCCCTGCTACATCCGGCCCATCATCCTGCGCGGCTACGGCGAAGTCGGCGTCAATCCCTTCAACAGCCCCATTGAGGTCTATATCGCCAACTACGAGTGGGGAAAATATCTGGGGCACGACCTCGACAACGAAGGCGTGGATGTCTGTGTCTCTTCCTGGAACCGGCTGGCCCCCAACACCATGCCTACCATGTCGAAATCCGGCGCCAACTACATGAACTCCCAGCTCATCAAGATGGAGGCCCTCATCAACGGCTACGTCGAGGGCATCGCTCTCGATGTCAACGGCTACGTCAGCGAAGGCTCTGGCGAGAACGTCTTTGTCGTCCGCCACGGCACGCTCTACACCGCGCCGCTCGGCAACTCGGTCCTTCCCGGCATCACCCGCGACGCCGTCATGACCCTCGCGCACGGCATGGGCATTCCCGTGGTCGAGCAGATGATTCCCCGCGAGATGCTGTACATCGCCGATGAGGTCTTTTTCTCCGGCACCGCCGCCGAGATCTCGCCTGTGCGCTCCATCGATAAGATCAACGTCAAGGATGGCGCCGTCGGTCCCATCACCAAGGCGCTGCGCAAAGAGTTCTTCGGCATCGTCTATGGCACCGCACAGGATCGCCACCACTGGCTGACGCCGGTTCAGGTCAGCCAGGCGGTCGCCGTGTAGGCTGCGGAGGCGATTTTATCTCCACCAGCGGTTGGCGGATTTCACAGCCAGGCGTCTAAACCCAGTTGGCCCTCAAGGAGCCTTCCCATGACCCCCGAGTTCGCCTCCATCTATCGCACCATGATGCTCGAGAGCCTTGCCCGCGAAATGCCTGTCACCAGGAAGGTGATTGCCGCCATTCCCGATGCCAAGCGCGACTGGAAGCCGGACTCCAAGGCCCGCAGCGCCTGGGAACTCGCCCGTCATCTCTCCGGCGCCGACGTCTGGTTTCTCAACAGCATCGCCGACCTGAAGTTCCCTCAGGAAGAGCACTTCGGCGAGGGAAAAACGCCCAATGAGCTGGCCGGCTGGTACGAAAAGAACATGAACGCGGGCATGGAGCGCGTCCGCAAGATGACCCCGCAGCAGCTGATGACGCCCGTGGATTTCTACGGCGCATACAATCTGCCCGCCTTCGCCTATCTCGAGTTCGCGCTCAAGCACTGCGCCCACCATCGCGGGCAGCTCTCCACCTACCTGCGGCCCATGGGCTCCAAAGTTCCCAGCATCTACGGCGGCAGCGCCGATGAGCCCTGGCAGGGCTAAAAGCGGCGTAAAATACTGCGCATGAAGAAGTGGGCTTCTGCGCTCCTGGTGTTTCTTGTCGTCTCCCTTGTCCAAGCTCAACGTGGTGGAAGCAGCGGTGGTTCGCGCCCCTCGCCGCCCCCGGCTCAACCCGCGTCCCCGGCTCCATCAGACCCCTGGACTCGCACCGGCAATCCGCTGACCCCGGCGCCCGAGGATAAGACTCCGCTCAAATTCACCTCTCACACCGAGATGATCCTGGTGCCGGTGATCGTGCTCGATAAGTCCACTGGTAAGCACGTGCCTCATCTCACCGCCGACGATTTCGAGGTGCAGGAGAACGGTGAGACCCAGCCCATCAAGGCCTTCGAGGAGGTCGCCTCCAGCACCACCAGGCTGCAGCACGCCACTTTGCAGCCCGGTTTTTATACCAACTCTCTCTCCGGCGATACCTCGTCGCGCGTGCTCACCATCATCGTTCTCGATTCCATCAACACGCCGTTTCTCGACCAGACCCGCGTGCGCCAGGCCCTCATCACCTTTCTCGGCTCCGCCATCCAGAACAACAGCCTGGTCGCGCTGCTGAACCTCAACGGCCACGGGATTCAGACCCTCCACGACTTCACCGACGATCCCGGCGTGCTCATCGCCGCACTGAAGAAAGTGCAAAGCAGCTTTCCCGCCATGACCAGCGCCGCCTCGCCCGTGGATATCGCCGAAGCCCGCTCCACGGCCGCCGTGCCTGGTAGCAACGATCCCGTCGATCAGCTGGCTCAGCGTCTCAGTTTCTTCGCTGGTGGCAACGATTCCGACAGCGTATATGCCGGCTTTCAGCAGGCCAACGCCATCGCCGATACTTTGGAAGCGCTCGAGTACATCGCCCACGCCTACGGTTCCATCCCCGGGCGCAAAGCCCTCATCTGGGCGACCGCCGCCTTTCCCTTCCAGCTCGACCCTGATTCCGCCGGGATTCTCGGTGCCACCAGCCCGGTCGATCTGTATCAGGGGACTCTGCGCGCACTGAACCAGGCCAACATCGCGGTCTATCCCGTCGATGTGCGCGGTCTGGTCGTCGGTCTGCCCGATGCTGGAACCCGGCCCAATCGTGTCAATGTGTACGCGCCGCAGGTCACCATCTCCGGCGCGCAGGATTACCTGCTCTCCAGCCATCAGACCATGCAGGAGTTCGCCACTATGACCGGGGGCCACGCCTACTACAACCGCAACGACCTGGATCAGGCCTTCCACGACGCTGCCGATGACGGCAGCAGCTATTACCTGCTCGGCTACTACCTGAATCACAAGAACACCAGGCCCGGCTGGCGCAAGCTCTCCGTCCATGTGCGGCGCGACAACGTTCGCGTCCACTCGCGCTCCGGCTTCTTCGTCACTCGCGCCATGGCCGACCCGCAGCAGGATAGCGACCTGGAAGTGCGCCTCGCCGCCACATCGCCCTTCGACTACACCGCTCTTCCTTTCGTTGCCCAGATCCAGTCGCCCATCAAGAAGGGCGAAGTGTCATTCGAGCTGTTTTTCCCCACTCGCACCGGCGTGGTGGATACTGCCGACCAGAACCACTTCAGCCTCGATATTGTCGTGGTCGCCCGCGACCATCAGGGCAATGACAAGGGCCATCTCTCCAAGACCGTGCAGGGGAACCTGAGCCCGGAGCACCTGGCGCAGATCGCCGATGGCAACCTGACCTATCTCGGCAAGCTCGAATTGCCGCCAGGCGATTACAGCCTGCGTTTCGTTGTGCGTGATAAACTGCGCGGTCGCGTCGGCACTGTTTCCGCCCCTGTGACTATGCCGTGACCAGCGAGAACATCATTGAAGAAGATTCTGTTGGCTGCGCTGCTCGCATTTGTTTTCTCCGTGCTGGCCGCGCCCGTCTTGACTTCCCAGACTACAGAGAGCAGCGGCTCTGGCACATCCGCCAGCTCCAGGAAAAAATCCAAGAAGAACAAGAGCGCTGCCGAGAGCGGGGCCTCTGCTGCCGGCTCTTCCGACCAAGCTGCTGCATCCACGTCCAGGAAAGAGAGCTCTGCTGCCCCGGCCGCGGCATCGGCGCCCAGCGCGCCTTCATCCGCTGCGCCGGCGAGCTCCTCTCCCGCCAGGAAGAGCGCGCAGCAGGCTTCCGCTGCTGGTGCGCAGAAGCCGCCTCAACCCGGAATGGTCTGGGTGAACATCGATAGCGGCGTCTATCACAAGGGCGGCCGCTGGTACGGCAACACCAAGAACGGAAAGTTCATGACCGAGGCCGATGCCATCAAGGCCGGCTATCGCGCCGCGGAAAGATAAACTTTCCCGCGGCGTCGGCAACGCTCACGGTGCCCAATCGGTCTTGCCCGTGATGAGGCGGGCGACTTTTTCGAAGCGGAAGTAGGCCCACGTCCAGTCGAGCAGCACCAGCACCTTGTTGCGGAAGCCGATGAGATAAAGGATGTGGATCGTCAGCCACCCCGCCCAGGCGATGAAGCCGGAAAGGTGTGCGCCGAAGACCACGCCCACCGCCTTGTTGCGGCCTATGGTAGAAAGCATCCCCTTATCCACATAAGCGAACGGCTTGCGCTTCTCTCCGCGCAGGTCGCGGGCGATGTTGGCGGCGGCGGCATTGCCCATCTGGATCGCGGTCGGCGCGATGCCCGGCAGCTGCCTGCCATCGGCGCCGTTCAGCGCCGCCATATCGCCGATGACAAAAACCTCAGCATGGCCAGACACGCTGCAATCCGCTTCCACCATCACTCTTCCCGCTTTGTCGAGCGCCACGCCCAGCGTCGCCCCCAGCGGCGATGATTTCACGCCTGCGGCCCAGAGCACGACCGCTGCCGGAATGGTCTGACCGCCGAAGCTGACCGAGTGTGCCTCTATCGCGGTGACCATCGCATTGGTGTGCACTTCCACGCCCAGTTTCTGCAGTTGCCTCTCCGCCTTGCGCGAAAGGTCCTCCGGATAACCGGGCAGCACCCTGGGCGCGCCTTCCAGCAGCAGCACGCGCGCCTGCGTAGGATCGATCTCGCGGAAATCGTGCACCAGCACGCGCCGCGAGATCTCCGCGATGGCGCCTGCCAGCTCCACTCCCGTCGGGCCTGCTCCCACGATCACGAAGTTCAATGGCTCGTGCTTGCCGAAGACCGCCTGCCGCCGCTCCGCATGCTCGAAGGCCATCAGGATGCGCTTGCGGATCTCGATGGCGTCATCTACCGTCTTCAGCCCCGGCGCGAACTCCTCCCACTCCGGATGCGCAAAATACGAATGGGTCGCGCCGGTCGCCAGTATCAAGTAGTCGTAAGGCACGTCCGCCAGCTTGAACTTCACCACTTTGCGCGCCAGGTCTATGCCCTCCGCCTCGGCCATGAACACTTCCGTGTTCTTATTGCGCCGCAGGATGCTGCGGATGGGAGTAGCGATGTCGCCCGGCGAAAGCCCCGCCGTCGCCACCTGATACAACAGCGGCTGAAAAGTGTGGAAATTCCGGCTGTCGATCACCGTGACCCGCACCGGCAGCTTGCCCAGCTTCTTGGCGGCATACAACCCGCCGAAGCCGGCCCCCAGCACGATGACGTGGGGTGGCCTCCCCGCGCTCGAATTCATGGCTGACGATTCTACAGGCCCGCAGCTACTGCCAACCAGACGAAGCGGCCTTTTGCCCAGAATGAGATCTGTGGTTATTGCGAGCTCCAGAGTCATCCTTTTTTTCACGAGCGTTTGCATTTGGTCTTCATGCAAATGAAACCTGTTAGTGCGATAATGGCGCCCTTCAATCTCATTGCAAGGGTCCGCTGCCTACGACAGCGAGGAGGAAACCGTGAACACGTTCACCACAAAAGACGGCACACAGATCTATTACAAGGACTGGGGCAAGGGCCAGCCCATAGTCTTCAGCCACGGATGGCCGCTTAGCTCGGATGCCTGGGAAGACCAGATGATCTTTCTCGCGGATCGCGGCTACCGCTGCATCGCCCCCGACCGCCGCGGCCATGGCCGCTCGAGCCAGCCGTGGGAGGGCAACGAAATGAACACATATGCCGACGATCTGGCGCAGCTGGTGGAAGCACTCGACCTGAAGAACGCTATCCACGTGGGCCACTCCACCGGAGGCGGCGAGGTTGCGCGCTACATCGGGCGCCACGGCACTAAGCGCGTCGCCATGGCTGTCCTGATCGGCGCGGTGCCGCCGGTGATGCTCAAGTCGGCTGCCAATCCCAACGGCACGCCGATGGAAGCGTTCGACCAGATCCGTGCAGCCGTGCTGGCGGACCGTTCCCAATTCTGGAAGGACCTGAGCGCTCCGTTCTACGGCGCGAACCGGCCGGGCGCCAAAGTGTCACAGGGCTTGCGCGATTCCTTCTGGATGCAAGGGATGCTCGCCGGCCACAAGGCGGTCTATGACTGCATCAAAGCGTTCTCGGAGACCGACTTTACCGAGGACCTCAAGAAGTTCGACGTGCCCACGCTCATCTTGCACGGAGACGACGACCAGATCGTGCCCATTGGCGCCTCGGCGATGATTTCGTCGAAGCTCGTCAAAAAAGCGACTCTGAAGGTGATCCCGGGCGCGCCGCACGGCATGTGCTCGACTCTGAAAAATGAGGTCAACGGCGAGCTGCTCTCGTTCTTCCGCCGCAGCGCCCAGGCGGCGGCGTGATTTGCGAGGGCAGACCTGCAAACCGCGGAGGCATGGAGGCGTGGTAACAATAGGCTGACAGCGTTGGATGTGTAGCTGCTGAGGCGGAGGGCTACAATGCCTGGTTAAGAATGAAGAAGACCATCATGAAAATCGTAGTGATCGGCGGCAGTGGGCTCATCGGATCAAAGCTTGTCCCGAAGCTTCGTGAGCAAGGACACGAGGTGGTAGCAGCATCGCCCAATTCCGGGGTCAACAGTGTCACGGGTGAAGGACTAGCCGAAGCGCTGAAAGGCGCCTCCGTAGTCGTTGACGTATCAAACTCTCCCTCCTGGGAGGATGCAGCAGTCCTGAAGTTCTTCGAGACGTCAACCCGTAACCTGCTCAACCATGAAGCGGCCGCAGGGGTAGGGCATCACGTTGCACTATCCGTCGTGGGAACCGAACGGCTGTCGGAAAGCGGTTACTTCCGGGCGAAGATCGCCCAGGAGAGACTGATCAAGCTCTCTTCAATCCCCTACACCATCGTGCAGGCGACGCAGTTCTTCGAGTTCGTCAAGGGGATCGCCGACACTTCCGGCACCGGCGACAAGGTGCATTTGCCCCCGGTGCTCTTCCAGCCGATGTCTGCCGACGATGTGGCGACTGCCGTCGGCAGGGTCGCAGTGGGTCCGCCGGTCAATGGCACCGTCGAAATAGGAGGACCGGAGCAGTTTCGACTGGATGAACTTGTCCAGCGGCGCTTGGCCACGCTCAATGATCCCCGCAAAGTCATCGCTGACCCTAATGCGCTTTACTCTGGGGCGAGGATCGGCGAGAGAACACTGGTCCCGGGCAATAATGCACGGCTCGGCGAGACCCGTTTCGACGCTTGGCTCACTCAGCCCGCCGCGCAGATTCCGAGCCCTCAGCCCTCAGGTGCGGCGGTGAAGAGCAAGGAGCAGAAGAGTCAGAAAAGAGCGAGTTGATGGTCCTTGCCTGGCGAAGATGCTCATGGGAGGCATGATGGTCACCACGTACTCGGGTCCTTCGGCTCGGACATACACCCTCGCTCAGGATGACAGTTTTTTTCTGCTTTTCAGCGAGAGCAAACCGCAAAGGGCACGAACGAATATGCAACGGGATTCGCGTGCTACTTGGGGAAATTCATTTTGTTGACGAGTTCGGCGTAGCGCGGGTCGGAGCGCAGCGGGTCCATCAGAAAGTCTGTGCGCAAGCTAAGCAGAAGGTCGTTGCGACTCTGGTAAGCGGTCTCGAGCCACTCGAAGGCGCGGTCCTTGTCGCCCAGGTCGGCGTAGTGCCGGGCAATGAGATAAGGGGAGACGTAAGCGGTCTTGCGCCTTGCCTCCAGAACGGCGACGGCAGAGGTGAGCGCGGTCTTCCAGCCGCCGGAGCCGAAGCCCTGCTCTAAGGCAGCCGCATACTCGGCATCATCCTTGTCTCCAGTGAGCTGGGCGAAGGCTTTCTGCTCTTCGATCACCTTGGGATACATCCGCTTTCCCCAGTAGGCAAAGGCCAGCCTCTGATGCGCGACCGCGAAGGAAGGGTTCTCCTGCGCAACCCGGCTCAGGACTGCAATGGCCTCGTCGAATTGACGGGTGTTGATGTAGACCAGGCCGAGGTTGGAACCAAGCGCCGGGACCAGCGGATCAAGGTCGCGGGCGCGAAGGCCCTCGGCGATGGCTTCTCGCTCCCGGCCGCCCAGCCAGCCGAGGTCCGAAGCGTACCAGGTCCGCACCGTGGCATCGGTAGGATCGAGTTCCAGGGCCTTGCGGTACTCGGCTTCGCAGGCGGCAAACTCCCAGTCGTATTCGCAGAGGAAGCCACCCAGGACTGCGTGCGGACGGGCCAGGGATGGGTCCAGTTCCAGGGCGTGCTGCGCGGCGCTCTTGCTCAGGGGATAAACTTCGTTGGGGTCCATGCCATAGGCAGAGCCGACGGAATAGGTATCGGCGAGCCCGGCGTAGGCGAGAGCGTAGTTGGGATCTTTCGCGATGGCCTGGTTGAAGTATGAGAGGGCAGTTCTCAGGTCGCCGTTGGTGCGCTTGCTCCAGTAGTAGCGGCCTTTCAGGTAAAGCTCGTGGGCCTGGGAGTTGGTAGTGCCTTCCTTCGCGACCTGCTGTTTCTCTGCTCCTGTCAGTTGAGAGCGCAACTGGCCGGCGATGTCGCTTGCCAGCTGCTGTTGCAACCCGATGAGTTCGCTCGCGGGACGCGAATACTGCTGGCCCCAGAGCTGCGTGTTGTCCTGCGTGTTCGTAAGTTCGGCGCTCACCTGGATGTTGTCGCCGCGCTGGATGACGCGGCCGGTGATGATGGCGTTGACGCCCAGTTCGCTGCCCAGCTTCTGCGCGTCCACGTCTTTGCCCTTGTAGCGGAAGACTGAGTTGCGCGATTTGACCTTGAGCTGCGGGACGTGGGTGAGATTGTCGATGAGCGACTCTGTGAGGCCATCGCTGAGGTAATCGGTATCTGCGCTGCCGCCGACGTTGGTGAAAGGCAGCACGGCGATAGAGTCGATGGTGGAAGCCGGGCGAACTCTGTAATACCAGACCCCAGCTATTGTCAGGATCAATATCACTGCACCTGCGACGGCGAGCCAGTGCCATTTAGGTTTTTTCCCGCCTGCCGCAGGAGCGACCGCCACTGGGCCTGATCTCTCAGATTCCGTCTGCCGTTTGAGGCGTTTGAGTTGTGCGCGCAACTCAGAGGCGCTTTGAATGCGGATATCGCGGTCTTTCTCCAGGGCGGAGGAGATGATGTGCTCAAGCTGGGCCGGCAACGCCGGATTCAGTGAAGCCATCGGCCGTGGCGCGTCCTTCAAAATAGCGCTGGCGACCTCCAACCCGCTGCGTCCCTGAAACGGACGCTGGCCGGCCGCCATCTCGTAGAGCACCGCGCCGAAGCTGAAAAGATCGGAGCGCGCGTCCAACTCTTCGCCGCGCGCCTGCTCCGGCGACATGTATCCCATGGTGCCCATGGTGGTTCCAGGAGTGGTGAGGCCGTCGGCGCCGTGCGAGACAGTCGGCGTCTCAGGTGAGGGCGTGAGCCCGCCCTTGGTCTGAGTGTCTTTCGTCTGCAACTTGGCCAGGCCGAAGTCGAGCACCTTGGCCTGCCCGCGCTGGGTGATGAAGATGTTGGAGGGCTTGATGTCCCTGTGCACGATGCCTTTGCTGTGAGCGGCGTCGAGGGCGTCGGCGATCTGGATGGCGGTATCGAGAAGCTCGCTAAGGGGCAGGGGCTGGCCGGCGATGCGCTGGTCGAGCGTCTGGCCCTCGAGCAGCTCCATGATGATGAAGCGCTTGCCCTCCTGCTCGCCGATGTCGTAGAGCGTGCAGATATTGGGATGATTCAGGGCGGAGGCGGCCTGGGCCTCGCGCTGGAAGCGCTCCAGCGCCTGCGGATTCTTGGCCAGCTCGTCAGGTAGAAATTTCAGCGCCACGTGGCGGTGAAGGCGCGTGTCCTCGGCCTCATAGACCACCCCCATGCCGCCGCTGCCCAGCTTGCTGATGATGCGGTAGTGCGAGATGGTTTCGCCGATCATGCGGAAGCTGCCATGTTAGGGGTGGGAGAGAAGCGAGTCAATGTGGCAGGTCAACCGCGGAGGGCCGACCCCAATGCCCAAAGGCCGATCACAAAGGGCACAAAGGCGTGCACCGGCCGACCGCGTTCCATTTGGGTAGTCAACCGGCGATGATCAGCCCCTGCAGAAGCCTTACGGCTGGTATCCGTCCTTCTGCCACTGGATGAAGAGCGCGAGCTGGGCTGCTGTCCAATAGGGGCCGCCGGGCGGCATGGTGGGCGGCTTGCCGTCGTGCGGCGAGAGGGTCGCGAGGACGCTATTCGCGTTGCTCGGCTCCGACATGTAGCTGTGCTCGTCCAGCTCAACGCCAAAAGGCTTCATGTGCGAAATATCGATGGGGCGAAACAGTGGTTTGATGTCTTTTGCGAATGAAACCATGCGTCCTCCTTACGGACTAAAAGCTCGTGCGACAGAGAATGGGTCCGGTCGCGTCTCATTCCTTCACTTCTTCGGACTTTCTTCCAGGTCCTTGTAGACGACATGCCCTTTATGGCTGCACGCTCTCTGTTGCTCCAGCGAAAGAGGTATCACTTTTTCGTTCGGCAGCACCGAGTCGCACCGCATGTAATCTTCGAACCCGGGCGCTGAGAATACGAACACTAGGCTGACTGTCTCCCTCCCCGCGTTCTTCACACTCACCCAGGTGCGCGCCGGAATGAACACCGTTCCTCCCGCGTGCACATCGCGCTCCTGCTCTCCCAGATGCACGTGGACTGTCCCTTTCTCGATATACAGGATCTCATCCTGCCCGAGGTGCTCGTGCAGTGGGAATTCGTCTCCCGGGACCACGTCTTCGGTTCCCATGACCAACCGCTGAGAACCGTTGTTCTTGGGGCTGACCTTCAGGATGAAGTCCCCCGGAGGCGGCTCTCGCCAGATTCGCCGCTCGCCCTCATTTTTCTCCAGCATTAGCGGCTTTGCAGCTGCCTGGTTCGCGCCTGCAGGATTGGATTGCGTTGATCGAGTTTGGGCAACACAGACGGCCACCAGCATCACCGCCGTTATCGTAAGCTTTCTCTTGACCGAACTTGAGTTCATGGCAAATCTCCCTCTCGAAGTGCCATGTTAGGAAGATTGCCGGCAGCCCGTCAACAAGAGTACCTCTCTGCGGGGCTGTAAATTGAGCCCTGGCCTGAAACTCCGTGCCTCTTCTGTATACTGCACCCAATCCTTCCGCTCCACCGGAGAACCTGGTTGCCCGCCCCGAGCTCTCTCTCAGCCCCGCCCGCCTCCGCCGAACTGCTCGACCGCACGCGCCACCACATCGCGCTGCGGCTGCTTCCCTTTCTCTTTGTCCTCTACATCGCCAACTATCTCGATCGCACCAACATCGCGTACGCGGCCATCGGCATCTCGCGCGACCTCGGATTCAGCGACCGCGTCTTCGGCCTGGGAGCGGGCATCTTCTTCGTGAGCTACGTCGCCCTGCAGGTGCCCGGCGCATTGCTGGTAGAGCGCTGGAGCGCCCGCCGCATGATCTGCGCCACCATGGTGACGTGGGGCTTGCTCACCGTGCTGACCGCGCTGGTGCACACTCCAGCCCAGCTTTATCTCGCGCGCTTTCTGCTGGGCGCCGCCGAGGCGGGATTCTTTCCCGGCGTCATCGTCTATCTCAGCCACTGGTTCATATCCTCTGACCGCGCCAAGGCGACCAGCAACTTCATGGCCGCTATTCCCGTCTCTTTGATCATCGGCTCGCCCCTGGCCGGCTGGATTCTCGGCCACAGCTGGCGGGGCACGCAGGGATGGCGCTGGCTTTTTTTCTTGGAAGGCGCGCCTGCGGTGCTCCTCGGCATCGTGGCTTTCTTTTATCTCACCGATTGGCCACAGCAGGCCGGCTGGCTGCGTCCTGAGCAGCGCCACGCGATTCAGGCGCAGCTGGAGCGGGAAAGGGCCTTCAAGCTCCAGGCATCCTCGATCGCAGAGGCGCTCAGGTCGCGCACCGTCGTCCTGCTGGCGACGGTGACCTTTCTGAACTACTTCGCCTTCTACACCTTCATCTTCTGGCTGCCTACCCTCCTGAAGCGCCAGTGGGCGCTCACCGATATGCGTGTAGGCCTGCTCGCTGCCATACCTTATATGGCCTTCTTCATCGCCATGCAGGTCAACGGCTGGCACTCCGATAAGACTGGCGAACGGCGCTGGCATGCGGCTGTGCCGTCGCTGGTCGCAGCCGCCGGCTTTCTCGGACTCATCGTCCACCCCGGTGACCTGCGGCTCTCACTCGTGTTCTTCACTATGGCGAGTGTCGGCAATGCCTATCTCTCAGCCGGCTGGGCGATTCCCACCGAGGTCCTTGGCAGGTCGGCCGCGGCAGCCGCCGTGGGAGCGATCAACGCCATCGCCAGCACCGCTGGCTTCGCCGGCCCCATTTTGTTCGCCCATCTGAGCGCTCGCACCGGCTCGTTCACCGCCGGCCTGTTCACCATGATGCTCGCCGCGCTCGGAGCAGGCGTGCTGGTGCTCTGCCTCCCCCGGCGGCCACCCATGCCGGAACACTGACTCCGTGCCGCTCAAATCTTGACCCGTCTTCAACGCGGGTGATAGCCTGCTGCCCTTCTCACCAGACCCGGCGCTTAAATGAGGACTGCGGCCATGCGAGTTCTGTCCGTGCTCGCGACGCTTGCTCCACTGACCGCGAGCGTTGCCGGGCTGAATTTTCCCGCCGGACCGGCGCGCCTTGTGGTCACGCCAGGCGATATCCTCATCGCACCTTCCTCCCAGCAGCAGTTCAAAGCCACCCTCTCTTATCTGGGCGGATTCGGCAACGCAGCAGCGCAGCGTGATGTGAGCGCAGCCGTGCGCTGGTCATCATCTGACCAGACCATCGCCAGTGTGGATTCGAACGGCGTCGTGACCAGCACGACGCAGCCGGGCACGGCATTCATCACTGCGGCCGCCGGTCCATGGCATACCACGGTACCGCTCACCGTGAGCACAGCTACGCTCTCTTCTATCCTGGTCACTCCGGCTAGCGCCTCCCTGCCCCTCGGCCGAAAGCAGCAGCTCGCCGCGATCGGGAACTACAGCGACAACTCCCAGCACGATCTCACCACCGCAGCGGCTTGGTCCTCTGACGCCGGCAGCGTCGCCAGCGTAGATGTGTATGGGCAGGTGGCGACCCACAAGAAGGGCGCCGCCAACATCACCGCCAGCTTTGGCCAGCAAAGCGGCGCGTCCGCGCTGACCGTGACCGACCCGGTGGTGGATTCCATTGTGGTCACGCCGGCGGACCCGGTGATCACCTACCCACCCACACTGCAGATGGCCGCGACCGCCATCTACAGCGATTTCACCTCGCAGGATCTGACCAGCAGCGTAAGCTGGGTCTCTTCGGATCTGGCCGCGGCCGTGGTCGCGCCCACCGGCGTGGTGACAAGCAAAGACCTCGGCGTCACCACCGTCACCGCGAGTTTTTCCACCGCCAGCGGAGCAACCCAGGTGACGGTGGCAGCTCTGCCCATCGGCGCCGTGACTTCTGCAAGCGCGATCGCCTGCCCGGCAGTGGGTTTGACCGGGACCTGCTACTCACTGAATGTCTCCTGCCCCTCGGTGGCCGACCAGAACGTGCTGGTCAAGGTGATCCCCGCCTCCGGCACGCCTCGCGGAACGGTCGTCTTCATGGGCGGTGGCGGGAGCGGGGGCGGCTTCTTCGATTATCCGCAGAGCGCGGGTGGCTATCCCTATGGCCAATACATCATCTCTTCGGTCACCCAGAATGGATTCACTGTTGCCAGTCTTGACTTCAATGACCCCATCATGGGCTGGCTCACCGGTCCCGGAGGAATGCGGCGGCTCGCTTGCCGCCCTGCCACCACTATCCAGTGGGTCTACCAGAACGTTCACCAGGCAAGTCCCGCCGCTCCCATGTGCGGTGCTGCAGTCAGCGGCGGCTCTACCGCGCTGGCCGAGTCGCTCTCGCATTACGGTCTGGCCCCGCTGCTGGCTATGATCGAGGCTACCGGCGGGCCTCCGCTCACGCGCATGGATCATGGCTGTCTCTGCGATCAGCCGCCCAACCTCGCCGGACCCTGTAATGGCCCGCTCATCACCAACTGCTACGCATCCGACGTGTTGCCGATCGTGGATGCCACTTACGCGGCGCCGATCTGCACCGACACCAACGCCGGTGATACCAGCAACCTGTCCCTGCTGCTGCACGATAGCGTCCTCGATGGCCCGGACGCCCTCTTCAACTTTCCCAAGACCGATGTGCATGTAGTCCTCGGCGGCAAAGATGACACGACCGCGGTGCCGGAAGGTGTGCAGTGGGCACAGTCCATCATCACCACGAAGACTCTGGCTTGCGTCGCGACCGGTGGCCACGCATTCCCCAACTTTCTCTCCGGCGCAGATCAGATCATCAGCTACCTCAACGCCTTTTGCAGGTTGCAGTAGGGGATTGTTACATCGCACCTGCCATCAGGCGAAATCGCCGGATTTCGTCAGTAGCTCAGGCTGCCCAGCCCAGCGGCAAAGTAGAATGGTCGCTCAGCCTGCAATGGCCTGCCCGGATGCTCCTGCTCAGATCAGGACTCCATGATTTGCCAGGATGCCTGCAGTCTCCGCTTATCTCTGGACAAGTGTGAGCTCGTGTGCGCCCACCGTCGCGCTCTGGATGCGCGACGGCAGCTTGAATGTTGGATCAAGCGAAGCCTCAGGATATTTCGGCTTCAGGAATTCTTCCACATAGAGCGAGAGCAAAAAGCGCGGCACCGTCATCCCGTCCATGCTGACCGAATCAACGTGAGCATGCACGACGCCTGCGGTGGCATGCGCATGGGATATGACCTGCACCGAGTGCGTCCCCGCGAACAAGGTCAGCAACAGGTTGGAGCTGCCGCGCGTGGAAGCAAGCTTATCGAAGTCGACCTTCAGGTCTGAGGTTACTACCCCGGGCTCCCCCTGAAATTGCAGGCCGCTGACCCCTTTCGGCAGCACCACGTGACTGGATCTGAGGTACGCATTGATCTCTGCCTCGCTCATGACGGTTGGCTTTGGATCTGGATGGGCGGCCTTGCCATTCTTCAACAGATAGTCCAGTTTGTTGGCGCATTGCGTGGCTAATTCATCCTGTTGATTCGAGCCCTCTTTGCCCTGCGAGCCCGCCCCACGAGCTGATTGTGTCGGCGCTCCTGGCTCTGCTGACGATCCATTCATCAACGCTGACAGCGCAAGCATCAGCAGAGCCAGAGTCTGCGTCGCAAACCTATGATGCTTTAAGCAGGAAAGCATATTCGCACCTCAATGGTATCGTAATCGTCAGCTCGGCAAGCCGGAAACTCTCCGTGTCGCAAAACTGCCAATCACGGTAAAAACCCGGGAAAAACGCTCACGTTTTTTGCGGCTGCGCGCCTCCGCGCTCCAGCCAGGCCAGAAACAGCTTGTAGCCGACCGAAAGAGCGATGGCGCCGACGAACAGGCCTATGATCCCCATCGCTAGGAACCCTCCAATGGCGCCCATGAAGATGACCGCCATCGGCACCGCTACCCCGCGCCCCAGCAGCAGCGGCTTCAGCACGTTATCCATTGTGCCTACGATGAGGCACCAGATCAGGAACAGCACCGCCTTGCTTGTGCTCGCAGTGGCGAACATGTAGACCACTGCCGGGATCATCACCAGGGGCCCCACCTGCAGCACCGCCGCCACCAGAAAGATCACCGCCCACAGGCCCGCGCCCGGGAGCCCAGCTACCAGAAAGCCGATGCCGGCGAAGGCAGACTGGATCAGCGCCACCCCCAGAATGCCGGTCGTCACGCTGCGGATGGTGGATCCTACCAGCTCCTCGAACTCCTGTCCCCGTTCGCCGAGCAGCCGGTCTGCCAATGAGCGCGAGGCCCTGGCCCCGGCCTGCGAGTTAGCCAGCAGAAACCCAGCCACCAGCACCGCGAGCATGAACTCCAGAACTGCGAAACCCACCCCGGCAGATGCGGAGAGCAGCGCCGGGATCATGGCCTTGATCTGTGGAGCATAGGTCACGAGCGCCGCCGTCAGGTCATCGGCGACCCCGCTCCACAGGTTTTTCACTGGGGGCCCGATGATGGGCCAGCTCTCGATGCCCGCTGGAGGCGGCGGGATGGTGAGCGTCCCATTCCTGATGTGGCCCACAAGCATCTCTGCGCCCTCCACCACTGTGCCCGTCAGCAGGATTACCGGCGCGATCAGTACGCTCAGCATCAGCAGCGTACAGGCCAGTGCCGCCAGCCCGCCGCGTCCGCCGAAGGCGCGCTTCACTCTCGCGTAGCCGGGGTAGACGGAGATGGCGATGACCACGCCCCACGCGATCAACGGAATGAACGGCCGCAGGATGTAAAGGCAGGCTGTGAACAGCAGAATGGCCAAGCCGACGTGTACAGAGATCTCCAGCGCCCGGCGCAGGTACTCTTTGTCATCCATTACTGAGTTCATTGCGGAGCCCTCCTCATCGAATCACGTCGTCGGGGGCCGGTCTCCGGGAGCTCTCAGGGCGGGCAGGATCTTCGCTCCGGCCCGGCGCGACACCCGACCGGCGCGCCATCATAGCAGAGCCCGGCCACACTTTCACCAAAGCCAGCCCATACCCCGCCCATCATTGCGAAAACCCTCGCGGCGTGATACCTTCACCCCACTGCAAGAGTTTGCACGCCGGCGGCTGGGCCGCCACATGGAAGACTTATGTCCATAGACGATCTCCTCCGCATCGCCATGGAGCGCAAGGCTAGCGACTTGCACCTCAAGGTGGGCAATTATCCCTACCTGCGGGTGGATGGCGAACTGGTGCCGCTGACCGATCAGCCCCGCATCTCCGCCGAAGACATGCTGAACATGGCATTCAGCATGATGTCGAACCGCCAGAAGCAGAAATTCAAAGAGGCGGCGGAGTTGGATATGGCCTATGGCGTCGCCGGTCTGGGCCGCTTCCGCGTCAACGTCTTTCAGCAGCGCGGCAACGTGGGTGTGGTGCTGCGCGTCATCCCTACCAAGATTCGCGGGCTGGATGAGCTGTATCTGCCCAAGATCATCGAGCAGATTTGCGAAGAGCAGCGCGGTCTGGTGCTGGTCACCGGCGTCACCGGCTCGGGAAAATCCACCACCCTCGCCGCCATGATCGACCGCATCAATTCCGCCCGCCCCGAGCACATCATCACCATCGAAGACCCCATCGAGTTCCTGCACCGCGATAAGAAAGGCTTCGTGAACCAGCGCGAGGTCGAAGTGGATACTGCCTCGTTCGGCTCCGCCCTGCGCGCCAGCCTGCGCCAGGACCCGGACACTATCCTGGTCGGCGAAATGCGCGACTTGGAGACCATCGGCACCGCCTTGCACGCTGCCGAGACCGGCCACCTGGTCTTTTCCACCCTCCACACCCTCGATGCCGTCGAGACCATCAACCGCATCATCTCCGTCTTCCCTCCGCCCGAGCAGAAACAGATTCGTCTGCAGATGGCGGCGGTGCTCAAGGCCGTCATCAGCCAGCGCCTGGTGCGCAAGGCCGATGGCACCGGCCGTGTGCCCGCGGTCGAGGTGCTCATTGCCACCGAGTACATCCGCGAGTGCATCATCACTCCGGAAAAGACGCGCGCCATCCATGAAGCCCTGCAGGCCGGCGTCTCGCAGTACGGCATGCAGACCTTCGACCAGTCGCTTTACGACCTCTACCAGCAGGGTCTCATCACCTACGAGACAGCGCTGGAAAACGCCAGCAAGCCCGACGACTTCAAGCTGCGCGTGCAGGGCATTGGTTCGACGGCAGACGCAGCCCGCGAGCAGATGGAAGGCGCAGGCTTCGGAAGATAGCTCTTTCGTTAGGCCTCAGGACGCGGCTTCGGCCGCGTCTTTTTTTTGCCGATTGGCTCTCTCTGTTCTTGAGCCTGCTTCGTAGCGGTTTATGATGGGCCTTATGTTCGCCCGTCCCCGCAAGCAGCTCGGCGCGTCCGCTCTCTACGAATACGCCGTGCGCGCGCTCTCGCGCAAGATGCGCACCGTTGCCGAGTTGAAGCGGCTTCTTCGCCAGCGCGTGGCCAAAGACATGGAAGGCGAATCTGCGGTCGAAGCCGTCGTCCGTAAGCTGAAAGAGCAGCGCTACCTCAACGACTCGCAATATGCCGCGACCTATGCCTCCTATCGGCAAGGCACCGAGAAATTCGGACGCACCCGTGTCATCGCCGACTTGAAAGTGAAAGGCGTGCACAGCGAGGTCATCGAGAAGGCGGTCGCCGCCGCTTACGCCGGAGTCAACGAAGAGAAGCTGGCCCGCCAGCATCTGGCGCGCAAACGCCTGCGCCAGCCGGCGAATCAAAAAGAAGCCGCGCGCGTCTTCCGCTCGCTGGCGCGCGCCGGCTTCAGCAGCCGCACCATCTTTGCCATCCTGCGCAAATGGGATGTCTCTGAAGAGACGCTGGAGCTGATGGAGAGCGCCGCTACTCCGTCCGCAGGATCTGAATAAGGTTGCTGTAATCGTCGGTCCAGAGGCGTACGCGCCGGGGGCCGAGGGGCTGAGCAGCGGCGGCGATGCGCGGGGTCTTGAGCACCTGCGAATCGGCGGACATCAGGACCCAATCGCTGTCTCCGACTATGGCGACGATGGGCACTTTGACTTCTACGGCGTGCAAGTGGAACTCATCGGCCAGCCGGGCCAGCACGGGCGCGATGTCGAGCGCGCGATTGCTGATGTGGAAGGCAAGGACCGAGTCAGGGCCGCGCAGATGCTGGCGGTAAAGCTCGATGGCCTCTTTGGTGAGCAGGTGCACGGGGATTGAGTCGCTGCTGAAGGCATCGATTACCAGCACGTCATACTTGCCGAGCTGTCCGCGCTGTAGCTCGCGCTCGAGGGAGATGCGCGCATCTCCCTCGCTGACCTCGACCGGCCCGGCGCTGTCTTTCAGGAACGAGAAGTATCCGTAATCGCCGCGTGCCAGGCGAATATCGGCGGGGTTGATCTCGTAAAAGTGGATGGAATCGCCGGGCTGAGTGTAAGCGGCCAGCGTCCCGACACCCAGGCCGATGGCGCCGATGCGCAGAGTACGTTGAGTGGGATCGGGATTGTCGCGCCGCGGCAAGAACTGCAGCGTAAGCCCGACTCCACTCGCTGGACCGTAGTAGGTAGTGGGAATGTGGCGCAGCATGGGTTGCGAGAACTGCATGCCGTGAATGGTGCGGCCGTGAAGGAGTTTGTATCCGTTGAAGACGGGGTTGTTGGCCACGTGTTTGACGACGTATAGCACGCCGTAAAAATTGCGGTTCGACCAGGCAGACTCCCGATATTTGAAGCTCACCTGCATCACCATGACGGCGCCGGTGGCAGCGAGCGCGCAGATGAGGACCATGCGAAACGCGACCTCGGGCGGGAGGAGCGGCTTCCCGCCCACAGGAACTCGCATCAGGGCCAGCGCACCGGCGATGAGGGCGACGGTCGCGATCAAGATCGTCACCAATGTGTCCGCAAGCTGGGGAACCACCGGGGGATTGTCAGGATCGAGCGAGGGCAGGACGCGGGCAAGCCAGAAAGCAAGGAGTACGATGGCCAGCGGTGCCCAGAGTGTGGCGCGGTATACCCATGACTTTTCGTCGAGGATGGCCATACCGACCATCAGGGCGAGGCAAGCGAAAAGTCCGACGTGCAGCTCCCAATACCCGCGGAAGATGATGGGCGAGAGCAAGTCCACGAACGCTCCGCCGAGCACTCCGCCGAGTGAGACCATCAGGTAAAAGGTGGTCAGGTGATGCGCGCCGGGACGCCGGCGGTACAGTTCGCCGTGGCAGAACATGCAAGCGACGAACATGATGGCAAGAAACGACAGGATGTGAGCGACGATCCCGAGCCAGGCGTCGTAGATGAGCATCAGGGTGACGCCTGCGAGTGCAAGCAAGAAGTGAAAGGCTCCGGGTTTGTACCAGCGCTCGCTGTCGAAGCAGATGATGAAGGTGACCAGGTACACCGCCAGCGGCAGCACCCATAACAGCGGGACCACAGCCACATCCTGGCAAATGAAGTGCGTAGTGGCCAGCAGCATCAGCGAGGCGAGTCCGGCCAGCGTCACCCAGAGGGCTTTTTGGCGGAATGTGGGCGGAGCACTCGTATCCGAATTCGCGGCGGTCGGCGCTGTAACCGGCTTGTTGCCCATCGCCCGCGACATCCCCAGCGCACAGAGGATCCCTCCAGCGACGTAGAGCAGATACGCGCCTGACCACGCCCAGGCCTGCACGCGCAGGCGCAGTATCGGCTCCAGCACCAGCGGATAGCTCAGCAACCCGACCAGCGAGCCAAGGTTAGAGAGTGCGTAAAACCGGTAAGGCGAACTCCCTGGGTGCGTGTAGGTGTACCAGCGTTGCAGCAGCGAAGCCGTGGTAGAGAGCAGCAGAAACGGCAGCCCGATGCTCACCAGCAGCACCCGCAGGATCATCCAGACGGGGAACGAATCAGACTCCGGCTTCCACGACGCTCCGGGCGTGATCGGCGTGGGCCAGAACAAGGCAAGCGCTCCCAGGACCGCCACCGAGAGCGCGAGCAGCAGGCTGTGCGTCCGTGCCTGCGCCGCCGGCGCCAGGCGCGATGTGAGCCAGTGCGCATAGGAGTATCCTGCCAGCAGCAGCAGCTGGAAAAAAAGCAGGCACGTGGCCCACACTCCCGTCGCTCCCCCGAACCACGGCAGGATGTACTTGCCGAGGATGGATTCGACCTGGAAGAGCAGGATGGCGCTTAGCAGGATTACCGCGCCATAGAGAACAGCCTGGCTGCCGCGTGCGGGAGTCTGGCTTGCTGGAGCCGCATTGACAAAAGCCGCGGCCGGGCTGGATGACAATGTTCTCTCCTGACGGCTGAGCCGATTATATCCGCCGCGACTCAATATGCCAGGCGGAATAGCAGCGTTGTCGCAGCGCGCAACAGCAGAAGATAGACTACTGCGGAACCTCCGGCGATCAGCAGCCAGTTTTCGTCGCTCACATTTGCCACCAGACGGCGCGCCAGCCAGGCGGTGACAGCGATCCCGATTTCAGCCGCCGTCAGCAGCAGGCTGATGAGCAGGGCCTCCGGCCGGTTGGTGTAAACATGCCAGTAGTAAGCATCGAACCCGATTGTCCACAGCGCGGAGACGCAGGGCAGCACCAGAGCAAAAGCTACTGCCGGGCGGTCATAGCCATTCCATATGCGCCAGAGAATGATGCCGTAGGGGATCTGATAGAGCGTCCAGGCGATCACCGCCGCTACCGTGGCCCGCGGCGACTGGTGGTACGTCGCTGCATTGCGAAACCAGGCGCCGGCATCCAGCAGCATCACCAGGATGATGGCGTAACGCATGTACTCCAGCGCCTGTCGCATCTCCGGCGTATCTGGGATGGCACCCTCAGGCTCGGCGGCTGCCGCCGCCTGGGAGTGGCGGATGTCACGAACGATTCCGCGCGACAGATAGAAGATGCCCGCCACGCCCGCAGCCACCGCCAGCGTCAGCCCCGCCACGAAGACTTGCCCCTGCTGCCGCTCCCGGCTGCCGCCGAAGGCAAAGATCAGCATGACGAAAAGTCCCGCTAGCACCAGCGCGCATATGATGAACACGATGCCCAGCGCCCGCAGTGTGATGCCCACCCCTCGCTGCATTACTCTTTCTCCTTGCCCGTGAGTTGCCGGAAAAGTTCTTCGTATTGCTTCGTCACCGCCTCCCAGCTGTACAGCTTGCGCGCGCGCTCCGCGGCGGCCCGGCCCAGTTGCTCGCGCCGTGCAGCGTCGCCTGTGAGCGCCGTCAGTTTGGCTGCCAGCTCGCTCTCGTCTGGCTGGAATGGCACGCCGCAATCTCCTGCGGTCTCGCGATTCGATTCGGTATCGAGATAGAGCGCAGCATTGCCCACCGCCATGGTTTCGATCAAGGCCGGATGGATTCCGCCGACCTCGCAGGCAAAGATGAACAGTCCCGCGCTGCGCTGCAACTGCCAGTATCCCGGCCCGTAGATCGCTCCCGCCATCCTGATTCCCGGACCGGCCAGCGCGCGCAACCGCTCTTCGTATTCTGTGTCATAGCGGCTCTCCCCCACCATCACCAGCGGCCACTCGGCCTGCGTCTGATTGTAAGCGCGGATGACCAGCTCAGGATGGTTCTCCGGCTCCAGCCGGCTCACGTACAGAACAAACTTCTTCTCCTGCAGGCCAAGTCTGGCCAGCAGCTCCCGGCTTGCTCCCTCGGCCGCCGGCGCGTCGGCCCCGTAACCGATCATGGTCGTGGCCCGTCCGTAGCGCTCTTTGTAGTAGCGCTGCATCACCCCGGAGTCGGTAACGATCTTCGAAGGCGTCGCCACCGAAGCCACTTCGCACAGATGCAGGTACGTGCTGGCCAGCCAGCCCCACTTCCGTCGTTTGCGGTCCAGGCCGTCCACGTTCAGCACCACCGGCTTGCCAAAGAGCCGCGGGATCCACACCACCGGCGCATTGGCCACATTGCAGTAAAGCAGCACATCTGCCTTGCTGCCAAGCACGTGCAGAGAGGAGATAAATCCGTTGAAAGCAGTATCCAGATGTTTGTGGCTGATGCCGGGCAGGATGACGCGGCGAATGCGCGCATCGACCGACCGGTCATCCTCCGGTCGCGTGAACGGACGCCGGCAATAGACCGTGACTTCATGGCCGTGCTCGGCCAGCCTGCGCGAGATTTGCTCCGCGAATGCTTCAAAGCCGCCGTAACGGTTGGGGATTCCGCGCGTACCCAGAATGGCTATCTTCATGCTGAGCGACAAAAGGCGGCGCAGGCATTTCCAACTGCGCACTCCTACATATAACATCGGAGCTTCATATGAAGGTGCTCTTCCTCACCAACGAACCTCTGAACCGCCTGCGCTCCGGGCCTGCCATCCGCTGTTTGGAACTGGCGGTGGTGGTGGCCAAACACCACCAGGTCACCGTCGCCAGCTTGCAAAAATGCGATCTCGAGCTCGGCGGCATACGCCTCATGCCCGAGGCGCTGCGCACGCGCCGCGAGCTCGAATCAGTAGCCAGGAGCAGTGATGTGGTAGTCACCCAGGGCCTTGTGATGGCGCGCTTCCCTGCGCTGGTAAAGCTGGCCAAACACCTGGTCATCGATCTCTATGACCCCTATCTCTTCGAATATCTCGCCCACAGCCATCCTGCTTACCCCACCTGGGGATACCTGCGGCAACTGCATCGCCTGAACCAGCAGATGCTCGAGGGCGACTTCTTTCTCTGCGCCAGCGAGCGCCAGCGCGATTACTGGCTGGGCCGGCTCTGCGCCTTGGGCAGGCTCAATCCGCAGCAGTATGCGCAAGACTCGAACTTCGAGCGTCTGCTGGCGACCGTGCCCTTCGGACTCTCGCCCGAGCCGCCCCAGCACACGCGCAGCGTTCTGAAAAGCGTCCTGCCCGGCATCGGGAAAAAGGATTTCGTCGCCCTGTGGGCCGGCGGCCTATGGCAATGGCTCGATCCTCTGACCGTGATTCGCGCCATGGCCGGCGTCGCTCCCATTGCTCCGCAGGTGAAATTGGTTTTTCTGGGAGCGCGCGACCCCAGCCCTAAGAACCGCCTCATGTCCATCGCCGATGATGCCCGCCGCCTCGCCGCCGAACTCGATCTCCTCGATAGATCGGTCTTCTTTCACGAGGAGTGGGTCCCCTACGATGAGCGGCAGAATTTTCTGCTCGAGGCCGATGTCGGCATCTCCGCGCATCCCTCCACCATCGAGAGCCGCTTCGCCTTTCGCACGCGGGTGCTGGATTACATCTGGGCCGGCCTGCCCATGATCCTCAGTACCGGCGACGACTTTGGCCTGTGGATCACGCACGAGAAAGTCGGCCGGGCCGTTGCTCCGGGTGATGTGGCCGGATGGCGCGACGCTATCCTTTATTGGGCCAGCCAGCCCGGCGAGCGCCAGCAGGCCCGCTTCGCCCTCGCCTCGCTCGTCTCCCGCTTCCACTGGGAGAAAGTCGCCGGGCCTCTGCTGCAATATTGCCAGCGCCCCTACCGCACCCATCGCTCCTCGCCTCTGCGCAAGCGTTTGGTGCCGCTGCTCAGCTCGGGCTATGAGATTGCTAAAGGCCTGCGCCGCTGACCTCGTTCGTTGACATATCTCAGCGCTGCCTATTAGCTTGATAAAAGCCTCTTCCCCGCAAGCTTCTTCTGCTCAGTGAATCTGCGCATCCATTTCGAAGCAGTTTCGCAGCGTTACCGCGTCAGCCGCGAGCGGCCGGATTCTCTGCGTGAGGCCTTTACCAAGGTGTTCCGAACAAAAGGAGGGGTGCAGGAGTTTGAAGCCCTGCACGACATCTCTTTTCGCGTGCACGATGGCGAGGTGCTGGGTCTGGTGGGGCGCAATGGCTCGGGCAAAAGCACGCTCCTCAAGCTCATGGCCGGCGTCTTCGAGCCGAGCGCGGGGCGCGTCGAGGTGCACGGCAGAGTGGCGCCTCTCATCGAGCTTGGCGCCGGCTTCCACTACGACCTCACCGGACGGGAAAACATCCTGATGAACGGCCTGCTCATGGGCCTGACCCGCAAGCAGATCAAGGAACGCGAGCAGCGCATCATTGACTTTGCCGATCTCGGCGAGTTCATCGACTCACCCCTCAAGCAGTATTCCTCCGGCATGTTCATGCGCCTGGCCTTTTCCGTGGCCACCGAAGTGGACCCCGATATCCTCATCGTGGATGAGATTCTCTCCGTCGGTGACGTGGAGTTCCAGGCCAAATGCGATGAGCGTATGCAGGAATTCCGCCTCCAGGGCAAGACCATCGTGGTGGTTTCTCACGCCGGCTGGCTCCTCCGCCGCGTGTGCACGCGGTTGATCCTGCTGGATCATGGCCGCCTGTTGGCGGATGGCAAAGTAGAGGACGTCCTCAGCCGCTATGAAGAGCTCACTCATACTGCCTCGCCCGTGGCCGGATGAAAAACCCAGCCGGCCGCGAACTTCCGAAACGCCCAGGGTTGGCCGTTAGCCCTGCACCGCCATGGAGCTGAGCGTCGTCGTCGCCACCATGGACCGGCCCGGCTCTCTGCGCCGGGCGCTCGAATCTTTTGCCAGACAGTCCCTGCTGCCGGAGCGTTTTGAGCTGGTGGTCGTAGACAACGGGACCCATCAGGCGACAGAAGCAACGGTGAAAGAGTTCTCCGGAAGGCTTGCGCACTGCGTTTTTCTGCGGGAGCCCAGGCCTGGCGCGGCCGCCGCGCGCAACACTGGCATCAGGGCCGCGGGCGGCGCCACCATTCTTTTCCTCGATGACGATGTGGTTGCCGATCCGCAGCTCTTCGAGCGCCACCTTGCTGCGCAACGCGCCGGCCAGCATCTCGCCGTGCTCGGCTCGGTGCGCTTCCCCTGGAGCGGCAGCGAATCCCCGTTGAAACTGGCTGTCACCCTGCACCCGGAGCTCATTCAGTCTTTCAGCTTCCCCGACGCGAACAACGTCCCCTTCCGCTATTTCTACACCTGCAATCTTTCGCTGCCGCGGGCATTTTTCACCAGTAACAATTTTTTTGACGAAAGCTTCACCGGTTCCGGCTTCGAAGATATCGAGCTTGGCTACCGCTTTGTGAATGCCGGCGGCCGCATCATCTACCTCGCAGAGGCTTCCGCCCTCCACGATATCGAGCTCGCCTTCCCGCGCTTTTCGCGCAAGGCATACCGCAACGGATGGTGGCTCGCCCATCTGTTGCGCCTGCACCCCGAGCTTGCGCCGCAGCTGGCGCCGCGAACCTCACTGCCGAAACTTTTCCTGGGAAGACTGTCGGCTCCGCTGGCTCCGCTCTTCGATCAGCACTTGGCCACGCCCTGGCTGGCGCGACTCTGCTGGCTTAGCCTGCAGGCTCGCTTCTGGAAGGGTTTTAAGGATTACTCGCGCGCCGGAACTAAGCGCTGACCGGCGCTGTCCTGGGATACATCTGCCCCATCGCCCGCACCATGTAGTTCACGATGTGGTAGCCATCCATGAACTTGAACGGCGTCTCGCCGGTGGTGTAGTGGCCGCAGGGCAGCTCGACGTGCTTGAAGTCGAAGCCCCGCCGCTTGAACTCCTCGATCACCTGCAGCGAATACTCGGTCGGAAAGGTCAGGTCATACTTCGCGTAGATCACCTGCGTCTTCTTCTTCTTCGCGGCATACCTATCCACATACGAGGTCGGGCTGATGCACGCCCACGCCCGCCGCAGGCTCTCGCGGCCGATCGAGGATTCCACTCCCGCGCGAATGTGCCGCGTCGATTGTCCCGTCCACACCACATCGGCAAAATAAGTCGAGGCGTGATTGAACACATTCACCCGCAGCCGCTCGTCATGCGCGCTCGCCAGGAACGCATAGCAGGAGCCCAGGCTCGTGCCCAGCACGCCCAGCTCCGTGTGGCCCTGCTGCTCCAGCCAGTCGAGGCAGCAACGGATGTCGATCACTCCCTGCCGCGTGGCATCGATCGTGCGTCCCACGTTCGCGCTCACCGCATAGTCGGCGCGCGTCAATTCCTTCGGCCGCCGGATGTCATGGTACGGCATGCTTATGCGCAGCGCCGAGATTCCGAACCAATTGAAGGCCGTGCACAGCGCATTGTGGCTGATGGCGTCTGAATTCCAGTGCGGGATCACCACCACCGCCCGCTTCGTCCTTTTCTTCTCCGGCGCCGGGAACCAGCGCGCGTTCGCCAGGTTGTTCTCCGGATATGGCGTCGCCACCGGCGATGTGAACCTCAGAAAGGCGGCTTTCTGCTTGCGGTACTTGGCCTCGTTCTGCGGATTGCTCCGCGTCGCGAACAGCTCCACCTGCCTCTGCTCCAGCCGGTAATCGCTCGGCGTGGTGTATGAAAAGAACTGCTCGCTGTTGCGAACGATCTCTTCGTTCAGCTCATGCACATAGCTTTCATGCGCTGTCTCCGCCCGCGGATAATTTCCATTCACGAACGGCCATTCCCGCGTCCACTCCACGCCCCACTCGAACGGGCGCACCACGCGGTTGGTGTCGCGCTCCGTGAGCCGCGTCTCCCAGTCGATCATCCACTTGGCGTAGAGCCTGCGCATGAACACTAGATTTTATCAACCACTGGCGAAATCAGCGCTAAACCCCCAGTGATCAGCAGGATATCCAGGTCGAACGGCGCTACCGCTGCGCCAATGGAGTTACCCGTTTCGCTGCCGCTGCTGCCACGCCAGCCATGCCATCGTCCCCAGCATCCCCAGCCAGCCCAGAAATCGGACGAAGGCAGCGATTCCGAGATCGTGCTCCAGCACGCCCAACGAGGAAAAAATGTAGTTCCAGTCATGTTCCACATAGTCAGTGTCACCGACCGTGACCAGCGTGAGCGCCATGGCGCGTGCATCCGCCATGTAGACGCCGATATACAGAAAATTCTCGAAGAAGAAGAATGTGCAGAACGCCGTGGCCGCCGCCTGCCGCAGCCATGCAAAGTAGGCCGCCAGCGCCAGCGGCACGAACAGCTGCAGGATCGTCCCGCCCCAGATCATCAGCGTCTCTCCCAGATAGCTGAAGAGCAGGTGCCCCGCCTCGTGCACGATCAGATTGGCGTTGTCGATAAAGAGGAATCCCGGCCCGCTGCTCCAGGCATAGACCAGAAATAGCGCATAAAAAACCAGCCAGGCGATGAGCGCGATGCGCGAAAGCGGGCGCCACGGCCGGCGGAAGTGCTCTAGAAAATCCTCCAGGGCTTCAGGAAGCGCCACGCTCACTCCACGTACTTTCTTGTCACCCGCTTGGAGATGGCGCACAGGATTTCATACGGGATCGTGGAAGCCAGCGACGCGTGCTCCCATGCGCTGATGCTGCGCCGTCCGTTGCCGCCGATGAGGGTCACTTCATCGCCCACGTCGACGCCCGCGATGCCGGTCACGTCGATCATGGTCAGGTCCATCGTCACCGTTCCCACGATTGCGGCATAGTCGTTGCGCACGATTACGCGCCCGCGCGATGAGAGCTGCCGGTTCAGCCCGTCCGCATAACCCACCGGCAGCACTGCGATGCGCGCCGGCGCCGTCGTCACATAGCTGCCGTTGTAGCTGATGGGCTGGTGCGCCGGCACATCCCGCACCGCCAGGACGCGCGTCTTCCAGCCCAGCACCGGCAGCACCGGCAGCTCCAGCGATTGGTCCGGCGTTCCGCCGATGAGCGATGTGAACGGCAGATAATATCCGTAGAGCGAGATGCCCGGCCGCACCAGATTGCGCCAGGTGTTGGGCCGCGTGACGATGGCCGCGCTGTTGGCCATGTGCAGGTAGACCGGGTTTAGCCCGTTCTCCCGGATGGCCACCAGCGCATCTTCGAAGCGCGTGATCTGCGCCTCGGTATCCGGGGCGTTCAGCACCTCGGCCGAGGCTAGGTGCGTGAACACCCCCTCCAGCGTGACATGCTCCGCGCTCTTGATGACCTCGGCGAGCCCGCCGATCTCCGCCGTCGTCAGCCCCAGCCGCGCCATCCCGGTTTCGACCTTCAGATGCACCGGCAATGGATGCCCGGACCCGCGATGGAATCTTCGCGCCGCATCTTCCAGCAGCTCGATGTGGTTCCAGTCCCAGACCGCCGGCGTCAGGTCATGCTCCACGATGGCCTGCTCTTCGCCCCGCCAGAATCCGCTCAACAGCAGGATTCTGCCGCTGATGCCCGCCTGCCGCAGTTGCACGCCCTCTTCCGTGCTGCTCACCCCGAACCACAGCGCTCCTTCTTTTTCCAGCGCTCGCCCGCACTCCACCACCCCGTGGCCATAGGCGTCGGCTTTCACCACGCAGCACACGCCTGCGTCGGGCGTTACGTAGTCATGAATGGTGCGGAAGTTGTGCCGCAACGCGCTCAGCGAGATTTCAGCCCAGGTGGGACGCATGCTGGCTGATTATCTCACCGCCGCGCGGACCGCCGTTTTAGAAGGGCTGCTCCGTCGAGCGCGAATAACCCTCGGGCGCCAGCGTCTCGAAGCGCGTGCAGCTCTTCAGGAACGCCAGCTCCAGCTTGCCCGTCGGCCCGTTGCGCTGCTTGCCGATGATGAGCTCGGCCTTGCCTTCCAGGTCGGGATCGTCCGGCTTGTAGAACTCTTCGCGGAAGATGAACATCACCACGTCCGCATCCTGCTCGATCGAGCCCGATTCGCGCAGGTCCGCCAGTTGCGGGCGGTGGTCGCCGCCGCGGCTCTCCGGCGCGCGGCTCAGCTGCGAGAGTGCGATCACTGGCACGCGCATCTCCTTGGCCAGTGCCTTCAGTCCCCGCGAGATGGCCGAAACCTCCTGCGTGCGGTTCTCAAAACGTCGGCCCGTGCCCGTTGGCGTCGCGCCCATGAGCTGCAGATAATCCACAATGATCAGGTCCAGCTTCTTCTGCGCCTGCTGCAGCCGCCGCGCTTTGGCCCGCATCTCGTGCAGCGAGATGCCCGGCGTGTCGTCGATAAAGATGGGCGCCTCTGCCAGCGTCGAAAGCCCAGAGGTCAGCTTGGCGAAATCCTCTTTTCCCAGGAACCCGGTGCGCAGCTTGTGCGCGTCCACTCTCGCCTGCGAGCACAACAGGCGCAGCAGCAGCGCCTCGCGCGACATCTCCAGCGAGAACATTCCCACCACCTTGCGGTCGTTCACCGCCGCATTCTCTGCGATATTCATGGCAAATGCGGTTTTTCCCATCGAGGGTCGCGCCGCGATGATGATCAGGTCAGAGGGCTGCAGGCCGCTGGTCATCTGGTCCAGCCCCGAGTAATGCGTCTCCAGCCCGGTGATGCGCCGCCCGCGCTCGTAGAGCGCATCCAGCGAGCCGAAAGATTCCTTCACGATCTCGGTGACGCCGACGAATCCTCGGCTGATGCGCTCCTCCGAGATCTGGAAGATGGATGACTCCGCTGCGTCAATGATCTCTTCCGTGGTCTCGCTCTGGTCCAAGGCCCGCGTGATGGCGCTGTTGGCGGCATGGATGAGCGCGCGCAGCAGCGCCTTGTCGCGCACGATCTTGACGTAATGCTCGATGTTCTCGCGCCGTGGCAGCCCCTCCGTGAGCGACGAGATGTAGGCCACGCCTCCCACCGCCTCCACCTCCTTGTGGCGCCCCAGTTCCTCTGTCAGCGTGATGATGTCCACTGGCCTGCCGGTCGAGTTCAGGTCGGTCATCCGCCCGTAGATGCGCCGGTGCGAATCGAGCGAGAAGTCTTCCGCCCGCAGCAGCGCCGCTGCCTGCGGAAACACGTCGTTGTCTAAGAGGATCGCTCCCAGGATGGAGCGCTCGGCATCCAGGCTTGCCGGCATGCCGCGTTCGAGATTGAGATCAACAGTGGCCATCAGCCAGCGTTATGCGAAGTTTCTCCAGAGCCCTGCCTTAGCCGGATTATGACACACCTCCGGCCAAACGGAGAAGAAAAACCGAATCGCATGATTTTCTGCTAATCGGCTGGTGGCTGGAACGATTCTGCGGCCCGCGCCAGCCGCACGGGCCGCAGTCAATCGCCAGAAGCGCTCAGCGCCTCCCCGGCGCAGTTCCATGTGCGGCGCGCTTGGCAGCGATTTCAGGTTCTGGCAGCCGCTTCGCCCAGCGTCTGCTCAGCCCGTTCGCCGCCGCGCTCAGTTCCAGACTGATTGCGCGCTCGCGGACTCTGCACCGTTTGGTTGAGGCTACTTTCAGCCCCTCGTCTCCTTCGCGCAAGAGGGCCAGACACTTTTTTTGTGGAAGTCCTGTGGATTTTCTCACTTCCCGGTGGAAATGTGCGGAAAAAACCAGCGAAATTCGGGAAATCCGGTTGCCCTGCTGTGCTTCCCGCCTTCCGCTGCCCAGGATGGCAACAGATCACGCGCCCAGGACTTGGCCAACACAAGAAAAGGGACGCAGCTTACTGCGTCCCTCGAATGCCCAGTAAAAACTCCTAGTCCTTGATCCCGTCCATGAACGCCCGCAGCTTGCGCGAGCGCGAGGGATGACGAAGCTTGCGCAGCGCCTTGGCCTCGATCTGCCGGATACGCTCGCGAGTGACAGCGAAGGACTGGCCTACCTCTTCCAGCGTGTGCTCCGAGCCGTCTTCCAGGCCGAAGCGCATCTTGATGACCTTCTCCTCGCGCGCCGTCAGCGTGCGCAGCACGTTCGAGGTCTGGTCCTTCAGGTTCACATTGATGACCGCCTCGGCGGGTGAGACCACCGCGCGGTCCTCGATGAAGTCGCCCAGATGCGAATCTTCCTCTTCGCCGATCGGTGTCTCCAGCGAGATGGGCTCCTGCGCGATCTTCAGCACCTTGCGTACCTTGGCCACCGGGATGTCCATGCGCTTGGCGATTTCTTCGCTCGTCGGCTCCCGCCCCAGCTCCTGCACCAGTTGCCGCGAGGTGCGGATGAGTTTGTTGATGGTCTCGATCATGTGCACCGGGATGCGGATGGTGCGCGCCTGGTCGGCGATGGCGCGCGTGATCGCCTGCCGGATCCACCACGTCGCGTAGGTCGAAAACTTGTAGCCGCGCCGGTACTCGAACTTGTCCACCGCCTTCATCAAGCCGATGTTCCCCTCCTGGATCAGGTCCAGGAACTGCAGCCCGCGGTTGGTGTACTTCTTGGCGATGGAGACCACCAGTCGCAGGTTGGCCTCGATGAGCTCGCGCTTGGCGTACTCTGCGTTGACGTCTCCCTGGATGATCTCGCGCTGCGTCCGCCGCAGCTCCTGGTAATCGACGCCTGCTTCCTGCTCGATGTTCTCCAGGTCGGCCCGGGCTCCGCGCTGCGTCTTGCGGTACTCCCTCTTCAGCTCTTCGCTGCGCGTGGCCTCGACTTTCTTCTCCAGCGCCTGCACCTGCCGGTCCAGCGCCCGCATGGTGTCGACCGTCTTGTTCACCCGGTCGATCAGCCGCTTGCGCTCCGGGTTCAGGAAGCGGATATCGCGGATCGCCCGCGAGATGAAGATGATCTCGCGGCCCAGTGCCCAGCGCACCCGCCGGTGGTCGCGCGCCCGCTTCTTTTCCGCGATCCTCTGCAGCCGCTCGGAGAGGTGCAGCGCCTTCTTGTAGTGCTTGGCCAGCCGGTCGATGTGGTGCGTGGTCGCCTTGATGCGCTTCGCCACCACCTCTTCCGTGACCTCTTCCTCGTCGAAGATCACGACCTCTTTGATGTTGCGTACGCCGCGCTTCAGGTCTTCGCCCAGCGCCAGGATCTCGCGGATCACGATGGGCGAGCGCGAGATCGCCTTCAGCACCCGCATCTGCCCGCGCTCGATGCGCTTGGCGATCTCCACTTCGCCTTCGCGCGTGAGCAGCGGTACCGTGCCCATCTCCCGCAGGTACATGCGCACCGGGTCGTTGGTCTTTTCCAGTTGTCCGGGGGTCAGGTCCAGCTCGACTTCTTCCCCGGCATCTACGTCTGCCTCGCGGTCGAGCACCGCCGAGGGCGGCTTCGAGCCTGCGTCGATCACGTCGATGCCCTGCGTGCCGATGGTGGTCAGCAGGTCATCCAGGTCCTCCGCCGAGTGCACATCGTGCGGAATGAGCTCGTTGGCCTCGTCGTAGGTCAAATAGCCCTTCTCTTTTCCCGCATCGATCAGCTTGCGGATGTCGTCCAGTTTTTCTTCCAGGGCCAAAGCAGTTCCTCTTCTTCTCTCAGTGTCTTCTTAGACGTGTGTGTTCAGGGCGGGCTGGCGCGAGCCTTGGCCTTGCGCTCTGCGGCGCATAAGGTCAAACCGTATTATGTTAGCACGTTTGTGCCGCGCGATTCCAGCCGGCCCCGCACCCATCCCCGCTTAGTTCATTAGATGATTACTAACGACGGTTAGTTTCCGGGAAATCGACCGGTTCGGGCTCCTCGCCGGGCCCCTTCACCCGGCCCGCAGAGCCCTATCCACCGTCACTTTTTCCTGCATCAGTTTGCTGAGCGAAGCCTGGTCTTGTTTGCGCTCGGCCTCCGCGATCTGCTGCTTCAGCGCCCGCTGCCGCCGCTCCAGGTTCTGGCGATGCAGCGCATTGAGCGCCTTCTGCACCAGCGCCGGCGTCAGCGCTTCGCTTTCGTGCATCAGCACCGAGGCCAGCATCGCCCGCTCCGTCGGCTCCAGCGCCAGCGAAGTGACGTCGCCCCCTGCCTCCGCCGCCAGCAGTGAATCCAGCAGATGAGCGCTCTCCATCTCCTGATGCAGCGGGTCGGCCGCCAGCGCCGCCCGCGCCTGCTGCGTCACCTCGGAGTCGGCCGGCGAGGTGAGCGCCCGCAGCAAGATTTTTTCCGCCTCCGTAAGCTGCGGCCCGCCCGCCGGCTTCATGCTTAGCGCGCGTGTGCCCACCGCCTGCTTCAGCTCGCGCCGCAGCACCGCGGAATCGATGTTCAGCTTCTGCGCCATCTCGCTCGCCAGTTCGTCGCGCCGGATGTTGTTGTCCACCCGCTGCAGGTGCGGCAGCAGAAAGTTCAGCGCCTGCACTTTGCCCTCCGCCGTGTTCACCCGGTAGAGCGAGCGGGCGCGCGCGATGAGATAGTCGAAGTAGTCAGGTGCCGTCTTCAGCGCCGTTCCATAAGCCTGCTTGCCTTTGCGCCGGATGAACAGGTCGGGGTCGAAGCCGGCCTCCAGCGTCAGCACCTTGATGCGGAACTCCTCGCTCACCAGCAGTGCCAGCGAGCGCTCCGCGGCCGCGGCGCCGGCCGCGTCGGGATCGAAGTTCACGATTACATTCTTGCTGTAGCGCCCCAGCAGCCGTACCTGCGCCTCCGTGAACGCCGTGCCCGAGCTGGCGATCACGTTCTGAAAGCCTGCGCTGAATACGGAGATGCAGTCCATCTGACCTTCCACCAGGACCGAATATTCCAGCTTGCGGATGGCCTCGCGCGCCCGGTCCAGATTGAACAGCACGCGCGACTTGGAATAGATGGCCGTCTCCGGCGAGTTCAGGTACTTGGGCCCGGCCTTCTCGTCCTTGGCCAGTGAGCGTCCGGTGAAGGCGATCACCTTGCCCGCCTCGTTGTCGATGGGAAACATGATGCGGTTGCGGAAGCGGCTGTACAGCGCGCTCCCGCTGCTTGTCTCCTGCCGCTCCTCTTTTTCTTTCCACGCCATCAGCCCGCTGGCCTTCAGCGTCTCTTCATCGGCGGTGGCGCGCAGCCGGTCACGCAGCATGAAGCCGGATTCTGGCGCAAAGCCGATGCGGAAGCGCTGAATGGTCTCATCCGTGAGCCCGCGCCCCGCCAGATACTCGCGCGCAGCGGCGCCCTCCGGCATGCGCAAGTGTTCCTCGAAGAACACTGCGGCGCGTTCGTGCAGCTCCAGCAGCTTGGCCCTGAGCTGGGCCTCTTTGGCCTCGGCGGGCGAGCTGGGCTGCTGCCGTGGAACGGCGATGCCGAGCTTTTCCGCCACCATTCGCACAGCTTCCGGAAAAGTGATGTTCTCGATCTTCTGCACGAAGCTGAAGATGTCGCCCGAGGCCCCGCAGCCGAAGCAGTGGTAGAACTGGCGTGTGGCGTGGACAGAGAACGAAGGCGTCTTCTCTTTATGGAATGGACACAGCCCGGAGAAATTCTGCGCCCCCGCCTTCTTCAGCTTCACATACTCGCCGACCAGGCGGACGATATCCGCCTGCTGTTTGACCGTATCCGCGAATGAGCCAGGGGTGGACATGCATCTCAGAAGTCAGGAACCATCATGCTCAATGCTACCTCACACCCTCAGCTCCACCACCGTCGCCCCGCCTCCGCCTTCGTCGTGCGGCGGCTCGCTGACCGCTGCCACCTGCGGGTGCTCGCGCAGATACTTGCGCAGCGCCTTGCGCAGCACTCCCATGCCGCTGCCGTGCACGATGCGCACGCGCGGCAGCCCGGCGAGAAAGGCGCGGTCGAGAAACTTTTCCACGCGGCGGGTAGCTTCATCCACATTCTCGCCGATCACGTTCAGCTCGCTGGGCACCGATTCCTCTTCCGCCACCTGCACGCGGATGCCGCGGGCGCGCGCCGCCTCCAGGGGATTGCCGGCGGCGCTGACCACCTCGGCGATATCGCCGCGCGGCACGCGCATCTTCAGGTTTCCTGCCTGCACCTCGAAAAGATCTCCCTCCAGGCGGCGTGTGATCACCGCATTGCGGCCCAGAGATTTCAGTCTTACGGTATCGCCCTCGGCTGCGTTCTGTACCACGCCCAGGCGCGCGTGGGGATCGCCCGTGTCGGCGCCGGTGTGGTGCGCCACCACCGCGGAATCGAACTGCTCTTTGAACTCGCGCCGCAGGCTGGCGATGCGTCGCTCCGCCTGTTTGCTCATCTTCTGCGCGGCGGCGCGGTCGGCGACCTCGCTTACCACTTCGCGGGCGCGGTATTCAAAGTCGCGCAGCACGCCTTCCAGCTTCTTCTCCATCTCGGCGACCTTGCTGCGCTGTTCGCGGAGACCGTGCGTCTCCAGCCGTTGCTTCTCGCGCGCGACCTCCTGCTCCCTGGTTTTCACCGCAGCGCGCTCCTGCTCCAGCTGCCGCAGCTGCGAGTGCAGGCGGTCGAGGAAGCTGGCGATTTCCTGGGTCTGCGAGCTGAGCCGCTCGCGCGCAGCCTGGATGATGTGCTCATTCAACTGCAGGCGCTGCGCAATGTTGATGCCGGCGGAGGCGCCGGGGACTCCCATGCGCAGCTCGTAGGTCGGCTGCAGCGTGCGTTCGTCGAATCCCACCGCTGCGTTCACCACGCCGGCGGTGTTGGCGGCATAGACTTTCAGCGAGGTGTGATGTGTAGAGATGATGGAAAGACATCCCCTCTGCAGAAAATAAGCTGCGATGGCCACGGCCAGAGCGGCGCCCTCTTCCGGATCGGTGGCCGAGCCCAGCTCATCGAGCAATACCAGCGAATCAGCGCTCACGTTGCGCGAGATGAGATCGATATTAGTGATGTGCGCGGAAAAGGTCGAAAGGTTCTGCTCGATGGATTGGTAATCGCCGATATCCGCCAGAATGGCGCGGAAGACCGGCAGTTGCGCGCGCTCGGCGGGCACGGGAATCCCCGCCTGGTGCATCAGCGCCAGCAGGCCCACCGTCTTGAGCGCGACGGTCTTGCCCCCGGTGTTGGGTCCGCTGATGATCACCTGGCGCGCGCTGTCCTCGAGTTCGAGTGTGATTGCAACCACCGCGCCGCCCTTGCCGCGCAGGTTGCGCTCCAGCAGCGGATGCCTCGCTTTGTACAGAAAGAAGCTGCCGCTCTGCGAGATCTGCGGCTGCACGCACCGGTGCTCTTCGGCAAAGCGGGCTTTGGCGAACTGCAGCTCCAATTCGCCGAGTATCGCAGCCGCTGCGCCGATCTCAGCCGCGCGGCTGCCGATCTGCTCTGTCATCTGCAGCAGAATGCGATGGATCTCGGCTTGCTCTTCTTCCCGCAGCCGCACCAGCTCGTTGTTCTGCTCGATGGTTTCCAGCGGCTCGAGAAACACCGTTTGGCCGCTGGAGCTCGAGCCGTGCAGCACTCCGGCGATCTTGCGCTTGTGCTCCGCCTTCACCGGGATCACAAAGCGCTCGCCGCGCACTGAGATGATCTCTTCCTGCGCTATCCCGCTCTCGCTCAGCCGGCGCAGTTGCGAGCGCAAAGAATCCTGAATGGCGCGCTTCTGTTTTTCGACTTCGCGGCGAAGCTGCTTGAGCGCCGGCGAGGCGCGGTCGTCGAGCGTGCCATCGGGAGCGAACTTGTCGCGGAAAAAATCCAGCAGCGCGGCAAAGTCGGCGATGCCGGAAGAAAGCTCGCTCACCGCTCTCCATGCGTCTTTGATCGCGCTGGGCGGCTGCAAGGAGAGCGAGCGCCACCCAGACGCGCGATCCACCACCAGCAACAGGTCGCGCAATTCGGCGGTCTCCAACGCAACCCCAGCGATGCGCGAGCGCTCGAGCAGCGGCGCGGGCTCGAACAGGCCGGCGAAGTCGAAGTTGCCGCCGGTGCGGAGCAATCCCCGGACCTCGGCGGTGAGTTGCTGCTGGCGGAGGACCCAGCCGGCATCAGCGGTGGGCTCGAGCGACTGCGCCCGCGCCTGGCCCAGCGGTGAAGCAGCGTAGCCGCGTAAGACCTCACGCATCCGGCCGAACTCAAGCAGCGGTAAGCTGCTGTGGCTCAATGGTTTGGGGGCCATGGCGGGCACGTTCCGATTCTGCAATGGTACACCGCGAAGTTACCTTGGTACTGGCACGTTTGTTCGCAAATCACAGTACAATTTGTGGTGAGAGGGTGTGAGCGAAACGCAGACCAAGTGGACGTCGCGGTGGTACGTCTTCACGGCCATCCTCGTATCTGTGTATCTGGCTGTTTCTCTGGCGGCTTTTTTCGGCCGCCTCCGCCAGGATAGCTACAACCTGAAGCTCTTTGGCGATGGCGTTCAGTTCGCCGTGCTGGCCATCGCTTTCCTGGTCATCTTCCGCCAGACGCTTTTGCATGAAGGGCGCAGCCGCACCTTCTGGCTCTTCATGAGCTTCGGCGCGTTGCTGTGGCTGCTCTCCGAGAGCGAATGGGTCTGGTACGAGCTGGTGAAGGGTACCGACGTTCCCGATCCTTCCGTGGGCGATGTTTTGCTGTTCATCCACACCATTCCCATCATGGGGGCCCTGGTGCTGCGCGCCCATGCGCTCCATGACCGCCGCCGCCAGGAGATCGATACTCTCGACTTTCTGCTGCTGCTGCTGTGGTGGGTGTTTCTCTATGCCTTCATCATCATGCCGTGGCAGTTCACTGAGGTGCAGGCCATCGGTCTGGCCGGCCAGTACTACAGCATTCTGTACTTCATCGAAAATCTGGTGATGATCATGATCGCCACCCGCATGTGGACCCGCGCCACCGGCCCCTGGCACACGATCTATGGCTACATCCTGCTTTCCGGCCTGTTCTATGCGCTGTGCTCGGTGATGATCAATCTTTCCATCCACGGCTCGGCCCTGCTGGGGACCTACTACACCGGCAGCCTCTATGACGTGCCGCTGGTGGCCGCCATGTGCTTCTTCGTGCTGGTCGGCCTGGAAAAGCCGATCCCCGAGAGCGCAGCGCAGGTCGAGCCGCCCCTGAAGACCCCGCGAGAGTGGCCGGCATCGCTGGCTACGCTGACCCTTTTGGCCATGCCGGCGATCGCGCTGGGCGTGAGTTTCTTCAGCGAGGCCCCGGCGCCCATCAATGACTTTCGCATCAAGGCCACGCTGGCGGTGATCCTGGCGCTCACCTTCTTCGTTTTTCTCAAGCAGCGCCTGCTGAACCAGGAGATGAAGCGGCTGCTGCAGGAGTCGCAGCAGTCTTACATCAACCTGCGGCGCATGCAGGACCATCTGGTGAACAGCGAGAAACTGGCGGCGCTGGGCCAGCTGGTGGCAGGCGCGGCGCACGAGATCAACAATCCGCTCACCGCCATCCTGGGCTACTCCGAGCTGGTCTCCGGCGATGCCGGAGTGCCGGAGCCGACGCGCAGTATCGCAGAGAAGATCGGGGCGCAGGCGCGGCGCACCAAACGGCTGGTCTCCAACCTGCTCAGCTTCGCGCAGCAGCAGCCCGCGGCCAAAGGACGGGTGCAGGTCAATTCGCTGCTCAGCAACGTTCTGCAGTTGCGCGAGCCGGACCTGAGCAACCGGAAGATCCACGTGAAGAGCGGTCTCGATCCGGATGTGCCCGATGTTCTGGGCGACGGCAACCACCTGCTGCAGGTCTTCCTGCACATCGTCAACAACGCGGTGGACGCGCTGCAGGATGTAGGCGGCGGCATCCTCACCGTGAACAGCAGCTTCGATGCCGGCAGAGTGGTCATCGAGTTCAGCGATACCGGCCCGGGCATCAAAGACCCCACGCGCATCTTCGACCCGTTCTACACTACGAAGCCGATCGGCAAAGGCACCGGGCTCGGCCTGAGCGTGTGCTACGGCATAATTCAGGACCACGGCGGGCAGATCAACTGTTTCAACAACCCCAACGGCGGCGCGACTTTCCTCATCAAGCTGCCGCCGGCGCCGGCCGATGCTCCGCCTGCCAGCGAGAGCAAGGCTACGCTGGAAGAGGCGGCCGCGACCCGCGGCTGATTACCAATTCCCCAGGCCCACGATTAGAATCTAGCCATGGCTTTTCCCGTGACACGGATGCGCCGCCTGCGGCAGAGCGAAGCTCTGCGCTCCATGGTGCGCGAGACGCGGCTTTCGCCGCATGCGCTGGTCTATCCGCTGTTCGTCTGCCCGGGCAAAGGAGTGCGCAAGCCGGTGAGCTCGATGCCGGGCGTGGCCAATCTTTCAGTGGACGAGCTGGTTAAAGAAGCGCGCGAGGCGCGCGCCGCCGGAGTTCCGGCGGTCATCCTCTTCGGCCTGCCGGAGAAGAAGGATGAGGTCGCCACCGGCGCCTGGGCCGAAGACGGCATCGTGCATCAGGCGGCGCGGGCGCTGAAGCGCGAACTGCCCGATTTGATCATCATCGGCGACGTCTGCCTGTGCGAGTACATGTCGCACGGCCACTGCGGCGTAGTGCTGCCGAAAAAGCAGGTCAAGACGGGCGCGGTGGCGGTGAAGTCGCGCAAAGAGGCGTCGGCGGCGATGGAGAAAGCGCTGGAGCAGCAATTCGAGATCGCCAACGATCAGACGCTCGATATCCTGTCCAGGACCGCGGTCTCGCTGGTGCGTGCGGGCGTGGACATCGTGGCGCCTTCGGACATGATGGATGGCCGCGTGGCCGCGATCCGCTCGGCGCTCGACGGAGCGGGATTCAGCAACGCTCCTATCCTTTCTTACGCGGCCAAGTTCGCCTCGGCTTTCTACGGGCCCTTCCGCGAGGCGGCGGATTCGGCGCCGCAGTTCGGCGACCGCCGCTCCTACCAGATGGATGGCGCCAACCTGCGCGAGGCCATGCGCGAGATCGCGCTCGACCTGGAAGAGGGTGCGGACATGATCATGGTCAAGCCGGCCATGCCTTATCTCGATGTGCTCGCCGAAGCTCGGCGGCGCTTCAATGTTCCGCTGGCCGCGTACCAGGTCTCCGGTGAATACGCCATGATCGAGGCGGCAGCGCACAACAAGTGGATCGATCGCGAGCGCGTAATGATGGAATCGCTGGTGGCCATCCGGCGCGCGGGCGCCGATATCATCCTCACCTACTTCGCCAAGGATGCGGCCAGATTGCTGTCCTGCTGAATCTTCAGACAGCTTCCTGGATCGCGGCGGTAAGCTCATCCACCGCCCAGCGGACTTCTTCGGGCGTGATGACGGCGGGCGGGGCCAGCAGCAGATGGTCGCCGCGGTAGCCATCCACGCAGCCTTGCATGGGATAAGTCATCACACCGCGGGCGGCGGCGCGGGCCGCGACTTTGGCGGAATAAGTCATTGCCGCGTCGAAGGGCTGCTTGCTCTTCTTGTCTTTCACGAATTCGACGCCCCACAGCAGCCCGATTCCGCGGACATCGCCCACGCTGGGCAGCTCGCGCAGGCGGGCGAGATTTTCTTTCATCGCCTGGCCGGCGACGCCGGATTCTGAGTCAGCGGCCTCGACCAGCTTGTGCGCGCGCAGCCGCTTGAGCACCGCCGCGCCGCCGGCGACCGCGACCGGATGGGCGTTGTAGGTGAATCCGTGGGTGAAGACTCCGCCGCCGGCGGCGAGCGCTTCCACCACGCGGGCGTTGGCGATGACTGCGCCCAGCGGCACGTATCCGCTGGCGATGCCTTTGGCGACGATGAGCACGTCAGGCGCGATGTTCCAGTGCTCGCAGGCGAAGTTTCTGCCGGTGCGGCCGAAGCCGGTCATGACCTCATCGGCGAGCAGCAGCACGCCGCGGGCGCGGCAGAGCTCTGCGATGCGCTGCAGATAGCCGGCCGGCGGCGTGACCGCGCCCAGCGTCGCGCCGCTCACCGGCTCGAAGATGAAACCAGCGGCTTCCTGGCTGGCATCGAGCGCGCGCTCCAGCTCGGCGGCGTACTCCAGGCCGCAGTTGTAGCAGCCGTCGGCGCAGTCGTAGACGCAGCGGTAGCAGTAAGGCATGGCCACGTGCTCGAACTCGCGCACCATGGGCAGATAGATCTCGCGGCGCTTCAGGTTGCCGCTGACGGCGAGCGCACCCAGCGTGGCGCCGTGATAGCTCTGCTTGCGGCTCAGTATCTGGAAACGCGGCTTCTGGCCGATCTCCACCTGATACTGCCGCGCCAGCTTGAGCGCGGTCTCGACCGCCTCCGAGCCGCCATCGGTGAAATAGACCGCGCCGCCGGCGAAATTTTTCCCGGCAAACTCGAGCACATCGGCGGCGAAGGCCTCGGCCTCTTCGGTGACGAACTGCGAGGAGTGGACGAACTCCAGGCGAGCGGATTGCGCCGCCATGGCCTCGCCGATCTCGCGAACGCCGTGGCCGATGAAGTTCACGGCGGCGCTGCCGCCAAGATCGAGATACCTCTTGCCGGACTTATCCCAGAGCCAGACGCCTTCTCCGCGCACCGCGACGGGAAAGCTCTTGTGAAAAGAGCGGGTAAAGAGCGCGGCGTGGGTCGCGGCTGGCATGCAGGATGATTTTAGCAGCGCCTGTTTAGATACCCCCTCCCCCTGCGATTCTCAGGAATCATCGGGTTAGGGCAGATCTGGCTGGCAAAATCTCTGGATTCAGCGAATTACGGGCAAAATCTTGATTTCACAGGAGTTACGATCAGGTTTTCTCGACGAGAAGCGCCAACGGGAAGCACCTGATTCCTGGTTAATAAAAGTTAGATGCACGAAGTTCTCAAGGGGCGCTCCGGAAAAATAAGTTCGTTGCGAGTATTTCCCAATTCGGGAATTAGATTTTCAGCTTCCAGAACATCTCCCAATTCTAGGACAGGCGCGCACATCGGCAGCGGCCAAGAGCCGATGCGGCCAGGCTCGGGGGGCATGGGGGCGTTCACGGG
>Ga0187777_10000084_pt1 | contig 67798 bp, 56 predicted proteins | sample 1015_Q2_SP5_10_M_FD_132416 | JGI IMG/M metagenome (GOLD analysis project Ga0187777, IMG submission 132416) | Tropical peat soil microbial communities from peatlands in Department of Meta, Colombia - 1015_Q2_SP5_10_MG | ecosystem: Environmental > Terrestrial > Soil > Wetlands > Peat | place... | reverse complement strand
GAGGTGACGAAACAGCACCGGATCGCAGTGCTCGTCAGCCGCGACAAATTCGACTCCTTTCTTTTGGAAAAAGCGATCGAAGCAGGTGCGCAATTCTTTCCGAATGAATCATGTGCTACGGTGACCTCGCATCTGGACTCTGTGGAAGTGAGAACTGACTCGTCCGCGTATCATGCGCGATATGTCATCGGAGCCGACGGCGTCCACAGCGTTGTAGCGCGGGCCGTAAGGCCGCCTTTCACAAGGGAAGAGGTCTCCGTGGCCCTCGTGAGCTGCGCCCCCGGAAATAATGGGAACAGCAGCGAGAACCTCCGCGGCCATCTGGAAATGCATTTTGGAATAGCCCCCATGGGATACGGCTGGGTCTTTCCTCATCGCGGATACCGTTCAGTGGGGATCATGGCTTTGTCTTCGACATCATTCCGTCATCAGGACGCTTTGTCCGCATTCTCCCGCGGCCTCGGCATCCCGCTCAGTGATATTCGTGGTCATCTCATCCCCCGGGGCGGAATAAAAAGAACGATACAGTCGGGGAGGATACTGCTCGTCGGTGATGCCGCGGGCTTTGCAGACCCGTTCCACGGAGAAGGGATATCTTACGCAATCCTGTCGGGGAAGTTGGCGGCAAGGGCCCTAGCCGATATCGTCACTTCTGCGGGAGACGAATCAGCGTCCTTTTCATGGTATCGGCGTGAATGCGAACTGCTCATCGGGAAGAACCTGCGCGTTGCACTCTCCATGGGAAAGCTGTTTGACCGGTATCAGAGACTTTTCATCCGTGTATTTTTCGATAATCCTGCAGCGCTCGAGAAGTTTCTTGATATACCTGCCGGGAAGCTTGGATATGAACAGTTCTGGAAATGGCTCATGATGCGCACGCCGTCATTCCTCCTTTCGAGCTGGATTAGGTCGACGCCACGGAGGGTGAATCAATACTGTGCCGCTTCCGGGGAGGGTCCCCGCCGCGATGACGGATAGAGGGACGATCAAGCGGTTTGTCCAGAAAGCTCTCGGGTACGGATGTCCGGGGAGGTCTTTCAGTCAATAGATTGCCGTCGCCGTGTACCGCTGATCATAGATGCTGTTTTGCTCGGTGCGGTAGAGGCCGGGAATCATCCGCTCATCTATGTGGTTGGAGGCAATCACGCGATTCGAGTGAATTCAACATGTTCAGATTGGCGATGGTGACAGACGGATCTGTGGTATCTTGATTTTTAAGCGTCGATCGTTGCAAAAAGACATTTTGCGGCATAATTCAGCGCATTCACCACTGCAACATCGGTGAGGGCACCCTTGATATTTTTCTTGTATCCACGCCCTGGTATTTCCCCTCCTTCAGCAAACCGATAAAATTCTCGTAAGTCACGTCTTCAGAGAACTCCGTGAAGCAGGAGCCCACATCCTGAGAGGCATGGGCATCAGATCCGCCCGTATAGGGAAGGTTCAACGCCCGCGCGGCCTCGATTGCTCTCACATTGAACGCATGCATGTTGCATCCGTTACACCCTTCGAGGGCCGAGACGCCGGGCATGTTCCGAACGAGATCGCCGAAGCTCGTTCCTGGCCTGAATGGATGCGATGGAATCACTACGCCGCCGTGCTTGCCGACAATCTTGATTACATCGATGACCGGAGCGTGTTTGACCGAAAGCTTGTCGGTATTGACGCCGAAAATCAAACAGTGACCCTCGGCCGCTGAGAACTCGACACCGCGGAATATCCTGATGCTGTGATTGTATTTTTCCTTCAGAATTTCGGCAGGCTCCGATGCGCCGTAGTAATAATGTTCGGTGAAAGCGATGCCGTGAAGCCCTAGTGCGATTGCCCGGATGACCGCTTCCTCTGGGTCTGCATCATTATCGCCGCTAAATTTTGAATGGACATGCAGATCGATCTTATATTTCATAAATAAATACTTTCGCCGATGTTCGCTGGATCTTCATGATCCGAATTGCATTTTTTGACCAATACTAAATTTGACCAATTCTAAACTTGTCTAAGCCTCATCATAGTAAATCAGTGTTCATCTGTTTTGGCAATTCATGTAACTCCATCACGTAATGAGCGCAAAGCCTCCTTTTCCCTCCCTGCTTCGGTGGTAGGCATCGTGCATTAAATCTTCTACCCTCCTAATCCGCCCCCGGTCTTTCCCCGCTTTCGCTCTATCTCGCGGCTTCTAAGCACCGCGCGCTTTATCTTGCCGCTTACGGTCTTCGGCAGCTCGCTTATGAATTCGATTTCGCGTGGATATTTATACGGAGCAGTGCGGGCTTTCACGAATTCCTGGATTTCCTGAGCAAGCTTATCCGAGGGTTTATACTCCGGCGCGAGTACGATGAAGGCCTTCACAATCTCGCCCCGGACTGAGTCCGGGCTCGCCACGACCGCGTTCTCTGCAACAGCGGGGTGTTCCTGGATCACGCTCTCTACCTCAAAGGGGCCGATGCGATAGCCTGAAGCCTTGATGATATCGTCTCCCCTGCCAACGAAAGTAAAGTAGCCCTCATCATCCTTGATTGCTTTGTCTCCCGTATTATACCACCCGTGCTGGAAAACCTTGCTATTTTCTTCCGGATCATCAAGATAGCTTTCAAAGATGCCTACCGGCTTGACTGAATTGATCTTGACGCAAATAAAGCCCACTTCTCCCGGATGCACGGGCTTGAAGTCCTCATCGAGTATTTCGATGGTCAGGTCTGGTACCGGCTTTCCCATGGACCCCGGTTTTACGGTCATGAACGGATAGTTCGCAACGAGCACCGTCGTCTCGGTTTGTCCGTAGCCTTCATGGATCGTCTTGCCCGTAGCATCTTTCCATGCCTTGATCACCTCGGGATTGAGCGGCTCACCGGCTGACGTGAAGTGCTTGAGGCCTGAATAGTCATACTTTGTGAGATCTTCGAGGATCAGCATGCGGTAGACCGTGGGTGGTGCGCAAAATACGGTGACTCCCTTCTTTGTTAGAAGCTCGAGCGTAAGCTTTCCGTTGAAGCGTCCCTTGGCATGGTGTACGAAAAGCCCAGCGCCAATCGTCCACTGGCCGTACAGGCCCCAGGCCGACTTTGCCCAGCCCGTGTCCGAGACAACCCAGATGAGATCCTTGCCGGTGAGATTGTGCCACAACGCCGCAGTCCGCAGATGACCAAGCGGATAAGAGCCGATGTGGTGCACCATCTTTGGATATCTAGTCGTGCCCGATGTGAAATAGATGAGGAACGAGTCATGAGTCGAGGTCCGCTCTACATCAGACCGCTTGAGCATCGGAGATGCGCCATCCATCAACAGCTCGAATGTGTGCCAGCCCGGTGCCTCGCCGTCAACGAGAACTTTTTGCCTCAGGAACGGTGCGTCTATTCTCTGGATTGCTTCATCGACCTTCCTGTGGTTCGCGTTGTTGGTGATCACCACGTTCGCTTGGCCCTTCATAAGCCTGTACTCGATGTCCGCTGCCAGAAGGATAACCGGCGCGGGCATGATCACGGCTCCGAGCTTGTGGCATGCCACGAGGATGAAGTACCATTCCGGGGTCCTGCCTAGCATGATGAACACGCGATCGCCCTTCTTCACGCCGACCCCCTTTAGGACATTCGCTGCACGATTCGAAAGGGCCGAGATGTCCCTGAATGTATATTCTTTGACCTCTTGCCCGTCAGGGTCGGTCCAGACAAGGGCGCGCTTTGTCTCGACCTCGGCGTGACGATCAATCACGTCGAAGCCGAAGTTGAAGTACTCGGGCACCTGGATTTTAAATGACTTACGCGCCGATTCGTGGTCTTTTGCATCGAAGCTAAAATCCATATCGTCTCCTGGATAGGGAAGTGCCAGCACTGCCAAGAATGCGATAGACGCAGCCCATCATATCACTGTTCATCCTGATCGCATAAAAGCGCGTCGGTAACGATGATCAGGAATTTTTCAAATGAATCGGATACTGCATTTTCCCCTGATCGAGGTATCTCTCAGCGGATGGAGAAGGCAAGATGGTCGGAGGATTCTTGTCTCTACGACGGCTGACCGCATAGCAGATCATTTTGCATTATAAAATGTTGATGCAAAAATAGCAAGAAACTCCTTGTACTGCGTATGTTGTTTTTTAAAGCTTGACGCCATGCCGTGCTTCATCTATCATACAATCAAAGTCGGGAAATCCCTAACGTGAGAACTGGAAGACAGTTTGCTGCAGATCCTTATGAAACAGATCTCCTCAGGGAAAACAGACCCGGGCAAAAAGCGGCCAAACAATGAAGATGCCTTCTTGGCGGACGACGGACTCGGACTGTACGCTGTTGCTGATGGTATAGGCGGCCACGAAGGCGGAGAAGTGGCAAGCCGAATGACCCTGGAAGCACTGTCTGAAGCGCTGCACAATGAGTTTGCACGCGGCGGAGGCGGGCCCTCATCCCATAATTCCCAAGATACAAATCAATGCGTCTCGGCGCTCAGGGATGCAGTAATCCTGGCAAATGCAGCAGTACTCCGGGCAGCAGAGCAGAATCCGGTGCTCGCCGGCATGGGGACGACCGTTACCGTTGTTCTCCTGCGGTCCCGGACTGCCGTTCTGGCCCATGTGGGAGACAGCCGCGCCTATCTGTTCCGTGACGGAACACTCAAGCAGCTGACGGAAGATCACTCGTTCGTGGCGGAGCAAGTGCGCGCCGGATTGATCACGCAGGAACAGGCATGGATGAGCCCCTACCGGCATGTGATCACGCGATCCGTCGGCATTCACCCAGACGTCCACGCAGATCTTCGCACGTTCGAGGTCAAGCAGAACGACACGCTCCTCCTCTGCACCGACGGCTTGACGGAGATGGTCAGAGATGACGACATCGCACGAATCCTAGCTAGCGAAACGCCTCCGGCTGCAGCAGAGAGCCTTATACGCCTGGCAAATGATAACGGAGGGGTGGACAATATAACAGCCGTCGTGGTAAGAATAGGATACGTCTGATAGGGACAGGTATTCTGTGTGAAAGGGAGTCTGTCAGCGCCATGCCGAAAAGGATAAAAGACGAATACGAAATCATCGCCGAACTTGGCTCCGGGGGGATGGCAACGGTGTACAAGGCCGTGCAGAGGTCGCTCAACCGTCCTGTGGCCATAAAAGAGCTGAAAAAGGCATACCAAGCCGACAGCAGGGTCGCACAGCGCTTCGAACGTGAAGCCAGGATGGCGGCGTCATTCCAGCACGAAAATATCGTCCACGTCTACGACTATCTGGCACAACCCAACTACGCCATTGTCATGGAGTACGTGGACGGATCCACGCTTGCTTGGATCATCGAGGAGACTGGCGCACTCCCGACCGATGTCGGAGTCATGATTGCACTCCAGGTGGCAAGCGCCCTGGAGTACGCTCATTCGCGCGGGCTCATTCACCGCGACATCAAGCCAGGCAACATTATGGTTAAGCGGAACGGCGAGGTAAAGCTCATGGACTTCGGCATTGCCCGCCTCCGGGAGATGGAATCTCTCACCTTGCCGGGCACCCTCATGGGCACACCATCCTACATGTCTCCGGAACAGATCATGGGCCAGCCGCTCGATGCCCGGTCGGACATCTTCTCGTTCGGTATCGTGCTATATGAGATGTTCACAGGGGTAAAACCATTTCCGGAAGAGGAAGACGACTCGAGCAGCTCAAGAATATTGAAAGGAAAATTCCTGGCGCCGCGCAGCATTTACAGCGATATCCCGCGGAGCCTCCAGCGCATCATCAAAAAGTGCCTTAAAACAAAGCCGCACAGGCGGTATGGGTCCATGCAGGAGCTCGCACGGGCGCTTGGGAAGAGAATCAAAGGTATGGACAAACCGACTTCGCTCAAACGGATTTCGGACTACCTTGTGGACGTCCAAGTCTTCGAGGCTCCGCCCGAAGACGAAAAAGTGGCAATATCCCAGGCACCTGGGATGGGGACATTCACGAAGATACTGTTGGCCGCAACTGGCGTACTCATTGTGCTCTCCGTGTCAATAGGATATTATTACTTGACAAAGGCGATGCAGTTGAGGACTACGCATACGATGCCTGTTCTTTCGCAGCCTCCCGCCGTCCCGTCCGTACCAAAGCCGGCAAGCGAGCCGACACTGACCGCGCAACCGTCTGCTGCGGGTGCGGCACCCGTAAACAAATAGCTTGTTTTCACGCCTTTGCTAAGCGACGAACGGTCTCAGCCGTGTCCGAGACAAGGCAATCGCTGCAGTCAGGGATAGTGCGTAGACAAACACGGGAAATGCAATTTGCCAAAGTCCCGTCGGGATATAATGTCCCAACGGCTCGAGCATATCTACGAAAACATAAGGCCCACCGTATATGCCGAGCGTGTAGCGACCGAATCGAGATATAAGTGTTTCCGTGTCACGCCCTGCCTTTCTCAGGGACAAGAGCACCACACCCGTAGCAAAGAATACTGTTCCGATGAGGTAATCGTTTTTACTCGGGTCTACGCGCCAATACTTCCAGAGCAGGTAGGCTTCCGCCAGATGCGAGGCAAGTCCGAGGCCTATCAACATGCCTGCGAATCTGAAGAATAATTTCACATCGTGCTGAGACAATGCCCATCCGACCGTTACGCACAGCATGCTGAGGAAAATGAAATCCCGCGTATTGAAATGCAGGCTGATTCCAACTGGAGTTGTCGCATAGGATCCTCCAAGCAACCCCAGACAGTACAGTGCGACAGAAAAGGCAAATACGTTTCTTTGCCTCACGTTCAGATGAACCATAAATGCCAACATCCATAAAGCGAGCAAAAGTGAAACCATGAACCACAGATGGACTTTTGTGCCTTCAAACACGAGAGCGGGCGGGTTCTGGATCAAATGACGCGCATTCCAATATATTGGACGCAGGATCCCGTATTTCAGGACTTCGTCCGTAAGCGCTGGCGACAAGAGATAGATGAAATCCCAGAATAAGAAAGCCGGCAGAATTTAAGAGCTATATTTTTTCGCAAGCTCGAATGGACCGTCTCCCTGTGTTAATTTGCAAGCGAAGAAATATCCCGAAATGATGAAGAAAAAAAGAACGGCAAAACGGCTCCCCTGGTTTATGAGGAGGCCGAACAATTTGTATGGTGGTGAGGGGTAGGCGGGTCCCAAGAACGGCTTGGTATGAATACATATGACAGCTAGGATTGCTGCGACACGGATTGAATCAATTCGGTTAATCCTCATAATTACTGCCCAGGTCGAGCGCCGTCGTACGCTCAGTCCGGATGTCGCCTTTTCATTGATACTTAATTGCGATACCCCGTATCTTCGGTACGACAGCATCCGTACTCTGACCTTCACTCACCCATGGGACATACAGACTATTCCGCACCTGCCGCTGACTTGCCTCTTGTGTCGGAATGATTGCGTCAGCGCCAATAGCTTTAGCCTTTTGCCTCATGCTTTCCAAGAGATCGGGGAGCGGCGTATTAGCTGGTCCAGTCGTTTCCAGTATAGCAATCGCTTTACACGGCCTGTCTGGAGCTGCCGATAAAATTTCCACATTGGTGGTCGGTGGATAATTAGCCGATTCATAAAGCATGACAACGCGAGTAGTCGAACACCCGCCAATTATAAGGAGTAGGGTAATTATCGTAAGGGTTCTTATTAACAACATTACCCCCTCACTACCTGGGCCGTGAAGGAAACGCGACATTAATTATCATGAACTTCCCGAAGCGCGACTGGAACCTACAATTGATCAAAGAAATCAGGCGGTTACTAGATCCCGGAAGTGGTACCTATATGAATATGTCCTCCTATCCACTTAAATAGAATGGTGGAATATTCTATCTCTGCATGAAAATCATTCCGTCTCTGACCTGCGTAACGCCGCTTTCACAATACGATCGAGTTCCTTTGGCTCAACAGGCTTACTGACATAATCTGACAGCCCGAGGCTCAGAGACTTCAAATAGGTCTCCACAGAGCCATGTCCAGTGAGTATAATTACTGGAACGGACGGCAGCGCCTGTTTGAGCGCAGTGAAAAATTCATGGCCGTCCATCCCCGGCATACGGTAATCCGTCACCACAAGATCAATTTTCGCCCCGTCCCGGATGGCGGACAGGGCAGACGCTGCATCTGGTTTTGGGATAACATTGTAGCCAAGCGTGGCCAAGGTGTCCTCCAAGTAACTCAATACGTCTCGATCATCATCTACCAGAAGTATTGTCTTCATAAGTATAACCTGTCCACTATCTCCTTCCTGGCGACCCCGGCACGGCAATCACGCCGAATGAACGACTGCATTCCGCTCGGTTGAGATTGGGCTGTATTTTCTTGATGTAATTTATTCATTTAGATATAATGTGTCAAGTGAAAGTGGATAAAGCCCCTTAGTTAGATACTATATCATAAATAATACTTTCCTACAGTATTTCTCTTCCAGTCTTTATAATTTGACTCGATAGCAGAATTATCGAGACTTGGAAACTTAAAATTCCATAACCCGGCATTTTTCTCAGGCGTGAACTAAAACAGGTATCATTGGCGGGCCTTCCGGGGTAGTATTTGGAGAAGGGAAATAGCGTGAAAAGTGAAGAAAAATTTTACACCGACAGCTTTCTTTAAAAGTTCATGGACAGGCAAGAGGTGCCCGTCTCGTCAGCACATGGCGAAAGTGCTGATCCCCCACATCATGAAACAGACAAGGAATGACCGGCATCTGACCATTCGAGTGCTGCCTCAACGATACGGCCCAATTCCTTTGTTTCGACCGGCTTATGGAGATGCTCGAACACGCCAAGGCTGAGAGATTTTAAATAGGTCTCCACGGATCCGTGTGCGGTAAGCATAATTGTCGGCACAGATGGCAAAATCTTTTTGAGAGCATAAAGAAATTCATGGCCATTCATCCCTTGCATATGATAATCCGTCACTACAAGATCAACCCTTACCCCTTTCTGAATGATGGATAGCGCGGATTCTGCATCAGGTTTTTGAATAACCTTGTATCCAAACATGCTCAAAACCTCTCCCATGTCATACAAAAAAGCGAGATTATTATCAACCAACAGTATAGTTTTCATATCCGATTGTCTCCTTAGCAAGAACATTACCGTGATATACCTCTATCTCCTATTGGATCGCCTACTGTGTATCGTCAACTGCAGCCGGGCAATGGAAGAAACGGTATTGTTGCGTCTTGTTGCTAATGAGTTCCAGATCTTAGTGTGATCCCCCCTTTCGAAAAACTTCATTGCGGCTTGACTCTGAGCACGAACGAGAATCTCAGGTCCTTCAACCATTAGCAAACTGCAAACCTTTCTTAAAACACAAGGTTTAATATCTTGGAACTCATCATTTTTTCAGCGCAAATTTTTCTAATTCTTTAGGTAGCGCTTTCGACAATATCATTCTTATGATTTCGCTTTCAGAACGGCGGAAAAAATTCCCCTCACTTTCCGACAATTTCTTTATCATCCCTTTCAAATCTCCATCTTTTTCCTTGTCATAATAAACTGAAATTTTATCTGTTTTTGCCATATTTTTCACCTAATGAAGAAATCAGCCTTCCGCAAGCTGATTTAGAATAAATAAAGTTGGTCCACTACAATTTGATCTATTAGAGTTTACTTTAGATTAGTATACTCTAAATCGGATATTTGTCAAGAAATTAATGAAGTTAAGCAGTTACCTGATAGATGGAAGTGCTGGAGTACAGGACAATCTATGAAATGGCTGAGTCTCTCTTGCGACCGAGGTCTGGCAAAAAGGCGGTCAATACACCGATCAAGGGGAGATACGAGCACACATGGTAAACGAATTCGATGCCGTTCTGGTCGGCTATTTTGCCCAAAACAGCGGCACCGATCCCGGCTATACCGAAAGCGATGCCGAAGAAGAGGCCTGACACGGTACCCACTTTTCCAGGAATAAGTTCCTGAGCGAACACGAGGATAGCTGAGAAGGCGGAAGCAAGGATAAGACCGATGATGAAAGCGAGGATGCCCGTCCATGCAAGATTCGCATATGGCATGACAAGCGCGAAGGGTGCTGAACCCAAGATTGAGAACCAAATAACTCGCTTCCTTCCGATACGGTCACCGATGTGTCCACCCATGACGGTGCCCGTCGCCACTGCGAATAAAAACGCGAATAGGTGCACCTGTGCTGATTGCACGGACAGGTGGAAGCGATGCATCAGATAGAAAATGTAATAGCTGTTGAGACTTGATAGATAAAAGAACTTCGAGAAGATCAACAGCAGGAGAACCAGCATTGAGAGTAAAACGGTGCGCGGCGGCAAGGTCGTGTGTAGACCATCGTGCGACCTTGGCCGATGACCAATGTTTGCCTGCCGGCGCTTATACCAGCCCCCCACCTGCCACAAAACCGAAATAGCAAGAAGAGCCGCGATCGAGAACCACGCCACGCTCTTCTGTCCCTGTGGGATGATAATCCAGGCGGCAAGGAGCGGCCCAACCGCGCTTCCTGAATTCCCCCCGACCTGGAAGATCGACTGGGCCAGCCCGTACTGGCCGCCTGAAGCCATGCGGGCCACCCGTGACGACTCCGGGTGAAAGATCGACGAACCGGTCCCGACGAGCGCCGCGGCGACAAGAAGAGCACTGTAGTTTGGCGCCGCGGCCAGGACGAGTAGGCCAACAAGGGTGCAGGCCATGCCGAGGGCCAGGGAGTAGGGCTTCGGATGGCGGTCAGTGTAGAACCCGACCATGGGTTGGAGCAGGGAAGCGGTGATCTGATAGGTCAGCGTAATCAGACCGATCTGCGCAAAGGTGAGTTGGAATGTCCCCTTGATCAATGGATAGATCGCAAGAATTAACGACTGAATCATGTCGTTCAGAAAGTGCGAAAAACTGATTGCGGCTAGAACCCTGAAACCCGTGTGCCTCATTTTGCCGGAAGAGCTTCCAGCTTTATCAATTCCCTCGATGTCGTTTTGCATGATTTCTTGCAGAGACTCGTTGTGACCGCGGTGTGTCACTATGGTAACAGTTTTAGACCGTCGAAATGATATCATAGATGATACTGCTTTGCCACTCTTTGTTTGCACTGATCATCTTAACTGATATTTTATTGGTGCATTGCTTCAAATGAAAATATCATATATCAAGAAATATAAGAAACGGATTGTGATAACTCCCTAAGCGGTGGGACTAATGAAGGATGATCAAGAGATAGGTGAATTTCAAAAAAAGTTTATCAAGGGCATTGAAGTTAGGCTCTTGACGTCCTCACCGGCTAAAATCGAGGGCATCCCCGGCAGGTCTAAAAAGCCAAGGGTAGCGGTATTCTGGTGACGATTTCCTAGCCCCGGATCTCCTTCAGCATTGCTCGGCAGGACAGGATGACCTGGTTATGTACCGGACCTGCGCGTGAGCCGCGAAAACGTTCGCAGCACCGGACCTCCCCTCCCCGTCGGCCGTTCGCTGAAAAGTGACTCTCCAGGATCGATAATGTCTATTTTCCTGAATGCACTATTATCACAGGGATCGATGCGTTTAAGATCGTTTCGCGGGCAGTGCTTCCAAAGTAGGCTTCCAGCAATACATTCCTGCCATGAGTCCCCATTACGATGAACGAATAGCCCTTGTCGCCCTCTTGGTAAACCGCGCAGGAAGACGTTATCGGGGTATCTTCTATTTTATATTCGCACGGCACATCGTGCCTGCGGAAAAAATCCGTCTTTTGCTTCATGGATCTCTCCGCATTATTTCGGATATCTTCTAATATGTCCTCGAGATTGAACGGCACCCAGCCGGAAACCATACTGCTTTCATGAATGATGATCCGGTAACTGTCCCCGAGACAATGGAACAATACGACTCGTGCGCCGATGCGCCTTGCAAGAGAAAGCGCATACCGCTCAGCTGGACGGCTGTTTTTGCTGAGATCGGTCGCAACAAGAATGTCTAATTTTTTCAGTGCGCCCGTATCCTGACTCTTTTTTTGGGCGACGGGTCCTATCACAATCACCGGACGCCGCGAGTGACGGACCACTTCTTCGGCGACACTTCCTATGAACACGCGATTCAATCCCTTGCGGCCCTGTGTGCCCATAACGATGAGCTCCGGCGCTGTCTTCACTCGTAAGGTCTTAAGAATTTCATCGGGAACAGACCCGCCTTTTAAAACGGCGCGGACGGAAATCGAATTGCGGCGAGCCAGCTCTTTAATTTTTATCTCATGGCGTGAATGCCATCCCTGGAAACGAGCTGGATCAAAACCGCGGTATGGGTATGCTTTTATATCTTCCACATACAGCAGGTCAATAGTGGTATTGAGCCGCCGTGCTAAAAATGTGGCGACACTCCATATCGCCAGCGAGCGTCTTTTACCAGCATCGGTCTGGTTTTCTATATCATCGGCAACCAAAATCGAACGAGGCGGCATACTCTCCTCCCTTCTTCGAGACAGCGTTTTTTTACTGATGAAGCCAGATAGTGGTTGACAAATTGATTCATTAACTTGCTAAAGGATATCACGCGGCAGGTGGTTTATCAAGGCGGGACGAAATTTATAGCCACGTGGGCTCTGGAAGGAACCAATCCGGGTTGAAAATATGTGAACAAGCTGACGCTGGCGGTGTTCTCAGTGCGACAATAACGGTGTCCTTCGAGTGAGAATCAACATTAACCATCTTCCCTTGTTTTCTCGCTGTGCCGGCCGGATCGGAGTGGATGCTCTGGAAGAAAAAGCACGAGCGTAAAGGCGAGGCCGGTGATGATAGCACCTACGAGGAACGTTATGGTGATTGCGTGGCGGTAGGTTTCAATGACGACGTTTCGCTGGACTTCGGGAAGCTGCGAGATCTCCCTGAGCCCCTGCTCGAGAAGTGATCGGGCGCTGGCACTCGGCGTACTGGCAAGGTGCAGTCCCTTGAGTTGGGCCGTTATGATAGCGCCGGACAGAGCGACACCGAAGGTGCCGCCGAGGGAACGGAAGAACGTCGAGGCAGCTGTCGCTGCGCCCAATTCCCGGCTTCTGACCGAGTTTTGAATCGCTACCATAAGATTAGGCATGACCAGGCCGAACCCGATGCCCAGAACGATGAGTGACGTTTCGATGACGACGATTCCTGCGTGCAGGGCTGACGCAGCCATTACCGTCAGGAATGCGAGGCTTGCCGCTGCAAGACCGACGACGGGAAAGATCTTATATTTTCCGGTCAAAGAGACGAGTCGGCCACCGAGAAATGAGGACACGACCACGCCGGCGGTCATCGGGGCCATCAAGAGCCCCGCCTCAGCCGGCGCATAACCCAAAACAAGTTGAAAAAAGAGGGGGAGGAACACAGCGGCGCCGAAAAGGCCCATAAATGTGGTCGCCATGGTTCCCGAAGCAATGATGAAGACCCGGCTCTGAAATAGATGGGAGGGGAATACTGGTTCCGCGGAGCGTCGCTCCGTAGCAACCAGAAGGCAGCAGAGCAGTCCTGCCAATGCCGCTAACCCGATGATGAGCGGCGACGACCAGGAGTACTGCACACCGCCCATGCTCAGGACCAGAAGCAGCGCCACGGTCCCGGATGTTAGGAGCACCACGCCCAGATAATCAATACGATGCGATACGCGGCGATGAGGACGGTGAAAACCAAAGATGAAAAAAAACAGTGCCACGAGACCGATCGGCAGGTTGACATAGAAGATCCATCGCCACGACAGAGCACTCGTGATGAAGCCCCCTAGGAGCGGACCCGCGATGCTCGAAAAGGCGAAGGCTGCGCCGAACAGGCCCTGATACCTTCCCCGCTCGCGCGGGGCCACGAGGTCGGCGATGGTCGTCATAGCCAGGGTTATGAGACCACCCGCGCCGATCCCTTGGATTCCACGAAAGACCACAAGTTCGGCCATCGAGCGCGATAGGCCACAGAGGCTGGAGCCTATGAGAAAGATAAGGATCGATGTGATGAAAAGTGGCTTTCGTCCATAGAGGTCAGAAAGCTTGCCATATAGAGGCGTCGTGGCAGTTGAGGTCACCATGAACGATGTGACGACCCACGACAAATGTGCGAGGCCGCCCAGGTCGCTCACGATCCGGGGCAGGGCTACGCCCACGATGTTTTGGTCGAGAGCTGCGAGCGTCAAGGCCAGCATCAGGCCGATGACTACGGTCCGTATCTCTCCGGGCGATGCCAGAACAACTTCATGTTGGTCAGGTTTTGACATGAGGATTTCCGATTGTTGTCCAAGCAGCAATCAAGGGATTATAAGGAATGCACGTGTTTTGTCAATAGATTTGATGGAAGGTGCCGCACTATTCTCGACGACACTGGCGGAACGAGGCTCGGCCTGGTATACACGACGAGCAGATGGGTAAAGATCACCCGGACAACATTGCATGCAGCAAACTTTTTTGTGAGCTGATGCTGCATTTTCATTGTGTTGAGTAAGAACGCCTGAACCGGTTTGCAGCAGGATGCATTTTGGATGAACTTGTCTCGCTGGTGGAAATCAAGGTCTTAGTCAAGTTCTTGCCAAGCAGGACTGACCTTTGAAGAAATGAATGATCTCATTTGCCGCCACGCTACGCTGGTTATCGATCGGAACCATATGATAACAGTCATCGAGCAATAGCATGCGGACATCCTTGCTTTTGATGTGCTTAAGAACATAAAGGGCGTTCTTTGCGCTCGCAAGATCGTCATCCTTCGAATGGATGATCAGCGTGGGTGCGGTTACCCGGGCAATGATTTTTTTCTTCGTTACATCGATAAACCGGTAGAGCTCTCGCATGCTTACGCCAGGAACGCTTTCGTGAGCAATGGACCCGTCCCGCATGCCTTCGACAATCCTCGTCCGGAGTGCCTCATTCTTGATACCGTACGGGTCGCGCTCTTTGAAGGAATACATGTGGCAGAAAGGAGCAAAGTAAGCCAGAGGCAACAGGAATTTGTACCAAGGAAGCCCCCAGCCGTCATAAAACAATGTCGTTGAAATAAGAGAAACAGAACTTACTTCTTCTTCAAAATCAACGGATAACTTAAGGGCCAGCAACGCTCCCATGCAAAGACCGGCGATAGAGACCTTTGCATGACTTCTTTTCAGTTCTTGGAACGACTCGCATACTGTCCTATACCAATCCTGCCATCGCGTTCTCTTCAGGTCCCCGAGTGTCTTACCGTGACCAGCCAAGCACGGGCCCTTTACCGTGAAACCTGCGCGGTTTAATTCCCTAGCCAGATATTTCATTTCAAAGGGGCTGCCGGTCAGACCATGGATCAGAAGAACTGCATGTTCTCCCCCCCTCATGTCAATTTTATGTTCACTCATGTTTTCTCACAATAAGCACAGCATTGGTTCCGCCAAATGCGAACGAATTGGACATTACGACCTTTAGATCGAGGCCAGTCCTTGCTTTTCCCGGCACATAATCAAGGTCACATTCGGGATCTGGCACCATCAAGTTTGCCGTTGGTGGAACGATTCGTTTGTTCAGGGCGAGAACTGCCGCTACAAGTTCCACGGCGCCAGCCGCGCCCAGGAGATGTCCATGCATTGATTTTGTTGAACTTACCGGAATATGGCAGGCACGCTGGCCGAATACTTCCTTTATTGCCTTTGTCTCGACAGCATCATTCGCCACTGTGGCAGTACCATGCGCGTTTATATAATCAATATCGTCAGGGCTTATTCTGGCTTCTTCTAGGGCCGCCCTCATGGCATCAGCCTGTCCTTCCACTGAAGGTTTAGTAATGTGATCTGCGTCCGCCGTTGATCCGTAGCCGATTACTTCCCCATAAATCCGAGCGCCCCGTTTCTTTGCCCGATCCAACGATTCAAGGACCAGAATTGCCGACCCTTCGCCGAGTACGAAGCCGCTCCGATCCTTTGAAAAAGGCCTGCACGACGTCGATGGATCTTCCGCTTCCAGTGCCAGAGTTCCGATTGATTCCCAGCTCATAAAAATACCGAACGTGAGAAGTGATTCGGTCCCTCCAGCAAGCATGACATCAGCGTACCCGTGCTTGATCTGGCGAAAAGCTTCACCGATAGCTACTGCCGAGGATGAGCAGGCTGTCGAATAGGTGAGACAAGGACCTTTCAGCCGATGCGTCATGGAGATATAGGACGCTGCCGCATTATTCATGACCATGACCACAGTGAGAGGATGAAGTCGCTTCACATTCTGTTTGAGGAGCTGAACATAGGACTCTTCAAGCGTTCGCGCTCCTCCCATGCCTGTTCCCAGATACACACCTGCACGTTTTTGTTCCTTTTCGGGGAGCTGTATAGCAGCATCCTGCCAGGCCTGTGAGGCAGCGACCATCGCGAACTGACTGACCCTATCAAGGGTGCGCGCGGTTTTCTTTGAGAAATAGGCTTCGACATCGAAATCCACTTCTGCAGATATTTTCACTGACAATCGATCGGCGAAATCCCAGGACATTTTTTTGATGCCCGATCTACCCGCAGCAAGATTGTCAAAAAATTCCTCGCAGCTGTTCCCCACAGGGGATATGATGCCCATCCCTGTTATGACCACTCGTGTCATCTAAACACTCTGCCTTTGCTCCGCATGTTGCTCCATGACCAATCGCTCAACCACATCGATAATGTCCTGGATGGAGTCGAGCTTCACCTCACGATCGGGGATTTTTATGTCGAACTCTTTTTCCAGGGCGAATAAAAACTCAATCTTATCAAGAGAATCGAGGCCGATGCTCTCAATGGTCGCTTCCGGACGCAGCCGCTCTTCAGGAAAGTCGAAGTTCTCAAGAAACAGTTTTTTAATACGTTCCAAGGTCGTGGTCACAGTGCTTCATCCTCCTTTTACAACCAGGTCTATTCTCCGCATCTATTAAGTAGAGATTCGAAAAGACGGATAAACAAGTCCATCTCTTCGTAAGTTATGGTCAAAGCCGGCGCCAAGGTAAATACGTTCTTGTAATAACCTCCGACATCCAGTACAAGGCCATATTTTTTGCCGTTGATGGCGATATCCCCCTTCATGCCTTCCTGAAAAATGGCATCTGTCAGTTTTTTGTCCGGCGTAATACCATCGGACTTGGTCATTTCGATCCTCACGGCTAGTCCCAAACCATCAACATTTCCGATCACAGGATGTTCTTTCTGAAGGTCTTTCAGCAGCGAGACCAGGTACTTCCCTTTTTCGTCGGCCATTTTTGCAAAATCATACTTGTTCAAAAGCTCCATGGTAGCAAGCCCGGCGGCAGTACCCAGAGGATTGCTTGAGAATGTCGAATGAGTCGATCCGGGCGGGAACATCTTCGGGTTAATGAGTTCTTCACGCGCCCAGATGCCGGACAATGGGTTAAGACCGTTCGTGAGCGATTTGGCGAAGGCAACGACATCCGGTTTTACCCCGAAATGCTCCAATGCCCACAACTTCCCCGTCCGGTAAAACCCCATCTGTATCTCGTCATCAACCAGCAGGATGCCGTGCTTCGAGAGCACCTCTGCAAGCCGGGCAAAGTATTCGGGCGGCGGAATGATGTATCCGCCCGTTGCCTGGACCGGTTCAATAAAAAAGGCTGCGTATTCGACTTCGTTTTCCTTGGTATCAATCACCCCATAGTATTCTGACTCAAAAAGTTTTTCGAACTGGCGAACACATTCGTATTCGCAGGTTTTACGTTCTTTGCCGTAAAAGCACCGATAACAATAGGGGAAAGGGATGAAGGTTGCTCTGCTGCCGAAATGACCATATTTTTTCCGGTACCGGAAGCTGCTCGTAAGCTCTGTCGCGGCCAAGGTCCGGCCATGATATCCGCCCATGAACGCAAACATAAGAGATTTGCCTTTTTTAAAATTGCGCACGAGCTTGATACTATCCTCGATAGCTTGCGCTCCGCCAACATTAAAATGCACTCTGCCTTTTAAGCCAAACCTCTTTTCTGTCTCCCTCGCAATGGCTGTAGCGAGAAGTATCTTCTCCTTGTGGAGATACTGGGATGCAACCTGAGGCAGCCTCTTCATCTGATGATTGTGTGCCTCTTCGATATCTCTGTTCCGGTACCCGAAATTTACAGCGGAGTACCACATCTGTACATCCAGATAAGGAGTCCCCTGCATGTCGTAGAGCCAGGAACCCTCGCATTCATCGAAGATGACAGGGCGCTCTGAATAATGCACCGTGTCGCCGTATGAACAGTAGCGCGATTCAAGATCGAGCAATCCCTGCTCGGTGAGCTGCTCGGCGTGAAGTTTTTCCATTATTAATCCTTTCCTGAAACAACAGAATATAAGGACGCCGCTTCAGCGTGCTTTACATCAAAGAATTTCGCCACATCAGCAAAATTATCAAAGGGGTAATGCGGTATTTTGCATCTCTGACAGTAAGCAGTGAGTTTCTTCTTTGTAAAGACAAGGCCTGCTTTATGTGCGAGGCAAAAATCACTTTGTCCGTCGCCTATCAGGATAAGTGAGCGGTCCTTGCTCAAGTCTTGCACGGCCGTGCACTTGCAGTTGGCGGCATTGCAATCCCGATCAGCGTAGGGGAAAGCAGTAATTAGCCTGCCCTGATCTTCCCAAAGCCCGTTTGCAATGATTGGCACCCCCATTAGTCCGGCATTTTCGAGTACCCTTTCTATGAACACACGAAAACCATCGCTGACTATTGCAAAAGGTATCTGCCGGTCTTCAAGAATGCCAACAAAATTTTCGAATGTCTCGTCGATAGAAAATCGGTCGGTATAGTCAAGGAGCTGACCGAGAGTCCTGTCTACCATGGCCATCTGTCGCTCAAGACATTCTCGGGACCCGATGAGACCCTGCTCCCATAATATTTCCACTTCTTTCCATTCCGGCCTTGCAAATTCTTGCAGGATAGCATCGATGATGTCTACATCGGTTACCGTGCCATCAAAATCGATGGCAACAAAATACGGTGCTTTCATTAATTATCGTTTCCTTTCTTGCCCGCGGTTCACTGCAGAGTGCAATTTTGCAGTATACATTTCATCTTTCAAAAATTCAACAGGAAAGATGCGGGAATATATCATTTTTTTCATCACACAATTGTATTTACGAAAAGTGAACTTTTTCTGATTCTCACCAAGCAATCTATTTTTGCTCTGCTTTTCTTTGTATATTTTTTTTGAGTTCTAACTTCAATTTTTCAATATTAAGAGGCTTCGTGCAGTAATCAACAACACCTTCGCTCATCGCCCTTTCGATACTTTCCACGCTCATGTGGGCTGTCATGACGACAACAACGGGCAGCTTGGTTAGCATATTGAGATCGTGAAGCAAATCGAGTCCGTCGCCATCCGGCAACCGCAAATCCAGAAGGACTGCGGCGGGCTGGAATCTCTTCAGGATTTGCCGAGCGCTTTCAAGACTCCCTACTACGGATATCGTAAATTCATCTTCAATGGCAAGCTGAAGTGATTCAGTAAAATTCTGCTCGTCATCTACGATCATTAAAGTTGGTTTACCAGGGAAGTCCATTTTCACGCTTATACTTAAATTAGTTAGAGATATTTACAAAATCGAATTTGTATGAATCTTTCACTCGTGATTAACTAAGATACGCAAATAGAGTGCCATTCTAAAATGCTGTTTTTTCAAGGGCCAATTTTAGACATCATGGGGAAAGCGCACAAATTGTATACAAGGATTGCAGGGACGGGGCGAATCGTGTGGATCGCATTACAAATAACTTTCAGTGCTTATTTGACCAAATCATGTGTGTGGATTTCATCAGATAATATGCAGTAGCCGCGAGTTTGTTCCAGGTGAATTATAGGGAGTACTGATTGAGTTTGTAATGAAGCTGTCTTACCGATATGCCCAGGATCTTGGCTGCTTCAGTTTTATTGTTCCTCGCAGCGGTCATAGCGTTTTTAATGCATTTCTTTTCCACTTCCTCTACCGCGTCCTTAAGAGCAACAGTGAGAACCTGGTTATCATTCACGCATGAATTCTTCATTGATCCAGGACCAAGTACAAGATCATCCTCGTTCAAGATGTCTTTTGTCGTTGTTGCTACGGCACGGTGAATGCACCATTTGAGTTCCCGGATATTTCCGGGCCAGTCATAGTTCAGGAGCATCTCCGATGCCCCATCGGAAATATCTCTGACGCTTTTATTATATGCATACCCGGCTTCGTTCAAGAACGCTCTCGTCAGAAGAGGAATGTCCTCTTTGCGATCGCGCAAACGGGGCAGTTCCAACACAATTCCCGTTATGCGGTAATAAAGGTCTTGACGGAATCTGTTCGCCGGATTGCTCAAATTCTTGTGCGTAGCGGTAATGAGCCTGAAGCGTGCGTTTCGTTCACGCACATCGCCGAGTTTAAAGTACCGGCCGGATTCAAGGACACGAAGCAATTTCGCTTGCGTTTCATCCGCCAGTTCACCGATCTCATCGAGGAATAAGGTGCCTTCCTCCGCCCGTTCTATCAAACCCTCCTTGTTGCCGACGGCGCCAGAGAACGCCCCTTTTACGTATCCGAACAGTTCGCTCTCAAAAATATCCTTGGGAACGGCGGCGCAGCTGATCGTCACCAATTCACCTTGCAAATCGGATAGACCATGAATCCACTGTGCCAGTTTCTCCTTACCGGTCCCCGTTTCCCCTTGGATAAGAACGGGTATTGGGAGATGAGCCACGGCCGGTACTCGTTCGACAATTGCTTTCATTGAGCCTTTCCCTGAAGTGACAAAAGGCGGGACGATCCTCTTTATCTCGCGGTCAAGATTGCTGATTTTCTTCTGAAGCGACCTGTTTTCGAGATAGACTCCCAGTTCCCGCTTCAACTTATCAATATCCAAGGGTTTTGTGACATAGTCGACAGCGCCCTCTTTAAGCGCCAAGATGGCGTTTTCAATGGTTGCGAAAGCAGTCATGACGATAACGATAGGCATTCGAGGATTTTTTTTCAGCTCACGAAGCACCTCAATCCCCTCGCCGTCAGGTAGATAAACATCGAGCAAGATGGCGTCAGGCATACTATCCTTGATTACATCCCGCGCCATTCTCAGACTGGAGACTAAAACGACGGTAAAAGCGTCCTCGATCGCCAGCTGCAGCGACTCAGCAAAATTCTTTTCATCGTCAACGATCATTACTGTCGGTTTTTTCATGATATCAGGTTCTTATCCGTTTCATAAGAAATGTCATGATGACCTGAGCTCCACTTCCATTCCTGCCGGCGATAGAATACACAGTGCGCCATCACAACTTTATCCGAAAGATACAAACCAAGTCCACCACCCCATGACCAGCTTGTTCAAAGGGTGCTGTAAGTTTTTCCAGATCGGCAGACAACGGGAATCCAATTTCGTCATCTTCAAGCACCCTTTCCGCGATGGGCGCTCGCTTATGGGGGATGTGCGCACTCACGCGTAGCTCGCCGGCGCTTCGCGGCTGTTGCTGATTAGTTTCTTGAAAAGAAGACCCAGATAAATCTGTCTCCATAAAATCATTTAATTATCGGGCATTATCAAGAAGCAGGCCAGTGTGGACGGCCTTTCCCATTATGTAATCAGAAATAACGCGTGCAATAATCCCAGTCGTTTGAGGTTCAGACGTCGTTTCTTTTTACCATTTCCAGTCCACAATAGTCAATCGTTATAAATGGATTGCTAAATGGTCATGTAGCCTGCCGACTAGTAATTATTAAAACGAACCTCTGAGCTTTTCTCGATATCGTAAATGATTTTCATGTCCTGCTCAGACAGCAGAGCGGGGAAAAGGGAAGCTGCATAATCTCTGCCTTGATGGCTAGAGCCTACACATACGGTCTGGACGAAGTATTTTGAAACGTTTTCCCTCACGATTGTCAAGAAGTCAGTCCTGCAAAATACCATGCAACGTTCCCTGGGCATCCGGGTGCTTCCCCAAATATGTCAGAATCTCGCGCATAATGCGATTTATCTGGCAAACATGCATCGCCGTTCATACAGACCCCCTATTCCGAGTCTCTATTCCCTGCCGGGTTTTACTCCGCCGAAGGACCTGCACCATATGAAATCAACTGTGTCAACCTTGCCGCCATTCAAAAGGATATCAACCCGGCCAGCGGTTCGTGCTTCACGGCACCTCATATCGTTGCCGATGTCACGTCCGTGAAAATGATTGTTGATGAACAGGATATCTAGACCGATGGGGGATCCGGTGATCCACCGGGAAAACCGTTCGTCATGCTTATCGACAAGAAATACTTTGCTGCCGAACGGGAGATTGTAGTATAAGGTCCTGCTGACATCGGTCCAGTTCAGAACCGCAAGGGCTTTGTCGGAAGACGGATCTTTCGCCATGGTGTCGTTCGCTCGCCTGACCACGTCCTTGAGCCCGTATACAGTTCTGAATGGGGACTTGTAGTCGGGAAACCTAAAGGCCTTTACCGCAACTTCCGCCTGGAGGAGCAGGGCGACAGTGATGCTGAACCCGAGGGAAATGAGGAGAATGGAGCGCTTCGCACGTACGGGACCATTGTCCATCATAACAACCCCGAGAGGGATAAAGATTGCATAGAAAACCGCAGACCAGTGAGGTAGCGTAAATTTGAACAAGGACTCATAGATAGAGAAGAGTAAAACCGATCCCCCGATCAGCACGGGCAACAGCAGGAGATCGTCGAGGCTCTTCAACGACGCATAGAGACCATAAAAAGCGAGACAGAACAGAGGCGGGCTATAAGCGCCGAATTGCGCGGCAAGCGAAGCCAACAAAGTCCCGAAGCTGGGTGAATGGCTGCCAAGCACATGGCCTATCTGGTAACGGATGCTTATAAGACCATTCTGGACGTTCCAATAAATCACGGGAGTGATGAAGATGAAGGCAACGGCCGCCGATATAAGCAGCCTCGGATTGAAAAGTATGTCATACCGTCGCTTTATCACCGCGTAGAAAGCAATGGCGGGGACAAACAGAATGGCTGTATATTTGGTTAGGCCGGCGAGGCCTAGGATCAACCCCAGGAGGACGAAGTTCAACAGGTCCGGAGAGCGTTCGAGCTTTCTGACAGCATAGATGAGCGCAAAAACAAGGGCTAAGAGCAGTGATTCTGGAAGCAACATGAGGCCGAGGCCGCTCAGCAGAAACGAACTATTCAAGGCAGCGGTTGCAAGAAGCGCTGTCCTCTCCCCTCCTTCCAAAAGCGTGAACCGATAGCAGAGGAACGATGTGACCGTAAAAAGAAGTATCGCGGGCAACCGCGCCAGAAATTCATTCGTACCGAACGTGTAATAGAAAAGCGCATGGGTCCAGCCGACGAGCGGGGGATGATCGAAGTAACTAAGATCCAGGTACTTCGCATAGAGAACATAATGGGCCTCGTCGGTCCCAAGCCCGAATGTTGGCGCGACAAGGAGACGCACGCCTGTAAAGGCGGCTATGAGCCAGATCGCAGCACGGTTTTTATGGTAAGCGCATTTGAAAGCATTCACTGTCATGATCAATTTTGGCTGACGGTCCCGAGTTGTTATCAATACGGGAGAAATTAATCTTCAACCTCTTCACATTTTACTCTGTCATCGATAAATTATGACCCGATTTCAGCGGGAGGCAAAATTCAAGTTGAACATGCATCGACTCGTTTATATTGGTCATTCTCGGCCGAGTTTTTCGGAATACTTTGCGTCCTTCGCCCCGATTGCCTTCAGGAATTCCTTACTGCTCACAACCGTAGCCTGCCACGGAAAGACTTTATCCATCAAGACACGACCTGCTTCCGGATCCCGGTCTGCGCAAAGATCCGAGACAACGACCAGTGAGTAGTCCATGTCGGCAGCCCATCGAACCGTAGAGAGAACAACGCCGCTCGTCGAGATCCCGAATAAAACCAGCCTGCTGATGTTATTCGACTTCAGAATCGTTTCTAGATCGGTCGTGGCAAAAGCACCCACTCGTCGCTTCGTTACCACGATATCACCCGGTTGCGGAGCTATTCTCGAATCTACCTCCGCACCGGCCGTTCCTTCGAGAAGACGTCCAGATTCTTTCAAGCTGCTGAAAAGTTTATTCTGCAAATTGACTTCAGGGTAGCCTTGACGAAAACGTACGACAATATAGATAATGGTAATTTTGGCCTTTCGAGCTTCTTGAAGAACCGTGCTCGCTCTTTCCACCAAAGCCGTCCGTTCATCATCTGAAATCATGCCAAGGATATCGTTCTCATAATCCATTATCAGCACTGCTGTTTTTGCCGGAAGAATGGTAAATTCCGGTTCTATCAGGACGGACGTCCTTCCCTTTGGGGTCGATTTCTGAGTGTCCTCCTTCTCAACGGCAAAAATTGCACCTGCTGATAAAATAAGAACTGCAAACAGCAGTGATGTTCGGACAATTGTCCTCATGATTTCCTCCTAACCGCCATTTTCCCCTCCGCTGTGTTGTGGTACGTAAACGGAACATTCGGTCCGCGTATCCGGGTGCGGCCTGCGCTTTAGAGAGATTATCTCCCGGAAAAACCAGCAAAGAACGACCGGATACGCTATCGGACATTCTATTTCGCGATGGCATAGCCCGCCTCTTTCCATGCCCTGAGGCCGCCGATCATGTTCGCGGCATTCATATAGCCCATTTCATTCAGGGATCTCGTTGCCAGAGGCCCTCTGAGGTCGAGACCGCAAAATACGATGATTTTGGCATTCTTATCGGGGATGACCAGGGCCACCTTGAATTCGAGCATTCCACGAGAGATGTTTATTGCACGGGGGATGCTCCCTTCTTCGAACTCGTTTTTGTCCCTGACATCAAGGAGGATGATCTTCTCTTTTCCGTCAATCATGCTCTTGACATCGTTGACCGTAAACTCTTTGATAGACGCCTTGGCCTCTTTCACTAATTGATCGGGAGTCTTGCCTGCAGCGGCTGCATAACCGTTTCCAGAGATGATTAAAAATGCGGCAACCAACGGTATTATCGCTCTTCTCATCATGACACAGTCTCCTTTCTGGTAATCATCTATATTTTATCAGATTACTGTGCAACGTTATGTCAATAGGCGCTATGTTATACTCTAATCATGAATAAGATTTTCTTTCTCATTCTTGTACTATGTCAGCCAACTCTCGCTTGGAGCCAGCCATCCATCGAATTCGTGACCGAAAAGCATGATTTTGGCCAAGTCATGCGAGGCGAAGAGGTGGAATATTCTTTTATATTCAAAAACAAGGGCACCGACGAACTGGTAGTCAACAGCCTTACCACCTCCTGAGGGTGCGCGGCCGTGATGGCTAGTTCAAGCCATCTCAAGCAGGGAGAAGAGGGTGCCATCAGCGCCAAGGTTGCAACGCTGAATCAAACCGGTGTAATCACCGAAACAATCGAGGTCACGAGTAATGACCCCAAGCGGCCGAAGGTGACGCTGACCGTCTTCGGGACGGTCATTGAAAAGGTGATGCCGGCAGATCAAGAGGACATAAGCAAATAAACGTCAATCAGGAGGACTATGCCGTCATTTCTGTCAACAGAATATATGCTGACTTGGCATAGGCAAAACAATTCTGGATTAATTCGGATTTTTTGTCAAAATGGAATATTGACAAATTACGGGATGGAACGAGCTATAAAAAGTTCTGATCATTCCTGTCACTCATGACGGAGGGCGACAATAGGATCCAGCCGTGCGGCCCTCCACGCCGGATAGAAACCGAAGAAAACCCCGAGACCGACAGCGGACAGCGGAGCGACGGTGAGCGCTTCAAGAGGAATGGACATAGGCCATCCAAATGCGTGCCCCACGATGAACGAGCTGGCCACGCCTACGAAGATCCCCAGAATGCTGCCGAACAGGCTCAAGATGACGGCCTCGCTCAGGAACTGGGCCTCTATCCGTGCTTTCGCTCCTACCGCGAGGCGTAGGCCGATTTCCCTCGTTCGCTCCGGGAGGAGAACAATTCGGTATGAAGTGCTGTGATTGCAAAAAAGCGATTCCCCGCATGTGAGCTGATCTGCGCACTCATAACTGCACTTTTCACACCTGTATGGTACAATATGAACATATTCCGCGAGGCCTGCTTTACTGATCCGACCGACTGCTATGGACAAATCCGATCTTCTAAACGCGGCGTTGCCATTCCGTGCCTGGTGGCCGAAAGTCAACCGTCGGTCGCTTCGCGGGGACCTCTTCGCGGGCCTGACCGGCGCGGTCATAGTCCTGCCGCAGGGTGTTGCCTTTGCCATCATTGCGGGCTTGCCTCCGGAGTACGGCCTTTACACGGCCATCGTGCCGGCGATCTTCGCCGCGCTCTTCGGGTCCTCGTACCATCTCGTCTCTGGACCGACCACAGCCATCTCGATAGTGCTCTTTTCGACCGTAAGCCCCCTTGCCCAGGCCGGGACCGTCACCTATCTTGAGATGATTCTGACCATCACGTTCCTGGCGGGGCTGTTCCAGCTGGCACTCGGGATCGCTCGACTTGGCGCCCTGATCAACTTCGTTTCACACTCGGTCGTAGTCGCCTTCACCGCTGGCGCGGCGATCCTGATCGGTACGAGTCAGATGAACAACCTGCTTGGTGTGCCAGGATCGAAACGGCATGCGTTCATTCATGTCTGGACGGACCTGCTACACCATGTTTCCGACATCAACCCCTTCGTGGTCGCCATCGGCCTTGTCACCCTTGCCGCAGCACTCTTGCTCAAAATCTATGTGCCGAAGTTGCCAGGAATGATGATCGCCATGGTGATTGGCAGCCTTGCGTGCATAGCGCTGCATGGTGAGGCCCGCGGCGTGCGGCTTGTGGGCTCGCTGCCCGCGCACCTGCCGCCGCTCTCGGTGCCCGACCTTTCAACGCAGAACATTCGGACCCTTGCTCCTAGTGCGTTGGCTGTGGCCATGCTCGGCCTTGCTGAGGCTGTCTCCATCGCCCGCGCCGTGGCCACTCGGTCCCACCAACGCATTGACAGCAACCAGGAATTCATCGGCCAAGGGCTGGCGAACATGGTCGGCAGCTTCTTCTCGAGCTATGCATCGTCAGGGTCCTTTACCCGCACGGGTGTAAACTACGACGCGGGGGCGCAGACGCCGATGGCCGCCGTGATCGCCGCTGTGGCGCTCGCCCTGGTTCTGCTCCTGATTGCGCCGCTCACGGCGTACCTTCCCATGCCGGCCATGGCAGGCATCCTCCTGCTGGTGGCCTGGAACCTGATCGATTTCCATCACATCCGCACCATCATCATGACCAGTAACCAGGAAGCGGCAGTAATGGCGGTCACATTCCTGGCGACATTGCTCGTGGAACTGGAGTTCGCTATCTACGTGGGTGTCATGTTGTCCCTGCTCCTGTACCTCAATCGCACCTCCCATCCGAGGTTCGTCACGCTTGTTCCTGAGCACGAAGGGTATCATCAGCGGTTCATTAATGTCGAGAGAAAGGACCTGCCCGAGTGTCCACAGCTCAAAATCCTGCGAGTGGACGGGTCCCTATTCTTCGGCGCCGTCAACCATTTCGCTGAGGAATTGAACGCGGCGACTCAGACAAGCCCGGAGCAGGCACATATCCTTATCGTGGGCGGAGGAATCAACTTCATCGACGTTGCTGGAGCGGAGACACTCGCGAACGAGGCGCACAGGCTTCACTTGGAAGGCAGGAAGCTCTATTTGTGCTCGCTCAAGGGAGCGGTGATAGAGACGCTGCATCGCGGCGGATATATCAAGCGAATCGGAGAGGAGAACATCCTGGGTTCGAAAACTGCAGCCATCCGCAAACTCGTTCCGCGGCTCGATCCGGAACGGTGCCGGGTGTGCATCCTCCGCGTCTTCAATGAATGCGACCTGATGCCGGGCGGCAAGGGAGAGGATCCGGAGATATGTTGACGGCACATGAGGACATGGCGGAGTCGGCTCCGTAAAAAGCACCGTCCGCACCAGTGTCATTCCTCATATTCTCCGCGTATTGATTCGATACATTTAATTGTAGTTCATCATGTTCTCTATATTCTTTATCTGGACCTGCGCGCTTTCCCATATCACCTTTATCGAGTCCCCGTCAATACTCCTCCAATACTGCCCAGTGGGGCTGTACAGGTGTCTTTTGGTTGACAAGCCGTATTTCTCTACCAGCGGATCGAGTTCTTGGGAAACATAGATGCGTCCTCGCGGCACAAATTGAAAGTCGGACAACAGATTCCGAGATTGGCAAAGCAACAAGCCATCCTTGTACGTAGTTAAAAGGTGCGAGTAGGCAGCAACAAGGTCACGCTCACCCTTTGAGGCCGCCTTGCCGTTTATAGCAGCTATCCCATCGGCGAGTCTTTGCTGCAATGTATCGGGCATATCACAGGCATTACCCGACATGATAGCGGCTTTCAGGTCCTCAACAGCCCGGTTCAATTCCAGGAATTTTCCCTTTTCTACGCCCGGCTCCGATACACACCCGAAGATGAAAAGCGTTATTGTTGAGAACAATAGAATGACTATGCTGCAATCTTTTCTCATGCGCCCCTTTATACCAAAATGTTATTAAATGAGCGGAACTATAGCATGTGTAAATTGAAATATCAATCTTTGGCGAAAAAACTTGGTGGCTCACTTGCATTTCTTATTAATTTATGTATATATTTGACACACATTATATAAATAAAAACAATAATATTGTATCTTATGGATACATCACTATGCCCTATTTGAGAATTAATTAAAATTCTGATTTTCTTTGGATACTTTGTATACTCTAATTGTAATACTTAATGATTGATTCAGTGCCAATTCACCCCAAATAAGAAATTTAAGGTCATTCCCTTTTCTAAGATTCTAAAATACCAGTGATGCAGAGTTATAACTCATTAAAATATAAAATAAAAGGGGAGAACTTAAGAAATTTCATCACTCCCGGGCCAAATTGACAGTATCCGGCATTTTTCTTGCTTGAGATTTAACAGTGATCATGACTAGAATACGAATGCCATTATAGATATAATGTCGTCTGTTTGAGGGAGAAATCATGTGCGGAATTATAGGATATGTTGGGAAAAAGGATTCTTTGCAGCTTCTCTTTGATGGTCTTACACGTTTGGAGTACCGTGGTTGCGATTCATCGGGAATTGCATTTAAAAACGGATCGAGTATCGAGATTTATAAGAATCAAGGCAAGTTGAGGGACCTCCAGAAGATAATGCCGATTCCGTTACCAGACATCACGCTCGGTATCGGTCATACCCGATGGGCCACACATGGGGTGCCATCGGGAGCCAATGCTCATCCGCATACCGTGAATGGAGTATCCGTGGTACATAACGGCATCATTGAAAATTACCACGGGTTGAGGACCGAACTAACGGCGGCAGGTTGTGTTTTCACATCCCAGACGGACACAGAGGTAGTACCTCAGCTCATCGCTCGCTACCTCGACCAAGGTCTTCAGATCGATGAGGCGATCCAACGAGCAATCGAGCGCCTTCGCGGGGTCTACGCCCTAGGGATCATATACGATGGCACGCCTGATACGCTGTTTGCGATCCGCAACGGCAGCCCGCTAGTCATTGGAATAAGCACGGATGCATATTTCATTGCATCTGATGTTGCCGCACTCCTCCCCTACACGAAGAGTTTCATTTATCTCGAAGATCAGTACTTAGCCGCGCTCAGGCGTAGCGGGGTCGATTTGAAGCATGTCGTGTCTCTGGAGACCCTGCAACCGGAACGGAAGATAACGACGGTAGACTGGACGCCTTCAATGGCAGAAAAGCACGGATACGACCACTTCATGCTCAAAGAGATATACGAGCAACCCCAGGGGGTCATGGATACTCTGCGGGAGTGGACCGATGACACGAACAGGCTCATTGAGGAGACCGGCTTTTCAGGTACCATCAAGGATCTCAGGCGGCTCCATATTGTAGCCTGCGGTACGTCTTACCATGCAGGCCTAGCCGGCCGTTACATGATCGAGAAGTTTGTGCGAATCCCTGTGGCTGTGGACATCGCCTCGGAATTCCGGGACATGTGCCCGATCATCCCGAAAGGAACTGTCCTCATCACCATTACGCAGTCTGGAGAAACAGCAGATACCCTCGCAGCACAACGTGAAGCGAAGAAAAAAGGAGCAAGGACCCTAACGATCTGCAATGTCGTCGGGAGCACAACTGCCCGCGAAGCGGATTCGGTCCTCTACACGCGAGCGGGATTGGAGATCGGGGTTGTATCCACCAAGTCCTTTACCGCTCAGCTTGCCGCTTTGAGCCTTCTGGGTATTGCCCTGGGTACTAAGAAAGGCAAACTTAGCGACCTCGAGACTCAGACGCTCAAGCCGTTCATGCTCGATCTGCCCAGGCTCATTCGTCAGGCGCTACAAACCGAGGGAGTAATCAAGGAAATCGCAAAGACCCTGGCGGGCGCGAAGAGCATGCTGTACGTAGGTCGGGGAATCAACTACCCTATAGCGCTTGAAGGCGCGCTCAAGATGAAAGAACTCGCCTACATTCACGCGGATGGATATCCGGCGGGAGAAATGAAACATGGCCCTATCGCGCTCATCGAGGACGGAGTCCCCGTTGTATTCCTTGCAACGATCGACGGCCTGCAAGAGAAGATCCTATCGAACATCGAGGAGGTGAAAGAGCGAGGCGGAAGAATCATCGTGGTTACGGATTCTCCGGCTGCCTTTCGCGACAACGTGGACCACATGATCGTTGTGCCGTCGACACATCCCGCACTCGTCCCCTTTGTCACCATTGTACCGCTGCAGCTCCTTGCATATCATGTCGCAGCGATCAAAGGCTGTGATATCGACCAGCCGAGGAATTTGTCCAAGAGTATATCCGTCGATGACATGTGCCATAATGTCGGTTGCAGCTATTCCGGATATTGCCGCAAAAGCATATCATGCGTGGTGATAACACCGGATGAAAGAAAAAGCATTGCTAACAGGGTTGTCAGGCTCATGCATGTCAGTAAGTGGGAGCAATTCTCCGCGTCCAGCATGCTTGAATCAAGCGGGCAACAACTGCAGAAAGTGGTACATCGGGAGCAGGCATCGAAGGGGTTCAGCGCCTGTTTCGAGTCTCCGTATTAGTTTTTCCCGAGAGAATAATTTCCCGCGGTTTAACAGACAGGTCCTCATCGATACAGGTGGCACGTATATGTTGTGGGGCCCCGGCTCGGTTCGATGACCATCGTGCGAGATCCCTGTTGCGTGGAGACTGTCTCGACCACCTCAAACTTGCCAAGATGCTTCATACACCACGGCAGCGTGTCGTCTCCAATTGGAACTGAACGCAAGTCCCGTCCCCGGATCAACATTCCCTATCTTCGATTTCTTCTCTCGTTGCGCCGGTTCCCGGTATAAGACTTCTTTGTGTTTTCTGCCGTCCGCGAGTCGGGATCCCTGCTCATCCACTCCCATTATAATATCGATTGACAGGGGTAAGGCAATGGTGGTAATTTTCAAGTGCAGATTTCACTATGAATAATTCTATGCTGAAGCAGACATTAACAATCGTTTCCTGCCTCGTTGGTTCCGTGATTGTCGGTATCGTTGTTGCTTTTATCGTCGACAAGACTGAAAATATTGCAATTGAAAAAAGTATCCGTGCATCCGTGGAAAGCGATATCAAAAAAACCCTCGTGTTGTTTAACGAGGCGGCCATTAACAGACCCAGCCACGAAAAGAGCTTTATCACAAACTATATCAAGACGGTCATGGCAGACAAAGTGGTTGCCTTTGAACATGGGAAAGCCAGCGGGCCTGGAGTCGACGATGAAGATTTCCTTTTTACGTTGAGCGGTAGGGACTATTTGCTCGACGTTTACTTACGGGATGAATATCTGGAATCCGAGTTCACCTTCTTGGATGTGAGGGCTTATGCAGGGATTGCAGCGACCATCATCTTTTTCACTTTCACTGTTTACTTCCTCGAGAATAGGAAGAAGTCCCTCGTCATGAAGCAGCAATTCACCACCGCCTTGCATCAGCATGAAGCATTGGCATTGCTCGGGCGCATGTCGGCGGCGCTTGCACACGAACTGAAAACCCCGATTGCCTCTATATCGAACCTTCTCCAGGCATTTCCCTCCCGCCGGGCGGACGAACAGTTCGTCAAACGCTTCATTGAACTAACCGGTGAAGAGATCAATCGAACCCAACAGTTGATAGACAATCTCCTTGCTTACGGGAAGGAGATCGATGTCCGGAACGGTGAATGGACCGCAATCGGAGATATTTTGAAAAAAGCCGCGACGATAGGGATAATCGTGGATATCCCCACGAAGCTTATGATCTTTGGGGACAAATTCTATCTGGAACTGCTTTTTAAGAATTTGCTGAGAAACAGCCGGGAAGCCGGGGCGGACAGAATCAAAATTCATCTCAATCCCCGCCCGGAGGATGGGATGTCGAATGTGGGCATCACATGCGAAGACAATGGAGCGGGGTTTTCTCCGACTGAAGATCTCGATAAATTGACCGATCCTTTCGTAACCAACCGATCCCGTGGTGGCGGGCTGGGATTGTATCTTGCGAAAAAAATTGCAACTGCGCATGGAGGCGCGCTTTCGCTTCAAAGAATGGAAAAGGGTGCGCGAGTGATTATAACACTTCCAATGAGTAGAATCAGGATCTGAACAATGAGGAAACCATCAGTCATGATAAAAGAGCGTAACCATGGCGGGCCGCTGTTCACACGCCTCTGACGATCCGGCCAGATGTGTCACGTTCACGGTTCTCATGCTGACTAGAGAAATACCTCCACCTCCCCCATAACATGTAAATACAACCAACTCCGAAATAAGCAATATCAACATTCCAAATAATCGAGCCCCATATTAGTTTCCCCCGAGGGCAGTAATTGCCTCCCTGTCTAATGGACGGGTCCTTGTCGACGAAGCCTATCTCCCGACCACCAAGATTGTAAAACTGTCCCTGATCATTACCGGCCGCTGCTTTGGTCCTTCCTCTGCTGGCGTCTGCTGTGCAAACGATGCAGCTGGCAAGTATATGTTGTGGGTCTTCGGATCGATGGCCATCGTGCGAGATCCCCGTTGCGTGGTGACTGTCTCGGCCACCTCAAACTTGCCGGGAGATGCTTCGTGCACCACCGTAAGAGTGCCGTCTCCGTTGGAACTGAACGCCAGTCCTGTCCCCGGATCAAACCCGTTTCCATCGACACCCTCGCCGATTGGAACGAAGGCCATCACTTTGTCCGACTCAGTATCCAGAACAGCCATAACCTTGCTGCGGCAGCCGGAAAAGACCCGGTGACGACCCGCATCGATGGCCATTCCCGTGGGATCTTTGCAAGGCTTAAGTGAAGTCCTCTTAATTACCGTCAATTCGCGACTGTCGATTTCAACAATTTCGCTCGTATCCTCTATATTCACATAGATCCTTCCCTTGCCGTCTGTTACGGCAAATTCTGGTTTACCGCCGAGTACGATCGTACCCACGACCTTAGCGGACATGGGATCGAACACCGTTGCATCATTGCTGCGGCCATTGAACGTGAATACCCGTTTCGTCGCGGGGTCATAAAGGATCGCATCAGGATTGGTTCCCGTTTTCACCCGCCCGAGGACCTTCAATGTTCCCAACTCGAAAATCGCTGCCGTGTCTGCTTTTCCATTGCTTATAAAACCGCGTTGCAGCTCCGGAGCCACTGCAATTCCATGTACACCTGGTGTATCAGGAATATCACCAACCAATTTATCCGTATCGATATCGAGCACCAGAACATGGGAGCTTCGAGAAATGTACAACCGTCGAGCTGCGTTGTCCACAGTGACGTAATCCCAGCCGCCTTCTCCGCCGAGGTGCAGTCTTTTGATGATATGATAACCGGGTTCTGCTGCATAGGCATTCACGCTGAGAATGAGGCAACAAAATAGGAATACTACCGTTCTCATGACCACATTTCCTCTCATCGATTTCCGTCTCTTGTCGCCGCGGCTCCCGATACATGAATTCTTTGGGTTTTGCGGCGCCCGCGCACACTTTCAAACCAGATCCTGAACCGGTCAAGGTAAAGATAAACTACCGGCGTTGTGTAAAGCGTGAGCATTTGGCTGAATATCAGCCCGCCCACAATGGCAATGCCAAGCGGGCGGCGCATTTCGGACCCGACTCCGCCTTTCACTGCCAGCGGCAATGCCCCCAGGAGTGCAGCCATAGTTGTCATCATAATGGGACGGAACCTCAGCAGGCAAGCCTGGTATATAGCCTCCTCGGAACTTTTGCCTTCCTTACGTTCTAGCTCAAGCGCAAAATCGACCATCATGATACCATTTTTTTTGACTATACCGATAAGCAGGACCATGCCGATCAGCGCTATGATGCTTAAGTCAGTGCCGGAGATCAGCATCGCGAGCACCGCCCCCACCCCGGCGGAAGGCAACGTGGAAAGGATAGTAATCGGGTGGATATAGCTTTCATACAGAATTCCCAATACAATATATACCGTGACAAGTGCGGCCAGGATAAGGAACGGTTCGTTTGCAAGAGATGCCTGGAACGCTTGGGCTGTCCCGGCAAAACTGCCCCGTATGTTCTCCGGCAATCCCATTTGCCGAATATTATTTTCGATCAGTTTAACCGCATCACCAAGCGCCACGCCAGGCGCCAGATTAAAAGATATTGTCACAGCGGGGAATTGGCCCTGATGGTTCACCGCGAGTGACGTGGCAATCGGCTCGAAATGGGTGAATGCGCTCAGGGGCACCTGCGCTCCGCTGGATGTCGATACATAAATTTCCCTCAGCGTTTCAGGGTGCTGCCAGAAACGTGGTTCCACTTCCATGACAACATGGTACTGATTCAGGAGGGTGTACATGACAGACACCTGCTCCTGACCAAAGGCATCGTATAGGGTTTTATCAAGAAGTTGCGGGGTTACCTGCATCCGGGAGGCGGTATCGCGGTCTATGACAAGCATCGCCTGCAGTCCCTTATCCTGCTGATCGCTGTTCACATCGGTAAGTTGGGGAAAGGTGCGCATTTTCTGCAGCACGCTCTGTCCCCACTTGTTCAACTCTGTTACATTGTCTCCTATAAGAGTGTATTGGTATAATGCGTTTCCTATCCTGCCCCCGATGCGCAAGTCCTGCACAGGGGCAAGAAAAGTCGACGCACCAGCCACCAGTGAAAGCTTCTTGCGCAACCTCGCAATAACCTGCATAGCAGTCGCCTTCCTCTCTCCGAAGGCCTTCAATGTTATGAACATGCGTGCGGTATTTGTCGTGGAACCTCCGCCTCCGCCGGTGAACCCCGTAACATATACCACATCAGGATCTTTTTTGATTATATTGACTATCTGGAGAAGCTTCTGCTCCATTTCCTGAAACGATATATGCTGGTCAGCCTGGATACCGCCTGAAAGACGCCCGCTGTCCTGCTCCGGGAAGAAACCCTTTGGAACAGCAATAAGCAATGCGATACTCATTAAAATCGTCAATAACATTAATACGATCATGAACCTGGAATGCCGTAGGGCCCAAGAAAGGCTCCGCTCATAAGTTGAATACATCCAGTTGAAAATCCGCTCGCTCGCACGGTAAAATGCCGCCCGTTTATAAGGCTTTTCAGGCTTGAGCAGCGTAGCGCACATCATCGGAGTAGTCGATAATGATACTACAAGCGAGACAATGACTGCCGCGGAGAGCGTCACGGCAAATTCACGAAACAGGCGGCCGACCATGCCACCCATGAGGAGAATCGGGATAAACACGGCTACCAGTGAAAGACTCATTGACAGAACCGTAAAAGAAATCTCTTTTGTGCCCGAAAAAGCAGCCTGGAGCTGTGATTCCCCTTTTTCCATGTACCGCGTAATGTTTTCGAGAACAACTATAGCATCATCGACAACAAACCCGGTTGCGATAGTAAGCGCCATAAGGGAAAGATTATCCAGGGAGTAACCGAACAGATACATCAGGGCAAATGTCCCAACAATCGACACTATTATAGCTACAGCTGGAATGAATGTTGCCCTGGCATTACGGAGAAACCAGAATACAACCAGGATGACGAGAACGCCCGAGGCGATGAGCGATTCCTCGACATTTTTTAATGAACCCCGTATGGGCGGGGTGCGATCAACGACGGTTGAGAGGTCGATCGATGCCGGGATGGCAGCCTGTAATTGCGGGAGCAGTCCATGAACATTGTCGACTGTTTCGATAATATTCGCGCCGGGTTGTCGAAAGATGACAAGAAAGACGGACGGCTTGCCATTGACATACCCTGCCGTGCGAATGTCCTCAACCGAATCCAGCACCTGTCCGACATCAAGCAGCCTTACGGCCGCCCCGGCCTTGTAGGTTATAATCGTGGGTTCGTATTCTTTGGCGGTAAAGAGCTGGTCATTGGTCTGGATCTCCCACATTTTATCACCCTTTGCCAGCTTTCCTTTCGGCCTGTTTGCGTTAGTGCTGGACAGAACACCGCGGACGGTCTCAAGGCTGATCCCGTAAGAGCTGAGGGCCAATGGATTCAATTCGACGCGGACAGCCGGGAGAGAGCTTCCTCCCACAAACACCTGTCCGACGCCCTTCACCTGCGACAGTTTTTGCGCCATAATGGAAAAAGCCGCATCATATATCTGCGGTCTTGTCAATGTATCGGAGGTAAGGGCAATGATAAGAATGGGCGCGTCGGATGGATTTACTTTCCTGTATGTGGGGTTGCTCGGGAGATTCGGTGGCAGGTATCCCCTAGCTGCGTTTATCGCCGCCTGAACATCTCGCGCCGCACCGTCGATGTTACGGTCCAGATCAAACTGCAGCGTTATGCTCGCTGTGCCCCTGTTACTAACAGATGTCATCTCTGTTACGCCGGCAATATGCCCCAACTGGCGCTCGAGCGGCGCAGCGACTGATGTTGCCATCGTTTCAGGGTCGGCCCCGGGGAGGCTCGCCGATACTGATATTGTTGGGAAATCCACCTGCGGCAAAGGAGAGACAGGAAGCTGGCGGACAGCGATCACCCCGGCAAGGACGATGCCGAATGTGAGGAGCGAGGTTGCTACTGGCCTCTTGATGAAAACTTCGGAGATATTCATGCCTGATTTGGGCGCTTCCCGCGGCTATTGCGAATGCGTTCTGCCAGTCTATCGAATGCAAGATAGATTACCGGCGTTGTATAAAGAGTAAGCACCTGGCTGAAGATGAGCCCGCCGATTATGGATATGCCGAGAGGACGGCGAAGCTCTGAGCCCATCCCATGCCCCAGCGCAAGCGGCAGTGCACCGAGAAGCGCAGACATGGTCGTCATCATAATAGGCCTGAACCGCAACAGGCAGGCTTGGTAAATGGCATCAACCGGCTTCTTGCCTTCCTTACGTTCGGCATCCAAGGCAAAGTCCACCATCATAATGCCGTTTTTCTTCACGATGCCGATCAGAAGTATGATGCCTATAATCGCAATCACATCGAGCTCAGCACCGAAGATCATCAGCGACAGTACAGCTCCCACACCCGCGGATGGAAGGGTGGAAAGTATCGTAATAGGGTGAATAAAACTCTCGTACAACACACCTAAGACTATGTAGACGGTAACGAGGGCCGCCAGTATAAGAAACGGCTGATTGGAGAGAGACGCCTTGAAAGACTGTGCCGTTCCCTGGAAACTACCTACTATACTTGCGGGAAACCCTATTTTGCGAGCGGCATCCTCGACAGCTTCCACAGCCTTGCTTAACGCCACCCCTGGCGCCAGGTTGAAGGAAGTGGTTACGACAGGGAACTGCCCCTGCCTGTTGATCACGAGCGGTCCTGTTGTTTCCGACACCTGGATGACGGCTCCCAGCGGCACCTGGCCTCCAGAAGTGCTTGCAGTGCTGGGCAGATAAATAGATTGCAGGCCGTCCGGACCCTGCAGGAAATCCGGCTTGACACCCAAAACAACACGATACTGGTTCAATTCAGTGAAAATCGTTGAGATCTGCCGCTGCCCAAAGGCATCATAGAGGATGTTATCTATGATCTGAGGAGTGATGCCGAAGCGTGAAGCTGTACTTCGGTCCATTGAGAGCGCAACCCTGAGCCCTCTATCCTGCTGATCGGAGCTTACGTCACGCAGCTCGGGACTTTTACGGAGCACTTCCACGAGCCTCGGTGCCCAAAGGTTCAGTTCATTCGCATTGGGGTCATCTAGGGTATACTGAAACTGCGTGCGACTGACCCGAGCATCGACTGTAAGGTCCTGCACCGGCTGCATGTAAAGCGTGATCCCGTCCACTTTTGATAGTTCAGGCTGGAGCCGGCGGATAATTTCGCTCGCTGTCGCTTTGCGACTTTCGAGTGGTTTCAAGTCAATAAGAATTCTTCCGGTATTTAGTGTCGTATTAGTGCCGTCCACCCCTATAAATGTTGACAGGCTTTCGACTGCCGGGTCTTTAAGAATCACTTTTGCAAGCTCCTGCTGCCGCTCCGCCATTGCCAGGAACGATATGGACTGCGGCGCTTCAGAAATACCTTGAATGGACCCCGTATCCTGAATAGGGAAAAAACCCTTAGGTGCTATAACATACAGCAACACTGTCAGAACGAGGGTAGCCACCGCTACAACAAGTGTAGCTGTCTGGTGATCTAGCACCCATTTCAGCGTCCTGCCGTACGCCTCGATGATCTTTTCGAACAATTGTTGCGATCTGTGATAGAACTTTCCCTGGCGCGCCTCCGGTATATGCCTGAGTATACGCGAGCACATCATGGGCGTAAGCGTCAGAGATACAACCGCCGAAATCAAGATCGTAACTCCGAGGGTCACAGCGAATTCCCGGAATAAGCGTCCCACGACATCTCCCATAAAAAGCAGCGGAATGAGCACCGCAATTAATGAGACAGTCAGGGAGAGAATGGTGAACCCGATCTGTTGCGCCCCCTTAAGAGCAGCGTCAAGAGGGCTTTCCCCCGCTTCAACATAGCGTGATATGTTTTCGATCATGACTATGGCATCATCGACAACGAAGCCTGTTGAGATAGTAAGGGCCATTATCGACAGATTGTTCAGGCTGAATCCCAGCAGGTACATCACCCCGAATGTCCCGACAAGGGACAATGGAACTGCAACGCTCGGAATTGTAGTGGCAGGCAGGTTGCGAAGAAACAGAAAAATAACAAATACGACCAGCGCCACCGCCAGGATAAGTTCGTACTGTACGTCGGCAACCGACTCACGGATGGTAGTCGTGCGGTCGGTCAGTACAGATACCTTTATAGCGGGCGGCAAAGAGTTTCGCAGTTGCGGCAGCAGTTTCTTTATGCGATTGACGACCTCTATCACATTGGCGCCCGGCTGGCGCTGGATATTGACTATCACCGCAGGGGTAGTGTTCATCCATGCGGCCTGATTAACGTTCTCTGTGTCATCGATTGCCCGGGCCACGTCGGAGAGGAGAACAGGCGCGCCGTTTCTATAGGCTACGATAAGCGAATTGAACTGAGCGCTCGTAAAAAGCTGATCGTTGGCGCCTATGACGTACGATTGTTTCGGTCCGTCAAAGCCTCCCTTTGCCTCATTTACATTTGCTGCGGTAATAGCAGTCCGCAGGTCTTCGAGTGACAACCCATAGGCTGCCAGCGACCTCGGATTGGCTTCGATCCGCACGGCAGGCCGCTGTCCTCCGCTGATGCTGACCAGTCCGACCCCTGCCAATTGAGATATTTTCTGTGCAAAGCGTGTATCGGCAAGGTCTTCAATTTTCGGCAAGGGCATCGTATCCGAAGTCAGTGCCAATATAAGAACAGGGGCGTCCGCGGGGTTTATCTTGCTGTAAACCGGAGGATTCGGGAGATCGGCAGGCAGGAAATTGGATGCTGCATTAATGGAAGCCTGAACTTCCTGCTCGGCCACGTCCAAGCTCAGATCAAGACTGAATTGCAACGTGATGACCGAGCTGCCTCCCGAACTTGCCGAAGTCATCTGGCTCAGACCGGGCATCTGTCCGAACTGGCGCTCTAGCGGAGCGGTCACCGAAGAGGCCATGACATCAGGGCTCGCCCCGGGATAGAAAGTCCGGACCTGGATGGTCGGGTAATCAACCTGCGGCAGCGCGGAGACCGGCAACTGCTTGTACGCCACGGCGCCAGCAAGGAGAATAGCAATCATCAAGAGCGTGGTTGCTACCGGTCTCTCAATGAAGATTCGGGAGATATTCATTTGCTCTGCCTTTACGGTGCTATCGGGGCACCACTGTTCTGGCCCTTCACCTCGACCTTGCTGCCGTTGCGAAGCCTGTCTGCGCCGTCCACGACCACAAGTTCGCCAACTGACAGACCAGACGCAATGGACGCGTTGCCTTCCTGGGTGACCCCGACGGTGACAGAACGCAGTGCTGCCGTCTGGTCTTCTTTCACCACGTAAACGAATGTGCCCTGAGGTCCCCGCTGTATGGCAGGTGCCGGAACAATGACGGCATCGTGCTTGACTTCGATGATAAGATGGGCATTGACAAACTGGTTAGGGAAGAGCTCATTGTTTCTGTTCGGAAATTCGGCCTTAAGCTTGACTGTGCCCGTGTTCGGGTCGATCTGGTTGTCAACCGTCAAAAGAGTCCCTGTCGCGAGCTTCTGCTTCTGATCTCTGTCGTACGCCTCGACCGTCAGGCGTGCGCTACTCTTGAGTCTAGCCAATATCTGTGCGAGATTGTCTTCGGGCAGGGAAAAGATCACTGCGATCGGTTGGAGCTGGGTGATCACAGCAAGTCCGCTGGTATCGCTCGCATGAACAATGTTACCTGGGTCCACTTGACGTAATCCGATGCGGCCGCTGATCGGAGCAGTGATCCTGGCATAGACCAGCTGCAGCTTGGCGTTGTCGATCTGGCCCTGATCGGCCTTGACCTCTCCTTCATACTGGTGCACCAGGTAAGCCTGAGTGTCGAGCTGTTGAAGGGGGATCAGATCTTTTTTAACCAGATCCTGGTACCGCACAAGATCAAGCTTTGCATTTTCGAGCAGCGCCTCATCCCGGGCCATGGCTCCCTGGGCCTGGGTGAGCTGCACTTCGAAGGGTCGCGGGTCGATTTCGACCAAGAGTTCACCCTGGTTCACGACCTGGCCTTCCCGAAAAAGGACTTTCGTCAACTCACCATCAACTCGAGTCTTTACCGTAATAGTGTTAAGCGGAGTGACCGCGCCGAGACCGGATAGATAAACAGCAAATTCGGCTTTCTTTACCTGAGCTGCCACGACCGGTACACCCGGTGCTGTCGCAGCCCCCTGCTGGGCAGCGCGTGGCTCTTTTTTAACACCTTTTACAAGAAAAATAAACACTCCAACAACTATGAGACAAACTATAGTCCATATAATCCGCGAGCGGTTATTCAGCGCCCGGAAACGAGTCTGCTCCTGTTTGCCGTCTGACATCGTTTCTTTCGAATAAGTCATCGCTATATCCTCTCGATAATTATCCCTCCTTCGGATCAGCAAACGCAAGGAGAATTAATTTTTGATTATTTTCGTTTGAGATGAGGGGGAAATGAATACAGACCGAATCATAACACCGACCTGACACCACTGTCAACGCCGTATTCTATTCCTAATGAGCGGAACCAGTTCATGAACCACCTTGTCTTTTCTTACAAAGGCGTCTGCACCCGCCCTCAAGAATGCTTGACCCTTTGATTCGATGCCGAAACCGATTATAAACGAGTCAGGGCACCGAGACCTAAGCTGCCTCATCAACTCATCACCATTTATCTCCAGTATTCGATAACATATCAATAGTACATCGAAGCGCTTTTTCCTTGTCACATCGAGAGCATCTGCTCCACATTTAGAAGAACTAATGATAAATCCTTCAAATGTTAAAAACATTTGAAGACTATCTCTCGTCGCTTTGTCATCGACGATGACAAGCACTGCTTCGCTGCTCACCTCTGCCCCCTTTCCTAAAGAGAGACATCATTTTATTTCAAAATTATTCCTTTTTGCGCTTAAGCCTCTCCTCCATTTCCCCTTTTGCCGAGATCGCTCAGTTTCGCTTGTTGTAATCTTCCTAGAGCTATTTAGTTTCACATCCATACAATATTTTCTTACTGCTTTGGTAATATCCGAACATGAGCGCACACCGATACCTCAAATACTTCTACCTTCATTAAAAAAAAGGTGCCGACACTACCTCGACACCCCAGATGTGCACAGGGCACGATTCAATCAAAAAAGCCTTCTCAATGGCCGGCCTCATCTAACACCGTGTGCGTTGCTACTGCGCCTTCTCTTGTGATTCTCCTTCCTTTTTCTCTGTCTGTGAGGTCATTGGCATTCCGCCGTGCATCATTCTTTCCTGTTTGGGACCTATTTCACGCATCTCCTTGAGTTTTTTCCTCTGCTCCGGTGTCAGTTTTGACTTGATCTCCTGCATTGCTTTTATATGGGAAAGGCGAATGTCCGTTTGCAGCGAAGCTATTTTTTTCAACATTGTCTCCGCCGCGTTCATATCCACCTGGTCTTTATGAATAATATCCTTCAAGTCTATTCTGGCCACTTCGAGATCAGCCCTTTTCCTGATGGTATCTTTCATTACTCTGCTTTTAATCTCCTTTATTGCCTCCATCTGTTTCTCATCAAGACCGAGACTCATGAGTGATCTCCAGAGATGATGCTCCTTTCTCATCATGCCCCTGCCATCATGCCTCATAGACGACATCATTGGCGAGCCTGCGTCCCGGAAACCTCCCCCTTGGCCGCAAGTCTGCGCAGAAGAATACTGCGTTACAAAAACTATGGCCAAAAACCCCACCATAAGACCAGCTAAAATTCTTTTCATGTGAACCCCCTTTTAAATTCGGCATTTGACCCCGCCGTCTTCTCGATCACAGAATAGCAACCGAATATGGCTCAAATGTGAAAGAATTGAGAAAGTTTGCTTTAATGTATATTTTCACTTGATCATGGGTTACAATATCACGATTCAAAAAATGCTACTATTGCGAGGCACGGGGTTGATATGAAAATTGGCATTACCTATCGGCTGTTTCTCTCCATTCTTGCGGCCACGGGCATGGCAATCCTTTCCCTGTTCTTAATCATGCGGTGGAATATTGACCGGGGATTTTACCAATACCTCAAAACACTGGACCAGAGCCGATTGGAGCAAATGGCCGGCAATCTGGAAGAATCCTATACAGAGCATGGCAATTGGGATTTTCTAAGAAACAACCCGAGAGTCGAGATAGCGAATCTAATGAATGCAAGATCCGAAGACGCAGCAACTGGCACATCAAATAAAAGTGAAGACGGCAAGGAGATGCGGCCCCTTCCACAGGGCCCGAGGAGCGGACGCCGTTCACGATGGCCATTCATCGTTCTGGACTCAGAGCGGAAACCGGTCTTCGGAACGACCGAGGAAACGGAGGGAGTGGACTTCAGACCCGTTATCCACGACGGGAAAACAGTTGGTTATGTAGGATTCATACCGCCAAAACAATTTCTTAACCCTCATCAGCTTCAGTTTCTCAGGCAGCAGAAATCCGCCCTGATTCTAGCAGCAGGCGGGATGGTGTTGGCTATTATTATATTTTCGTTCCCCTTGGCGGAACGCCTCGTACGTCCGATTCGGGCTATGACCGCGGCAACAGGGGACCTCGCGTCCGGCAAATATTCGATCCGCGTTCCAGTCGGCTCTTCGGATGAGTTGGGGCAGCTCGCCCGTGACTTTAACACGCTGGCATTGACCCTTGAGAAAAATGAAAAGGCACGTCGTCAATGGCTTGCCGACATCTCCCATGAATTGCGGACGCCCATCGCCGTGCTGCGAGGCGAACTTGAGGCGATCCTTGACGGAATCCGAACGATGACTCCAGAAGCGGTTCAATCACTTCACGCAGAGGCAATGAGGCTAAACCGTCTTGTAGACGACCTCTACCAACTCTCCCTCTCCGATATCGGCGCCTTGACCTATCGGAAGGAAAATCTTGATCTGGCCACGGTGCTTAGGGATTCCCTAGAGTCCTACCGCACTGAGTTCGGCCGGAAGGAAATCACAGTCACCGAAAATTTTCCTCGGCAACAGGCAAGCATGGTGTTTGCCGACCGGGAGCGGCTGAATCAGCTTTTCACGAACGTGCTCGAGAATTCACAGAAATATACTGACACGGGAGGTGCGCTCGTCATCGGTCTTACGTCGACGGGAGGACAAGTGACTATTGAATTTCAAGATTCTACGCCGGGCGTACCGGAGGAAGAGCTGGGCAAATTGTTCGATCGCCTCTACCGTGTGGAAGAGTCTCGTAGCCGGAATTCAGGTGGGGCGGGACTTGGCCTTGCAATCTGCAAAAACATCGTTGAGGCCCACGAGGGGACGATATCCGCCCACCCATCTCCACTGGGGGGCTTACTGATCAGAATCACTCTTCCGATCGCTGTGAGGAGCGCATGAACGGGAAGATTCTCATTGTTGAAGACGAGGCGAAGTTGGCTGACCTGCTGACCGAGTACCTGAGGGCATCAGGGTTCGACCCCTTTGCTCTGACGAATGGAACCGAGGCGGTGCCATGGATCAGGGAGCACAAGCCGGATTTGGTGCTCCTCGATTTGATGCTGCCGGGACGCGATGGGATGGATATCTGCAGGGAAGTCCGGACCTTCTCCAGAGTTCCTATCATCATGGTTACGGCAAAGGTTGAGGAGATTGACCGCTTGCTCGGGCTTGAGCTCGGGGCCGACGACTACATATGCAAACCATTCAGCCCTCGCGAAGTCGTTGCACGGGTCAAAGCAGTCCTTCGGCGTGCTAGCGATGGAAGGACCATGCAGGCGCAGGAACTTGTTCTCGATGAATACCGGTACCGGGCCACGCTCCACGGAAATGACCTGGGTCTCACGGCTGTGGAATTCAAGTTGCTGCAAGTCCTCGCCGTCAGCCCGGGGCGTATCTTCGGCCGTCAGCAACTCATGGAAAAAATTTATCCGGATGATCGTTACGTCAACGACCGCACGATCGACGGCCATATAAAAAAATTGCGCAGGAAGCTTGAGGCCGTCGATCCCGAAACGAAACTCATACAGTCAGTATACGGTGTCGGTTACAAGTTCGAGCTCGATTGATAGCATCGGTTTTCCCGGAATCGACACGGTTCTCCATGCCGTCGGCAGGTTTTCATAGAGGTTATCCCGTCGCTCGTTCATCCTTTACGAGAATTGAATCGGGACGCTGCTCCATACGTCCTGGGATCCGATGCCATGGCCCTGTCGCGATCACGATCTTAGACCAGCCGCTTTCGCCTCTCTTGGCTTCATCAGGTAATAATTATATATTGCGCATATGAGTAGCAGCCAGGAGGTGCTTCGCTTCAATATATACGGTCAGATGGCAATTTATTTTGCGGGGAACCTCTTGGCAACGCGTGCTCTCGCCTTGGCGGCTTCTTCATCTCGGTTCCTCGGCAGCGCATTCGTTTCAAGCGAGCTCAGGAGTCTTCTGGAAACCGTCGCTACGCCATCGACGGCAGCAAGGAAAGCTTTTTCGTTGATTCTCGATGGCTTGTTGAAACCGCTCACTTTTCTCACGAATTGTAGTGCTGCCGCACGGATCTCTTCTTCCGTCACAGGCGGTTCAAAGTTGAAGAGGGTCTTGATATTCCTGCACACAGGCGATACCTTCCTGCCGTCTCTATCGAATAATCGGGTTTAGCCGCCAGCGCGGGGAAATAAGATTTCTCCTGTCCAAGCAAATCCTCGGATGGCCGGGAGATTTTACAATACAACATGAAGTCGATATTTTCACACTATGCAGTAACAGTACAATTTGTTTTCCTTAAGGCGTTTACGATGCCGTTTCTCGCGACAATCCTGTTAATGTGGTATATCAATACAGGGTCGTCTTCCGTTATCATGTTAACTGAAATTGTGACACGCGATGCAGAGCTTTTCACCCGGAAGCCGGAGCCTGTTCTTTTGGTCAGCCCCGCTAGCGGATGGGCCATAGAGAATGACGCCTTTTTGATGCGGGTTATGACATGTCGAACAGGTAATGCGGTCTCTGGGCACTAGGGGAATAGTCACTAGTATCAGTTGTTCCTTTTCTTTTATGTACTTTTCCATTTCTTCTGACGGCTTTTTGAGGAAGTGCGTTTTGAAAAAAATCGGGCTCGCCATAAGAGGGTGACAGCGCCAGCAGAGGAAAGCAACATCCGCCCTGAACCGGACATCTCCGGTTCTATCAGTTGTTGGGTTAGGTAATGTGGAATGACAAAAGAGACAGACCGGTCGGCCGTTCATGCTGCGTATTTTACCGCGGTCATCCATCATGATGTGAGGATCGATACCAGCATACTCTCTCTGAGTATGACATTTAAAACAGATATCCCGCCTGTCATTGTACGGACCTCCTCGTAAGAGTCCTAGGCCTCCTGTTTGATGGTCCTCTGTGTGGCAAGTCAAACACATGATTTTCCCGTTATAAAGCGGAAATGGATAGTTTACAGGGTTCGAAGGGGCACTGCCGACAGGGTGGTGATTTTCCCCGTAATTGTGACACTCCAAGCATTTTGATTGCAAATCTGTTCCGGCGGGAAAGGTCGGAGGAAGAGACGGTCTGGTTACTGATTGTTCTTGTGCCCTGAGGGCATCAGGATGGCAAGATAGCAAAACAATGAACAGCGCTACATAACAGCCAAACATTGTAAAATCGAATTGATTCGATGTTTCACGGGCCATATGCACCTCACCTTTCTAACAGTACATGTAATTTGACCCCTATTCATGTGGCTCCTATTCGATAGTTCTCTCATGCTGCCGCTTACCTCAAATGATAGTCTGAACGACGGAATCTGTCAATTACGGAATGTATTTTCTGTTTTTGCGAAGAACGGAGCAATCTCGCATAAAGCGCGTACTGCTGCCTTATTTGCTCCAGCTCCATAAAAATCCCGCATAGAATAGATTCGAATCGACACCCGGATTCTGAGAGGCAGTGTAACCGTTGGAAATGTGATGGTACTTATAGCCAAGGATAATCGACTGGTCCTCTCGATACCAGATCTCCACACCCGCGCCAAAACTAAATGTGAAATTAAAATTTGAAGAATCTGCCACCGGTACGTTTTTTGAGAAATACAGAACACCGGCCGTTCCATTGACATAAGGCTGCAAAACGCTACCTCGTCGGAAGTTCATCTGCAATCCTAATGGAGAAATCCCGGCGCCGTAAATCCTCTGTCTGCCGCCGGGAAGATCAACTGGATCCCCGTTCATCGCAAAACCCTGCGGCGGCTGCCTGACGATTGCTACAGGAACGATTTCAGCGGTATATTTCAGCGCCCACGTATCGCCCGTTCTCAGTACGCGCGCATATTGCACGTTGAACTCAAAGAGAGAGCGGTTGATGGCATGGCCAATTAGAGTCGGATTTGTCGAAGAATATCCCGCCCAAAAGCCCAGTTGGCTCGTACCCAAGTCAAGCGACTTCCCCGGGTTCTCCGGCATGTCAGCGCTCTTCTTGCTTGTATAAGCCGAATCCTGCGCCATTGCCGCGTGGGCAAAAATCAGTAGACAAAAAAACGCGAATACATGTTTTCGGGCGGCAAAGCCCAGTAGCAAATTAAAAATTCCTTTTAAGGTCATTCTTGCCTCAAGATTACTATTTGATCTTTTCCCGATGACGCGGAAATCTAAGGTGAGAATAGATTTGCCCCATAGCCCTTTGTTTGTGCGGAGCCGCACTCTTGTTTGCCGCTTTCATACCTTATGCGGGCTCGCGACCGAGGCAAGCAACGTATCGCATGATGTTGCTACATGCCTAAAATACGCGATAATACTAAGTATTCCTCAGTCCCATGGAGAATCAGCGAGATCGATTTCCTTTGATCCAGACACGTCTCAAACATAACCTTCAGTGGTCTCTGGACATCGCTTGGGGAAAATCCCTGTAATGCTCCGCCACCGCCGTCTCGCCGCTTTCCTGCGAGATCCTGCCCCTCACGATCGAGTACATGAGGAACGCGGGCAGCATTACGATAAAGATCCCTGCCCATCCGAGCATGTGCTCCCGGATGAAGAACGTGACCGATAAGTTGAAGACAAGCACGCCAAGATAAAGGGCAGGACCGATAAGAAATCGCCAGGGATATTTGTACCCTATAAGATCGGAGACCCCTTTTTTCCGCAGGTACCAATCGATCTTTTGCAGGACATAGATCATCGCGAAACCAACTACGAACCACCCGAGAAAGTTCGAGAGAGGAACGCCAAAATAGACCCCCTGTTCGGGGTAGCCGTAGATTCGACCGAGAAACCAGCGATCTCCTCGCAAGGCGAGTGGATCTATAATGATATCGAGGTATACGAACAGCAGCGCACCGAGCATTCTCGCCTGAAAAGAGTTCCTTGTTTTTTCCGTCTCAAGGACGTAGACCAACCATCTTGAGTGGCGCAACGGCGAGGAGACGAGAAGCGCCAGCGAATAGCTCGCATAGGCAAGAAAGACGTAACTGATCGAATCCATGAGCGGAACGCCAAGGACCCATATCTCTTTCCCTCTCGTGCCGTCGAGATAGTAATAGTGCCCGTAAGGAAAACCATTGTGAATCGAGGAAAATTCCGATAGCCACGCGATCGCGTATCCCACGACGCCGAATAGGAGGGCCCTTTTAAATCCCAAGTGCAGAGAGCATCCAGCGAGGTAGACGGCAAGGAAGATGAACACGTATGGCCTGAGGAGGATTGTGTCGAGGAGAAGCATTCTTGCAGGCCCCCTCAGGTCTTTCCCAGGTTCCAGAAAACAAGCCTGACGAAGTCCTTCGGATGTGAAAAGGCGATTCTCTGCACGGTCGCTTCGTATCCACTGTGGACCATGCAGTCCCTGCACCGCCTATCGGTTCCGGCCTCATACCGGTCCCAGGGTGTCTTTTCCATCAATTCGCGAAATGACGGATAGTAGGCATCGGTGATCAGATAGCAGGGGGATTTCCAACCCAACGGGTTACGCGTCGGATTGCCCCATGGAGTGCAGCGAAGGTGCCTGTTCCCTTTCAGAAAGTCGATATAGAGGGGGGAGCTGATGAATGGGAACCTCTTGAAAAAATCCATCCGCTTGAATTTTTCCATCGCCTCCTCTCTGCTGAGAAAGATGTCGTTCTCGACCCGTTCATAATTGAAGGCGGGAGACATCAGGATGCCATCTACCCGAAGTTCCTTGAGCGTTTTGAACAATCTCTCCAGCTCTTCGATGTCAGTGTTCTTGTACACCGACGTATTGGTGCTCACGCGGAAACCCTTTTGCTTGGCCAAGTTGATCGAAGCAATCGCCTTTTTGAATGTTCCGGCCTTGCCCGTGATGCGGTCATGTGTCTCTTCCATCCCATCCAGATGAATATTAAGCGTTAGCCTCTGGTGCGGAGGAAAGTCCTCGATAAAGTCTCCGGTAAGAATGCCGTTCGAGCAGAGATAAACATGCCGTTTCAGCCGAAGCAGCTCCCGCACAGTGTACTTCAATTCTTTATACAAGAGCGGTTCGCCTCCCGTTACCGTCACGACCGGAGCACCCGACTCCAGGGCCGCATCGATGCACTGGCCCGGGGAGAGGTCTTCGGTGTGCTCGCCATCGTACAGCCGTATCCTGTCGCAGCCGGCGCAGGCAAGATTACATCGATGCGTCGGCTCGAGCATGAGGACGAGCGGGAATCTCTTTACGCCCTTTAGTGCGTTCCTCGCGAAAAATCTCGTTAACGATGTATACAAGCTGACTGGAAAGCGCATGAAAACCTCTCGAACGTTAGAATGACCCGGAAGCTCTCTGCTCTTGGACGCTGTTTCCCGCGGCCCGTTCCTACGATCTGTTGACGTCGCGGCCGTCCCTGTGGTGAAGTTCCTGCCGGTTAAGACCGTGCGGCCGCCAAGGCCGTCAGAGCCTCATCAAGCTCGCTCATGGCAAAATCGGTGTTTTTGCACGGGCCCTCAGGCCTCCTATTGGGTATGGCGATCACCGGAATCTTGTCCGCGACATCCTTGATTCCGCCCATTAGATCCCGCTCGCAGGCAATGGCAAGAATAGTCGTGGGACGATACTGCCGGATTGCCTCCCGCGCCTCCTCCCCGCCGGCGGCAGTCATGACTTTATAGTCGCTTCCCTGCAATCTGTTCATCAATTCGGCCCGCGCCTCTCTTTTCAGGCACCGCGGAAGTAGGACCAGGATCCGGTCGGCATTGAGCTTTCCGACAAAGTTCATGGTGACGAAATTATGCATCTTGATGAAGGAATTCCCTATCCTGTCCTTGTTGATGCCGAACTTTTTCCCGAGCCAGATCGTCTTCGGGAGCAGCGAAACAATAAGCCTTTCGATCCATCCGTAGGGGAGCAGGGATCTCTTGAATGTGCGCAGCAACACGACCTCAAGAATCGCGGAGATTACGAGACATATCGTGAAACCGGCGATCACCCACCCGGCACACGTCGCGAGCAGCGGGTCGAATTGTTGGAACCGGGGTTTCACCATGAACCACCCGAGAAACAGCAGCAAAATGAAGATTATGAGAACGCCCGATGCCAGAGAGAGGAAAGTGGAAAGGTTTTCGTTGATTTCCCGTTCCCGCGGGTCAGATTCGCCTTTCCAGTCAATCCACTCGTCTCCGAGCTTTCTGTCTTTGCGCACTTCCGTACTCGCAGCCGGAGTTGTCCTTGTCTCTGTCACGACGTCCTCGCCTTGATATAATTGTTGCGTTCGAACCACCGTATTGCTTTCTCCAGTGCTCCCTCAACGGGACTCTGGGGCATATGCAATTCCTTGACAGCCTTTGCACAATCGAAAAACATGTACGTTCTCGCCATCTTGACCCCGGTCAACGGGATCACGGGTTGCTTGCCCGTTATCCATGTGGAAAGCGCCTCGTTGATGTAGGCCGCCATGAGTACCGGTACATAGGGTAGCCGCACGGTCGGCGCCTTCTTCCCCGTCATTCGCGCGAGGATAGCGAAGAACTCTCTCAGCGTGATGTTCCGATTGCCGAGTATGTATCGTTCTCCAATCCTTCCCTGCTCCGCAGCGAGCACATGGCCGGCCGCCACGTCTTCAACATCGACAAAATTCAGGCCCGTATCAAGATATGCCGGAATCTTTCCGTTCAAAAAATCAACGATGATCTTCCCGGTTGGCGTGGGCTTTCTGTCGTAAGGCCCGATTGGCGTAGATGGATTGACGATGACGGCGCGAAGGCCCTGTTCGATGAAATGCCGCACCTCGCCTTCAGCCAGGAACTTCGACTTTTTATAGTGGCCGATCATGTCTCGGATATCGGCCGACGATTCCTCGTTCGACGGCACGCCGTTGGCACCCGAGGTCAGAACACCTACAGTGCTTGTATATACGACCTTTTCGACGGCGTGCATCAAGGCGGCGCGCATGATGTTCTTTGTCCCCTGCACGTTGATCGCGTACATAACGGCCGGGTCGGGGACCCAGAGCCGGTAATCGGCCGCAAGGTGGTACAGGTATTGGCATCCTTTGAGCGCGTCGTAACACGCGTCGAAATCCCTGATGTCTCCTTTGACCGGGACCGCGCCCAGGCCCTTGAGATCCGCCGCATTGTTTTCATCGCGCACCAAGGCCTTGACATAAAAACCCTTCTCGGTCAGGTGCTTTGCAACGTGAAAACCAATGAAGCCCGTTGCGCCGGTTACCAGGACCTTCATCGCCCGGCCGCCTCGTTCCCAATCGCGGAGAGATACTTGCCGAGGGCCATCAGAGGAAAGCAATTCCGGTAATTATGATACCTGATGAAGAAGTACTTCGGAAACCCTGTGCCCGTGAACTCTTTCTCGTTCCACGTGCCGTCGTCGCTTTGTCTTTTGAGAAGATACGTCACTCCATTCATGACCCCACTGCTGCCCGCCTCGCCTGCGGCAATCAGCGCCAGAATCGCCCATGCTGTCTGCGAGGGGGTGCTCAGCCTTTTGCAGGAGTTCGAAGGTGCTTGACGGTATGATTCACAGCTCTCGCCCCATCCCCCATCGGTGTTCTGCGTTGCTTGAAGCCACTGCACGGCTCTCCGGATATATGGGTTCGACATATCTTCTCCTACTGCGTTCAGCCCTGCCATCACGGTGCTCGTTCCATAGAGGTGATTGACTCCCCATCTTCCCCACCAAGAGCCTTCTTCTTCCTGGGTGAGCTTGAGAAACGCCGTCGCGCGCATGACTACGTCGTTTGAGAGATCGTACCCCATCGAACCGAGAAGTTCGAGAACCCTCCCGGTCAAGTCCGGGGTACTGGGATCTATCATTGCCTCCAGATCCCCGAAGAGAAGTTGGTTTAAGATCTTTATGTCGTTGTCCACGTCAAACGCGCCCCAACCGCCGTCTTTTCCCTGCATGCCCAGCATCCAGCGAAGGCCCCGGGAGAAGTTCTCCGCTGTGATCGATCTCTCATCGGCGCATTTCTTGAGGAGCAAAAGAACGACAGCGGTGTCATCCACATCAGGGTACCAGCTGTTCTCGAACTCGAAAGCCCAGCCACCGGGGTCAAGCAAAGGTCTTTTGACGCTCCAGTCGCCCCGCTTGAAAATCTGTTTCGAGGCCAGCCACGTGCATGCCTTTTTGAGGGATGGATGGTCTTTGCCCAATCCCGCGTGGTGCATCGCAAGGCACGTGAGGGCTGTGTCCCATACCGGGGAGATGCATGATTGAAGAACGAGCTCATCGTTGCTCTCGATGGTAAATTTCTTCAGTGCTTCTAGCCCTTTTCTTACAGGCTCAGAGTTGTTCGGATATCCCATCGCCGTAAGTGCGAGGATCGAGTTGATCATAGCGGGCTGTATGCCGCCCCAGTCCCCGGTTGGCTCCTGGTGGTCAAGGATCCATCGTTCGGTCCTCGTGAGGGCCGTCTTTCTGAAGGGTCTGACCGGCAGGCGCTCGTAAACCTTGACAAGTTTGTCGAGGGCGATAAATATCCTCTTCAACGAGAAGCGGGGCAGCTTGCCGGACGTGATCGGCGGCATCCTGTCAGGTTCGCGGTACAACTCCCGGAGCGTCATCACATGGTCCAAGGTCCTCACAGGCTTGAACGCCCAGATCATTGTCAGTGGCACAAGCGTGGACCGCGCCCAGCTCGAGAAGTTATAGATGTTAAGAGGAAACCAAGCAGGAAATAAAGTAAGCTCGACAGGAATGGAAGAGATCGCCCGCCAGTCGTAGAGGCCGAAAAGGGCGAGATATACCTTTGTGAATACTCTCGATGCCTCTACCCCTCCTTCCCTGATAATGAATTCCCTGGCCTTTCTCATCGGCTCATCGTCGGCGGATAAACCAGCGATTTTCAGAGCGAAATATGCTTCAACGGTAGTGCTGAGGTCGCCTCTTCCCTCATAGAACAGCGACCATGTCCCGTCTGCCCGCTGGTTTCGAAGGATGTTGCGTACGATCTTTCTGTCACGGTTTTCGTCCCGGAGCCCCAGGAAATGAAGGAGCATCAGGTATTCCGATACAATGGTGACGTTGGATTCCAGCTCATACCACCAGTACCCGTCCGGATCTTGCTGGTCAATGTAATAGGATAGCGTTTTCCTTATGGCGTCAGAGACTGTCCTTAGAGACAACGAGTGCCCCGGCAAAGCGCGGGATTCGCTCTTCCGGATTCCGGGCAGGATGCGGGCCACCTCCTCGGAGTCTCGCCCGTAATCCGATTTTTTCTCGTTGTGGTTTATAGATAACCTCTTCATTGCTTCTTTCTTCCTCCGCATGGCCATCATATCGAAGCGGCAGCGTCTTTGAGCGAAAAAAAGCCGGAATGACGGTCAGCTTCCGTTCACCCTCCCGCGATCCTCGGTGAATCCGTGATGAGGAGGCACGGGAAGCGGAACATCGCTTGAACGCGATTTGCCGCCGAGGGCCACCAGGGCGATGCCGATCACAATGATAATGGTACCTGCCCAGCGATGCCATGAGACCTCTTCCTTAAGAAAGAACTTTGCCAGCAGCGCGGCGAAGAGATATGAAACCGCGGTCAACGGCAGGACGAAACTGAGGTCCGCCCATGAGAGGGCAGCGAGATAGAGAAAAAAGAAGATGCTAAGAAAGACGATACCGAGAAATACATAGGGATTTCTGAATACCGAAGAAATAAGGACGAGCCAGTGGGACGGCTCCGCAAGGTTCATCGAACCGTATCTCCTCATGCCAAAGCTCAGGAGGGACTCGCCTACTGCCGCAGAAAGTGCGGCAATCATAATGACGATATACGTCTTCATGCGGTCTCCATCGCACCATTAGGGACTGCTACTCCCGCGGAAAGTTCCCGATATCCTGCTAGAACAACGCCGCGTGCAGCGAGTGCGGCACGCACCACGCCCGAGGTCAGGGCTTCCAGTTCGCGTTGTCCTTCCAATGTTGCGGTATCGGGGTGCGTGAAAATCTCAAAGGAGCCACTGGCGCGGTCAAAAATGTGCATCAGGTAACGCGCGTCGCACTGCCCGGTCCGCGCCAACCCGTACGCATCGACGGAACGCAGTCCGTACTCCCGTGCCTTTCTTCCATGCATTCTCCCAAGGACTGCGAAAGTTGCCCATTCGATAAATGACATCGCGCCGCGTCTGGCGGAGAGAAAGCGGAACAGGAGTGACAGGGGTTCACGAGGCATCCGTACCCAACGAATCCCCCGACGTGATGCGTGCCTGCACAGCAGTTCAAAAATGGCAGGATGCATGTGGAGGTGGTGATGGCCGTCTATGTGCGTCGGACGTATGCCCGCCTTTTCCAGCCGGTCGAACTGCGCTTCGATCTCATGGTCAAGCTGGTCAAGAAGGCCGGCGTGACGGTATTTCATCCAGGCCCTTGAAGGGCTGTTATCGAAGCAGCCGCGGGAATTCGCGAGATCGGGGATTTCGGAATAAGGCAGAACGGACCTTCCGTCACAGAGGGTCACGTGGAGTCCGACTGAGAGGCCCCTTCGCTTCCGGGCTATCTCCACCGCTTCCTCGAAGGCGGCCCCTCCCGCCATGAGGCTCGCCGCTGTAAGCATCCCCCTGTCATGCGCCGCGGCAACGGCAAGGTTCACTGATGAGGAACGGCCAAAATCATCAGCAACGATGATCGCGTATTTTTTGCGGCCACTCGCCATTACGACTGGACCACCTCTTTCCGCTTCGCCATGAACGAAAAGAACTCCGCCCCCTCCCTTATACGGCGGACGAATATGTGTCTGTCATGAATCATTTCCTGCATCATTCTCAGGATCGGGCGAGGTCTGAGGTAGAAGCGGCGGTAGAAGCGTTCCACCGCCTCAAAAATGTATTCCCGGGAAAGTCCGTCGTAGGAAACTGCGACATTCTGTATGCCGTCTTTCAACAACTGTTCCCCTGCTCGCACGATCCAGCCCTCTTTTATCCCCTGTGCATACATCTCAGTCCCTGGATAGGGTGCGACAAGAGAGACTTGGATGCTGTAGGGATCGAGCTCCAGCGCATACCGAAGCGTCTCTTCAATGGTTTCTTTCGTTTCACCCGGCAGTCCCAGAATAAAGGCCCCGTGTACCAGAATGCCCAGCTCTTTTGCCGCCTTCATAAATTCCCGGGCCTGGCCCGTATTGATCCCCTTTTTCATGATATCGAGTATTTTCTGATTGCCCGATTCGAACCCGACGGTCAGCAAACGCAAACCGCTTTCTTTCATTACCTTAAGTGTTTCTTTTTTGACGTTCGCCCGCGCATTGCACGACCAGGTCAGTCCTAGCGGTTGTATCCTCCGGGCGAGCTTTTCGGCTCTCGGCGCATCCTGGGTCAACGTGTCATCGTCAAAGAAAAACTCCTTAACCTGCGGGAACAGTTGCCTGGCAAGGACCATTTCTTCATACACGTTTTCCACGCTTCTGACCCGGTAGGCGTGCCCGGAGATCGTCTGGGGCCACAGGCAGTACGTGCACCGCGCGCGACACCCGCGGCCGGTATAGAGAGAAACGTAGGGATGTAGCAAATAGCCGTTGTAATAGTTCTTGATCGTGAGATCCCGAGCGTAGATCCTGCTCACAAAGGGAAGAGCATCGAGGTCCTCGATGAGCGGCCTGTCAGGCGTACGCACCAGCTCCCCGTTTGAGCGGAAGACAATACCCTTGACACGATGAAGCGGGACTCCATTGGCGATTTCGGCCAGCGTATAATCGTATTCTCCCGTGGTGACGAAATCGAGGGCTGCCGACATCGCCATGGTTTCCATGGGAAGCACCATGGGGTGAGGGCCGACAAGTCCAATTATGACATGCGGATATTGTTTCTTCAGCGCCCCGGCGAGCCCCACATCATGAGAAATGGTCGGAGTGCTCGTGCTCATGGCGATCAAGTCATATCCATCGGCGAGGCGGATTACGTCATCTCTGCTTAAATCGTCGGCAGGAGCATCTACGAGGCGGCTATCCGGAATAAGGCCGGTAGGATATGCCAGCCAAGTGGGATACCAGAAGGAACGGATCTCACGCCGGGCCTGATACCGTGAACCGGCCCCGCCGTCGAATCCCGCATACGAAGGCGGGTTAAGAAGTAGTGTTCGCATTGTTATTTCTCTAAGAATTATAACATGAAACCCTAAAGTAGCAAAAATTGAGGAGGGTAACAGGAAACAGTCCCGTACTCTTCGCACGAATTGACACGCCGAACAGTCCTCAGCCCCTATGCTCCATCACAAAAATGAGCATGGGGGTGGGAGATGTCCATTCCTCTTGATATCCTTCCTCAACGCCTTCAATTTCGTGAGTCTGACCTCCGTTATCCCGTCGCAACCGAAAACGGGGCGTTCGTTCATTGCCGCCGAGGATTACCCCTATCGCCTGTCATTTTCATCGAACGTGACGATCCAATCTCCCTGTTTTTTTCGATAAAACGAACGATCTCACTACCGAAGTGAAATTCCATCCAAAACAGGCGGGATTGTGGCTTAACCGTCGGGATTTTATGCGCTTCAGCCGCGCACGCATAAAAATGTATTATATCTGAGCCCTTAAAAATGTCAATGCGAAAAAGGTATTATCGCCCTTTACTATAAATGTCAGGGCAATGCGATTGTGCACTCTCTCGCTTATCGGGCAAACAGGCGCAGCTTCAGAATGGGTAACCGAGTCCGACAAATACTGCCCATCCCTCGTTACCAAAGCCAATGTCAACCCTGCCGACAATATTGGGACGGACCTCTGCCCTGAATCCGATGCCGGGATTGATCTTGAAATCGTCCCACCGCGGCGAAGCGAGCGATTTCATGACCCCGCCGCAATCGACGAATGGCGCCACCTGCCAGTCAGCATTAACATCGAACACTTTCCAGCGGAAGACATAGATCCGTTCTTCGAGGTTGAAAAGCAGGGAAGTGGAGTCGATAAAACGGTTGAGGCCATACCCGCGCAGTGTGGTCTCACCTCCAAGAATGCTTCGTTCGAGGAAGGGCACATCAGCGCCCGGAGTGCTGTTGTAGGAGATCTGGTAAACCGTGATCCATCGTCCACTCGCAGACGGGACGTAGCCCTTCATCTCTGCCTGGTAATGAACATAGCTGGCGCTGCTGCCTAAGGCCTCCGCGCTTCCTTCAACATACGCCTCCGCGTAAAAACCGGCAGTCGGCATGCTGGGTAGGTCGAGAGTGCTGTAGACAAGACCAAGTTTCTGCGCGTGCACGGTAAAGCCATCGATGCCGGGGACCTCGGCCAATGTGAATTCGTCGCGGATGAAGGGGACCGAGTGCACCGCTCCCTGCACAACATCAACGCGCCTGTAACGTTCGCCCACGACCAATCGAAGATTTCCGGCGATCGTGTAAGCCAGCGACAAAGTGATACCCGACTCCCTGTCGCCGAAGTTCGTCTCATTCGCACGGGGGCTGTTGATCCCGAAGCCGAAAAAGCGCGCGGAGCCGTCAGTGAAAGTGTAGAGAAAGGAGCGCACCTCTGCCTTTTCGTTGAACAGTGACCGATCGACATACTTGATTTCGTAGTCTTCGTTGACATGGGTGGACTTGGAGATGTTGAATTCCCAACTCCGAACCGGTGAGGGGTAGAAGGCGCCGTAGAGGGTGGCGGAGGTGCCGAAGTAGTAGTTGTAATTCACCTGAGGGGCCAGCAGCGTGCTGACTTCGTCCTTCTCGTTGTGGAGAAGGAAAGCGACCAGGGCCCCAGAGGTGACCCCCTCGTTCGGACTGGCAGCTATGACCGGCAGGGGCACAGTGACTACTTTCATCTGCTCTCCGGCGGGATCATTTGTCAAGGGGTCCGGGAGCTTTTTGCCAGGCACCGAGGTATCATTAGACGAAGGGTCCGGAAGCTTTTTGCCGGGCACCGAGGTATCATTAGACGAAGGGTCCGGAAGCTTTTTGCCGGGCACCATGGTGGTGCAGGCAAACACACTTAAAAACATTGTCAAAAACAGCAGCGAGGCCGAGAGTCGCATAGTTTTATGTTGGAATGGTAGTACGGTTTTGGTGGCGGTCAGCTTTGCAGCTGGCTTGCGTCTACCCCGACTTCTGGAGCTTTCCGTCTTTCAGAATGCGATACAAGCTGCCCCGCCAGCGGACTTTGCGGCCCGTGAAGCTCCATGCCCAGATACCGAAGCCGAGGATGTCCTTGATCGGCACAAGAACAAGCCATTTCAACCACTGCGGTGAACGAATGACCCTTCTGTGCAGGACGAACGCAAGGCAGTACCGCATCATGACTGCGGACCCGAGAATGGACAGCGAGAGGGCGGTCGGACCATCTGCGATGAGGAGAAACAGGGAAAAGGGGACAAGGTGCGTAATGCCGTACCCGGCAAACCCCTTCGGTCTCGATGCCCGGTAGGTCCGCGCCCACCGGAGCTGATGCCTGCAGTGATCAGCGACGCTCATGGGACCCGCAACGTTTTCGATGACGTGTCGGGAGAGGATGATCGAATACCCCCGCTTCCACAGCCGGTTGCCGATCTGGTAGTCGTCTGCAAGGTAGTCAGCAATCTCGGAAAAGCCGCCGATGTCCTCCAGCGCCTTCTTTGAGAGCACCAAAGATGCCCCTAATCCGAACGTTATGCCTTCCAGCCGTCGGGCTACAAGCACGGACGGAATGAAGTCGAGCGCGATCGTCAGGGACTCAAGCGCAGCTCCTATCGATTCCGGGTTTGAGATCTTGTATAAAGATGTGACCAACCCGACATTTCGGGAGCTGAGGTATTCCGCCATGCTTCTCGCGAGATAGGACCGGTCCACTCGCATGTCGCTGTCACTAATAGCGATAATGGGGTACCGGGCTGACTCCACCAGCCCTTCGAGATTCGACACTTTTCGGTTCACGCCTGGACGGCCCGTACTGACGACCATACGGACGTTGCGGTCCGCAAGGGAAGCAACCATGCTGTTGACCCGCGAAATAGCATCGTCGTCCGGGTCTGAAAATCCGAGCAGGACCTCATATTCGGGATAGTCCTGCTCGCAAAAGGTCCTGAGGTTTTCAGCAAATCCAGGGTCTATGCCCTTGAGCGGTTTGACAATTGAGACAGGAACATGTTGCGGAAGCGCCGCCTCATTTTTCTCCTTTTGAAAAAATTTCCATACACAGTAGAGAGAGAAAAGATGATAGCCGCCCGCACAGAGGAGAAGCAGGATAATGATTGCCCGAATCGTATCGATCATGATCATGTCGCTTCGCGTTCCGCGCCATGGCTCGTCAACGGGATTGCCAGTGACCAAGGCTCCCTTGCACGCTCATAGAGATCTATGGTATTATAAATCGCCGCCTCGTTCACAGTGTTGCTCGCCATCTTCCTTTCTCTGCTATACTATACTACAAAACGACAAAAAAATGTACCCGCGAGAAAACGGTTTCAAAGGAGGAAAGAGATGTTTCGGGACACACCGCGTCGACGTCAGACATAAAGACCTTTCACTCCATGAATTAAATGAATTTCTTCAAGATTGTGGCAGGGGGAGCGCACCTTCTCTATATGATTGTGGCACTCTTTGCGGCCTTTCCGCAGGAATTAAAACATATACATAAAAACCGTTCATCCGTACAAAATATGGACGGCGAAGCTTTTCCCTTTCAGGGAAAACGGCACCCCTCGTGCGAGATCGTCGCAATACAAACCGGAATGGGAGCTGCGAATATTGAAACCGCGTTCTGGCGCGTACTCAAGGAGCGCCGCCCCGATATTGTTCTGTCCGCTGGGTTTGGCGGCGCCCTGTACGAAGATGCCGGAATAGGAGATATCGTATGGTCTTCCCGCTCCCTCCTCATCGGGGGAGACAGGACGGAGCGACTCGAACATGTCCGTGAAGACGCCGTCCCTGATTCCCCCTTCATCAGGCGAATAGGGGAAAAACTCAGCGAGAAGACCGCCGCTGCTGAGGGAATCATCGTTACCCTCTCGGAAATGATGGCGAAAGCGAAAATCAGGAAGCTGATTCCCGTCAGCCTCCCCTTCCCTGTGTGCGATATGGAAACATATTATCTTGCGAAGCTCTCGCATCAGAATCGGATCCCCTTTATCGCACTACGCTCGATCACCGACCGGCTGGGTGAAGATGTTCCTCAGGGACTTCATGCGGTAACAGACGAGAAGGGTCAGTACCGTTTTTTGCGGGCCTTAGGCCTCCTTCTCGCAAAGCCGAAGCTGGTCCCAGCGAGCATAAAATTAGGGAGAAACGCAGCAAGGGCTTCGAAGAACCTGGGGAAGGCCGTAGACTCGCTGGCGGAAATTCTGTCTGCCTTCACGCTTCCGGTGTAAGGCATGAGGAAAGGTCTCTTGCGGAAAACAGTTCTTCATGCATGTGAAGACGGGCATCCAGCAAGAACATCATAGCCCCGAGTTCCCGCTTCCGCGCGAATGTATTAAGGTTTCCACTTGATTGTCCGATTTGGCAATTTGGGACTCGAGTTGAATTTATTTGAGTATCTGCCGGTGAGCTTTTTCCCTTTTGCAGCAATTCAATGGCGAAATATGGTCGAAAGCGCAAGCAGGGTAATCCCCGGCAACTGATAAAATGCTAACGACGTTCATTCAGGCTTGCCGGCTGATGCGCCGGGTCCGGACCGTTCCACCAGCCTCCTCCGAGCGCCATAAATAAGGCTGCGGTGTCAACCAAGCGGTTTGCGCGCGCCTGCACGAGATTGATCACAGCCTGCTGATAAGCCTGCTCCGCAGTGAGCAACGATAAGTACTTGACATAGCCGACTTCAAACTGTTTATGTGCAAGATCGAGACTCCGCCTCGCTGCCTGTTCGAATGCCGCTGCCGCTTTCAGCGCATCGGCATCAGATTCAAGCGCATGAAGGGCATCAGCCACGTTTTGGAATGCAACGATGACTGTGCTGCGATACTGCGCCTCCGCATCATCCAGGCCCGCTTCAGCGGCGCGTTTCCTGTGCAGCAGTGTTCCTCCCTGGAAGACAGGCTGTGTCAGATTTGCGGCAAGTGACCAGAAGCCTGTGCCTGATGTGAATAATCGACCGATTGCGGTAGCGGTGCTGCCCACATCGGCGCTCAATGTAATATTCGGCACCATGGCGGCGACCGCAACGCCAACCTGGGCAGTGGCGGAATGTAGTTGCTCCTCGGCGGCGCGCACATCCGGACGTTGCTCCACAAGTTTCGAGGGCAGGCTGACCGGTAGCTCCTGTGGAAGGCTGAGATCTGCAAGCTCGAACTTTTCCTCCACATCTTCGTTTGGAAATCGTCCGGCAAGTGCTATGAGCTGATCACGATTTTGTGCAAGCTGCTTATGTAGTGACGGCAAAGTCTGCTGAACCTGGGCAAGGGCAGCTTCCTGAGCGGCCACGTCCGACGCAGCAATGTAGCCGACTTCGAACTGCTTTCGCAATTGATTGAGCATGTCTGTTTCAATCTCGATGATACTCTCCGTAGCTGAAATCTGAGCACGAAGAGAGGACTCTTGGACAGCCGCGGCCACCACGTTCGATGTTAGCGTGAGATAAGCCGCCTCAAGCTGGAAACGTTGGAAATCGGCCTGGGCATGCAGGGATTCCACCAGCCTCCGATTGCCGCCGAACACATCTGGCACAAAAGTCACATTCGCCTGAGCAGTATGGAGAGTGTAAGGATTTTGGCCTGAAGCTAGAACGGGCGAAAGGGTGCCCGAGTCCTTCGCACGGTTGGCCGAATAACCGGCTTGGACAGCAGGATAGTAGTAGCCGGCCTGTGCGGCGACATTTTCCCGAGCCTGCCGCAATGCCGCCTTTGCTGCATCGACAGACGGGTTGGCCTTGAGCGATTTTTCGATAAGCGCGTTGAGGGGCTGCGATTTGAACAATTCCCACCACTGTTTGGGAATGTCCATGCCGGTGACAAAACGTTGCTCCTCACCACCGGGCACGTTTGCAGTAGAGGTCGTCGCGCTCAGAGGCTGGGATGTATACCCGCTTATTTCCGGAGGAGCGGGACGATGGAAGTTTGGTCCCACTGCGCAACCCGTGAAAAGGGCAACAGCCGACACTATCGCCGCAATAACTGAAAGGCGTTTTAAATAGGCGCTCATTTTCCTTGTGTTGTTCCTCCGATAGTACGGCTCATTGACTGACCTCACGCTTCGCACTCGCAACCGCCGTATGCAGGTCCCGTCGTCTTACACGGAAGGACGAGAAAGCAAGGCACTTCATCTCCTTCGATGATCAGACTACTGAGTATAAAACCTGTTCAAGCGATAAGCGTAAACCGATAAAGATGCTAGAACCACCGCAAAGCCGGGTTTCGCTCCAAGTAACTCAACCTGAGCACTGATCACGACGGCTGTGAATTCTCAACTTTTGCATTTACTCCTTTTTATCCTTTTCCCCTAAAAACACCATCTTAAGCGACGGGACAACGATGAGCAGCATGATTGGACCTACCAGCATGCCGCCGACGATCACAGTGGCGAGCGGACGCTGCACTTCACTTCCAATGCCGGTCGAAATCGCTGCAGGAAGCAGGCCTATACACGCGGATAGGCTAATCATCAGCAAAGGTCGCATAAGAGTGGAGGCGGCATGAAACATCGAGTCACGAGGCGTTCCTCCGTGAAGCTTTGCTCGATTGTAATTGGTCATCAGCAGAATTCCGTTCATAACGGAAACGCCGAATAACGAGATGAAGCCAATTCCGGCAGAAATGCTGAAATTGAGACCGGAAAGATAAAGCGCCAACACGCCACCGGCGACCGCGAAAGGAATGCCGGTGAGCGTCAGAAGACATTCCAAAAGCGAATTAAATAGACTGTAGAGCAGCCCGAAGATCAGCATGAGCGTGATAGGTACTATTATCAATAGTCGCTGCTTTGCCAACTGAAGCTGCCCGAACTCACCAGCCCACACCATTCGATATCCGTTCGGGAGCTTTATATTTTTCGCAATGAGTTCCTGGGCTTCTGCGACGGTGCTTCCCAGATCGCGCTCGCGCACACTGAATTTGATAGGGATGAATCGCTCCGTACTCTCGTGGTAAACCCAGGACGCACCCGTATCCAGGGAAATAGTAGCCAGTTCCCCCAAGGGAATGTAAGCATTTGCTCCATTCGCCATTTGATATGCCACCTTGATATTTCTAATTTTATCGATGCTGTCACGATACGCGGGAGGGAACCGGATGGAAACGCCGAACTGGCGGCCCTCCCCCTCCAGCACTGTAGTCGCCACCACGCCTCCTATTGCAGCTTGAACGACTGAGTTGATGTCGCCGGAATTCAGGCCATATCGAGCGGCCTTGGCCCGATCGATCTTGATATTCAGATTTGGTTGCCCGAGCACTGGGAAGACGCCGAGATCTGTTACGCCCCGCACCCGGCTCATCTGGTCGCGGACCTGCCCGGCCAGCGTCGTCAAGGTTTCGAGATTGGGCCCGATAATCTTGACCGAATTAGCACCTTTTACTCCCGAGATCCCTTCTTCGATGTTGTCCTGGATGTATTGCGAAAAATTGAAGCTGATTCCCGGAAGTTCGTCGTTGAACTCATCCTGAATCTGCTGAATCAATTTTTCTTTGGTCAGCCCCTTGGGCCATTGTTCTCGCGGTTTGAGAGGTGCGAACAACTCTACGTTGGAGAACGGCGATGCATCACTGCCGTCGTCGGGGCGTCCGTGTTGTGACGTCACTGTAATGACCTCCGGATGCTGCAGCAGAATCAGCCTCATTTTTCTCGCCGCCGCCTCGCCATCTTCAAGTGAAAGTGTCAATGGCATAGAGGCACGAATCCAAAGGTTGCCTTCTTCGAGAGCTGGAAGGAACTCGCTGCCTAGGTGCAAAGCCATGAATACAGTGGCGGCAAGAGCAGCAATTCCGCTCAATACCATGATCACCTGATGTGCCAGCGCAAACCGAAGCACGGGCTTATAAATACGGTGCAAAGCTCGGACAACGAATGTCTCGGCTTCCTTAAGGTGCTCAGGGACTAGCAGGGAAGTAAGCACGGGAGTGACGCTGAACGTAGACAGTAGCGCGCCTGCGAGCGCGTAAGCATACGTACGCGCCATGGGCCCGAAAATCTGCCCCTCAACGCCCTGCATGGTAAAGAGCGGGACAAAACCGGCAACCGTGATCAGCCCCGAAAAAAGAATCGCCTTGTCCACCTGCATCGCGCTGATCAGAATCAGCCGCAGGCGGTCCGTCCATCCGTGAACCGATGCGGAGCGTAAGGGGATTCTAGTAGGGTCCGGCCCAAAAACTCCCTCCGTGAGCCGGTGAACAATTCCCATTCTTTCTTCAGGAGTTTTTTGAAAGTTGCGGAAGACATTCTCAACGAGAATAACCGCCGAATCCACAATGATGCCGAGATCAACCGCACCAACTGACAGCAGGTTGGCGCTTTCTCCACGCAGCACGAGAAGGATAACCGCGAAGAGAAGCGCAAAGGGGATGTTCAATCCGACGATGATCGCACTGCGGAGATTTCCAAGGAATATCCATTGAACTATGAAAATCAAAAGACATCCAAACAATAGATTATGGAGGACAGTATGGGTGGTGACGTCGAGCAACGATTGGCGATCGTAAAAAGGGACAATCTTGACACCCGGCGGCAGGCTTCCGTCGCTATTCATCTTAGCGATTTCCGCCTTGACCTTCGGGATCATTTCGTGGCCTCGCTCGGTCCGACTCATCACTACGATTGCCGAAACCGCATCGTCCTCCTTGTCACGTCCCCAGATGCCGAGTCTCGGCACATAACCGACAGAGACCTTCGCAACATCCTTCACCAACACGGGAACGCCATTTGCCTGGCTGAGAACGACATTTTCGATGTCATCGACTTTGTAGCCTTTGGTCAGGTCATCTTCGCCGCCATCATCGATCAACCCGACTCCCCGGATATTGATCGATTGTTGTCCAATGCGGATTTCGCGTCCACCGACATTGAGGTTCGCGTTACCAAGCGCGGTCAGCATTTGCGGCACCGTAACGTTATAGACTTCGAGTCTGAGGGGATCGGCCTCAACCTGGAATTGCTTCGTCGGGCCTCCCCAACTGTTAACCTGAACAATGCCTGGAATGGTCAGCAGTCTGCGCCGCACGATCCAATCCTGGACCGTGCGAAGGTTGATAAGACCGAAATGTTTCGATCCGATTACCTGATAACGATAGATTTCGCCGGTTGTGCTGTTCTGTTGTATTGTAGGAGTCAGGCCGCCCGGAAGACTGACGTTTTGCTGCAGAGCCACCGCCGCCTGCGCATAGGCAAAATGATAGTCCACGCCATACTTGAACACGACCCGTACGAACGACAAGCCATAAAACGAAGTGGAACGGATCACATCAATGCCGGGTGTCGTGTAGAGTCCGATCTCGATCGGGCGAGTGTAGTACCGCTCCATCTCCTCAGCCGAGAGACCGGGCGCCTGGGCCGTGATTTCGAGGATGACGGGTGTTGGATTTGGATACGCCTCAATGTTGAGCTTCTGAAAAGCGACGAATCCAGCCCCGGCAAAAAGCAAAAGGCCGACCATGACGATCGCTCGGTGGCTTAGACAAAATGATATAAGAGACTTGAACATGGCTAATCGGTCGGAGGGGCTTCCAGCATATTGCTAAGGAATATGCCTCCATCGGTAACTGCGAGTTCGCCTGGATTGAGACCCTCGACAATTTGATCCCAGCCGTCTTTTTGCAGACCGAGTTTAACGGTCCTTTGTAGGAACTGATGACGATCGGTCGTTACCCAGACGGTCATGGTGCCGTCCCCTTCCCGGACCACGCCAGTGGCTGGTATCGCGACGGCTTTCAGGGGTTCTTGAACGCGAATCATGATGCTTGCGAGCATTCCGGGACGCAGCTCGCTTCTGGGATCTGCAACTTTTGCGCGGATCTTGGTCCTGTGAGTATTCGGATCAACGACGGCGTATATCTTGTAAATCTTGCCCTCAAACACACGGTCAGGATAGGCCATGACCCTGACGGTAACTGGCTGCCCCACTTGAAAAAGTGGGGAGTCGCTTTCGCTGACGTTTGCAACCGCAACCCGACTAACAAGCGCTGGCTCGATCTTGCCTGTCGTTATCATTTGATCGATTTCCGATTCCGTCTTCCCAAGAATCCGGACAGCATCGCGAGCTGATTTGAGGGCGGCTGCAGCGGTTTGTTGATCACCAATCGCCTGTTCCAGCTCCCTCTGGGACACGCCAACATTGGCCGAGTAAAGTTCCCTTGCACGTGCAAGTTCCTTATTGGCCACTTCGAGGGCCGCCGCCGCACCAACCAAAGCCGATTCAGCCTGGACAACGGAGACGTCTTCATCGAAATCAATGCCGCCGACTGCCTCCCGCTCGACCCGGAAAAGATGCGTGCCTACGGGCTCGACCTTGATTGTTTTTAGTTGTGCCTTTTCCAGGATCACGGTGCTCTGAGTCTGACTCGACGATAGACCTGAAAGTTGGCCCCGAACAGCATTTGCTTGTTCAGGGCCAAAACCTGACCGTGTTCTTGTGAAATAGATATCGATTGAGATCACCATCACTGCAACTGCTGCAGCGGCGGCCAATAGGGTAGTTCTCTTTAATTGCATGGATAGACCTCGCTCTCGACTCTAGCCTGATTGCTCATTTTGCACAGTATATAGTTTAATAATTGTTTCCCAGACCTTGCAACGCCAGATATTTTACGATACTGCGTTTTCCTCTCTCATTTTCATTAGCAGAATAAGCAATCGAATCCTGTAGCCGTCATCGAGGAAATGAACGCATCTCAGCTACTGATCTGGTATCGGTTTCGCGAAAGGAACACTAACCATCGACGCTCACCATGTAGCCGGCGCCCCGTATCGTATGGAGAAGCCGCGGCGAGAAACCTTTGTCTATCTTACGCCGAAGACGGCTGATCTGAACATTCAGAACACCGGCATTGGAATCAAAATGACAGTCCCAGACCGACTCCAGCAGGGCCGTGCGCGTCACTATTTGGTTTTGATGCCGCACTAAATGCTCAAGCAACCGAAATTCCCGCGGTTGCAAGGAGATCGGCCTTCCCCCTCGTTCAGCCGTGCGGGTTCGCAAATTTAACTTCAGATCTGCGACCTGCAATTCTTCCATATTCTTCAATTGAAGGTGTCGGCGAGTCAGCGCCTCCACTCGAGCCAAAAAATGTGAAAAGGTGAATGGTTTGATAAGGTAATCATGGCCAACCTTGCGAAGCCCCCGCACACGTTCGTCCAGCATCGCCAAAGCTGTGAGAATCAGAACCGGGGTTCTTTTGTCGAGTTTCGTAAGGATTTTGACGATCAAGAGGCCATCAACGTTGCCGGACAACATTCTGTCGACGATTATAATGTCCCACTGTTTCCGGACGGCAAAATTGAGGCCTTCCGCAAGCTCGTTACAGCAGGTGACTATATAACCTGCTTCCTTAAGGCCCTTACGGATAAAATGTGCTGTATCCCGTTCATCTTCTATAATCAAACAATGCATGCTCATAAAAAACATGGCTCCTAGGCGCCTGGCTCCGAGAGCCATTATGTGCTTATTATAGTGATATTGTCTTTCCGTTCCATTTCCGTTAGATTAACATTTGGAAAGGTTGATGAGGGTGCAGGATAGGGGCTGAATCAAGAGAGAGAAACCATGAAGGGCGCGTTTATTGAT
>Ga0187777_10000081_pt1 | contig 69510 bp, 59 predicted proteins | sample 1015_Q2_SP5_10_M_FD_132416 | JGI IMG/M metagenome (GOLD analysis project Ga0187777, IMG submission 132416) | Tropical peat soil microbial communities from peatlands in Department of Meta, Colombia - 1015_Q2_SP5_10_MG | ecosystem: Environmental > Terrestrial > Soil > Wetlands > Peat | place... | reverse complement strand
CGCCCTGCAGATAGATGCTCAGGCCGAGCGCCTTCTTCAGGTCGTCGGGATTGAGGCCTGCCGGTTTCGCGTCCTCGGCGAAGGCCGAGGCGGCCAATGCGGCCGCGGCGCAGAACACGGCCAAACCGATCTTCAAACCAAGAATCGAACCAATCTTTTGCATGTTGCCCTCCTTAATTATTCCCCTTGTTTGATGACCGCTCGTTCGAGCAGTACTGTATGACTCTATGAAAGCCTCCGGAGCTTTCGTTGATAATCATAAGAGGCATGACAAATGTCTGCATTATCATAGAGCAAGGCATGTGCCATTTTTCGTGCAGATGAAGTTTGGATAATAAGAAGCTGATTTTATGGATCAATTTATAGCGGGGTGATGCGCTCTTACATGATGAAGAGTTTTTTTGCAGGTAAGTCTTTAGGCACCTGATTAAGACATGGGCACTGAAATGGAAAAAATCTAAGGGGAGAGGGAGAGAGCACAGCTAAAACTTTACGCAGCCTTATCAGAGTTTCATTGTCGTCGTTTGCCTGACTCTTGCCACACAATGCAAACTGAGGATATGAGACGGAGGGAAATCATGAAAAGCTGAATCTACTGGTAGGTCAACTTGCTCGGCAACGAGATGAGGGGCGGTCGAAAGATCTCTTCATCTGCACGGCCTCATCAGCGAAGTGCTTGACAGTCGAGGGTAGTACACCGGTTTTCTCATTCCTTGCCCTTCTTGCTGAAGCCGTAGGTGCCGATCTTTTCTCCCATCGCCCGGTACTCATGCACTTTCGGACAGTACAAGACCGGCGCGAGCTTATCGATGATGATTTTGTCCCCGTCGAGGATATCTTCATCGGCATGCGCAGCCACAACTTCTGCGATGAACAGGTCGTGGGTGCCAAGGTAGAGGATCTGCTTTACCTTGCATTCGAGGTTCAGGGGACACTCCTTTATCAGCGGTGCCTTCACCGTATCGGGATCGGTCGTCGTAAAACCGACGGTCAGGAACTTGTCCGAATCCTTGCCCGAAACCGAGCCGCAATAATCCGTCTCCTTGAGCCACTTCTGCGACGGAAGGTTCAGCACGAATTCCATCGATTCCTTTATGAGCTTATGGGTATGACGTGACGGACGGATCGATATGCCGACCAGGGGAGGATCGGAGCACAGCACGCCTCCCCACGATATCGTTGCGATGTTCGGTTTCCCCTCCTCGCCCTGCGCGCTGATGAGCATCACCGGGGCTGGATACAGATAGGTTGACGGCTTAAGACGCTTTTTCGGCATAGGTCCTCCGTGTGACACGATACGAGACGCCTGATGTTTTTGCCCTGTTGTTCTGCCGTTTACCGGGAATTCGGCATCCTGGGTCCATCCTTATCAGGTGCCCGTCCTCGTCGTCCGGGACTCATAGTGAGTCCCTTTTTTGCTCACCTCGACAGCTTCCCATCCTTCCCGGACTATGAGCGGAAGCATCAGAAGCGCAGACACCGTATCCACCCACCACCACCCGAACCATGCATTCAAACCGAGCCCCAGGAAAAGGACGAGCGCTAGGTACGCGTAAACCGCGGTCACCCATGCATCGATTCGGAGGATCCTGCTCTCAAGACCCCGCACAATGCGGAACTTCATGAACGCCAATGCCGGCATGCCGATGAGGAGCAGGCCGGAGAGGATGAGGCCGGCAACGCTTATTTCTGGCTTCTCGCGGTAATAGAGCCGTGATCCGGACTCATTCAGGGAATATAACGCCAGGAGAAAGAAGGAAACGCCGACCGCGAACAGTATTTTCCGCTCCATTCCGGTATACGTCTCCTTGCCCTCCTGTCCTCGAAGTTCAGAGCGAAGCCGCAGCAGCATCATGCTGGTCAAGACGGGTCCGATGATACTGTCCAAGCCGAAGGTTATGAGCGCTACCGACCCGGTTGCAATACCTGTCACTCCGGCGACAAGCGCCCCAAGCAGGTTCAAACCGATGGTGAGATATTGAAGCCTTATCCCTTTTTTGAGAAGATCTGCCCTCTCCGTACCCTGGCCGTTGGCCACCATTACCCCCAAGATGTATCAGGATGTGTTCCATTTTATACATCAAGGGCATGCTTGTCAACAATTCGCATTTAGGCTCCCGGAGGCCGGATAAAGATAAATGCTCCAAAAAATCATATTCTGCTAAAGCACTCTCAGCGCCCGGCTACTGGGCGCCCTGCTCCGCACTCGCAATTCTCATTAATACTGCCGGTCTCCTGACGGCCTCCATGCGGGGGAGATGACCCGCGCATGCCGGTACCGTTCGGCGAGCGTCCCCCAGGTGATAGTGAATTCGCCGTATCGGTCATTGATCCCGTCCATGGCCTCTGCGACGGACTTCCGCTTCCGCTCATCGACGAATAGCGGTATCTGTACCACGTTCCTCTCGAGGGTCGATACGCTCACGCCCACGAGCCTCACCGGCTGCAGGAGGTCGGTCTCTCGGAGAATGCTCTGGGCCGCCGCGTAGAGGTCCAGTCCGTGGCTCACGGCATGGCGAAGCCGCCGTTGCTTCGAGAACGTATGGAAGTCCGCATACCGGAAGATGAGGGACACGGTGCGTCCGCTGTAGAGACCCCGTCTCAGCCTGCGCCCAACCCGCTCCGAAAGCTGGAGGATATGGCGCTCGATCATGGCGATATCCGAGCAGTCCTCATCGAGGGTCATGCTGTGGCCTATGGATTTCGCCTCTCCCTCTTCCACTGGCTTCATGGACTCCACGGGATCATCGTCCATGCCGAGCCCCATGTTGCGGAGCCGCTCACCAATGATCCCGAACCGGTCGGCGAGCTGTTGGAGCGGAGCGCGGCCGAGATCTCCGCAGGTATGAATTCCCATAGCCGCAAGATGACGGGTAAGGTTCGGCCCGATGCCGCACAATTCCTTTACCGACAGGTCTTCGAGCACCTCGGTAACATCGTCGGGAGAGATGAGCACGAGCCCATCGGGTTTCTGCATGTCGCTCCCCAGTTTAGCGAGAAGTTTGTTCGGCCCGATGCCGATGGAACAGGTCAAGCCGGTCTCGAGCCAGATCCGCTCTTTTATCTGCACGGCGATCCGTACGGGATCACCGAAAAGAGCTTCGCACCCCGTCACATCCAGGAACGCTTCGTCGATGGAGAACAACTCGACAAGCGGCGTGAAATCTTTCCATATTTCGATCAGTCGCTCGCAGGTATAGGAATATTTCGCCGAATCAGCGGACACCAAGATGATGTCCGGACAGGCGCGACGCGCCTCCCAGTACATCATTCCTGTCTTCACGCCGAAGGCCCGCGCCTCGTACGACGGGGAAAGAATGACGCCCCGGTGTTCGGAACCCACAACGGCAATGGCCTTGCCCCGGAGCGCCTGGTCCGCCCGCTGCTCAACCGAGGCGAAGAAGGCGTTCATGTCGATATGAATAATATTTTTCACAATCCCTATTCCCTGTGCACCTGCACTGAAAACACATATATCGTTCACGGCAAATCCTTGCTAGACGTCTCGCGTCTTGCATCATGAGGGAGATAGCTTTACCCGTGCTCCTTGCTGGCGGATAGCTTCCATCCCATCGACTCGGCGTTATAGCAGATTTCATACAGTCCCTGCCCGTCCGTCACCGAGAAGTGGAAGATACACGCGCCGCCTGCCCTCGTCTTCCAAGTAAAGGTGATTTCCCGGATCCGGATCTGCCTTCCGTTCCAGACAAACCAGACCGGTCTAATGATGCCGCGGGAAAAAATCGCCGCCACGTTTATCGGTTCGTTGATCTCTACCGCCATAGGACATAGTATAGTGAACAATTGTTCACCTGTCAAGAGGCAAATCGCTGAACCCCTTCTCCTTCAGCAACTGCTCAATAAACAAAAGCTTTTCCATAATCCACTGGAAATCTGAAAGGTTATCAACAAGCACTTGACCGCGTCGATCTTGCATTTGATCATCAATGAAGAGATCTTTTTTGACGGATCAGAAGAGAGCGGCGACATCTAGGCGCTTGAATATCGAGGGTACCAGGCAGCAGCTAATCAGGACTTAATCTATATATTTCAGAAGAGAGCGAAGAGCGATGCGAGGTAGTAATTAGCGGGATAGATTGGACGCGATCATATCATTGAAGGAAATAATCAAGGCATTATTTGCATTGAAGGAACCTCGAAGGTCCCGGATGGACTTACAAAATTTCTCCGGATTCTGGACTAATGCTCCTTAAGGTACTTTCCGAATTTCATATCGATCTTCATGATATGGTCGACGATCCAGTCCACGACCACCTGGTTCGTGGTCGCTGATAGATCGTAGGAACTGCCCGAGACCCGCGGAAGCGACGCCTGCACCTTGAGTTCGGCGAGGGCGGCCAGATATTTTTTATGGTCCTCCCGCTGCTCTTCTAACCCGGGGTAATTGGTCTCCCGCATATGCTTTTCTTCCGCGGAAAAATGGACCCGCGCGTAGTCATCGAGGAATTTGATTGTGCCGTCGATCTCTTCCTTGCACCGGCGCTCTTTAATGGCCAGAACTAGTTTATTGATCCTCTTGAACAGTTCTTTATGTTGGCTATCGATCGCAGGGATGCCGATTGATAATTTTTCCGTCCACTCCATAAGGCCTTCTCCTCCGGAGGTTGTCGTGTATCAGATATTAACAAGCGCCATGCGGGTTGTCAAGACAGGGGTATTCGAACGACGATATGATTCAATAAAATTTGACTCCTGGCTTCAAAACGGTTAATTTATTGGCATGAAAACAGCCGTCGAGATGTACAAGCTCCTGCCCAAGATTAACTGCGGCAAGTGCGGGACCGCGAGCTGTTTCGGCTTTGCCGCCAAGCTGGCCACACACCAGGCCTCGCCCGATGACTGCCCTGCAATGACAAAGGCAGCGCGGGAAGCCCTTCGCGAAGCAGATGAGGGCCGGCGCGATTCCCCCGGCACGGTCTATGAGCAGGCGCTGGAGTCTCTACAGCCCAAGATCCGGGCATTGGACTTCACGAAGGTGGCGGCCCTTTTCGGCGCAAGACTCACCGGTAGCGACAGCCTTGAGGTCGTGTTCTTGAACGAGTGGTATAAGGTCACCAAAGAAAAGATAGTGACCGCGTCAGGGAAGGAACCGAGGCCCTGGATATCGATCCTCATCTACAATCATCTCTGCATGCCGGACCCGCCCGCTCCTTCCGGGGAATGGATCACCTTCAGCTCGGTTCCGGCATCTCACGCAAAGGACAAGGCATGGTCAGGCCATGTTGAAGAGGTGATAGCCAAGCATTTTGCGGGCAATGTAGGAGGATTGAAAGATGCCTGCGGACGGATGGGAGGCGTACAGGCAGAGATGAGGGGGAACCATGACGCAGCGTATGAATTTCGGCTGTTTCCCCACTATCCGGTCCTGCTCCTGTTCTACGATGCCGTTCCGGATGAGAACTTTCCTGCCCAGTGCAAGCTGCTGCTGGACGAAACCGCTCCGAAATATCTGGACATTGAGTCAATTGTTGTTCTGGGCGAGGAATTGGCAGGAAGAATAACCGCCGTCTGAACGCAAAGTGCACGGAGCGCGACGCAATGGCCATTATGCCTCCATGTCTGTTCCCTTCGCACTGCTCCATGCACGCAAGCGGCATCATGAAACACGGAGAGCCAAAAAAGTTTGGCTCATTTTATTCCTCTCCCCTGCTCCCCGACATCTGCCCACGGCGCATGGCATAGATCAGATACTCCACGTTCCCATCCTGCCCGGTAATCGGCGATGGGATGACGCCCTTCACATCAAACCCCTGTTCACGAACGAACGCGACGATCCGGGTTACCGCTTCCGTGCGCGCCACTTCGTCCCGTACGATCCCTCCCTTGCCCACCTGGCCCTTCCCCACTTCGAACTGCGGCTTGATGAGCGCGATCATCTCTGCATCAAGTTTGAGAAATTTCAGGACGGCAGGAATGACCTTTTCGAGGGATATGAACGAAACGTCAGCGACTGCGATATCAATAGGATCGGGCAGAAGCGCGGGCTCGATCCCGCGTATGTTCGTACGCTCAATAGTGACAACACGGGAATCCTGTCGGAGCTTCCACGCCATCTGGCCGTAGCCCACGTCAACGGCGTAGACCTTCTTTACCCCGTGCTGGAGCAGACAATCCGTGAACCCTCCGGTCGATGCACCTACGTCCAGGGCGATCTTGTCCTCCACCGTGATTCGAAACTCTTTTAGCGCCGCTTCAAGCTTGAGACCTCCTCTGCTCACGAAAGGAGGCGTCTCGCCAATGATGCGCAGTGCAGCGTCTTCCTCCACGAGCGTACCGGCCTTTTCCTGTTTTTGACCGTTCACGAGAACTTGTCCTGCAAAAATCAAGACCTGCGCCCTTTCCCGGCTCTCTGCCAGACCCCGGTCGACGAGAAGCCGGTCGAGGCGTAATCTACCGGTTCTTTTTGTCTTTTTCTCGGGCATCATGCGCTATTCGTGCTACCGTGATCAAAGAATATCTGGATCCATTCCCGAAAGGAATGCTCCTCCCATTGCAGCATGAAATCCATCCTTGTCCGGGTCGGGGCGGGGATTTTTTGCGAACTCCACGGGCCGGCGCAGCGGCCAAGGGCATTTTTGCGGCCAGAAAAGGAGGTGAAGGATGAACGCGGGACACTGTGTCGTGGATATGATGCGACTTCCGGAAAACTGCAGAGTGAAAAGAAGGTCGGCTCCGTCATGCGTAATTATTCTTTTCTTTTTGCATCGATATGACAATATACAAAAAAAGGCGCTAAGAAATCTCTTAGCGCCTTTCCTATTTCCCTTTCAGCGTCCCTTCGCATCCATCATCTTAAGAACAGCGAACGGTGCCAGTGCCTTGAGCCGGGACCGCATTACGAAATCCCTTACCGTCGCATAAATGCCGTCCGCGTCCAAGCCGTACTTCTGCCTGAGCACGCCCTGCGACCCGTGTTCGATATACTCGTCAGGAAGGCCGATGCGCAATGTCTTTACCCCGCTCATGAGGGATGCGTCCAGACATTCGAGCACAGCGCTGCCGAACCCGCCGAGGAGCGCATGTTCCTCCGCGGTCACGATCCTGCACGTTTTCTTCGCCAAAGCAAGAATGAGTTCAGCATCAAGGGGTTTAACGAAACGTGCATTCACCACCGCAGCAGTGATTCCGTCGGCTGCAAGCCGCTTGGCGGCAGCGAGCGACGGATAGACCATACTTCCGATGGCTATGATCGCGACATCGTTCCCGTCCAACATCAGCTCGGCTTTGCCGATGTCGAGCTTCTTCAATTCCTGGTCCATTGGAACACCGTACCCTGTACCGCGCGGATAACGCACGGCCGTGGGACCTGGATGCTCGACTGCGGTCCTGATCATGTGCTGGAGCTCGTTCTCGTCCTTCGGAGCCATCACGACCATGTTTGGCACATGGCGGAGGTACGCGATATCGAATGCTCCGTGGTGAGTGGGACCGTCCTCGCCCACAAGCCCGGCGCGGTCGAGCGCAAGTGTTACAGGCAAATTCTGAAGGCAGAGGTCGTGCACTATCTGGTCGTAGGCGCGCTGGGTAAATGTGGAATAGATGGCGGCCACGGGGTGCAGCCCTTCCACCGCGAGCCCGCACGCGAACGTAACGCCGTGGGACTCGGCAATCCCTACATCGAAGAACCGGTCGGGGAACTGAGCTGCGAACTTGTCCAGCCCTGTCCCGTCCGACATGGCGGCCGATATGGCAACGATTCTGCTGTTGTCCGTTGCCAGTTTCATCATGGTCTGCCCAAAGACCTCGGTATAGCTCAACACCTGGGATTTCCTGCCTACCTTGCCCGTCTCCCGGTCGAAGGGAGGCGTGCCGTGATATTGCGACGGATCGCACTCCGCAAATTTGCAGCCTTTTCCCTTCTTGGTTATCACATGCACGAGGACCGGCCAGCTGTAATTTTTAATGTTCTGAAAGGTCCCGAGCAGATGGTGGATATTATGCCCGTCAATAGGCCCGATGTATTGGAACCCGAGGTCTTCAAACAGCATGCCGGGGACCATCAGCCCCTTGATGGAATCCTCCGCCTTCTTTGCAAAGTTGAACATGGATTCGCCGACCCTGGGAATGCCCTGGAGGAAGTTTTTTGTCTCCTTACGAAGCCTGGTGTAGAAATTGCCGGTCATCAGCCGGCTGAGGTACGAAGAAAGAGCGCCGACATTTGGGGAGATCGACATCTCGTTGTCGTTCAGGATCACAACCAGATTTTTTTTCAGGTGTCCGGCCTGGTTCAACCCCTCAAAAGCGAGCCCTGCGGAGATTGAGCCGTCCCCGATCACGGCAATTACCTTGAAGTCTTCGCCCTTGATGTCCCGCGCCGCAATCATTCCCAGCGCCGCCGAAATCGATGTGCTCGCATGCCCGACATCAAAATGGTCGAAGAGGCTCTCTTCCCTCTTGGGAAACCCGCTTATGCCCCCGTGCTGGCGGAGCGTGGAAAACTGGGATCGCCTGCCCGTGAGGATCTTATGCGCGTACGTCTGATGCCCCACATCCCACACGATGCGGTCGTTAGGAGTGTCAAAGGCATAGTGAAGGGCGATCGTCAGGTCGACTACGCCGAGGCTCGGGGCAAGATGTCCTCCGGTCCTTGACACGACATCGATGATTTCCTGCCTGATCTCGGAAGCGAGTTCCGGAAGCTCCTCCTCGGGAATTTCCCGCAGGTCATTGACGGAATGTATCTTGTCGATTATCATAGCGTACCTCGTAACGGATTAGTGTCCAGCAGCCAGGGTCGCGAATATCCGATTGCCGCACGAAAATTCCCGACCCTAAACCTGATTTAGTGTCCTCTGTTTATTATGTACGTCGCCAGCTCCCTGAGCGGGTCGGCCTTTCGGTCAAAATCCTTCAGCGCTGTAATGGCCTGGTCCGCGACTTCCCTCGCCCGCCGCCGGGATTCCTCAAGTCCGAAGAAGCTCGGATATGTCTTTTTACCTTTTTCCAGGTCGCTCCCGACATCCTTGCCAAGTTCTTCCTGCTTCCCGGTAATATCGAGGATATCGTCGGCGATCTGAAACGCCAGCCCCACCATTTCCCCGTACCTCGTCATCGAAGCCATCTGACGGGGTCCCGCCTTCGCATAGATGGCCCCCACCCTTACAGAGGCGCGGATGAGAGCGCCTGTCTTGTGCGTATGGATATATTCGAGGGTCGGTAAATCGATCTCTTTGCCCTCGGACTCGATATCAACGACCTGTCCGCCCACCATGCCGAACGCTCCAGAGGCGGTTGAGATCTCCCTGATAATCGCAAGCATCCTGTTCGACGAAATGGATTTCAGGCGGCGTGGATCGGACAGGACTTCGAAGGCCATCGTGAGCAGGCCGTCGCCGGCCAGAATGGCTATGGCCTCACCATATGCCTTGTGGCACGTCGGTCTGCCTCGCCTGAAATCGTCGTCGTCCATGGCTGGAAGATCGTCATGAATCAGCGAGTAGGTATGTATAAGCTCCAGAGATCCGGCGATGGGGAGCAGATCTGCTGTCTTCACGCCGAACGCTTCTGCAGCAGCAATTGCCAGGATGGGCCTGACCCGTTTGCCGCCGGCAAACAGGCTGTATCGCATGGCCTCATGGACCGGGGCTGGAAAGGTTTTCGCAGGCGGTACAAGTCTTTCGAGCTCTTTGTCTACGATGTCTTTTTTCTTGGACAAGAATCCTTTGATTTCCATGCCTGCGGGACTAGTCCCCCTCTTTCTCTTCAAAGGGTTGAGCTGTGACCGTGCCGTTCTTGCTTTTCAGCAGAATTTCCACCCGTCTCTCAGCCTCCTCCAGCCGCTTATTGCAGAGGCGGGAAAGCTTTATGCCTTCTTCGAACAGTTTGAGCGACTGCTCCAGCGGAAGGTCGCCTGTCTCAAGTTTCTTCACGATCTCTTCGAGCCGAGCGAGCGCAGCCTCGAACTTTTTTTCCGCCATACGGTTGACTGCTCCGATTATTCAGGCAGGCTGGGAGAATTTGAAGCTGAATGTAATTATATCCGGAACATACGGGTAAATCAAGATAAATGCTGTATATTCAGCAAAAAGTACCAAATTCCCAGCGCCAAGACTCATAATTCTGTCGTCAAGGAGTTAAAATATATCGTCCGGAAGTCTTATATCGGAACATGTTCGGGATCTGGAGCCTGTTGCTCTTAAATTGCACCTTAATATTCCTTCCATAGCTCCAGTCCCGTTCTCGAGACGCGGAATCCGACCTGTTTGAGAGCCTCCACATAGGGGGTCCGCATAACAGGTTCTCCGTTTACTGTTTCGATGCTGATCTTCTGCATAGGGTTGAACTCACGGCTCATCAGGTCCTTGAAAAGGCTTACGTAATCGGACAGACGGGAGTCGTCAGGCGGTACAAGGATTTCAAGATTTTTCCCGAGGCGCTTGGAAACCATCGCCAGCCTGCTCCCGCGGTAGACCAGATGCGTGGAGGGTATGCGCGGAGGAAGGCCCTGCAGTGAGACGAGCCCAAGACCACAAAGCGACGCAGGGCCGGCTGCATTGACCCAGAAAACAGTATCCTCGGGAAAGGGGTCCCTGAGCATCCGAAAGGCCTCGTGAGAGATAAATTGGGGGCCGGGAATATCCTGGAAGAAATAACCTGACAGGATCTCGCCCGAGAGCTCCATCAGGCGTATGGACCTGAACAATGCCCGCCACTGCAGAGGCGGCAGTTCGTTCGCCAAAAGCTCGCGAAACAGGATCCCCCAGCGTCTCAGCAATTGACGGACGCGGTCCTTCATCAGCTCCTCTTCTTCCAGGACATCCCGTGCTTCGGCATGCGAATCTATCCGGCGCCAGTGGCCCTCCAGGGGCCTCGAGACCTTCCAGCGGTCGAAGCCTGACCGGCGGGAGGTTAACCGAACGTCCCCGGCGAAGTCCTGTGCCGTGAACCCCGTCATGACCCCCTTTCGGATCGGCCCGAACGTATCGCTGGTGATCCTCCCCTTCCATGCCTGCTGCCAGATCCTCTCCGTAGCCTCAACACTGCCGATATTCGAAAAATCCGCTATCTCCAGAAAACTGTATCTGCCGCGCCTGTCGGGGATCAAATGCTCGAGTTCTGATGAGGCCCCAGGGGGTTCATCCTCTCCAGATGGCCGAAAAAGTTCGAGGTCCTGACTGAAGGCCAGACTGATTCGCCGCTCGCCGCAGCCGAACCAGACGAGATCGCTGGACATCATGAGACTGTCGAGCCACGCGCTCCGATATGGCTGCATCCGCGCCGGGAGGAGATACTCTTCCCATGCTCCCGCGCGGGCAGGCCATCCGAAAAGCTGTTCGAGCCGCTGCTGCAAGTCATCCATTGACGCACCCCTCGGGGTGATGCCCTGGAAGGCAGCTAAAAACAGCGGGAGCTGCTCCAGGGGGAGCGCCTGGAAGGAAGGCTGTCGATATCTGCGCCCCATGCGCAAAAGCAACTCGAGATTTTCACTGTCGCAGATCTCTAGCGCCCGACTCTCTTCGCCGAACCGGTCCATGACCAGATCCTGCGCTTCGATCAGCGGTTCGATCGCTTCATCGAGGCGCTCCTCGGTGACGCCGAGGAGGTGTCGAACGCTCTCTTTTTCTGCCGGGCCATAGAAGGCCAGCCAAGTCGAAAGGAAGGCGGAGAGGTCGTACTCCTCAGGCGGAGCGACGGCCTCGGGTGTATCTTTGAGAAAGGCCCTGACGCGGCGCTTCAGGGCCGCTTCATTCTCCTCGCGGGAAACCGGCTCAATCAAAACGTCGTCAAGGAGCAGGCGGAAGGCGACGAGCACCTTGGGAAGCGCCTCAAGACTGCTGAGGAGTGGATGCCTGACTCCAGGCCAGGAGATCCAGACGACCTTTTTCGAGATATCACCGAGCCAGGCTGCTCCGTCTGCTCCGTAATCACGCCTTATCGCTGCGGCCAGTTCCTTCCATTCGGGCTCAGTAATGAGAAGCCGTTCCTTAAACCAGTCGAGCAAATCCTGGCTCGATCCCGGCGGATATCCTGCCGCGGTGCGTTTGAGCTTTTCATCGAGAATGCGCATAACCTCTGAAGGAATTTTCGGACGCAGGTGCGAAGAAAAAAGGAGCTCCTTGATGAGATCAGGCCGGAGAGCGGACTCCCTCGCAAGCAGCGGAGTATCGTCTTCGTACATATATTGATTCGTCTGTTTCCAGACAAGATGGCCGGCAAAGGGCGAGGCGGCACGGGTCACAGTCGATGTGACAGTGATAGTGCCGGTACGGAGCTCATCGAGGACCAGCTTGAGGTTCTCTAGGTCGAACTCGTCCTCAAGGCAGGTACGCCAGGTCTCGATCAAAACGGGAAAGTCCTCGTAGGATCGAACCGCCTCGAGGAGTTGCTTGGCCCTGAGCCTGATGAGCCACAGAGGCGTCCTTCGCTTGAATCCCGACTTGGGAAGAAGAAGCGCCCGTTCTGCATTCTCGCGGAACCGGGCGCCGAAGAACCCTGTCTGCTCGAGTTTTTTTCGAAGGGCGGCCTCGACGTTCTCCGGCGTCACAAGACTGAGGATGTCACCGGATGGCGCCTCACGGGGAAGCATGACGAGGATTGAGTCGTCGGTCACGATGGTGTCGAGCGGCGTTCCCGCCTGTTCCTCCCAAACCCTTGAAAGTGCGAGCGCAAAAGGCCGGTTCACCTTGCCGCCCCAGAATGTGTGAAGGATCACTTGTCGGCGATCCCCGCGGGAGGCAGACTCCTCAACGTACTCGACCAGCAGATGGTGGCGGCCGGGAAGGTTCTCTCCCGTGGCCTCCTTCTGGAGCTTAAGGAAGGAGATGAGTTCATCGGCCGCAGCATCTTCCAGAAGATGGGTTTTCATGAGCTGCGGTTGCAAATCAGGGGAATCGAGCCGCCTGTCCACCTCTTCGAGGAAGATGCCGATCCTTTCGGAAAGATGGAAGTCGCGGTCCTGCTCTTCGGCACGCCAGAAGGGGAAGATTCCGGTGGCCGAGCGCGCTGGCACCACCTCGACATCGTTATGGGTGATCTTTTCGATGCGCCAGAGCTGGGAGCCAAGGGTGAAGGTTTCGCCAATAGAACGCTCCCACACGAATTCTTCGTCCAGTTCGCCGATCTTGGCATGTGTGTCCTTCAGCCGCAGATCGAAGTAGCCCCGCTCCGGTATGGTCCCGCCTGAAGTGTAGATGAGATAGGCCGCCTCGCTGCGGGCCTGGATGGTGTTGTCGATGCGATCGAGTGAAACGCGGGCCTTCAACTCTCGCAGACGCGTGTCCGCGTACCGGCCCGCAAGCATCTCGATCACCAGGTCAAAATGCTTTCGAGGGAGGTCCCGATAGGGATGGCTGGTTTTGATGAACGCATACAGCTCGTCAATGTCCCAACGTTCCATCGCCGTCATCGAGAGAATGACCTGCGCCAGCACATCGAGAGGCGCCTCCACCTGCCTGGTCTCCTCAATATCCTGCTCCAAAACCGCCCGTGCCATCACCGCTGCGTCGATACAGTCCATGCCGTGCGTCGGGAAGAGCAGCCCCTTGCTCTTCTCCCCCACGGAATGGCCGGAACGCCCGATGCGCTGCAGGGTCGATGAGACGGATCGGGGCGTCTGGATCAGGACAACCTCGTCAAGGCTCCCGATGTCGATACCGAGCTCAAGTGAGTTCGTGGCAACAATTGCTTTAAGCTCGCCGCTCTTGAGCTTCTTTTCCACGGCGAGCCGAATCTCTCGCGACAGCGATCCGTGATGCGCATAGGCAAGCTCGTTCGGCTCTGCTTCATTGATGAGGCGCGTAACCTTCTCGGTGGTCCTGCGGCTGTTGGCGAAGAGGAGCGTGGATGTGTGTTCGTGGATGATCTTTTTGAACGCTTGGGTCAGCGCGGGCCACACTGAATCCGCTGAGGGCATTTCACCGACGCCCCTCTCCCGCTGGGACGGGGTATCAGCCTGGAGAGCGGACGGGAAAGAGACACTGAGCTCGTACGTCTTCGCCTCGCGGGACCTGATGATCGAGACGGAACGTCTCTCATAATGGCTCGCTGCGCCCTTGCCGGTCCGCTTGAACCCGCCAACGAAGGAGGCCACGCGGTCAGCAGGATTGATCGTGGCAGAAAGGGCGATCCGCTGGAAATCGCCGGAGAGCGGCACGAGGCGGTCTATGGCCGTTATGAGATGAGTTCCCCGCTTGGTCCCCGTGACGGCATGAATTTCATCGAGGATGACCGTAGCGATGCCGGTGAGAAGCGCCCTGCCGCTCCGGCTGCTGAGCAGAAGATTGACCGACTCGGGCGTGGTGATGAGGATTTCCGGCGGCCTGCGGGCCATCTTCCGACGTTCTTCGCACGGCGTATCTCCGCTCCGGGTCAGCACATTGATCTCCGGGAAGGGGATCCCGGCCTGTGAGAAATAATTCCGCAGCTCTCCCAAGGGTCTAAGAAGGTTCCTCTGGACATCGTTGTTCAGAGCCTTGAGCGGAGAGACATAGAGCACGCGCACCTTTCCCCGAGGCCAGGCGCCGATGATGAGCTGGTTCATGCCCCACAAAAAAGCCGCAAGGGTCTTGCCACTCCCCGTAGGCGCCGTCACGAGCACGTGCATGCCTTTTGCGATTTCAGGCCAGGCTTTTATCTGGATGTCGGTGGGCGTCCCGACTTTTTCTGAAAACCAGCGTTGAATGATGGGGTGGAAAAATGAGAGGCTGGACGCTATCATGACTTACTTCCTCTATTAGAAACCATAGTCCGCGGGGGAAGAAAAAACAAGGGAGGGGCGACACGCTCTCGAATTACACAGCCGAACAACATCCGTTCGAACAGTTCGCTTGCTTCTTCACTGCGCTCCGTCTCTCATGACTTCCTCGCACAAAGAACCACGGGCGCCCACATCACCAGCCCTTTCTGGCGGCTCGGCGCATTCGCTCCAGAGCCTCCTCGAGGCGGACGTCCGGTACCGTGAGCGAGAGACGGAAATATCCCTCACCGTATTGTCCGTACGCGGCACCTGGCGTCACCAGTACGCCGGCTTCTTCCAGGAGCTTCGAGGCGAACTCCAGCGAGGACCGGCCGGCGGGTACTGGGAGCCATAAGTAGAAGGTACCCGCGCCGGCATTCACCGTGACGCCCATCTCTGAGAAAGCCCGCAACACTGTTTCCCGCCGCCGCCGGTAGATGGCGAGCATGTTCTCGATGTCCTGATCGCCCTTATCCATGGCCGTGACGCCAGCCAGCTGGATGGCATTGAACACGCCGGAAGCCACATTCTCGCTGAATTTGCACATTGCCTGAATGATCTTGCTGCTGCCGACAGCCATGCCGATTCGCCACCCGGTCATGTTGTAGGCCTTACTCAATGAGTTGAGTTCCACGCTGATGTCTTTGGCACCGGGGATTTGCAGCAGGCTCAGCTTTCGGTCCCTGGAAAAAACGATCTCGCCGTAAGGATTGTCAAGCACCAGCAGGATGCGCCTCTCTGTTGCCCAGGCAACCAGCCGGGCGACAAATTGCCTGTCGGCGCATGCGCCTGTGGGATTGTTCGGATAGTTGAGGAAGAATGCCTTTGTCCTCCGGCACACCTTTTCCGGGATGTCCTCGAACGCAGGCAGAAAGCCATTCGCCGCCAGAAGGGGTACCTCGTAGACCTCCGCCCCGGCCATGAGCGCGTTTGCCCGGTATGCCGGGTAACCTGGGTTCGTGACCAGTACGACATCGCCGGGATTAACGAGCGCCATGATGAAATGATGGATGCCCTCCTTCACGCCGCTGAGGGCCAGCACTTCCGTCTCCGGGTCCAGCGTCACCCCATACCTTCTCCCATACCATCGCGCAACCGCCTCCCGGAAGACCAGCATTCCTTTATGCTCATCCGTCGGATATTGATGGTTGGCCGGATCCAGCGCCGCTGCTCTGAGCGTTTCAACGATGTATGCAGGCGTTGGCTCAACCGGGTCTCCGATAGCGAGGGAGATAAGATCGATGCCGTTCGCTTCAGCCTGTCTGATCTTGTCGCGAAGCTGCGTGAACAGGTACGGGGGAAGACTCTTCACGCGATCGGCGATAATGTTCATGCCTTGTTCCATATCCTTTCCATTACAGAAGTAATCAATTCTTGTGGCATCCTCACCCCCGGGCCCATGATCGAATTGCGCGGCCTAGCCGCTGAATACTCTTTTCCGGGATCACCGGATACACGCAGATCTCCAGGATCGAGGCCTCCTTCGGGCCGCGCTGCTCCCGTACGCTGCCTCCGTTCCCGCGAAACGGCTCCAACAGGGAACAGTCCGACATGTCCGTGGTCTTGCTATCGAAGCCGTGCTTGAGCAGATAGGCGCGAAGCGCGTCCCGGCGTGCAGGTTCGACGGTCAACGGGTAGTAGACGTAGATGTGGTCGCCTGCCGTCGAGGATGGGACGCGGATCCCGGTTATCCCTTCCAGGCTCTCGGTCAGAATGCGTGCATTGCGCCTGGCCCCCTCGTTGAACGCGTCGATCCGTTCCAGCTGGAGCAACCCGATAGCCGCCTGCAGATTGGCCAATCGGTACACACGCGGTTTCGACGCGGCAAACGCGGTCAGCAGCTCATCGCCGACGGCCGAGTCCATGAGCGGCCGTCCCAGGAACAGGTTCAAGCGGAGTGCCGGGTATACCGTGACGCCGAACACCTCGGGACGGGTCAGCAGCCAGAGCAGCCAGATGGAGAACGCTTTTTTCAGGACATTTCCGCTTGACGGCATGGGAGCCTTTGCAAGCACGTCCCGTGCGCGTTTTGCGATCTCTTCATCGGACGTTGCGATGGCCCCTCCGCCGAAGCAGGGCATGTTTTTCCCCTCGGCAAAACTGTAGATGCCGATATCGCCGAAGGTGCCCACTGAGCGGCCTCCCACGCGCACACCCAGGGCATGGGCGCAGTCCTCCATCAGGCGCACCTTCCGCTTTCGTGCAAGCTCTGCGATCTCCCGGATTGCGCAGGGCTGACCAAAGAGATGGGTCGCCAGGACCGCGCCGGTCCGTTCGTTGATGCAGGGTTCGATGTGCTCCGGTCCTGAGTTGAAGGTCACCGGATCCACATCGCAGAATACCGGTTTATAGCCGAGCAGCTTTGCAACCATGGGCATGACCGGAAACGTGAAGGCCGGGAAAACGATCTCCTTGCCTTTTTCAAGACCGAGCGACTCGAGCGCCAGTTGGAAGGCAGACCTCCCTGACGCGGCCCCGAATACATGGGACGCTCCAAGCCAGGTGCTGAACCGCTCATAAAACGCGTCTAATGCCGGCCCTTCCTCCGTCACGCCCTTCATCGCGCAGGTGATGAGCGTGCGAAGTGCTCCCGGCGGCAGATTTACGCATCGTCTCGGTATGGTCCCGATGAGTGCCATGCTTGATTTCTCCTTTGGACGTCAGAATATCTTGCGGATGCCGAACAGGCTCCAGAAAATGTTTGGATTGTGCAGATAGAACGATGCGTACCTCCGGATATGGCGGAAGGCGAATCGCGGCCGGAATATATACCGCTTATAGAAGCTCGACCTCATTTTCACCAGATCATCGGTTGACACTGCGGCCAGTGACAGGAGCGGCCGCGCATAATGGTATAGATGCATCGAATCGGCGTCGCTCAGTTTGTCTTTGTACAGATCCCAAGCTGCCGAACCCGGATAAGGCGTATAGAAATGGACCTGGATGCTGTCGGAATTGAGCTCCATCGCCAATTGGATGGTCTGCTCGATCTCTTCCCGGGTTTCGGTCGGATTTCCGATGACATAGTAGGCGTTCGTGCCGATCCCCAGTTCCCTCGTCCAGCTGAAGATCTGCCGGCAGAGGTCTCTCCAGGGGCGGTCAACGCCCTGTTTCCGCATTTCCTTGATGATCCGTTCACTGCCCGATTCAACGCCGATGCCCAGCATGACGCAGCCGGCCTTCTTCATCAGCACCAGCAGATCATAGTTCAGCTCATCGACACGGACGCGGGCCATCCAGGGCATCGTCGATTTCCGGCTGATCAGCTCTTCACAGAGGGATTGCATGAATTTGCGGTTCGCTGAAAAGCTGTCGTCCTGAAAGGAACATATATTGACGCCTTGACGGGCCAGGTGTTCCATCTCGTTCACAACGCTCGCGGCCGAACGGCTGCGCAGCCGTTTCCCGGTGCTCACGCGCATGACCTCGCTGCAGAACATGCAATTGTGGGGACAGCCCCGCGTAGCAATGAGGTAGCCCCAGATGACGCGGCGGGGGACCTGAACGGGAAAGATGGATTGATAGGCCGTAAGTTCTTCTTGCGTGTAGGAAGGGAAGGCAAGCTTGTCTGGCTCTTCGACGATGAAGCGTTTGCCTTCATTGAAAGCGGTGCGATAGAGCTGCCGCCAGTCCGCCGTGTTTGACCCGTCGGTGAGAATCCGGTCAAAGAGGTGAAAAAACTCCTGCTCGGGCTCTCCCAGCAGGATGGCGTCGTAGCACGCCGCTTGTTCCGGCGCTCCATGGAGGTGATGATAAAAACCCTGGCCGATTCCGACGATCAGGGGGGGCTTTTTCTGCTTTTTCAGATCGTTCACATACCCATCGGCCACGTCCACGTCGAAGCTCGATGCCGACACGACGACGAGATCGGGCAGGATCGCCACTGTCTTGGACAGCAGATCTGCAACGCTCATCGGCCGGATCCAGCAGTCCAGGAGATTCACCTTGAGGTCGCGCCGGTGCTCAAGGCCGGATTGAAGACATTTCAGCGCATAGGGAGGATCGAAAAACTGCGGGTGTTCCACGTCCTTGTCGACGGAGGAACTGACACGAATCAGCAGAACGGTATTGATGTTCAAGGCGCTATCTCCTTTTCCGGGGACGTTGTGAGTCCCGGTTCGTTATCTTCAACGGGCCTGTCCTTCCAGGTTCTGAGGCCGAACATCCTCCGGAACGTCCAGGTGAGGGCTCCCAGAACGATATGCAGCCAGAAATCGATAAAGCGATTCACGACCGTCAGTGACACGGCCGGGGCGGCGGCAACGCCGACAAGCCGCAGACATCCGAACAGCGTCAGTTCAACTGCGCCGGCACCGGAAGGCGTGAGCGGAAAGGCGGTGACAATCACGGGTATCATAGTGAGGAACATGGCCTGTCCCGCATTGAGATTCACGCCGAATGCCCTTGCAAGCAGGAAGAGCCACGTGGTTTCCATCCCCCAGATCGCCATGGTCAGGAGCATAAGAGAAATAATCTCTTTCGGATGGGGAAGCATGCCTGTATGAAAGGCGCCAATCCTCTGGCGTACGGTCTCCGGCATCCATGCCGGCAGCGAGCGCTTCAGAACGAGAAAGGCCACAATGACGGCGGTTGTGGCCATGGCGATCAGAAACGCAATTACCAATGCCCAGGCCACTGGCCGGGGGAAAGCCGTTGAAAAGAGGTACCACGATGCTACCGCAGCAAGAATAAGCACCGTCCACGCATCCACCATGCGAAGAAAAACAATAGAGCCCAGCGCTGCGGACCGACGGACCCCGCAGTTGATCCTGGCAAGATGAGAAGCATAGACGTCACCCAGCTTGGCCGGGACTATATTGTCCACGAAATTGTAAAAGAACACAAGCAAGCCGAAACGCGAATAGCCACACCGATGCGGCACATGACTCAGGGACCGTCTCCAGCGTATCCCTCGGACCGGATACGTTCCGTAATGAGAGATCGCTGCAAGGAGGAGCAACGCCTTGTTGCTTGCAACCACTTCCTGCCAGACCTGCGCAAGATCCACGTACGACACCAGAACGATGAATACTGCGGCGGTGATCACGATGCTTGCTATGGTGTGCCAACCCCAGAGCGCCGGAGCCTCTCTCTCAGTGACGGGATCAGAACCGTTTTTTTGTTCATCCGCTGGAATAGTCATTTTTATCTTCGCGCGTAAACCCCTGATCGGATAACTATGTGCAGCATGTCTGCGACACAGGCCAAGCCATCACATCGGCATATTGGATATGAGCAATTTATCTCCCTCCTCATGCAGGACTGAGGAGGAATGAACCACGCGTTCAAACTTGTCATACTGTTCTTCATCGATGACGCACAGGGCCCTTTTGTCTGAGGCCAGATAGTCCAACAGCTGTTGCTCGCTGTTCAGCACGGTTGCCAGCCGATTGGTGTAAAAGAGAGCGGAATCCCTGAGAGTGTGGTAGAAAACAAGCTTCTCGCCCGGAGGAAGGATCGTGTCCATTTCCCTTGCCATTCCCTTGGTGGAACGGAACGGATCGATCTTCGGGATATATGTCACGAGGACGATGAGTATCCCTATGACGAACGTGACGGCCAGGGCCGAGAACGCCGTCCGGTAATGCCGGAAGACGAATAAGAAAAAGCTGACGATAAAAATGCCTGTGATGACTGCCCAGAGCCCGTTCAGATCATACAAGGTGATCCCGTACTGCAGGAGCATCTTTTGTATCACCGGTTGTTCCAGCATGATGAACAGCGTGCCGGCAAGGAAAAGGATCGGCAACGGTGCGAGAGACCAGGCCATGCTCCGGCGCAGACCAGGGGTCGGGGACGATATCATTTCGTGCCAGATCCAGCCGATCAGCAAGGCAGCGGCCGGAAATGCAGGCAGGATGTAGGTGCCAAGCTTCGAGTTGGCCGCCGAGAAGAAGAGGAATATGGCCAGGAACCAGATGACCAAAAAAAGCACGCCATCGTTCGCCTGTTTCAAGCCCTTGCTCAGGGGCCGGAGGCAGGCCAGGGGCAGGAAAAAAGACCACGGCAGCATGCCGCCCAAAAATACCGGAACGTAGTAATAGAAGGGCTGAGGATGATGGGCTTGTGCCTTCGAAAGGAAGTTCCCGAGATTCTGCTTAAGAATAAAATACGATATATAGTCCGGGTTTCTGACGCTGATGAGCACGTACCAGGGTGCGGCCACGAGAAGAAAAATGAGCGCTCCCCAGCCGAGGGACATTTCCTTGAGGAAATTGATCCTTCCCTTCACCAGGAGGAAGAGGCCGATTATCATGCCTGGCAGAAGGATACCGATGGGCCCTTTGGCAAGCACCGCAAAGCCCGCTGCCCCATAAAACAGGAACAGGTTGCGCCGGCGATTTTTCTCCTCGCTGTAGGATGCGTAGAAGAAAAAAAGAGCCAAGGTGATGAAGAAGGCAAGGGAGATGTCATGGACCACCGCCCGGGACAGGACTATAACCTCGGGACTGGTGGCCAGGACCACGCCGCCCATCAGGCCAGCCCCCGGCCCGAACAATCGCCTCCCCATCAGATACGTGACGAGAACGGTACCAAGACCCAGGGCGGCGGCAGGAAGACGCGCCGCGAACTCCGTGAAACCGAGAACGAGAAAGGCTGCCGCGGCGAACCAGTTGTAGAGCGGAGTTTTATCATAGAAATTTTCGCCGTTCATCTTGGGAGTCACCCAATCTCCTGTAAGCACCATGTCTTTTGATGTTGCGGCGTGCATTCCCTCATCAACGTCCCACAAGGGCCTGACGCCCAGCCGGAAGAAGAACAGGACCAGGCAGAGCGCGCAGAGTATGACAAGGGGGGCATACTTGCCTTTCCCGGCATCTTTGCCGACGTGCTGCGAATGGTCCAATGGGCCCCTCGATCTATCGGGGTATGTGTCTAAAAAGTTCGTCATTGCTGATCTTCTCGATATCCTTTATTTCCGCACCGGCACAGGTGCGGAATTTCCATACTCGGAACCACGGAGAATCCTCATGCGGCCTTATCCAGGCTGGGACGAAGCATGTCGAAGACCTGTCCAGGCGTGATGACCTGGAGACAGACATTGTCGCTACACGCGGTCTTGCGGTGGTTTGCCGCTGAGACGCACGGCGAACAGGCGAGGCCGGCGTAGATCGGCGTGACGTTGCCGAGCGGGCAGTAGAGCTTTGGGGTTTCCGGACCGAAGAAAACGAACATGGGCATGTCGGTCACCGATGCGAAGTGCGGCGGACCGGAATCATTGCTGAGCATGAATGCGCTTACCGAATAAAGAGAGGGCAGTTCATCAAGGCTCGTATGTCCGGCGAAATTGACGCATCGCTCGCTGAGGACAGATGAGCGTATGGCCTCAAGCCACGCTCGATCTTCGCGCCCTCCCGTCAGCAGGATGATCACGTCCGCGTAGCGGTCCAGAACGGTCCTGGCCAAGGCGATGTAATGTTCCTGCGGCCAGCGCCGGATGGGCAACAGATCCGAAGCGTTGGCGTTGAAAAGTACCACCCTGTGCCGCTGCGCTTCGTATGCGGGGCACGCCTCACGTATCTTTCCTCGCATTGATTCCTTCGCCGGCTCGCTTATCACAAGCTTCTTCAGCTTTGTCTCATCATCCGAGATGTGTGTTTTCGAGAACGGGATTTCCTCTTTATCGCTCATCAGGGCGTTTGCAAGCGCGATAAAGTTCTTCGACATGTGCTGGTGCGGGTTATAGGCCACTCTGTGGGTCAGAAAACCGCCTCGATACAAACCCTCGTTATAGAATGCATGGAATCCCACAGTCCGCCGAGCTCCGGAAAACCCCGTCAACAATGCAGTGAAGCGTGAAAAAAGTTCCATATCGATGACTGCATCGATGCGTTTTCGACGTGTCCAGAATAGGAACTTAACCGCATCAGAGGCAAGCGTCAGGGGCGAGCCGGCGTCTATAGTGTAGATGTTGTCCTTCGGGACCGTGCCCAAAAGCTCCAGGCTCGGGCGGTTCTTCTTGAATATGGCAAAGTATATATTGGCATTCAGGACGCGTTTGAGCTTTTGCATCGCTGGGTCTGCCAGGATCGTGCTCCCCATTTCTGAGAGTTCAATCAGCAATATGTTTTTAGGCGCGGAATCGACCTTGTGTGCGGTGAAGACGGCTGATAGCTTCTTCATGACAGTCCCCATAAAACACAGCGGTACCCCGACGAAATAATCCACTTTTCGCATGGTGTCGACTTTCATGAATCGCTCCTACGTTACGCCAAATATTTCGATGAACTGATATTCTGCATCGAGATCCATTGTTCTCAACAAAAACGCGAGAGAGCAACTATAATGCGTGTTCCTACTAATCTACGCTGACGGTGCGCCAAAGACCCGGAAAACCGATCTCATCGGCCCGGAAATATTCCTTGGGTTACTCACGCCCTGCCCCGCCCACGGATTTGCGCATTCTGTTGGGGAAAATATGGCAGCTGCTTGATCCTATGCTTCTTCAGTTCTAGTCCTTTCGTTCTATGCGGAGTGCCTGCAAGATCTATCGCAGAATTCTGGCGGCGGCTGCATCCACTTGGCATCAAAATTGTATCAAATAGGACCAGACTAAACCTGAACAATACACTGTCCGGAGACATTTTTCAAGCACTATATACAGGCTTTTTTACATCTGAAACGGAAGTTCGCAAGCTCCTTGACATGCCTTATTCTTCGCACGACTGGCTTCAACGGACGCCTATGCCTGCTCCATCGGGTCGGTCAGAACGCTGCTGGCCGTTCGCGTGGCCCTCTCCGTCCTTTTACGTCCCCTTCTCCTGACAGGAAGGGTGAGCTATAGACATTGCTTCCGGTATCGCGGTCCTAGGCAAGAAGGATGGCCTGATTGGCAGCGGAAGCGGCATATGGTGCGGCGATGATATTGCAATCAGCCCGCATCCAGGACCGGGCGGAATATTGCATCCGGGCTTACAAAAGAGCACGAAGAATCGGGGCGTTGGGGTATACTCTGCACCCTCGGTGACTTGGGAGTACTTGCTCTGTGCTATAATAAGTCTATAAAATTTATCCCCTGTAGAAATGAAAAAGGTGGTCCACTGTGATGAACGAGTCATTAGCCACGGAATTGCCTCTTATTCAGGACGCCGACCTTGACGGGAAGATAGTTCTCGTCCGGTTCGATCATAATGTGGTGAAGGGGGGAGAAATACGGGACCCCTACCGCATCGACCGTACCATAGGAACGCTTTTTCACCTCGTGGAGCGGGGCGGCAGGCCCATCATGATGACCCATGTGGGCAGGCCGAGGGACAAAAAGGCGGGAACGATAACCTGCAGGCCTGAAGAATCTGTCGAACCCATCACACGATATCTCGAACAGAAGCTCCATACAAAATTGTATATCCCGAGATTTCCCGTTGACCCAAAGCAAGGCATAGCAGGAATTGACACGTCCATCAACCTTGCCATCAAGGACTTGAGAGAACGGAAAATCGGGGGAATCTATCTTCCGAATATGCGGTGGTTTCAGGGAGAGGAGGGCGAAGGAGAGCTCCGGGAACGGTTTGCGCTCCAGCTTGCCGGCCTGGCCGATATCTATGTGAATGACGCTTTTGGATCCTGGCAGCCCCACGCATCCACGTACAACGTTACCAAGCACCTACCTTCCTACGCAGGTTACCTGCTCCAGCAGGAGATAACGCACCTCAACAGTGTCATGAACCCGGGGCGGCCTTTTCTTGCCGTCGTCGCCGGAGCAAAGTATGACACCAAGATCAAGCCGCTGTATGCGATCTATGAGAAGGTGGATCGTTTGATGCTCGGGGGTGTTATGTATAACACGTACCTCTGCGCCAAGTATCGTGTATCGATGAAAGGTGTTGCTGACGAAGACCGTGTGCTTGCGCAGGAGCTGGTTGAAAAGGACCGCATTCTTAAAAAAATCGTCGAGTTCCCCTATATCGTTGAATCAGACACCATGGACGGCAGAATCGAGGGTAGATTCCGGACCATCTCCATCAAGGATTTCGAGCCCGGGAAATCTTTCGGGTATGTCCTGGACATCGATCCACGCTCCTTCGAGGAAAAAACAGTGTCTGATACCATCGGAACGGCAAAAACCATCTTCGTCAATGCCGTCATGGGGTACACTCCCCACTTTTCCGCCGGTTCACAGGCGCTCGATAACACCATTGACCAGAACCGGGACGCCATGAAGATGTACGGCGGCGGAGACACGCTCCAGGAATTCAAGAATCTGTTGCCGGGCCTCTACCTTTCGGTCATGGACGATGCAAGCTATTACTTCTTCACGGGCGGCGGCACTGTGCTCACTGCAATAGAGCACGGTAGCCCTTACAGTCTCAAGCCTGTTCAGGCATTGATTGAATCAAGGGACCACTGATTGTGCCCGAGAGCGCGCCCGTAACCCGCAGGCACAGACCAACCTAAACTTTTTTTTCCAGGCTCCATTTGACCCCGCCCCGACAGGCAATGAGGAGGAAAACAAAGCAGTAAAGGGCGGCCAGCTCGCCTTTATTTATCGTAGGGAAGAACTGAGGCCCCATGTGGAACTTCCAGTGGAACTGGAAATACGCCACGGCCATCTCGCCACTGCAGATCAATGCAGCCAATCGGGTCCCAAGGCCCGCCATCACAGCCAGGCCGCCCACGAGCTCGATAAGCCCGCCGAACCAGAGCTGAGACCCCATTGGCGGCTGGAAATCCGAAAGAACCCCCAAGATCTTCTGCGCACCGTGGAATGAGAACATAAATCCTGCAATGATGCGTAACACGGCATAAACATGGTCCGCATACTTTTCAAGCTGATTCATGTGTACACCCTCCTCTGATAAGATCACTCCGACATACTGTCAGTCCGGAATCGAAGCAGAATGACGCCTGGTACGGCTGCATTGCTCGTTTAGAATGCACCGTCCAAATTCGGAGAATCTGCTGGAACTGGCTGGCCACAGTCCCACAATTCCACGATCTTGCCATCGTTGAAGCGGAACAGGTGCACGGCCGCTACTCCCGGCTCGCCTGGACGCAGCACGATGTGGGAGTGCACCGCGACCAGGTCTCCGTCGCCGAGCACGTTCCTGACCGTGAGCTGCTTGTGCGGGAACTTGACGTGGTTCTCGATCATCGCCTTTTGCAGTGCAGGAAACCCCGCCGGAAAGAAAGGGTTGTGGTGCTTGCCCCGCATATCAACATGCTTCTCGTAAGCGGCATTGATGCTGCCAGCCACGACGAGCTGCAAGAATTGGACGGCTGCCCGTTTGCGGGCTTCGCTATCGTCGAGCGTCATCGGGGATCTCCTTCAGTTACGGCACGGAACCCAGAACAGGCTCCGAATGGCTCTATCAGTCCGTTCCTTGCTGTATAATGCGATTAGTGACTGAAAATCGATTCAATTGTATCACAAAACAGGATACGGGGACAGCGACGGTGATGGTTGGATTCGCAGCTCCGCTTTGACCAAGCGCCCCAACCAGCGCTTGCCTGTTCGCTGAAGGCATTGCGCTTGCCGCAGGTTACAAGGTCCGTCCGCTGGGCTCTGGTCTTCATTTGAGGGCATTTCCCTGGGACAACGTTGGCGGCACCGGCATCGTCGTATCGTCTCCATGCTCTTTTCCCTTGTCGTTTTCTTCAAAATACAGTATCTTGCCTCAGGGGGAAACCCCGCTTATGGCAATAGCTCGCTTATCACGCATTTACGAAAAATTAGATCGGTTCCTGATCGGACCAGGAGAGCTTTTTCTCGTGGTTTCCATCGAGACTCAAACGCTCCTCGTCTGCGCAAATGACACCATTATCGAGCGATACGACTGCTCTACATCCCGTTTCGGCATTGGAAACCGGGAGAACTCCCTCAAAACACCGCTCGGTCTTCATCGGATCAGGGAGAAGTTCGGAGGCGGCGCCCCCGCGGGCCGCGTATTCAGGGATCGAGAGGACACAGGCGAAGACTGGGACCACAGCAAAAACGGGGAAAACCTGATCCTCACCCGAATTCTCAGGCTGGAGGGTCTTGAGGAAGGGATCAACAAGGGCCTTGGGGTCGATTCCTACGATCGCTACATATATATCCATGGCACAAGCCGTGAGGATCTGATCGGCACTCCCCTGTCGCACGGATGCGTGTGCCTCCGCAATCTCGACGTCATTCGGCTGTTTGAAAAAGTCAAGGAAGGCACGCTCGTTTACATCGATCCTCCGCCGGTCGTGGTCAGTGGCCATCAATGCCGCAGTGTTCATTTTACCGGCATCTTCGGCAGCGGCATGAGCGCCCTCGCGCAATACCTGCGCTTTCAAGGGATCTCGGTCATCGGCTCCGATCGTTTCCACGCAAGTGAGGATACGGCCTCCATCCGCAGGTCGCTGGAAGCGCTAGGATGTTCCATCGTCCCCCAGGACGGTTCAGGCATCAATGCGAATACCGACATCGTCTGCGTCTCATCTGCGATAGAAGAATCGAATCCCGACATCGCTGCTGCCCTTAGCCATGGCCTTACCGTCATCCACCGCTCGGATCTGCTTGCCGCCATCATTGCCGAAAAAAAGACAATTGCCGTCGCCGGCACAAGCGGAAAGTCGACAGTGACCGCGATGATATTCGAATTCCTGACCGCATGCGGAAAGTCCCCCTCCCTCATAAGCGGTGCTGGCCTGCGCAGACTCGAAAAGCAGGGGCTTATCGGCAATGCCTGGAGCGGCGGCTCTGATCTCTTGGTCGTGGAGGCCGACGAAAGCGATGGGACTCTTGTCAAATATTGTCCCGAGGCCGCGGTTTTTCTGAATATTTCTAAGGACCACAAAAGCCCTGACGAGATAAGGCAACTTTTCGAAACGCTGGCTTCCCGATCTTCCTGGACGACTTCAAATGCCGACGATCCGATCCTTCTTTCACTTCCTGCGACCGTTCGCTTCGGACGAAATGGCTCGGCCTCGTGGCGGCCTGACCATGAGCAGCTCCTGGCCACATCGGTTAAGCTTTTTAGGAGCGGGGTCGAATATCATCTGCCGCTTCCCGGGGATTACAATCTTGAAAACCTGTGCGCGGCCCTTTGCGTCTGCGAGCAGTACGGATGCGAGCCAACAGCCCTTGTCGATGCGGTGAGAAATTATGAGGGTGTCGCCCGGCGTTTTTCCCTGACCGCGACAAAGCGGAACGTTCACGTAGTCGATGACTTTGCGCACAATCCGGCAAAGATCGCGGCTGTTGTCCGCGCAGCGAGGGGCATTTCTGAACGCATCATTGCCGTGTATCAGCCGCACGGGTTCGGACCGACCCGTTTCTTAAAGGATGAATATATCACGACCTTCCGGACCGCCTTCCAGAAGAACGACTCCATCTATCTGCTGCCGGTCTATTATGCCGGGGGAACGGCGCAGAAGGATATATCCGCGGAAGACATCATCAGCGGCCTCGGCCCCGTTCCCTTCAATGCGCAAGCGGTGAAGAGCCGCGATGATTTGTTGGCCAAATTAAAAGCCGATGCGAAATCAGAAGACTGCGTTCTTCTCATGGGGGCGCGGGACCCGTCGCTCCCTGCGTTGGCGAGGAAGATCGTGGAACTATTCGGCGGGGAACGCGGTACGTCATGAGCAAACACGTGTGCGTTTGGACTGGTTTGCAACATGTCGGGTGTGCGCTTGTCCGAACTGAAAGTGACGATGAACAGTCGGAAACCGCAGAGACGCGGGCATGAAATTTAGAGACGCGATGAAGAAAGACGCGACCCCGACGCATGCGCTGCTGCCCTGGATCGCCACCGCCCTTGGAGGAGTACTGGCGTTTCTAGGGTATGCAGGCTTCGACCAATTCTACCTGGAGTGGATATGCCTGGTTCCTATACTCTGGGCGATCAGCGGACAGACGCCGGGCCGTGCGTTCTTTATCGGGTGGGTCGCAGGCATCGTGGGTCACGGCGGCGGGTTTTACTGGATCGTCACAATGCTCCAGCTGTTTGCTGACCTTGCGTGGCCGCTTGCGGCGCTTGTTCTGCTGCTCCTGGCCGCGGCGAATGGCATGATCTTTGCGGTCTGGGCCTGGGCTACGCGTCTGGTCTGCCGCAATACCGGCTGGAGCGTGGCATGGGTCTCACCGGTCATTTGGGCCGCGTCTGAAAAATTCTGGCCTCAACTGTTTCCAAACTACCTTGGTGCGAGTCAGTACAAGCTTACCCTGGTGACGCAAATTGCGGACCTCACCGGGATACTGGGTGTCACGTTCCTGCTCGTATACACGAACTCAACGATCCATACGGTGATCGAGCGGATTCGCAGCAGGCATGAGCATCCGTGGCGGCCGGCTATGGCGTTCGCGGCTGTCGCTGCGGCGGTGCTTGCATACGGCGCGGTTCGGATCAGCATGGTGGACAGGACAGCATCCACGGCCGAGTCTATGGAAGTCGGCGTGGTCCAGACAAACCGCGGGGCCGGCGACAAGCACGTCGATCAGGGTCTTTTTCTCCGTGAACACCAGGAAATGTCACGGGAGCTCGTCAAGTCACATCCGCTCGACATCATCGTCTGGCCTGAGAGCGTGCTCGGCGTTGTCCTCCCGTCTCGCGAGGGGGTAGTGCCGTCCGGCCTGCTGGGAGATCTACGCACTCACCTTCTCTTCGGCGCCATCCTCCAGACCGTTGAGCGGGGCGAGCAACGCATGTACAACAGCGCCGTTCTCGTGGACGGGACAGGCCGCATTCTCGGCACCTATGACAAGATGGTGCTTGTCCCCTTTGGCGAATACATCCCTTTCGGCGACACCTTCCCTCAATTCTACTCATGGTCACCCTACACGGGCCGGTTCTGGAGCGGGGAGAACAGGGAACCGCTCATGCTGAATGGTCACGCCCTTTCCGTGAACATTTGCTATGAGGACATTTTCCCCGGGCATGTACGCATGCTGATGGCGGGAGGACAGCATGGTCGGATTCCCGAAGCAATGTTGAACCTGACAAACGATTCCTGGTATGGCGACTCGGTTGAACCCACGGAACACCTGGTTCTCGCGAGTTTCCGGTCAATTGAACACCGGCGCGCGCTCGTCCGGTCCACCAATACCGGCATATCGGCCATCGTGGACCCCGTCGGTCGGATCGACCGTCGCACGGTCCAGTGGACGAAGGCATCCTTGGCCGGAAGGATACCGCTGATTCAGGGACGCACGGTGTATGCTGTGCTGGGTGACTGGATCGGGTGGGTGTGCGCGATAATCGCACTCTTCGGCATAGGCCGAGCGCTACGAACAACTGGAATGCTTGCCGGGAGCAGGGCCCAACAAAGGCCTGGGCGTCAAACGACGCCTCGACGATCGAAAAACATGCAATCGAAAAACATACAGTGGATAGACAAGGTTTGAAAGAAAGAAGATGAGTTCTTGTCCAATTTGAACGGGCATGCAAGGTCGCGTGCGTAACATCCATCGTGCCATCGCCGGGTTTCCTACCCGGCTTTCCGTGCCATTCCTTTCTCGATTTTTCCTCCGCTCAGTCTTGATTGCATGAGCTCCTGGAAATGCATCGCCAGTTCCGCACCCTTAGCCTCGTCCTCATGTTTAAAAAATATGAAGGCCTTCTCCCATTTTTGCGAAAGGATCCTTTCCGCCCATCGCGACAGATCTGCGTCGGTATAATCGGACCGGCGCAGGCGCAAATATCCCCACGGGGCCGTGCCAACGATCTCTTGCGCCGGGTTCTCATCAGTATCAGCGATGCATAGACTGCACCCTTTTTTACGGAGAAGATCCGGCATGCCGGCATCGAGCCATGACAGGCTGCGGAACTCAAATGCGCAGGCCACATCATCAGGGATAATGCCGAGAAAATTTTCCAGCGCGGGTGCGTCAGCGCGAAAGCTCTTGGGGAATTGAAAAAGGACCGGCCCCAGCTTCGCTTCAAGGGTCGACAGCGACCTGATGAAATACTCGGTCTCCTCGAACACATTCCGGAGTTGCTTCAGGTGCGTAATGATCTGCGGAGCCTTGAGCGCGAACACAAAACCGCGCGGAACCTGCTCCGCCCAGGTCGCAAGCACGCTCTCTTTCGGCATGTGATAAAATGTATTGTTGATCTCCACTGAGTTCAGACGTCCGGCATAGAATCTGAGCATGTCCTTGCCGGAGATCTTTTCAGGATAGAAACTGCCTTTCCACTCCTTATGCGCGAATCCGCTTGTACCGACATAGATTTTCATCATGTTATGGCCCTCCTTCATCGCTCCCGAGAGGTTTTTCATGCACGACTTCGCGCGCGGCCTTATCCTCGCGCAACCGCATGAAAACAGGCTGCCTCATCACCGCGTCTTTGGTCCAGCCGGATAACGCGACCTCGCAGACCAAGCTCGGCTTTACCCAGAAGACCGGGGCATTGGTCTCCGGTTGTACTTTAAAGGGGCATTCTTCTTGTATCAGGGGGTCCAATTTTCCCCGGATCTCCTTTAAATTTTTCTGAGTAAATCCGCCGCCGACATGGCCGATGTAAATGAGCTCGTCCCCTTCGAACATCCCCAGAACAAGGGAGCCGAAATATTTTCTGCCCTCTCCCGGTTCCGTGAATCCCGCGATCACGCCCTCCTGAGTGAGCCGCGTCTTCGCCTTCAGCCACTGCATGCTTCTTCTGCCGGGTTCATACGGGCTTTGCGCACGTTTGGCAATGATCCCCTCCAGCCCCTTTTCTTTGACGACCCTGTAGAACAGGACGCCCTCTTTCGCTACGTGGTCGCTCAATCGAATTCTCACGGAGGTCGGGAGGACTTTTTTCAGTAATTCCTTCCTCTTGAGCAGGGGCAGACCCGTCAAATCATGCCCCCGGAAATAGAGAAGATCGAAAACGTAGTAGAGCAAATGGCCGCTTCCGGACCCCTGGTAATGCTGCAGCGCCTGAAAATCAGGGCGTCCCTGGTCGTCAACGACAACGATTTCGCCGTCCAAGACAGCGTCAAACCCGAATGTCCGCAGGGCCTCGGCAATAGGAGAGAACTTTTTATCGAACGAAACAAGGTTCCGGGAATAAAGCGAAACGCCGCCATCCCTTATTTCCGCGACGGCACGGTACCCGTCCCATTTGACCTCAAAGATCCAATCTGGATCATTAAACGGTTCCGTGATGGGGGTCGCGAGCATCGGTTGTATGCCATGTGGCATTTGTTTGATTGGCGCGTCTTTCAATTCTTCGCTTTCCGCCACTTCGTAAAGATGGATCTGATTCAATTTTTTTTGTCTGAAGGATTTCGACCTTTCGGCCTCCAGCATCTCCTCCAGGGTTTTATGGGACACGACGGAACGGTTCTCTTTGAGAATATCCGCTTGGGCCTCTTTTTGATCTTTTTTCTTCAAGAGAAGCCACGACTTCCCGTCCTTGCCTGTTTTTACCAGCGCGAATTCACCCTGAAGCTTTTCCCCTTCGAGGACGAACTTCATATTCCCTTTTCTGAAGCCATCAAGGATAAGCTTCTCGCTTTCGACGGGGTCCTTGGTGGAAGGGTGACGGTAAAATCCCCTATCCCATATGATGACGCTCCCGGCGCCATAACTGCCCTCTGGGATAACGCCCTCGAAATCCTTGTACTCAAACGGATGGTCTTCGACCATGACGGCCAGCCTTTTTGAAACAGGGTCCAGTGACGGACCTCTTGGTACGGCCCAGCTCCTCAGCACTCCTTCCATCTCCAGCCTGAGATCGTAATGAAGGGCCCGGGCCGCGTGCTTATGCACAACAAAAATGAGCCGGTCCCCCTGCGGGCGCGGTTCCGGCTCCGGCGTTTTATCGAATCTCCGTTTGGATGCGTATTCCGTTAATCCCATAGTTGCCTCTTCAGGGCTCCCCGGCTTGTCCATGATCGTATCCCGTCATAGATGAGGAAGCCCCTGCTCTTTCATGAGCACTTCTTGAAAAAAGTCACCCCTTTCTTCGGCCCTGATCAGAGCTGCTGAATGCGTGATCCGCAGCCACGCCGGGTCACCACTGCCGGACGGATACTCCAGTTCCCTCCATTCGAGCGGACACGAAACGAACGGTTTTTCCCCGGCGCGCAGGGAATACACGCTGACCATGGTCTTCGAAGAATCGTTCTGTGACCAGTTGATGAAAACCTTTGCATCCCTCTCTTTCTTCGCCATTCTAGCGGTCACCAGGTCCGGATAATGTTTCTGCATGACCCCGGCCACGACCTTCGAGAATGTCTTGGTGTCCTCAAAGGTAGTCTCTTTGCGGTTCAAGGGGACATAAACGTGGAGCCCTTTTTTGCCCGAGGTCTTTACGTAGCTGGCAAGCCCCATCCCGGAAAGCAGGTCGCGAAGTATCAGAGCCACTCGTACGCACTCCGGAATGCCTGCTTCATCGCCGGGATCGAGGTCGAAGACCATGGAATCGGGCGTGCCGGGGGAACCTGCCTTTGCCAGCGGGATGTGAAGTTCAACAGACGCAAGGTTCTCAACCCATATCAGCGTTTCCAGATCATTGACCAGGCAGACCGTCATTGGTTCTGCGTGATCTTGAGGGACTTCCGCTGTTTGCACCCAGGCCGGACGGTGCTCTGGGCAGCGCTTCTCGAAAAAGAAATCTTTTTCCACTCCCTCAGGATAACGCTTCAAGGTCACCGCCCGGTCCTTTAAATGGGGCAGGATAAGCGGTCCGATACGCCGATAGTATTCCAGGATCTGGGCCTTCGTGAACCCATAGGAAGGATAGAGATCCTTTTCAAGGTTCGATAACGGGAGTCTTCTCCCTTCCATTTCGACGAATACTCTATTCACTTGCTTTCCTTCACTTTCCGCATGCTCTCCTCCAGCGCGGCGACAAGATCAGCCGGACCTTCTCCCTCTTCTTCCACAGCCGCGGGGGACACCACCGGGGCTTTCTCTTTCACCTTTGTCGCCAAGAGATCCATGAGCTTTTTCCTGCGCTTATCAGCATACTTTCCCGGATTGAAGTCCTCAGTCATGAGCTCAATGCTTTTCCTTATCCGGCCCTCCTCTTCAGCCTCAATCGTTCCTTTCTTCGGTGAAATATCCCCATCTGGCACTATTTCGTCACTGTAATGGAGCGTGATCAGTGTCAGCGCTCCGTCCCTGCTTGTGACCGCCACGAGATATTCGCGCTCAGCCAGGACAAATTTCGCGAGCCCCGCCTTGTTCGTACGGCGCATCACCTCGACCAGCAGCTGATACGCCTTTTCCCCGCCTTTTGAGGAGATCAGGTAATAGGGGTGGTCGTAATAGATGGGATCCACTTCCCCCAGATCGATGAACTCGATTATCTCGATCGTGCGGCTCCGGTCCGGAGACACGGACTCCAGTTCTTCGTCCGTCATCAGGACGTATTTATCGGGCATGATCTCGTATCCCCTGATGATCTCATCAGGAGGCACCATTGCTTTCTCTTCCGGGCAGAACATTCTTCTCGCCAGACGAGAATAATCCCTGCTGTGGAGCAGGTGAAAAGAAACGCGTCCGGGCTCTACTGCCGTGACCAATCGCACCGGGATCGCAACCAGGCTGAAACTGATCGTCCCGCTCCATATTCCCTGAACTGCCATTTTATTCCTCCTGACCCACGACGCCCTGACCCAACATTGTTCACCGAATTGGACGCCCTCCGCAGCAAATCCCCTCAGGCGGCTTTCTTCAGGCTCGCTTCAAGCGCCTGGAGCAACTGGCCCGGATCCGTGGGTTGTAATCGCTTCGGGGACAGGATAGCAATGTTTTCCCCACGAGCTTTTTTCTCGATCATATCCCGCAGCTTCTTCTCGTGTTCGTTCTCGAACTTTCGCGGTTCAAAAGGTGCCGTCAATTTGTCGATCAATTCGCTTCCGATCGTCATTTCCTTTTCCGACAATACGACGTTATGCAGTCCAAGTGATGCCGCCGGAACCACTTCGTCGGCATATCTCAGCGTATTCAGGCGAAGCATTCCCCCCCAGGCCTGCAAGGCCCCAAGATAAGACCGTTTCCTCATTGTCCAGGAGCATATACCTTCCACATCCATCTCTTTCAAGGCCTTAGCGAGCGCATTATATCCATTCCCCTGAACATTCGTGAGATCTGGCTCCAGATAGTAAACACGATCGAGCAATACGGGATCGAGCTGGTCGCTCTTTACGAATTCGTGGACCTCGATCATGCGGCTGCCCTCGGGAGCGGTACGTTCGAGTTCCTCAGGGTCTATGATGATATATTTCCCGTCCTCCACTTCAAAGCCTTTGGACTGCTCATCGGCGGGCACCGGCTGTTTTTCTAGCGCGCAGATCATCTGCTGACGCAACCTCACCCGGTCTTGCTTATGAATGAGATGAAACTGGATCCGTTCTTCCCTGACCGCCGAATGCAACTTCACGGGCACATCCGTTTCCCCGAAGTGGATAGATCCTTTCCAGATAGTTGCTCCCGCCATCTTCAATCCTCCTCACTCCCCGACCCTCGTTGTTTACGGAACCCAACGCCTCCGCCAGGACATCTCGGCATGATGAACCCAAGCGTTTCCTTCGCAGGCCTCACGGCCCAAATGGTAAAACGCCCTGCAGGAAATCTTACCTTGTAGCACCGAAGCGGCTTCCCCTGCAGGAAAAAAGAGGATAATTACACTCTTGATTAAAGGATAGCACTGGACAGAGGGGGCGTCAATGATATCCTCGGTGACTTGATGGGATTTTTGATACGAAGGTTGCAACAGGGAGGCGATTCAAGCGCGAAATTGGCGAAGAGACATGCGTAGAGCTGGATGGCGTTCAGGCACCGGTAGCTCAGGTCTGCAAAGCGCCCCCACTCCCTTCCGCATCCCTGAAGAATCAGTCTAAATCCTTCTGCTATCGTAGGCCCAGTGAAGCAAGGACTGTCTCTGCTTCCGTCTACAGCTCACCTTTCTCCGAGGACAGTTCTTTGTAAGCTGCGCAACATGCCTTCTGATTGCCTTCCACCGTTTGATCTGCCGTTCATCATCGGGGCACCTTCTTCCCCGGTAATACCTGCAGTACCACTGGAACCATCCCCTTGGATCTTCTTTATAGATCCATCCCTTCGACCGCCAGACGGACAGAGGCAGCGATGCGTTGACCCGAAAATAGTTCAGTTGCGGGTCATGCCGTTCATGGCACAGCTTTGCCTTTGTATACCAGCCCGGAAATTCACGGACGCAATCTGTCATGTACTTGCCGCCGAAAACGCCCAGAGTGAGCATCTGCCTGGGGGTTAGCTCCGGCTTGAACTCGGGATGAAAGTTCCTGCCTTCAGGCTCTGTAAGATAATATACGTACCCCCGCTGCATCAAGTCGTTGACGATAACCCTCCGCTTTCTCATGACATGATTATACAGCCTTTGCCCAGGAAAATCTCATGACAAGGGCGCTACCTATCATTAAGGCCGTCTCATGAGGCCGCAGTTCGCATAGATACCGAGGAATGACCTTAGATGGAGCCACAGGCGCCAACGCGCGCCCGAGCTCGAAGAAGCAGCTCGGCAAAGGGGCCCCTTCCTGCCAACCCCTTTACGGCGCCGCGTCTTCCGTCCATGTGAACTGGGGCCATCTCTTCCAAAAGATAAAACGCCGATGCGATGGCATGTGGTATAATGATTATGGCCGTGGTCATTGCCGCCACCGTGCAATCACTCAAAAAAAGCAGTCGCCCTGAAGGAGTCCTTTGATGGCGAAAAGAATACTCGGCATTGTAGGCAGCTATCGCAAGAACGGTACTATCGATTCCCTCGTCACAGAGGTCCTGACCTCCGCAGAAGAGCAGGGTGCCCTGACCGAGAAGATCTATCTTCTCGACAAAAACATCGCATTTTGCACCAACTGCAGAACGTGCACGCAAAAGCCCGGGACCGAACGGGGCCTATGTGTCCATCGCGACGATATGGCCGATATTCTGGATCGATACAAATTTTCTGACGGTATCGTGCTCGGGGCTCCGGTGAACTGCTTCAACCTGAACGCCCTTACCAGGAGATTCATGGAACGGCTCGTGTGTTTCACCTACTGGCCATGGGGACAACCGGGCTATAAGCTCCGGAATAAGGTCAAAGGCAAGAAGGCCGTTCTGATCACCTCCAGCGCCATGCCGGCGTTCATGGGAAGGATCTTTACAGGAGCTCCGCGTGCCCTCCGCGTCATCGCAGAGACGATGGGTGCCAGACCTGTCGCCATTCTCTTTTCAGGCTTGAGCGCGCAGAAGGAGGAGCCTGTCATTTCGGACAAAATGATCCGCAGAGCTCGAGAGGCAGGCCGTAAACTGGCTGCTCCTTAGCCTTCGCCAAGATCCTTAGTGCTTGCTGACATAACCCGCATGAAAACATTTGTGTATCACGACGGCGCCCTGGGCGACGTGCTCCTCTCGCTTCCCTGCATTAGGAGGCTCAAGGCCTGCTCCGGCTCGGTTTACGTGGCAGGCAGAGGGGATGTTGTCCGCTTCCTGAAGGACGTGGGGCTTGCGGACGCTGCATCGTCGTCCGATCAATCGCTCTTTTCATCCATGCACTCGGCGCTCGATCACCGACTGCGGACATTCCTGTGCGGATTCGATCAAGCATGCGTATTCACGGCACAGGAACATTCCGCGGTGGCTGCCGCGATTCGCCATGCCATTCCCCGCTCCCGCACGATCAGAACCATCCCTCCTGATGATTCGCAGATGCACGCGGCCCAATACCGTTTCTCGCAGCTTGAACCGGCCCGCCTCCGGCTTCCCGATGAGTATGCCGTGCTGTCACTGCCCCCACAGAAGGCGGAAACAGCGAGGTCGCTGCTGCGTGAAGGGGGCTACAATCCTGAGGCAGGCTTGATCGCCGTGCATCCCGGAAGCGGGGGCAGGCAGAAATGCTGGCCGCTTGAACGGTATTTCGAGCTGATCGAACGCCTGCAGCCGGTCAACGAGGCGTTTGTGATCGTGTTCACAGGGGATGCCGAGGCCGGGGAACTCAAGAAAGCGGTTTGTCGCTATGCGCGGGGCCGGAAGAACATAATTCATGCCTCTGATCTCGATCTCATGTCCGCAGCATCCATCCTTTCGAACTGCGACCTCTACATCGGGAACGACTCGGGGTTTTCCCATCTCGCTAGCTTGCTGGGCTTTACCACAATCGTTCTCTTCGGACCTACCGATCCCTCGCTGTGGAGGCCCCTGGGACACCGCGTAGAAGTGGTCTCAACAGACACGCTCGGCCCGATGACGCAGATTACGGTGGACGAGGTAATCGAGAAGATCGAGTTAGCAATCACCGGAAACCGGCCAAAGCACGAGAGACTTTTTCCCCCTCCCCGACAACCGCATGCATCAGCCGCTGTTGTCTAGAAGATCGCGACGGCCCGATCGATAGGCTTCCCTTAGTATGATGAGGTCAGTCCGATGTTTTGACCGGTGCCCCTCCGCTGATGCTGAACCGTTCTATTACAGCGAGATTGGCAACGCCATTCGCCGTGAATTCCTCGATATATCGCTGCCGGAGAGGTCCTGTTAGATGTTGACGATCGACATCGCTCAGGGCGTTCAGGCGATCGATCCCGCCAACGATTTGCTCTGCATCTCGCTTCGATAATTTGTCTATTAGTTCATCCCAGAAGAGGTGGTCTCCGAACTCATCGATCACCGCATGCACAAGGGTGTTTCTCTCAAAGTCATCGGTCAGGGCATACTTATTCGTGCCCTCGTTGTAGTTGATCAACTGGTCAAGACCTTCGCCCCTTGCGAGGGCGTAGAGCTTCTGGATGAGAGTGCGGTGCCCCTCGGTTCGCATGTCCTCATCTCTCCGATGTCCGGACATGACAACGTCGGCAATGTGCAGGATGTCCAGGAGGTCGCGGTATTCTTTTGTAGTGATCTGTATGTTCATAATTTTTGCCTTTCGGAGCCGGTTGCAAAGTAAGACGTCTAATCCACCACCTTCAGAATGATCTTGCCTTTGGACTGCCTGCCCTCGAGAAGCCGGTGCGCCTTATCCGCCTCGGCGAGCGGCAGAGTGCAGTCGATGCGGAGCTTCATCCACCCCTCCTTGATGGCGCTCAGGACATCTCCGGACCTGCGGAGGATCTCTTCCCGTGCGGCTGTGAAATTGTGCAGGCTTCCTCCGGACAGGGAAATCGATTTCATCATGAGGTTATTTGGTATGATGGGGTCAGCGGTGCCGCTGGCAGCGCCGTAGACCACCACGTGTCCGCGGACGGCGACGGCCTCCAGGTCGCCCGGGAACGTGCTTTTCCCCACGCCGTCCAGTATGAGATCCGCACCGCGGCCGCCCGTCAGGCGCTTCGTCTCAGCAGCAAAATCCTGTTTGGTATAGATTATCGCGTGATCGGCGCCTGCTTCCCGGGCCGCGGCCGCCTTCGCATCGTTTCCGACTGTACCGATGACCAATGCGCCCAGATGCTTGGCCCACTGCACGAGAAGTCCGCCCACGCCCCCTGCGGCGGCGTGAACCAAGACGGTGCTGCCTTGTTCAGGTTTGCGAAACTCATGGATGAGGTAGTGAGCCGTCATCCCCTGCAAGGGAAACGCCGCTCCGTCGGCAAACGAGAAGCCATGGGGCAGCCGGATCAGCCGCCAAACCTCGATTGTTGTGTATTCGCTGTAACTTCCGAGGTGGCCGGTATAGGCTACCCTGTCCCCAGGGCGGAACTCCGTCACCTTTTCCCCCACTTCCTCCACCACGCCCGCCGCCTCCAACCCGGGGATAAAGGGAAGCTTCACAGGATAGAACCCACGCCGCTGGTAGATATCGACGAAGTTCACGCCTGCCGCATGAATCTTGACGAGCGCCTGGCCTGGCCCGGGTTTCATCAATGGAGCTCTGTCCGTCATTTTCAGCACATCCGCCTCACCGTGGGCTGAGATCATGATGGCTTTCATGGTTTCCTCCTCGCTGAAGGCAAACGATTGACATCTCTCACCGCCGACGCACGGGGAAAATAAAAATCTCTCAGGAGAGCACCGACAGATCTGAAGCTTTTCTTCTCCGTGCCTCGATGGTCAAGTCTTCTTCCGAGCCTATGCCGCCCTCTTGGCCTCGGCCTTTATTTCCGCCGCCGGCCGCCGGTCGCGACTTTGCCGGTCGATCATCCATCCCGGATACTCTGGAGGCAGCGCGCTTGCTGCATCGAGCTGGGCCACATGCTCCGGTTCAAGCATCACGTCGCTCGCGGCAAGGTTGTCCACCAGCTGCTCTCGCGTCTTCGCCCCAATGATGACGCTTGTGACGAAGGGCCGCGTCAGAAGCCAAGCGAGGGAGACCCGCGCAACGGATATGCCCATTGCCCCTGCGACGGCGCGCAGGGCCACGAGCACGTTCTTCGCTCGTTCGCGGTTCACGGGAGGAAAGTCGAACGTGGTGCGCCGTGCGCCCTCGGGGCCGGGTTTCTCCAGGTCGAACTTGCCCGAAAGCAATCCTCCCGCAAGGGGGCTCCAGGGAAGGATGGCAAGACCTTGATCCTGGGCCAGCGGTACCACCTCGCGCTCGATGTCGCGGCCTGCGAGCGAGTAGTACATCTGCGCGCTGACAAAGCGTGAGAGATTATGTGCGTCAGCGTACGCGATCGCCTTCATCGCCTGCCAAGCCGGCAGGTTGCTGAAACCCACGTACCGAGCCTTGCCGCTGCGCACTATGTCGTCAAGTGCGCGTACAGTCTCCTCGATGGGTGTATCGAGATCTGAGCCGTGAATCTGATAGAGGTCGACGAAATCGAGATTCAGGCGCCTGAGGCTGGCTTCAATGGAAGCCATGATGTGGCCACGGGACAAACCGATGTCGTTCGGCCCGGGCCCGGTACGTCCTCGGACTTTTGTCGCGACTATGACCTGGTCGCGCGGCCGACCGAGCGATGCAAGGGCCATTCCCACATGCTTCTCCGATTCTCCCTCGGAGTAAACATCCGCCGTGTCGATGATGTTCACGCCCCCATCGAGCGCAGTACCGATGAGTGTCTCGGCCTCGGACGCCGTAAGCCTTCCGATGGCTTCCCAGAACCCCTTTCCGCCAAAGGTCATGGTCCCAAGGCAAAGCTCGGAGACGTAGAGGCCCGTTTTTCCGAAAAGACGATAACGCATATTTTTCTCCTTTCTTGTTTCTGCCCGGCTGATCAGCCGACTAAAGTAGTATCAGGTTAACAGCCGCTGATGCACTCCCTAAAAAAAGCATAGCAAGATTTTCAAAAAATGGATAGAGCTTCGAAGTAATTCAAGAGGGCAGAGTCAGAAAGAAACGGAGTATAATTTGATGACGAGGAGCACTGGAGGAACATAGTGTTGCGACTCACTTCATATGCATGTATTGTTCTTGATCTATGAAGACGCCGGCTGACGAGATCCGTCGATCAGACCTCTGTCCTCATTGCTGCTTCGCGATCGCGGTCCTTGCTGTGGTCGCGTGCGACGAGCATGTATATGGAGGGAACGATGAAGAGAGTAAAAAGCGTGCCGATGAACAAGCCGCCCACCAGGACGACGCCGATTGAGTTGCGCGCCGCGGCTCCTGCGCCCGAGACGAGCGTCAGCGGAAAGTGGCCTGCTATGGTGGCCGCGGTGGTCATCAAAATCGGGCGCAACCGGGTCAACGACGCTTGGCGTACGGCTTCGAGCTTGGCGATGCCCTGAAGCTGGAGCTTATTGGCGAACTCGACGATCAGGATACCGTTCTTTGACACCAGCCCGACCAATGTCACCAATCCTACCTGCGAATAGATGTTGAGAGTGGTGGTCCAGCCGTGGGTCCAGAACGGCACGTTCGGGTCAGGCATCTTCAGGAACGTGAAGACGAGCGCGCCGAAGATCGCGAGCGGCACCGAGCCAGCGAGGATGACGAAGGGATCGCGGAAGCTATTGAACTGGGCCGCCAGCACCAGGAAGATCATGATAATGGCGAGGGTGAAGGCAGGGAGGAACTTGCTCCCCTCTGTGCGCAGCTGACGCGACTCACCGGTGTAATCGATGACATACCCCTTAGGGAGGATCTTGTTCGCCTCGTCCTCGAGAAAACGCAAAGCCTCGTCCAGCGGCCTCATAGCCACGCCGCTGATCTTTACCGCATTCAACTGCTGGAAATGGTTGAGCGAGCGGGGAACAACGCTCTCACGGATGGTCGCGACTGTGGAAAGCGGCACCAGTGTGCCGCTCGGGCCGGTGACGTAGATATCCTTCAGCTGCTCAGGGGTGAGGCGGTTTACGCGCTGAATCTGAGGAATAACCTTGTAGCTCCGCCCCGCTATATCGAAGCGATTGACAAAGTCGCCCCCGACCATCCCGCCCAGATCGGCGCCGATCTGTGCGAGGCTGAGACCAAGGGCAGCGACCTTGTCGCGATCGATGATGAACTCGGCTTGCGGTTGGTCGATCTTGACGTCGATGAGCGGCGGGAAAGCGAACATGCCGCTCTGCATCGCTTTCTGCTGCAGCTTCTGGGCAAAATCGAGTATCTGCTCGGTCTCCGCTGTGGAAGCCAGGACGAACTCAACCGGGAATTGGCCGCCGCCAGGGAGGGCCGGCGGTGTAACGGGGAGCATCCGGATGCCGGGTATAGATTGAAGCTTATGCTGCACCTCGGGAACTATCTGGAAGATGGTCCGCTTGCGTGCGCTCCACGGTTTGGTGACCATTCCGCCGAAGCCTGAGCTGGGTAAGGTGATCTGGAAGGTGAACTCGGTTTCTGGCACGCTCAGAAAGGCCTTGTTGGCTGCGGCGGCGTAAAGGCTGGTCTGGTCGAGAGTGGAGTCTGCTGAGGCGTCAAGAATGCCGAAGATGACCCCTTGGTCCTCCATAGGCGCCAGCTCCTTGGCGGACATGGTGAACATGGGTATTGTGATGAGGCACAAGACGATCCATACCGCGTAAACGGCCGGGCGGGCACGGAGAGTTGCATCGAGACTGCGTCCGTATGCTTGCTGGAGGCGCTTGAAATCTCGGGAGATCCGTCCTGCCAGGCCATGCTCCCCGATACCTGGTTTGAGAAGCCAGCTGGACATGACTGGCGACAGGGTCAGTGCGACGATTCCGGAGATCGTGACCGCTCCAGCGAGGGTGAAGGCGAATTCGCGAAAGAGCGAGCCTGTAAGCCCCCCTTGGAGGCCGATGGGGAGGTAGACCGCTGCCAGAGTGATGGTCATGGCGATGATTGGTCCGACCAGTTCGCGGGATCCGAGCAGGGCCGCCTCCCGTGGGCTCTGCCCTAGGCTTATGTGGCGCGCTACATTTTCCACCACGACGATTGCGTCGTCCACCACGAGACCGACCGAAAGGACGATTGCGAGGAGGGTGAGGAGATTAACGGTAAAGCCGAAGGCCTGCATCAGAAAGACGCCGCCGATAAGTGACACCGGGATTGCCACCACGGGAACGAACACCGAGCGGAAAGAGCCCAGAAAAAGGAAGATGACGAGGATGACAATCAGGAGCGTATCGCCGAGGGTCTTCAGCACCTCGCGGATAGCGTTGTTGATGTAGTCAGTGGCGTCGTAGGCTACGCGCGCTTGCAACCCGGTCGGGAGGTCATGCTGTATCGCCGCCATCTCGGTCTGTATGCGCTTGATGACATCGATTGAGTTGGCGTTTGGGAGGGGCCATATCCCCATGAACACCGCGGTCTGACCCGAGAAGCGGACCTCGGTATCATAATCCTCGGCGCCCAGCACGACATCGGCGATATCCCCCAGGCGCACGATGGCGCCATCCTGCTCGCGCACTGCCAAACGCCTGAACTCCTCCACCGTGCGAAGATTGGTGTTCGCGCTCAAGTTGACCTGGATGAGCGCACCCTTGCTCATTCCGAGTGCGGATAGGGAGTTGTTCGCCACCAGCGCCTGACGCACCTGCGCAGGGCTTATGTTGAGGGCAGCCATCCGCTCGGGCTTGAGCCAGATTCGCATGGCAAACGTGCGACCCCCCAGGATGTCGGCCCGCTGCACCCCGGAGACCGACGACAGGCGCGGTTGGACAACACGCACCAGATAATCGGTGATCTCGTTCTGATGCAGGATGTCTGAAGTGAAGCTCAAATAGGCCGAGGCGAACTGGCTGTCAGCCGACACGATGTTGATCACCGGCACCTCTGCCTCGGCCGGCAGGTCGCGTCGCACTTGATCGACCTTGGAACTGATCTCGGACAGGGCTTTCGTGGAGTCGTAGTTGAGTTTGAGGCGTACACTGATCGTGGACTGGCCGAGGCTGCTCTGTGACTCCATATATTCGATTCCGTCGGCGGCAGCGATGGCGCGCTCAAGGGGGGTGGTGATGAATCCGCGCACGAGTTCGGCATCGGCGCCGACGTAAACGGTCGTGACGGTGACTGCGGCGTTCTCGCTGTGCGGATACTGGCGCACGTTGAGGGTGCGGATTGCCTGCAGGCCGGCAATGATGATGACCAGGTTGACCACCAGCGCCAGGACAGGACGGCGTAAGAAGAGATCGGTAATATTCATGGAAAGTCAGTTGTTCTCCGGTGTCGGTTCTTTCAGAAAATTGGGGGCCAGCGCATTGTCGATGACCACTGATTGGCCGTTACGTAATTTGAAAACGCCGGTGCTGACTATCGCTTCCCCCCCTTGCAGCCCGTTCGTGACGGCAATGAAATCGCCGCGCTTGGGACCAAGGCGCACGAACTGCTGGCGCAGCACCTTTCCTTTGTTCCCTGCGGAGTCCTCGATGATGTAGACCGAGTCCCCGTAGGGGGCATACAGGACCGCTGTTGCAGGAATGGCGAGGACCTTCTGCTGAGCCGGTAGCTCCACCGCTACGTTGGCGAACATGCCGGGCCGCAGCATGTTGCCGCGATTGGCCGCGGTCGCCTGCACCTTGATCTGACGAGTGTCGTGTTCGATAAGAGGGTTTATGGCGGTAATCCGGCCCGGCAACGTCGCCCCTGGTGTCGCATCGGTCGTAACATGCACGGTCAGTCCAAGGCGCACCAGCGGGAGATCCTGCTCAGGCAGGGAGAAGTCTACAAAAATCGGATCCAGGGACTGCAACGTCACTATTGGGTCTGCCTCGCGGAGCATCTGCCCCAGGTTGACCTGCCTGATGCCGAGATGGCCGCTGAAGGGGGCGCGGATCGTCTTCTTGGCGATTGAGGCTCGTATATTCTCGACTTGTGCCTTCGCCTGCTCCTCGTTCGCCACGGCGTTATCGCGGTCAACCTGGGAAATGAGGTTCTTCGCGAACAGCTGGTTCATTCTCTCGAGGTTGGCGCGTGACAGGTTCTCCTGGGCTACAGCTCCGGGGAGCTGGGCCTCTTCCGAGGACGTGTCCTGGCGCAGCAAGATATCCCCCTTCTTCACCTGTGTCCCCGCCTCGAAAGCGATCTCGACCACTTTTCCAGACAGCTCGGCGGCTATGGTGACCCCTTGTACGGCGTTCATCGTGCCGACGGCGGACAGTACGGTCGTCCATGACTCTGCTTTTACTGTCTCCGAGGTCACGGTCTCCGGCGGCGGCATGAATTTCTTGCTCTTGTCGATCATGGCGCCTATCTGCAGGGCCTTTACGGTCACAAGAATGGCGATGAGAACGACCAGGCCGATGATAGTAATTTTGAAATTCTTCTTCATGTTTTGGATAACTCCGATCTCTTGTCAAGCGTGGCCCCATACGATCAGCCGCTAGGGCTTTTCTTGTTCAGCAAATCTGCCCTGATATTTAGCATGACCACTGCATCTTTCAAATATGAATTGGCAAATCTTGGTGCCAGGATATAAGGCTAACGGTCCATGCCCTAAATTCACTATTTCCAAAACCTGATGGTTGGAGATGCCCGGATGCATAAAACCAGCGGTTACATGGACAGCGAGTCCAAAACGCGCGAACCTGCTTCTACCCTCAAGTCGTCCGGATATGTTATCAGCTAGGGTGATCTTTTCTTTCGTTATTCCCAGGACCATCTCACCCGGCTTAATAATTATGTAACCTCCATCTTTAACATGGATATGTTTGGTCATGGATTGAAAAGAGGAATCGTTCTTTACGTGACAGATCTTTGATTGTCTTTTAAAAATCCTGAAATCATTACCTAAAGTGAGATCAATTGAACCAGGTCCGATCTGCGATTTATCGAGCGGGTCGATGATGATCGATTTATTTTTTAAGGCTTTCTCGATTTCTTTTCCGATTAAGACGCTCATATGATTCTTGCCTCTCCATGTATTTTCCCCTTTTCATCTGGAATTGATTACACACAGGTCTTGCAGCCTCGTTCGCGGCATCTCAGTCAGATATGTCTGAGACCTCAACGCCGGACTGCAAGTACCGCATGCTGGGCAATGCCGGATACAGGGGCGTTACGCCAGATATTTCTTTATATCGATTTTGGCGGTGTAGGGATTGACGGTCCCGATGGCGGTGCGTTTATAGCTCCCGCCGACGGTTTCGAGGAGGCTGGCCTCCGTCCCCGATTCCTTTTCGGAGCCGTCAAACTTACTGAGGAGCAGGACTCGGGGACGCATCAAATCCCTGGTCTGGTGCACGACCAGCCCTATCTCTCCAGTATCGAGCTTAAGGATCGTGCCGATGGGGAAGATGCCTATCATGTTGACGAAGGCCTTGACGAGGATTGGGTTGAAAGTGGACCCGCGTTTGCTCAACAGGATCTGTATGGCCTTCTCGGCCGGCATCTGGACGCTATAGTACACCCGGGCGGCGGTCAGGGCCTCGTAGGCATCGGAGATGGCGACTATCTGGGAGAAGAGATGCTGCTGGTGGCTGTCGTCCATCCGCGGGTAACCCCGGACGTCACCATGCTGGTGGTGTTCGAAGGCCGCCACCATTGCCATCTTGGAAACCCCCGGGATGTCAGCAAGGATCAAGGCCCCTTCGATGGGATGCCGTTTTACTTCTTCCCACTCGTCATCGGTGAGCTTGCCCGGTTTGTTGATGATCTCGATCGGGACGCTGACCTTGCCGATATCGTGCATCAGCCCGGCAACGCCCAGGGCGGCAAGCTGTGGCTTTGAAAAGGACAAAAACGTTCCGAGAGACACAGCAAGGATAGCGGTGTTTACTGAGTGGGTAAAGGTATATTCGTCATACATCTTGAGGCTGGTCAGGCCTAGCAGGGCGTCCCGGTTCTCCAGCAGGTTATCGACCATGGTTTGGACGATGGTGTTCATTTTGACCATGTTGGCCGATTCGTCTCGATGGACGGCGTGGACCATATCCTTCACCGTCGTGACTGCGTCCATGAACATCACGGAGGCCTTTTTCTTCTCTTCAGAGAAGGAACTTCCTATCTTCTTGTCGACAAGCAGCACCCGGCGAAGCTCGATATGAGAGATGTCCTCTTTTGCGACTACTTCCGCAGCGCCTCCCCGGGCGGTAAAGAACGAAAGGTCTTTGCTCATTACGCTTGCGAGCCTGATGAGCTCGGGAGCCGTGAGGGCCGGCTTGAATAGGATCCCGCCCACATCACGGGCCACAAAGTGTTCCATGAGCAGGGAAAGGCTCTGGTCGACGGGCACGGAGAGGGTCTCGAAAAAAAGCTCACCGGCGGCAAGGTAGAAGGCCACTTCCTTTCGGTCCACCAGCAGAGCTTCGATGGTGCCTAGGAGTTTTTCTGCGGTTGCAAGCAGGAAGGGGTGAGCCGCTGGATAGAGAGTCGCGTTCTTCATGACAGCCGACAACTGCTGAAACGCGGTCTTGGCCGAACCGATCAGCTGCTGTTTTGCAAAAAAAGACTGTTGGGCCTCCGCCTGGCTATCGTTTTGCGATTCTGCCATCACTCTGTCTCCTCTTGATTTTTCCAATGGCTCCTAACGCCGCGGTGCGCAGTTCCTTCTGGAGCTTCCGCGACCTCCACCAGCGGATGCGGGTATAGCCGTTCAGGAACTGTATCTCTTCGCCGCCTCCGATCGCCCCAAGTGTCTTGATCGCCTCCAGCGTGAGCGCCAGTTCCTTCTTGTTGAGGGACCGGTCCTTTAAGAACATGACGAGGGATTTCACCTCCTCGGCATCGACGCCCTTTATTTCTGCAAAACCGCGGACCGCCATCATCTGGATATCAACGTCACCGTCTTTCAGAAACCTTGCCAGGAGCCCTGCGGCCTTTTTCCCTCCGATGGCGATGAGCCCCTTGACGACCTCTTGCCGTATTCGGACATCCTTATGGTTCATCACCCGATGGAGATACGCAATGGCCTGGTCGGTCTTGCTCTCCCCCAGGATGTTTACGACATTGCGCACAAAGTACCAGCGGTCATCCGAAAGGCGTTCGCCGAGCAAAGTGATGTCGTTCTTACCCACATCTTTTACAAGATCAAGGAGGAATGTCCTTGCCGACCGGTCTTGCTCTTCTGCCAGGATTTCCAGCAGGATTTCCGTCGCGTCGCGTTCCAGGGCGGACAGATAAGAATAGGCCGAAAGGTATTCAGCAGATCCCTTGGGGTGGTTCCGCATGTCGGCGACCGTCGCGGCAACGGCGGGCTTCAATATCGTTTTTTTTATGGCATCCATCATCCGCGGCTTGAAGGCAGGGTCGACCGGCATATGGAACACCCGAACGATCAGCGCGGCCAGGTCATAGTCTTTTTTCGTCAGGAGATACGCCAGCATGTCTTCAAGCTGGTGGACAACGCCGGAAAAGAGGCTGACCTCCTTCTCCTGCGAATCGGCGCGGCGGGGATTCTTTACCAGGGAGAGCAGGAATATGAGTGTACGCACCGAGGCCTCGATAGTGTCCGACTCCATGCCTGCTCCGCCCATGATCTTCATCGCTTCCATCTCTTCCGGCGTGTATTCCGCCATCTCCCTCGCGAACTGGATCGTGTTCTGGGAAATCGGCACAACCTCTAAATCAGCCGGAGACGGCGGGGGGGAAGGCGGAGCAATCTTCTTCGACAATGATTTTTTCAGGAGCGTCGTCACCTGTTGCACGTTCCAGACGTTGGAAAAACGTCCGGCCAGGATCTCGTGAATCTCGTCGGGCACCTGTTCCTCGAATTCGGCTTTCCGTTCATTCACGATTTCCGAATCCGATCCTTCGTACAGCTTGCCGATAACAAACCCGTCACGGTAAGCGGGTTCGAGCGAAATTACAGACTTGGCCAATCCTTCAAACAGAGCATCGCTCTGGTCGGGCTGCTCCTCCTGTATCTTATGCCCTGCTTCCTGATACAGCGCCAAGAGTCTGTCTTCCACGCTTTCGTGTTCGGCGCGCGCCTGCAATGCGCGTTCGACCATGCCGGCACCGAACCCGGCAGGATTGGCCAAGAGGTCGCCCAGGACCAGGGTACGGTGTGAAGATTGTGATTCTTTCTGCGCCGCGAACGGTTCGGAAACGCCGGAAGGCGCTTCAACGTGCTTCTTTTCCTCCTGTCCTCCTGTCTTTGTCGTAACGATCTCGTCAAGACCCGCAAGGGTAACCTTGATGTGCGTCGCGTTCTTTTCCCAGAGGATAGAATTAATCCCGCCTCTCATCGCCGCCCCTTCCGGCGACAATGCAAGGGCCTGATAGAGATTCAGCAGCTCATCTTCGGTGACGCCCTGGCTGATGGTGATCCCCCGTACGCCTTTTGCAAACAGGTCCTGAGCAATGGCCCTGTTCAATTGCGCATCTTTCCCGAGGGGAGCATTCAGGTAGGTGAAATGGGTTTTCTGCACACCGATGTAGTATCCCGGCGTGGTCTGGAGAAAGTTCTGCAGCACTTCAAACGATTTTTTGATTGACTGGGAGTAGACAGGATTATTGGGTGGATAGAGCTTCACAGCCCTGATCGCCGAAACGAGATAACGCATTGCATCCTGGACTTCAGGAGCAGGTGACTCTGGATGTTTTGATGATTCCTGCATACGGTAGAGGGTATCACAAGGAGATATCGTTGTCAAAGCTGAAGCTGAGATTCGTGCATCTAGCGACCGACCTCTTCGTTGTTGCTCTTCTTCACACGCGAAATCACTTCACCCTGGTAGAGCCTCGTACTGAGCAAGTCGCCGTCTTGCACGTCGGAGGGGTCTTTCAGGATGATGCCGGCGGGAAGTTTCTTCGTAATGCTGTATCCGCGAGAGAGGATGCCCAGCGGATTCAGATGATCGAGCGCTGAGGTTAGAGAAGCGAGAAGCGCGCGATCCCTGCGCACATGATGACCGAACCCCGTAGCCAGTCTGCCGGCCAGATCATCGACGCGCTGCGTGTACTGTTCCAGCAATCTCCTCGGGTCCCCAAGCATCCGCGAGTGTTCACGGAGCGATACCCGGGTAAGCTCGATCTGCTGCCGAATGCTCCTGATGAGGCCTGATTCACGAGAGATGATGAACTCCCGGAAACTCTCTTCGCTTTTTACCACCATCTCCGCCGCCGCCGACGGGGTCGGTGCGCGGAGATCAGCCACAAAGTCAGAAATTGTGTAGTCTGTCTCGTGCCCGACGGCGGAAATGACCGGGACCGCAGAGGCGTAGATGGCTCGGGCGACCGTTTCTTCGTTGAATGCCCAGAGATCCTCGAGCGAGCCTCCGCCGCGGCCGACGATCATCACGTCCACGTTCCGCTCCCGGTTGAAATACAGGATCGCCTCAACGATGGCAGGCGCTGCCTCGGGCCCCTGCACCGGGACAGGATAGATGAGGATTTGCATTCGAGGATGGCGTCGCTTGATTACCCTCAGCATATCGCGGATGGCTGCGCCAGTCGGAGATGTGATGATGCCGATCCGTTGCGGCAGGAGCGGGAGCGGCCTCTTGTGATCAAGATCGAACAGGCCTTCCTTTTCGAGCTTTGCCTTCAGCTGCTCGAACGCCATCTGAAGCGCCCCTACTCCCTTGGGTTCGATATAATCGACAATGAGCTGGTACTCGCCGCGCTGCTCGTACACGCTGACCCTGCCCCTGCAGATCACCTGCATGCCGTGCTGGAGCGTGAACTTAAGAAACCGCTGGGACGAGCGGAACAGGACGGACCTTATTTGACTATGTTCGTCTTTCAGGGTGAAATAGGCATGTCCGGATTGCGGGATAGTGAGATTTGAGATCTCCCCCTCCACCCAGAGATCGGGGAAGTTTCCTTCGAGGAGGCTTTTGATCTGGATGGTGAGTTGAGTGACGGTAAGAATATGCGTGCGCATACGAGCACCAAATCTCAATTGCCAAAAACCCGCTGCACGGGAAGCGACAAGCGCCTTATGATCATTGTTCCGGACGTAGATCTGTTAAAAATGGGATATCGTGTAAGGCTTGTGTACCGTGGATTGGTATCTCATTGACGCTGGCCCGCTCAGGATCTGATCCGAATTCTTTCAATCGCCACGGCCTTCCCTGTCGCTGATTCAATATCAATGATCACAGCATCAAGGTGAACAGGCCCTTTGGGGATCTCGAACCGGTGAGGTGTCTGATAAAGAAACCGCGCAATGGCCTGTTCCTTTTTCACGCCGATGACCGAATCCGTAGGCCCCGTCATGCCGACATCGGTAATAAACGCTGTGCCCGCATTGAGGATCCGTTCATCCGATGTCTGGACGTGCGTATGGGTCCCGATTACAGCGCTCGCCTTGCCGTCAAGATGCCAGGCAAGTGCCATCTTTTCGGACGTGGCCTCAGCGTGAAAATCGATGATCACGACCGGCGTTTCCTTTTTGAGCTTCCCTAGCTCGCGTTCAGCGACACGGAACGGATCTTCAAGGTTCGACATGAAGACCCTCCCCTCGAGGTTCAGCACAGCCGCTCGACCTGCGCCGGTAGAGATGCACACGCTGCCGTATCCGGGATTTCCTTCAGGATAGTTAGCGGGCCTGATGAGCCGGTCCTGCTTTGTGAGGTAGGGCTCTATTTCTTTTTTGTCCCAGACGTGGTTGCCCGAGGTCAGGACATGGATCCCGAGGGAGAACAGCTCTTCAGCAATCTCAGGCGTGATCCCGAACCCGCCGGCTGCGTTCTCACCGTTTGCGATCACGAGGTCCGGTCGATGGGTTTCGGCGAGACTGCGCATATTCGCCCGCACCATCTTCCTCCCCGGCTCTCCGATGATATCGCCGATGAAAAGGACCCTCAAGGACCCCCCTAGTCCGCCGTCACTATTTGGCGTACTCCACGTACCTGCTCTCGCGCACCACCGTAACCTTGATCTGTCCTGGATAGGACAGCTCCTGTTCGATCTTTTTGGCGATATCGCGTGAAAGCTGGGCCGAATGCGCATCCGAGAGATCCTCGGGTTTCACGATGATGCGGATCTCGCGGCCGGCCTGAATGGCGTAGGATTTCTCGACCCCCTTGAAGGAGTTGGCGGTCGACTCGAGCTGCTCAAGACGCTTGAGGTAGCTCTCGAGGGTCTCGCGCCGCACGCCGGGCCTGCCGGCGGACAGCGCGTCCGCGGCCGCCACGAGCACCGACTCGACACAGTTCGGCTCGCCGTCACCGTGGTGGGTCAAGATCGCATTGATCACCTTGGTGTTCTCGCCGTACTTCTTGGCCAGGTCGCCTCCGATCTGGGGATGCGTTCCTTCCACCTCATGATCGATGGATTTGCCCAGGTCGTGGAGCAGTCCTGCCCGCCGCGCGAGTTTCTGGTCCACGCCGCACTCCGCCGCCATGATACCCGCAAAATACGCCACCTCGCGGGAATGCATAAGCACGTTCTGACCGTAACTCGTACGGTATTTGAGCCTTCCGACGAGCTTGATTATCTCGGGATGCATGTTGTGGATGCCGAGGTCGAAAGCCGCCTTCTCGCCTTCGTCCTTCATGGCCGTATCCAGGTCCTTTTTGACCTTCTCTGCGATCTCTTCGATCCTCGCAGGATGGATGCGGCCGTCCTGGATCAAGCGCTCGATGGTGAGTCGGGCTATCTCTCTACGGAGCGGGTCATAGCATGAGAGGATAACGGCCTCCGGCGTGTCATCGATGATGAGGTCGATGCCGGTCGCGGCCTCGAGCGCCCGGATGTTCCTGCCCTCGCGTCCGATGATCCTCCCCTTCATTTCGTCGTTCGGCAGATTCACGACTGAAACAGTTGCCTCGGCCACGTAATCGCTTGCGTACCGCTGTATAGCCAGGCTGATGATGTTCTTGGCCTTCTTGTCGGCTTCTTCCTTGGCCTCGTCCTCTATCCTCTTGATGGTCTTGGCCGCCTCGTACTTGGCTTCATCTTCCATCGAGACCATGAGCTGACGTTTGGCCTCTTCGGCCGTCATGTTCGCGATCTTCTCGAGCATCTGCCGTTGTTCGCGCAGCCCCTTCTCAAAGCGCTCCTCTTTCTCGATCGCTACCTTCTCGCGCGCTGTAAGCTCCCGCTCGCGCCGCACGGCATCCACTTCCCGCCTCTCGATAAGATCGATCTTCTTTTCAAGGCTTTCCTCCTTTTGGGTAAGCCGGCGCTCCTGGTTCTGAAGCTCCTGTTTCTTCTCGCGGTTCTCGCGTTCGAAGTCGGAACGTGCCTGGTAGAGCTTGTCTTTTGCCTCGAGTACGGCTTCTTTGCGCTTGGTCTCGGCCTCTCTCTCGGCGTTCGCAACTATCCGCGCAGCCTCTGTTTCTGCACCCTTTATCTTGCCAGCGGCAGCCCTGCTTTTTAACAGCAGGCCGAGGCCGACGCCGACGGCGAGCCCTGCAGCTATCAGAATAATATATTCAATCATTCTCTTTCCTCCTGATGTCGCTTCTTCAGCCCGGCAAGACGTTCCTTGATCCTTTTCTCGTCGCCCTGCTCCGTGGGCCGGTAGTATTCCCGCTTCTGCGGGAGGTAATCCTGAGCCACATAGTGGCCAGGATAATCGTGCGGGTATCTGTAACCCTTGCCTCTGCCGAGCCTCGAGGAACCTTTGTAGCTCGCGTCCCTGAGATGGTCCGGCACGGGCATGAGATGGCCTTCTTCTATCTCCTTCATGGCTTCCCTGATGCCTAGGTAAGAAGCGTTGCTCTTGGGCGCAGTGGCAACGTACACCGCCGCCTGAGCCAGTGGTATCCCCCCCTCGGGCATTCCGATCCGCTCTACTGCTTGATATGCCGCCGTCGCAAGGATAAGCGCCCGGGGATCGGCGTTCCCCACGTCCTCGCTCGCCGCAATAACGATCCTGCGCGCGATGAATAGCGGGTCTTCGCCTGCGTAGACCATCTTGGCCATCCAGTAGAGCGCGGCATCGGGATCGCTTCCGCGCATGCTCTTAATGAACGCCGAGATCGTATCGTAGTGTTCATCTTCGTCGTATGTCAGCGCCTTCTTCTGAATCGATTCCTCGGCCGTAAGGAGGTCGTAAACGATTGTTCCTTGAGGTCCGGCAGGAGTCGAGAGCGCTCCGATTTCGAGAGCGTTCAAAGCGCGTCTCGCGTCTCCATTGGATTTCGCAATAATAAACTCCAGGGCATCCGGTGCAAGGGTCACGGAGAGGTTCCCGAGTCCGCGCTCCTTGTCCGTGAGCGCGCGCACGATGAGTCGTCTGATGTCCTCGTCCCTGAGAGGTTTAAATTCGAAGATCTGCGAGCGGGATGAGAGGGCGGGAATGATCGCGAAAAAGGGGTTTTGCGTGGAGGCGCCGATGAGGATGATGTTCCCCCGCTCCACATCGGGCAGGAGCGCATCCTGCTGCACACGCGTGAACCGGTGGATCTCATCGATGAAGAGGACGGTCCTCCTGCCGCCCTGGCTCCTTTCCAGAGCAGCCTCCTGCGTCACTTTCCTGATATCAGCCACACCCGCAGTAACAGCGTTCAGGGAGACAAAGTGCGTCTTGCTGCGCTCGGCGATCAGATGCGCAAGGGCGGTCTTGCCCACCCCTGGCGGACCGTAGAGGATGAGGGACATGAACCGGTCGGCCTCGATGGCCCTGCGCAAGAGCTTGCCTGTACCAAGGATATGCTCTTGGCCGACGAATTCGGACAGGTCGCGCGGCCGCATCCTCCACGCCAGAGGCGGCTCCGACGGCTCAGCGGTCAAAGGCAAAGAATGCGCCTGCTTTTTGAGATTTTTGAGACCCAACAAAATGTTTCAGGAGAGCCTACGCGGGAAAGTGATAGTGAGAGAATCAGATTGGCCGAATCAGGATAACACGTCGCATGGGATATTTTCGGATATGCGCTAAGAGACATCCTCTCTTCGAGAAGGTGCTATAGACCCGTCCTGTCCGCTCATCCAATGCATACTTCCCGAAGAATCCATCGTCGGTGCTGTCTCTTGATGCGTATATGTATAAATAAATATTCCCATGTTCAAAAAGTCTGATACCCTGTCGGCAAATACAATCGTTGTGCGGACCCGAGAATACATCAGGAAGCGCAAGAACCCATGGTTAGCATGCTACTTTCTCGGTAGTCCGCAGAAACATTGACACTATCACGAGCGCCGGGGCCTTCCTTACTTACCGCCCTTCAAATATGCGCTGATCACATGCATTGTTATCGATAAATAGCTGGTTATGAAGCCTTCTCGTGCGGGATACTAAAAAAATCCCCCGCTTTTGCCGTGTAGATAAACTTGATTCCTGGTCGTAACCAGGTGGGCACCATATCGGAAAGTTTAGGCGTCCCAGTCTTGCCTGGGCATGCACACCCTTTCCCTGGGATGGCTCCCATTATTTTTTTTTCACGAGGAACAAGTTATATCAATCACGTGCAAAGCAGGGGACTTTGTTCCAACCATTCATCTGTGTACTTTATACCAGAATCGGTAAAAAATGGCAAGAGGAAAAATAATGCGCTGTTTTGCCGGAGCTGAAAAAAATATCTTCCATTTCAATAGGTTCAGCTGTTCCGACTCTGTCATTCCACGAGGAAACCGGCTTCAAGACGTTTGTTATTTTTTCCCTTTCACGCCTTCGGGTTCAGTTATAACGAGCAACCGTTGGGCTGCTGCCTCTGCCGTCTTTTCAAGGGTGCCATGCTGCCGGCGCAAACGGAATAGTTCATCTGATATCGTTAGTGCCGTCAGGATAGCGACCCGATGAGGATCAGATGTGCCGGTTCCCTTTTGTACATCCTTCATCTTCGCGTCGACATACGCTGCAAGCTCACATATGTAATCATGGTCATCCTTGCCCTTGATGTTGTACACTTGCCCAAATATTTCGACTTTCACGCTTTCCATGGTTCTCCGTCTCGCGCGTGGAGCGGCGGGCAGAGTGCGGAGCTTCTCCTCTTCCCTTTGCTCTCCGACTTCACAACAGCGCATCCACGAATTCTTTTGGATTGAACTCCCGCAGGTCTTCAATTGCCTCGCCGATGCCGATGAACTTCACCGGAATGGGGAGTTCTTTGTTTATGGCAAAGACGATGCCGCCCTTGGACGTGCCGTCCAGCTTGGTAAGCACAATACCGGTCACACCTACGGCCTCGTGGAACATCTTCGCTTGCACGAGGGCGTTCTGGCCCGTGCTCCCGTCAAGGACGAGCAGGGTTTCATGCGGCGCCCCGGGGAGTTCACGCGACAGGATGCGCTTCACCTTCTTCAGCTCGTCCATGAGGTTCGATTTTGTGTGGAGCCTGCCTGCGGTGTCCACGATCAGCACGTCGATCATTCTGGCCTTTGCTGCTGAAACAGCGTCGAATGCCACCGCTCCGGGATCTGCCCCTTCCTGATGCTTGATGACGGGGATGCCCGCCCGTTTTCCCCAGATCAGGAGCTGTTCCGATGCCGCCGCACGAAATGTATCTCCTGCCGCCAGCATCACGTTCTTCCCCTGAGATTGAAGCCAGTACGCAAGCTTGCCGATCGTGGTGGTCTTGCCCGTGCCGTTCACGCCGACCACGAGCACAATGGACGGCGACGTAGCCACGGAAAACGCCGAAGAACGGGATATCAGGATGTCAAGGAGAACCTGTTTGAGTCTGTCCTTGATCTGAACCGCAGTGGAGAGTTCCTTGCGTTTGAACCGCTCCTGGAGGTCCTTCAGCACTAACGACGTCGTCTCCATCCCAACGTCGGCTGCAATGAGTGCTTCCTCGAGCTCGACGAGAAATGAGTCATCGATCTTTTCACCGAGGACCAAGGATCCGATCTTTTCGGCAAATCCCTTCCTGGTTTTTGCAAGCCCGTCACTCAGGCCGCGAAAAACACCTAACATGTTGCCCCTCTCAACTAAATTTCCATGTCCGAAAGATCAACGTAGGAATAAATTCCGAGCTCCGATTCTCCAAACCTCGTTTATTTCTGCGCCTCTGTGCTTGACATGATGTTTATGATCTTCGGCTGTCTTTCTCATATATCCAGCGGCAGCTTACCGGATGAATCGGATGTCCCGCTGCCCTTGGACACCCTCCCGTCATTTCTTGAGCCTTTCTTCCCCGTCAGCTGCCCCTCGCCCGTTTCCGCCAGATCGTCGGTGGGATTGGCCCTGGAGCCCCCATGAGCTGTCTGCCGATAGAGATAGCGGTCATGCATCTTGCTGTAAGTCGTCCACTCTCCTTCGCCCACGTTCTCTTTCTTCAACGTCGCCTGGAAGTTGTTGATCTTCGCAGAGAGGTCGTCGAGATAGTTTATGACGATAGCCTCCTGGATCTTGGGCCTCTTGGGCGACCCGAATTCATACTCACCGTGGTGCGAAAGCACAATATGCTTGAGCAGCATAGCGAGTTCCGCCGGGAACGCCGGGATCGCATCGATCTTCTCTACGACCATTTCATAGCCGAGTGATATGTGACCGATGAGCCTTCCCTCCGTGGTATATTCTATGGATTTCCTGATGCTGAGCTCGCGCACCTTGCCGATGTCGTGCAAAAATGCTCCTGCCGTGAGCAGGTCAACGTCGATCGACGGGAAATGTTCGGCCACGTCCCGGGCGAGGGACATGAGCTCAACCACATGCTCCAGCAGACCGCCAACATAGTTATGATGGAGCGTCTTGGCCGCGGGCACGCGCTTGAAAAGCTCCATGAACGGGGCGTCGTTCAGGAAAGCGGTCATCAACTGTTTGAGATGAGCATTCGTGATACCCGCTGCCATGGTCCTTATCTCTCTTATCATGTCATCGGGGTTGCGGGAAGAGGTCTGAATGAAGTTGGCGATGTCCACTTTCCCATCATCGACTTTTTCGAGCGTTTTCATCTTGATCTGCATCGTTCCCTGATAGTTGGCTGCGATGCCCTTTATGCGGACAAAATCCTCACGCTCAAACTTGCCTGCAACCTCATCGGCGTTGTCCCACAGTTTCCCGTCGATTTCACCGGTTTTGTCCGCGAGCTTTATTGAAAGGTAGGTCACGCCATTCTTGGCCGTGGATACTTGCTTTGCCGTAACGAGGTAGGTCTCCTCTATCCAGTCGCCCTCTTTTAAGGACGCAATAGTCTGCATCGTGCTCCTCTCATCTGTGCTGTGATAATAAACTATCCCCCCGGCGTTGTCAAACGGAAAGCGGGAAGAGCCTTCAGAGAGCTGGCTGAACGGTCCCTTGAGAAACAGCGCGTCGCACGTCTTCGTTCATCTGGCAGGATTACAATGAAGGGCGGGTTTCTGGTGGTTCGGTCTTCATACACACGGCGCCGGCAGGGGAAGGAATACCATCGCTCTTGAAGCGTTTGAATACCCTTCGGGGCAGTTCAAGGAGCACCTGCTGCGGATCCGTTATCTCCCCGACGCGATAGATGATGGCAAAATCCAGCGACGACGTCGCGCCAAATCCTCGGATAAAGCGAACCGTTGGATTGGGTTCGCTCAGAAGGCTGGGGATCACGGCCTGCGGGCTGACAGGCAGATCACCGCGCTACTTCTTCCGCACATAGACGTGATATTCTCCGTTATCCTTGGTAAGGCCGAGGTACTCATTGCCGGTCATGCTGCACCATGCTGGCATATCTTTTTCAATACCGTTATCGTCTGACTGCACTTCAAGCACCTGGCCCGGTTTCATTTCCTTGATCTTGATCGAAGTCTTGTAGATCGGCATGGGACAGGCGAGGCCCACGCAGTCCAGTATCTCATCGGGTTTGATTTCTTTCATATTCGTTCTCTTTTTCGTGACTGGTTCTTGAAACGGCAAAGTCGCCGTCCAACAGCCCGGTTTCAAGACCCTTTGGATGCCGGCATTGCGGTATCCGATATTACTCGGCATTTGAGAACCTGTGATTGACTCTGTCGTTCCTACTCCATCTCATGCTCGTGCCCCGAGCCTTCAGGCAATTTCACAGGCGAAATTTTTCCCTGTTTCTTGTAATAATCGTCGAGTGCCGACTTGAGCGCCTCTTCCGCCAGCACTGAGCAATGCATCTTTACCTTCGGAAGGCCGCCAAGCGCCTCGGCCACTGCAGCATTCGATATTTTGAGCGCCTCGTCGACGCTCTTGCCCTTCACAAGATCCGTTACCATGCTGCTCGTGGCAATGGCCGCGCCGCAACCAAAGGTCTTGAACTTGGCGTCCGTGATGACGTCCTTCTCGACCTTGATATAGAGACGCATCACATCGCCGCAAACAGGATTACCGACCGTTCCCACACCGTCCGCGTTCTCGATCTCGCCCACATTATGTGGATGGGCGAAATGTTCCATCACCTTCGAACTGTACTGTTCCATATATTCCTCCTCATCCAGCTTTTTCTTTCTTGATCATGTCTTCATAGAGAGGCGACATCTCCCGCAGCCGCTGCACGATGGGGGGCAGCTTCTCTATCACATAGTCGATATCTTCCTCAGAGTTTCCCATGCCGAGCGTCATGAGCAGCGTGCCGTTTGCGACCGCCGCATCCGTGCCGATGCAGACAAGCACGTGCGATGCCTTGAGCGAACGGGAGGTGCAGGCAGATCCGCTTGACACCGATATCCCTTCCATGTTCAGGAACAGGAGCATGGACTCTCCTTCCACGTACCACATGGAAACGTTCAGGTTATGCGGCAACCTGCGCGTCGGATGGCCGTTCACAACCATGTGGTCGATCTTATCGGTGAGGCCTTTCTGCAGCCGGTCTCGGAGCGCCGAGAGGTAGTTCATGCGGTGCGGTATCTCCGCTGCCGCAATCTCCGCTGCCCTGCCCAGACCAACGATGGCGGGTACATTCTCGGTGCCCGCGCGCCTGCCGTCTTCCTGGATGCCGCCCTCGATCTGAGGCTTGATCCTGACGCCTTTGCGCAGAAAGAGCGCAGCCGCGCCCTTGGGACCGTAGAATTGGTGCCCCGAGAGAGACAGGGCGTCCACGCCGAGCGTCTTCACGTTTACGGGAATCCATCCCACAGACGCGACCGCATCGGTGTGGAACAGCACACCCTTTTCCTTCGTTATCCTGCCTATCTCCTCGATCGGCTGGATCGTGCCGATTTCATTGTTCGCATGCATGATCGAGACGAGGATCGTGTCCTTGGTGATCGACTTTGCGACGTCATCGGGGTCTACCCGTCCTGTTTCGTCCGTTTCCAGGTAGGTAACGGAGAATCCTGATTTTTCGAGCGTCTTTGCCGGATGGAGGACCGAAAAATGCTCGATCTGCGATACGATGATGTGATTTCCCTTCTGGCTGTTCGCCTGGGCAAGCCCCTTGAGCGCGAAGTTGTTCGACTCGGCTCCGCTTGACGTAAAATAAATTTCTTCCGCTTTTGCGCCAACGAGGGCGGCGGTCTTTGCCCGTGCCTCATCAACTGCGTTCTTGGCCTCCCGTCCCACGTCGTGCAGGTTTGAGGGATTGCCGAAACTGCCGGAGAAATAGGGCAGCATGGCCTCCAAAACTTTCGGATGGACGGGTGTCGTGGCTGCATGGTCAAGATATACCTTTCTCACGTCAACATACCCCCTTTCCTGCCAACGCCGATTTCTTCCTGGTTTTCCCTGCGAGAGCTTCTTTCTGCTGTTCCGTCTGCTGGCGGAGGAGATCATCGAAGGTTATGCTGTCGAGCGCCTGTTCGATCTTTGCACCAACCTTCGCCCAGACCATTCTGGCAACACAGTCATCGGCCTGATAGCATTCACCGGACTCACCGGGCTCCAGGCAGTGGGACAGCGCTATCGGCCCTTCAAGCGTTCTCACGATATCACCGATCGTTAGCTCCGACGGTTTCCTGGCAAGCAGGTACCCACCTGCGGGTCCGCGGACACTCTCGATCAGACCTGCCTTACAGAGCCGGTGCAGGATCTGCTCAAGGTAGGAAAATGAAATCCCTTGACGGTCGGCAATTTCCTTGATCGTGATCGGCCCTCTGCCGGAATGCTTGGCTATCTCGTATACCGCCCGAACGCCGTATTTCCCCTTCGTCGACAGCTTCATAGTTTACGCCTACCACTCATCACGACCCGTTCTTTTTAAACAGGACCGTTTTGATCTTTCCATTCGCTAGGACAACAATAACAAACTTGACCATTTTTGTCAAGTATATAGTTTTGCCTTGTGTTTTTAATCCCTTTGCGCTACGTTACTAATACCTGGAGGACCATTCATGCATACCGACGAGTTCGAGATCTCGCTTTCAAGGGAACTGAGCGTCTGCAGGAATACCATCAAAAGGATCAAACATTCGCTCAGCGTTCTGGAACGCAGGCATAACAAGACCACCGGGATGTTTATGGATGAACTGCGGAGCAACCGGACGTCTAACGACCCTGCCTGCAAGGACGACTGCGAAGCCTGGCGAAGCAGCTATGAGTCGCTCAAACGATGGGAAGAACTGGAGCAGCAGTATCAAGAGGCGCTCAGAGTGATGAAAATATAGTAGAACTAGGCCCCAAATCCGATCTCTCAATAGAGAAGACAATTCATGAGTTTCTGCGATCAATGAATGGAAGCACGTCCATCGCGGCTTCTTTGTCATTTATTCCTTGGTAAATCAGTGTTTGACAACGTACCCTGCGTACGCCTCGATGGTTCAACGGCTCAGGAGGAAGTTTCCATTCGCTCTCTCTCCTGTTTATGCTATACTCCCCTTCATGCAGCATAACAGCCCTCACAAGCCAATCACGAGCAAAGAAAACAGCGTGATAAAACATCTCCGCTCCCTGTCTGAATCGAAATACCGGCAAAAGGGAAAGGCCTTTCTGATCGAAGGCGTCAAAATGGTCGAAGAAGCGCTCAGGGACAACCTGGGGGTCAAGATGGTTGTTGCGGCGCCGTCACTCGTCCAACACCATGGCAAGGGTGTGCTTAATTTAGCCGAAAGTCGCTCAATGGATGTGGTCTGGATATCGCAGCGTCTGCTGGACATGATAGCGAAGAGCAAATCACCCCAGCCGGTCATGGCAGTTGTGGGCATGAAGGTGCACACTGAACAGGAGCTTCTGGCTCATCGCTCGGGGCTCATAGTGATCGCTCACCAGCTCCAGGACCCCGGCAACCTGGGCACTATCCTGAGGACCGCCGAGGCAGTCGGCGCTTCCGGCGTGGCCGTAACACCGAATACCGTGGACCCATTCAACGAAAAAGCGATAAGGGCCTCAATGGGCAGCATTTTACACCTGCCTGTCGTGCGCATCGGCGATGTGTCCGCTTTCATCAAGAGATGCAGGCAGAACGGGTTCCAGACCGTGGCAACGGTCTTGACCGGTGAGAAAACGCACTTCGATGTCGATCTTACGAAACCGACCGCGGTGGTTCTAGGACAGGAGGGTGCGGGATTGCCCAATGACCTCATAGCCGATATCGACATCCGGGTCCGCATTCCCATGGCGGAAACGATCGATTCGCTGAATGTAGCCACTGCCGCGGCGGTGATCCTCTATGAGGCTCTCAGACAAAAAATGGCGAAAAGCTAGCTTCATTACACAAACTTTTTCTTCAGTTTCTCCACCACCGGCTTCGGCACAAGACTGGACACGTCGCCGCCGTAGCTGGCAGCTTCCTTCACGATTGTCGAGGTTATGAACGAATACTCCTGGTTCGGCATCAGGAACACTGTTTCGATTTTGCTGTCAAGCCTGCGGTTCATGAGTGCCATTTGCATTTCGTACTCGAAGTCCGATACGGCGCGCAGACCACGGATGATCCCAACGGCATTCTTCTGCCTGACGTAGTCGACGAGCAGCCCATCGAAACCCTCGATAATCACATTCTTATACATCCCCGCCACCTCCCTGAACATGGAGATGCGATCCTCGAGTGAAAAGAGCGGCGTCTTTTTCGGGTTCGCTGCTATTGCGACTATCAGCTCATCGAAAATTCTGAGACTCCGTTCCATGAGGTCGATGTGGCCGTTGGTAACAGGATCGAAGGTCCCGGGATAGACGGCAATGTGCTTCATGTTACCTCCAGGCAACGTTCGAATTTCAAAATCGAACGTCAGCGGCTGTGTAGTTGACCATGGTTAATCACCCAATCTCGTCTCGTTCGGGCCTAGGATTTTGACAGTTGAGCCCTTTGCTTTGCACTTCTACAGTCGATAAAAAGCCAATACGGTATCACCATACCGCGCCTCGCGGTAGAGCGTAAGCCTGCCCGCCTGTACGGGTGCCGGCTGCTTCTTGAAGTGCTCAGCGATTACGACAGCATCAGGCTTCAAAATTCCTGAATCTGCGAGGCCATTGAGCAGCGGTTCAAGCACAAGCGAATAGGGCGGGTCGAGAAAAACGATATCGAACTGCTCGGAGGTCTTCTTGAGAAAGGTCTCGGTCTTCGACGCGACCACTTGCGCCCGCTCGCTGAAACCGGTCTGCTCGATATTATACTTCACAATGTGGAGAGACTCCCTCGAGTCGTCAACGAACACCACTCGCTCCGCTCCCCTGCTGAGCGCCTCTATGCCGATTCCGCCGATGCCGGCGAACAGGTCGAGGAAATGTGCGCCCTCCACTTTTTCCCCAAGGATATTGAACAGCGCCTGCTTAGCCTTATCGGAGGTCGGCCTGACTCGCAAGCCTGCGGGCACTTTCAGTTTCCGCCCTTTACCTATGCCACCAGTTACCCTCATTCATTAATGTCCTTGTCCCTTAGATGGAAGGGGCGAAGAGGGTGATGCAAAGGGATCCCCGCCACAGACCGCCTCCCTGATCAAGCCAACGGGGAGAAAACATGAGACAAGCCTCCTGAATCAGCAGTATGGGTGAATCGATGCTACAGAAAAACCCCTTTCAAGTCAAGCTATTCTTGACAGCCACCAGCATTGCGTATATACTTTTCACATTCGGGGAGACATGTCATGCGCGATAAGCCTAAATGGCTCCTGCTTTTCCCGCTGCTGCAGCTCATCATATTTTCTGATGTTACTCCCCTGTCCGCTGACACGCCTGCTGGGGAAAAACCAGCAGCGCCACCAGTCAAAAAGATCTACCTCATAACCGTTGACGCTCCGATCACTCCCGTGATCTCGGAATACATCACCAAATCAATAGATACGGCATCGCGAAACAGCGCAGAGGCCATTATCATCGAGCTCGACACCCCTGGCGGGCTTGTGGATTCCATGCGCGAGATCGTGAAGAAAATGATGTCGGCCGACATTCCTGTCGTGGTATACGTTGCGCCCGCCGGGGCTCGGGCGGCATCGGCCGGTGTGTTCATAACGATCGCCGCTGATATAGCGGCCATGGCCCCGAGCACACACATCGGGGCTGCCCATCCGGTCACCATGGAAGGCAAAATGGACAAGACTATGGAAGCCAAGGTGGTGAACGATCTGGCCGCCATGGCCAGAAGCATCGCTGAAAAGCGGGGCAAGAATGCAAAATGGGCAGAAGAAGCGGTCCGCAAAAGCGTTTCCATCACCGAGACCGAAGCGCTCAAAGAACGGGTCATCGACCTGATTGCCGCTGATGTCCCTGCGCTTGTCAAGGCGATCGACGGCAGAACCGTAGATCTTCTCGTCGGCAAGAAAACCCTAAAAACCGAGGCTGCGCAGGTGAAAGAAATAACCATGGGATTCCGTTACCGGATCCTCGAGATCATCAGCAACCCAAATATTGCCTACATCCTTATGATCCTCGGCTTCTATGGCCTTTACTTTGAGCTCGCAAATCCAGGCGCCGTGTTCCCCGGCGTGGCCGGGGCCATCAGCCTGATCCTCGCCTTTTACGCGCTCCACACGCTGCCGATCAATTACGCAGGGCTTATGCTTATCATTCTCGGCGTCGGGCTCTTCATCGCTGAAGCCTTCATCACGAGCCACGGGGTTCTCGGCGTCGGCGGTGCTATTGCTATGGCCATCGGCTCAGTCATGCTCATCGAATCGCCGTCACCCTACCTCCGGATCTCCTGGGCGGTAATCGTGCCGGTCGTCGCGCTCTCCGCGCTCCTCTTCATCATCACCGTATCCCTGGCGGTGCGCGTACATCGCGAAAAGGCCGATACCGGCAAGGAAGGGATGATCGGGCTTCAGGGCGAAGCAAAGACCGACGTCCACGGGAGCGGCCAGGTCTTCGTGCGCGGGGAGTACTGGAATGCTTGGAGCGACTCGCCTATTCAGAAGGGTGAACGGGTGAAGGTAGAGGCCGTCGAGGGGCTCAAGCTTAAGGTAAAAAAGGCATCTTAGAAGACTGTCTCTTACGAGATAATTTTAAGGGGCCACAAGTCAATTTTTTTCAAAATGGCCGAGAAAAACCCGGAATCAGATGGTCCCGGCCTTGTTCCGCACTGAACGGGGTTTTCCCACGTTGGGCTTATGCAGTACATCGAAATCCAGGGAGGAGGTCAACCTATGCAGGCAATAGGACTCGGTTTGCTGGTTGCAGTGATTATCATCGTCTGGTTTCTCTTCAACACAATCAAGATACTCAGGCAGTATGAACGGGGGGTCATCTTCACCCTCGGGAAGGTGAGTGTCGAGCACGGGGTAAAGGGGCCGGGACTCATCCTTCTGATCCCCGGGATACAGAAGATGGTGCGTGTGAGCCTTCGTACGGTCACCATGGACGTTCCGTCACAGGACGTGATCACGAAGGACAACGTGACCGTGAAGGTAAATGCCGTAGTCTATTTCCGGGTGATCGATCCGCGCAAGGCCATTGTCGAGGTCGAGGATTTCTACTATGCCACGTCGCTCATCTCCCAGACCACGCTCAGGAGCATCCTCGGTCAGAACATGTTCGACGATCTGCTCTCCAACCGGGAGGCCATAAACGCTGAGCTCCAGAAGGTCATCGATCTGCAGACCGAACCCTGGGGCGTGAAGGTTACCACCGTCGAAGTAAGAAACGTGGACCTCCCTGCGGAAATGCAACGCGCTATCGCCATTCAGGCCCAGGCAGAGAGGGAACGACGGGCCAAGATCATCCATGCGGAGGGGGAACTGCAGGCCTCGGCCAAGCTTTCCGAGGCTGCCGGCGTCATCAGCCAGAACCCCATGGCGCTCCAGCTTAGATATCTCCAGACCCTTACGGAAATCGGCACAGAAAAAAATACTACTATCGTTTTCCCGCTGCCAATCGATCTCCTTACGACGTTCCAGAAGTTCATGGAAAGGAAGGGCTAACAGCGAGGCACCTGAAGGCGTGCAATTACGGGTTCCCTATGAAATCGTCCGGACAAAAAGAAAGGGGATAGGTTGTGCACCTATCCCCTCTTCCATGAGCTGACGTTTCTTTTATAGTTCGTTTACAGTTATAGCCTGCTGCGGGCAGTTCTCAACGCAGGTCAGGCAATTGATACACTCGGACATGTTCACCGGATCGGCCTTTCCCCCGTCCACCTTAAATACGGACTGCGGACACATATTCACGCAGGTCCCGTCTCCGTCGCATTTGCCCTTGTCGATTGTCACCATGTACATGAGCCCCGTTTCCTCCTCTGTATAAAGTAGTGTTTAAAAAAGCAAGACATAGTAGCAGTCCGGTCAAATAAAATCAAGAGATAAATTTAAACAAAAAAGGGCCCATCCGTTCGGAATGGGCCCTGCGTGATTACGGATTGTCCGTCTATCGCTTAATGCTCGATCTCTACCCCCGCTGTCTGCTCCCTGACGGATACTGCGATCTTGTAGAGCATGGAGAGGATCAGAAATCCAATTGACCAGACGCCGACAGTGATGAGGGCCTCCGGCATGGTTGGCCAGTACGTGTGCACCTCTTCGAAGGGGTTGGGCACAAAACCCCCGACGATCAGGCCGAATCCCTTGTCGATCCACAGGGAAATGAAAAGCATGACACAAGCGATGACAAGTGACTTTTCATTCTTCCGGGTAGCCGGGAAGATGAGAAAGAGGAGCGAGACAGCAGCAAGAACGGTAGATGTCCACATGAGCGGCACAAGTTCGCTGTGTCCCTCAAGCCCCATGTAAAGATACTTAAACGGCGAGGTATGGCCCGGAATGCTGCTGTAAAAGGCCGTGAAGAACTCCAACCCCAGGAAGAAGATGTTGGCAAACATGGCATAGGCCACGATCTTTCCGACAGCCTGGATGGCCTCCTTGCCGGGATCGAACTTGCTTATATTCCGCACGATCATGGAAAGAATAATCAGCAGCGCCGGACCCCCGGCGAACGCCGAAGCCAGGAAGCGGGCCGCCATGATGGCGCTGAGCCAGAAATGACGTCCGGGAAGACCGGCATAGAGGAACGCGGTCACCGTATGGATGCTGAAAGCCCAGGGGATGGACAGATAGATGAGGGGCTTAATCCATTTCGGCGGCGGAACCCCCTTCTTGTCCGAGCCCAGGGTCACCCAGCCGATCAGCACGTTCAGGACCAGATAGCCCGACAACACGAGGAAATCCCAGAACATGACGGAATTCGGCGTGGGGTGCAGCACTACGTTCATGACCCTCATCGGCTGGCCCATGTCCGCCATGATGAACAGGATACACATTGTAACAGCCGAAATCGCGAGGAACTCACCCAGGATCACGATCTTGCTGAACGTCTTGTAATCATGCAGATAGAAAGGGATCACAAGCATTACCGCCGATGCCGCCACGCCGACCAGGAACGTGAACTGGCCGATATACAGGCCCCACGATACGTCCCGGTGCATGCCAGTGATGCCCAATCCGTATGTGAACTGCTGGAGGTAGTAGTAGACGCCTACCAGCGCCACAGCGCCGAGAAAGAGTATCCATATCCAGTATTTTCTCCCTCCCTCAAATGCTTTCTCAAGCATGGTCGCCCCCTCCTATAAGATAGTAAATTTGCGGTCCCGTGCCAAGCTCGGGCTTACGCCTGATGGTAAGCTTGGTTGTAACGATCTTCCTGACTTCGGAATTGGGATCTTCGACATCCCCGAAGGTCAGGCCTCCCTTGGGCGCGGCCTCCACGCAGGCAGGCATCTTCCCGGACTGGAGCCGTTCCGTGCAGAACGTGCACTTCTCCACGACACCTATGGTCCTCGTCGGGTACTCCTTGTTCTCCGTTTCAGGATTAACGGCCTTCCGCGGGTCGATCCAGTTAAAGCTCCGGGCGCCGTAGGGACAGGCGGCCATGCAGAACCGGCATCCGATGCAGCGGTGCATGTCCTGCATAGTGATGCCGTTCGGAAGCTTGAAGGTGGCCTTGGTTGGGCAGACCCGCACGCATGGAGGATTTTCGCAGTGATTGCACAGAACGAGGAAGGGCATGTCCTTGAGGTGCTCTTCCATATACCGGTTTTCCTGCCCCGGGAACGCTCGCTCATAGGACGTCTGCCAGATCCATTTGACCTCGAATTTCTTATTGACGGTTCCGTCGGGGTTCCGGAAGTCCGGCACGTTATGCGTCAGATGGCACGCCTTGATCGTCTTCTTGAAATCTTCATCCGTCTTGAACTTGCTCATGTCCACGACCATGGCCCATTTCTTCGCGTTTAAGGCGTCCTTGTTCGGCTCCACCTGGGAGGGATCCAGTCCCTTGACCCAGATCGGGTGCGTGGCGTTCGCGACGGAAGCACCAAGCCCCAGGATGGAGGAGATGCCGGCGATTTTGAGAAACTGTCTCCTATCCATGCTCATGATTTACTCTCCTCCTTTTCCTGCGGCTGGATATGGCAGTCCCAACAGAACGGCTTGACCGCCATGTAATTGTGACATTCATCGCAGAACTTCTTCTTATTCGAATGGCAGTGCATGCATCCGTTCTGGAGGCTCATATTGAACTTCTTGTGACTCGCGGTGCTGATGTACTCACGGTTCATGCTGCGGACCACGGAGTCGCGCCAGAGGTTGACGAGCTGCATATGGTCGGTACGCATGAATTCCTTCGGCTCGACGCACTCCTTCTTGCCGTACTGCTTTTCCCACTCCTGGATCGCTGGTGTGTCCACCTTCGGTTCCGGCTTGGCGTTCACCTTTCCGATGTTGTAGTAGAAAGGAAAGGTTGCGATGCCGACGAAAATGAGGAGGCCGATAATTATTTTCCCGCCGTCATAGAGTTTCATTGGGCTTTTTCCTCCTTCTTCTGAGCTTTTGCAGGAAGGGGCTCCCCGCGCAGGTTGGTCGTCCTCTCCTTCTCGCCCTTCATGATCAGCGCGTTGGCCACCAGCTCATGCAGTCCGGTGACGTTCACGCCCGGAACCCAGTAGTCCATGAGCGGTTTGAGCGTCGCCCGGTCGATAGCGCAGATATTGGCAAGCATGTTGACTCCGAAGTGCTCGTGCACGAACTTGACCGCATTGGCCCGCGGGAAGCCGCCCTTCATGCGCAGGTCCATATCCTCCGAGGCGTTCAGACCGGATCCGCTTCCGCAGCAGAAGGTCTTCTCGCGGATGGTGTCTTCCGGCATTTCAACGAAGTTATTGACTACACTGCGAAGAACGTAGCGCGGTTCTTCCAGGAAACCCATGCCACGCGCCGTGTTACAGGAATCGTGCCATGTGACGACGAGGTCGTCGTTCCTGCCGGGGTCGAGATTCAGCTTGCCGTTCTTGATCAGGTCCGCAGTGAACTCAACGACATGAATCATCTTCGTCGATCTCGCGTTCTCGAAGACCGTACCCGTGATCGGGGACTTGGGAACCTCAAGGAAATCAGCAGGCCCGTTCCACGTGTCCATGTACTGATGAAGGACCCTCCACATGTGACCGCATTCGCCGCCGATGACGAATTTCACGCCAAGCCGCTTGGCTTCTGCGTAGATTTTCGAGTTGAGCCGCTTTGCCAGCTCATTCGAGGTAAAGAAGCCGAAATTGCCGCCTTCGGAGGCGTAGGTGCTCCACGTATAGTCGAGCCCGAGCTCTTCGAAGAGCATGAGGT